>ERZ1090881.11-NODE-11-length-125377-cov-13.946913_pt1 | contig 125377 bp, 144 predicted proteins | sample MGYA00478470_ERZ1090881 | MGnify/ENA primary metagenome ERZ1090881 (study PRJEB33644, sample SAMEA5815736) | chicken gut metagenome | biome: Chicken; feature: Gastrointestinal Tract; material: Caecum | place: Ireland | collected 2019-01-01 | study: A study of...
GATTTAACAAGAGCGGGGAAAATTTTTAAAAGGTGGGGCAAGGTGGGGCAAGATTTTAAATAAAATTAAAAAATAGCTTTTAAACCTGCTTTAATTAACATTTAAAGCGGGTTTAAAACATAATTGATTGTTCGCTTAATTCTTTAATCTGCTCAAAATTTCTTCAAGCCAGTTAATGCAATGCAGCTTGCTCTTTTCAAATTCCTTACTATCTTGATTGATTCCAAGCTGGCTGAATACCTAAAAGGAATTTGCTACACCTGAAAGATATCTCATTGCAAAATACAGTCTTTTGCCATTTGCTCGGGATCGGTTTTTGCACCGAAACATTTTTCAGTGTTTCCTAAAAATTTAACATACTCATCATCCCACTTTTTGCATTTTTAAATAGCTCAAATTGTAAAATTTTATTTGACATGGGTATCCTTCCTTGCCTTGCTGATGATGTCGAGAATGTCTATATACCCCCTATTACATTGCTTCATAATGACTTTATAATTTTCTTGCAGTGGAAAATCGGGAAAGGTTAGAATATCTTGCTTTTTCAGATTTTTTATAACTCCATCAATCTCCTCAAGAGCCTTTTCATATCCCAGCTCTTTTGGTGTTTTATACCCTTCCTTACCGCAATCTATATTAACCATTCCGCATTGCGGACATTGAAAATTGCTCATTTTGTTTCCTCCCCGTCTTAACTGAAAATTACCTTGCGTCGGTTTTTCCAGGAATGATAAAACATGTCTTTTAGCCGTTCAAACACGTTAAAATCACCCTGCCCGTGATACGTTTCGCTGATTCTGTAGTCCATTCTTAAATCTTTTATTTTTAAATATATTTTTCGGCTTTCAGAAGGCGTGAAGCTGCCTTGCGTATCAGAGTGTGCGAGAAAAATCAATAAGTCGCCGCCAAGCTTTTTAAATTCTTTAAATTCTTCATTAGTCAACGGCTCTTCCTCTGTGTAAGGTATATCGCCAAATGCCCAGCGCCGATACAATTCACCTAATTTTTTATTATACTTTTCCGCCAGTCTTAACCGAAAATTCATAAATCCAAAATATCCAATATCAAAACTATCATAATTACTTACCGTTATTGTTAATCCCATTATTCTTCCCCCCTTGCCTTGCTGATGATGTCGATGATTGTTGGAGCAGTTATTTCATAATCTACTGATAGCATGTGCGGGTCATCGGTGTGTGAAAAATATTCCTCAATCTCCTCAAGAGCCTTGCGGTAACGGTCGACTTCTTTTGAGAATTTTAACCATTTGTTTTGATGGTATAATCTTGCTTGTATTTCACAAGCGAAATTATCCTCTGCAATAGTTGCTCTTTCTTTCAACTCCTCGCACTCCTGCCTGAGTTCATCAACTTCTTTCATTAATTTATTGATGATTTTTTCATTGCTCAATAGTTCTTTATCTTTTTGTTCGCACTCCTGCGTCTTGCGGGCGAGTTGCTTGAATGAACAATCTGGGAAAAGATAACACCAGTCGCCATAACCATCACAATATTTAAGACCTGTTACATCTTCACACTCGCTTACATCTATGCCGTCAACTATTATCTGTTCTTTATTATTCATAGCCTTCTCCTTCAACATAAATTTTGCAGTTATAAGTATCAGACGGAAAATACGGGCAATCTGTATCACCTTTTTGTTCAGGGTTTTGGCAATACCACCCGTCACAGCCTACTTCGTCCGACCAGTAATATTGATATTTACAAACTTTATGTTTTATTATCTGTTCTTTATCTGTCATTTTCTTCCTCGCTTTCCAGCTTTTATTCGTTCGTAGTTAGTCATACACCCACTGTGCCTCTCTGATTGCTTTTTTAATTCCGTCTGTATACGGGTGGATATTATCTTTTAGTGCTTTTATTATTGTTTTTATGACGCCTTTTGGATTCCAGTCGGAAGCTTCAGGTTTGTAATTAGCCATAGCAAAAAATACTACTGAAGCCTCAAGTAATCCGTATTCGCAATCTTCAATAAAATATTGCAGCTGAAAAAGCTTTACAAAATTCTCAGGCTTGGAGAAGTCGGGAAATTCTAACCTTGAACCTAAATTAATACAACCATCTGTTGTTTCGGTTTCGTATTTAACCCGTTTCCCTTTAATCCCGCACAACTCGCACAATTGTTTTGACAGTTCTTTAGTCATTGCTTTGCTCCAATAATTCGGGGTTTTCATATATATTTCCGATTACTTCATAAACTTTGTTGTATGTATTTGTTCTAATTTTTTCTAAATCTAAACTGTGAATCTCACATGTTTTTCTGTAATGGTCGTTTTTTGCGCAGAATTTTAACCAATCTTTATGACAAAAAACATCAAATCTTTCATTTTCCGGTTGTTGGCAATATTCATTTTTAAATAGCGGAATTTGAGCACCAACATATTGAACTTCAACAATATCCCCCTCAAAAATCAGCTTGTTATTCTTGTCTTTTAAACCTGTAGAAAATTGAATTTCTTCGTATTCACCCATATAAATTCCATTGTCTTCAATGCTTTCATCCATCGGAAAAATTAAACCTGATTTAAAATCACGGTTTAAGCAAACCTGCAATTCAGGCAGGGAAAAATAACTGAATTTTTTTACCGGCTTATTAAACATTCTAAATTTTAATCTATCTTTCATTCTTTCCTCTTTTCTTTATCTCTTCCCGAATCAGCTCCAGGAGCTTTAAAAGCATTTGCATGTCGCACTTTTTGATGTATTGGGTTAAGTTGGGGCGCATAGTTACCGTCCTGAAATATCTTTTATTACTGCCAACAGGTATACCGTGATAGTAAAGAATAAGGAAAGAAACATTAATACCAGAAACAAATTTCCCATCAGCCTTGTACATATATCGCTTGCTAAAAATTCAATCATTCCGCTACACCCCGCTTTTAATCATTTTGATAAGACGTTCTTCGCCTATGCGTTCTTTGGCAACTTTAAGGAAGTTTTTATCAAGGCAATAAATCGCGCTTTGGCATTCAGTAATTACAAAAGGGTGTTGGCGTAATTTTTCTGTGTTATTGTCAAAAGACAATAAATACTTATCTTGAAGCACATTTTCCCAATCAATAATACGTCCTTTGTTAAGCTCCTCGGCCAGAAGCTTTAATTCGCCTTTTGTCTTAAGGTTATCCAGGTACTCTTGTGCCTCTTTGTTTGTCTTAAAGCAGTTGCCCTGTGCATAGCGAAATTCATCAACTAAACAGTCTTTCCATATATCGTACCTGATACTCATGTTGCTATCCGTATAAATATATAACTCCGATTTTTTCGGTTTCCGGAATTTATTTGAATATTTTCTTTTTAATGTTTTAAAAGCAGCAATAAATTTTTCTTTAAGCGCTTGTAATTCATCCTTATGTCCCATGTTATTTATCCCCCAAGATTTTAATCAATTCAAAACCTATGCACTCGGCGCCTGCAGATTCATTTGCGTATATACATTCAGGTGATTCGCGCTTAAATTCACATTTATTGCAAATTCTGCCGACAATTAAATCTACTCTTTTTAATACTTCTTCCTTTGTTAAATCGTTTTTAATCATCATTTAATCCGCCTTTAATTCCGTTTTAAGATACGTTTTTCGCCAAAGGTATAAAGCCTGTAATTTCTCCGTCTTTATACAAAATTTCAGCATTATTTTTATTAAGCCCTAGGGCTTCAAAATACAGTTTTTCTTTAATATCGCGGGTTAACTTTGCCTTGTTTATGGATTTTAAGATATCAATATCGCCCTTGCCGTCCCGGAATTGTTTAATCTTTTCTTTTATCCTTCTTATTTGCGGATGTTTTTTTCTGTTTCTGAAATTTTCAAGAGTATATTTAATCTGACTGCTCAGTCTTTCAATTTCCGCTTCAAAGGATTCTGTCTTTTCTTTATCAATATCGATTACTTCCTGATGTATTCCAAACACCCAGCCCGTCTGGGTATTATCCAGACAAAAATCGCATAATTCTTTACTGTATATGACGGGTATGTCAAATTTCAGGTTTTTACCTGCCTTCTGTATCATTTGCGCGGACATATTTTTAGATTCCGGCACTATTACATATCCCATAAGCCCCCTGCAAGGTGCGTTATTTTTCGGCGCTTCATCTTTTAGAATGTCTGCAACGATACTTTGTATTTCTGCTCTGTCAATAAAAGTTACCATTGCAATGTAACCTTGCCCGGTTATAAATTTTTTAATTATCCGTTCCATCTTTTTCTCTTTCCATAAACTCTTCGGGGCTAAAAAGCTGGCGCTGCCCCTCCGAGGGGAATGTTACCCGCGAGCGCGATAATATATTCCGTATATTTTGTTCGGTTGTTTTATATTTTCTTGCCAGCCTTTGGATCCCGATTGCCGTGTTGTCAAATTCTTTAAGAATCATCTTTCTTTCAATTTTCTTAAACCCGTTTCGGGGTACTTTGATAGTGCATCCGCCAAATTCAGACAGGAGCTTGAGCACAACTTCAGGGCCGCAAAAAACAAAAATATCTTCAAATTGTTCGTTTGGCATGTCCTCTTTTTCAATATTATTTATATCGATTTCAAGTCCGTTAATCCTCATTGGCTCTATCCCTAACTGATGGCGTTGCTGCTTAATTTTCTTCGTTTTCGCAAATTTTAACGTAATCAGGCTCAATATTTAGCTTATCTTCATGTTTAAGCTCAGCTTGTATTTTTGTAAGTACGCTCACATCGGCTTCTTTAAGCGCTTCTTTGTCGAGTTCTTTTTTAATGCGGATATATTGAGTAAGCTGCAATTTTTCAAGCGTTCTGATTGCCGCGTCAACACAGGAGCACACTATCCTTTTTGTCCTCTTAAAAGATATCGTGCCAAAATTCATCCGCTTGGAACGTTTTATTGCAAATTCGTCTTTATTCTCTTTTGCGAAAATCTCAATATTTTTTTCTATTGCCTTGATTTTCTCAACTACTCCCTTTGCTCTTTGCGCAGTTCTGCCTTTTACGGCGTTAATGAGTTTTGTCTGACGCCCTTCAAGTTTGTCTTTTTGTATATTTAGTTCGCCGAGTTCCTTGAGTGCCAAATCGACATCATCCCAATTTTTGTAAATACTTTCTTTTTTTGCCGCCATTTTTAGTTCCTTTCAAAATTTACTAACTCTATCGGTTTTACGCTTGTGTCTTTTTCCTGCTGTTGTGTCTTGTACAGACATTTTCTAAGCATTTCAAACCTGTTTAATTTACACTTTGTGAGTTTGACCTCGGTTGTTAATTTCGCCAGAAGCCAAATCATTACAACGTTTAAAAATAAGCTCATAATCTCCATAGTTTTTACTCCTTTTTCATACTTTTTATTGCTTTTATAATTTTTGCCACAGCGCTTTTTTTCAAAAATCTTATGTTTTCAACTCCGCAAATTCTGTTGATAAAGGTATTTAGCGCCGTTTTTCTGTCTTTTGTATTTTGAATTCTGGACACTTCCGACCACATAGCCTCTATCATTCTTAATTGCTTGGGGGTCGCCATATCCGAATCTCTGTTATTCAGGTTGTTGTAATTGTATTTTTGAAATGCATTTATGCTGCGGGGTTTAATTAAACCTTTCTCAAGCGCTTTTTTCTTTAATTCTTTGTAAAATTCATTTGCCTGACTTATTGTAAGCTTTGTTGAACTTACCGCATTGAAGCACTCAAATAACATTTCACGGTATAAATCATCGTCAAGACCCAGAAGCTTTCTTAAGCAGCCGATTTTTTTTCTTTGTTCTTTTGTGCTCACTTCAATCCTCCTTAAAATATAAGTTCTTTTGCCGCTTCAACCACTCTGGGGCTTATTTCCTTTTTAGATGTGTACAGAAGATCATGTGTTCTTTTGAGCAGATTGAATAAAACGCGCGTATTTTTGCCGCTGTGTCTTTCAAATGCTTTTATGACCTCAAGATTTGCGTCAGGGTATATTTGCCTTGTAAGTTCCGCGATGTCTTTTTCATCAATCGTGCAGAGCGATTCCTTATAGGCGATACGTGTAAATAAATAACTGAAATCACCTCTTAAACTCTTCAGGTTTTTATACAGTCTGTCGGTTCCGACAAGCAAAAGACCGAAAGTAAATTCGCAATAATCGTGAATATTCCTGAGCCTGCGCATAATCTCAGAGTTAAGATTTTCGGCTTCATCAATTATTACAAGATAATTGCTGCCTTTTAACTTCTTTTGTATTTCGGCTGTAATATCCGATATGTGCGATGTTGCAGTGACAATTTTTAATTTTTCGACAATCTGCATTAAAACACTTCTGGCGTTTGAAAAGTCGCTCGGGCTTATTATAATAACACCTGAGTTTTCTTGCGCATATTTTCTTATGGATATCGTTTTGCCGACACCTGCCTGCCCGTAGCACATGCAGATTTCACCATTAGCGCGGCACATATTTGCAACCGAATATATCCGCTCGGTTACACGTGTCTTTATAAATTGAAGTTCTACACGCTCGTATTTTTTTGAATCATTATGTACTTTAATAAACTTTTTAAGTTCATTTTCAATCTTGTCTATATCGCCTACAAAAGTATCTTTATTTAAATAAAGATTAACCGATGATGTCGAATAGCCTATTTGCACTGCAATGTCTTTTTGCGATGTTTCACCCCTTGCGAGCATTTTTTTAATTGTTCCCTGAAGTTCTTTGTCTATGATTTTTCCCTGTTTTTCTCTGCAAACTTCCATTTATAATCTCCTTTTACTCCTAAATTCTTATATCCTTAATGTCGTTGTCATCGTTATACATAAACTTGATGTTGCTCAAATCAGGCAGCATTTTTCGATGAGCTGTTACACGTTTTTCATCTTCATTTAACACTTCGCCCTCAATTGCGCCGTTATTCCAGCCAATCTCCTTATTTTGAAAGCGCATAAGTGCTTTTGCATTTTTAATTGTCGTTTTTTCCAGTCTGTTTTTATCTTTAATGGCTCTTTGCAAACTGTAATAATCATTGTTATCACCCAGAATTGCCGCCATGGGGTGTTCTTCTTTAACCGCGCGGGCTTCACAGATAAACTCGCCGCTTAAAGAGTAAATCCTCACCCTGAATACATCAAGGAAGCTGTATTTAACAATTACCGTGTCATTGATTCCATACAGTTCCTCGCTGTAATAGAACTGGTTAAACAGCTTTATGCCGTTTCTTCCTACTTTTCTTGTTTCCTGAGCCATTAAAAGGTCGTCGAGTGTGTCAACATTGACACCTTTGCCCCTGCCTTCGTTAAAAACTTCGCCTATTGTCTTGCCTTTTGCGTGCGGACAGGGCTGCGAACGGTAAAATTCAAGCCATTTTTCAAGTGCTGCTACTGTTTCATTTATGTTGGGCACATATTTTGAATGATTTTCTTTGTGAAATTTCTCATTTCTTTTAAGGTGTGCAGGCTTATTTTCAATGTTGTTGCCTATATAGCTCACCATAAGTTTTGAAAAAGTCCTTGTAAATTCGCCGAAAAACCGCTCGATAGGTTTTGCCTTAGCGTTGTAGGGCATTGCATAAACGGGTTCTATGCCTAAATTTTTAAAAATCCCGTTAAATCCGCACTCTTCTAAATCAACATCGCCGTTGAAAAACTTTGATTTAAAAGCCTTTCCGTTATCCTGATAGGCAATTTTAGGAATTTTACCGAGCCTTATTATTGAATTTCTAAGCGCCGACGCTATACACTGGGTATTTTCGGTAATCATAATTTCATAACCCGCTATATCAGCGCTTGCCCAGTCCTGATAAGCAACCATAACGGCACGGCAAGGTCTGCCCGTGTAAGGATTTATCACCATAAAGTCAAGAACATTACCGTCAGCAATAAGAACGTCGCCGACTTTTAGTTTATTTACACTTCGCATAATGTAGGGCAGCACTTTTTCCGCAAGTGCTTTCTTGCCTTCTCTCATCATTACCCAGGTATCATATTCGTTTCTTTTTATCTGCTGTGCAAATCTTTCGTAACTTCTCTTTGATACTTGTTTTATATCGAGCCCGTCTATTGCAATCTTGTGTTTAATTAATCTATATGCCGCACCGACACTTAATTTTGCATCGTTTAGCATAAGGGTTTTAAAATATTCCTGTTCTTGAGGGCTTAAAGGTGTTATTATCTCGCCTCTGTGTCTATATTTATAGTTAGGGACAAGCGCTCTGTAGTCTCCGCCGTTTTCGATTAACTCTTTATTCCAACGATAAAGCGATTTTATTGATACCTTGCCTACAACGGAATAAATTAAAGGACTTAGCATTTTATTGTTATATAGAGCAATAAAATCATTATCCGCACTCTTTTTATCAGGAAAATGTTTTCTGTGTTTTTCCCATTTTTCTATTAAATCAACCTTTGCAAGTGCAAGCTTCTTTGCTTTTTCAGGTATTATTGCACTAATTTCATTATCTAAAAAAACGGGGGCGTTTGAATGCATATCGGTCTGCCTTAGTAGAATAGATGTGCCCCCTTGGCTGTTTGTTGTTAGAAATAGCTCCGGTTTATTTAACTTGATTTTTTCCTGTAATTCACTCTCAAGGGAAGAAAAAGCAATTTGATACTGCTGACCTCCACGTCCTTTTACAAGTTTAATGATGTAGTTGGAATTATTTTTTTGACAACGTTTCTTAAGTGTATTAATACTGCATCCGCTTAATTTCGCTATTTCACTTATCTTTAAATAAATTTCTTTTTGAGCCATACTACACCGCCCTGCCTATGTTTTTTTCAAGCCATTCATCTACTCTTGAAACCGTAGTAAGGCTGTATACTGCTCTGTGAACTGCTGCTCTTGAAATATTTAAATCTTTTGCAATCTGTGCCTGCGTAAAGCCTCTTTGCGCAAGATAAAATTTAATTAGCGCTGCTCTCTTAATATTTCTTTTTGATTTATTGCGATTTTTAATTTTGTGTGTTTTCATGCTCATGCAATTTCTTTACAGATTTTGTGCCAAACAATTAATTTAACTAAACGTGCGACCGTTTTAGATTAGTTAATTTGTTAACTTGTGTTTATATTAACACAAGTGTGTATAAAAGTCAACACTCAAATGTTTATTTTGGATATGGACATAAAAGAAGTTATAAATAAAATTGAATATGAAACGCGCAAGAAAGTGAGCTATAAGGACATTGCAAATGCAATAGGCCTACAACCATCTGCAATTGGTAATCGAGTTAAGCGAAACGGCAAGGCTACTTTAGACGAACTCTTAAAATTAGAAAAACACTTTTGTGTTAAATTATCTAATTTTAGTGTACAAAATGAAGAATGCATCACAATTGAGCGTATTCATATTAATCCCAGTTGCGGAAGCGGCACGGTTGTCATGGGTGAAGCTGAAGTTACCCCTGTTTTGCTCGGAAAGAAATTGCTGCAAAATATATTCAGGGTAAGTAATATAGAAGCATTAAAAGTATTTACCGCAACGGGCGACAGTATGGAAGATACTATATATGACGGCGATGATGTTCTTGTAGATACAAGCTGTGATAATTACACCAACGGCGGAGTTTTTGTAATTGAAAAATTCGGCGAATGGTTTATTAAGCGTTTGAGATTGAAATTTGACGGCAGTTTGGAAATAATATCGGATAATACAAGAAAATATCAGCCCGAAGTAGTGACGCTTGATAGTGGTATAGATATAAATATTAAAGGCAAGGTTATTAAAAACCTTAGCCGGGGTTTGTAAATTAAGAAAAGTAAATATTATCGGCAAAGTTGTAGGAATCTTAAGGCATACTTGATAATATCAATACTGTTGTCAGGTAAGATAAGGGGAAAGTTATGACAAAGATTCAGAAAAATATTTTAATCGGAATTTTGTCGCTATTGATAGTTTTATTAATTATTTTATTAATTATGTATTTAAGTTTTCGCGGTTCGGTTCAATACGGCGCTTATCAATTAACACTTGCAAGCAAACATCATGATGCTCAACTGGCACTTAAATATCATAACATTGATAAAATTGCAGATAATATGGTTTCGGCAATGATGAAAGAAATAGATACCGAAGATGAATTTGCTTCGGCAATTGCAATGGGTATGATTTCAGGAATTAAAGATACGTTGCCGTCCGTTGTAAAGAACAATATAGTTGAAGAATATGAAAGCGGCGAAAAAACACTTGATAATATTTCAAACTTAAAAATATTATATTTAAATTACACAAACAAGCCGGTTACGGCAAAACAGCTTAAAATAAATAAAATTGCAAAAAATAAAATTGAACAACGTTTTTGCAATGAACAAGGGGAATCTTGTTACGTAAGAGTATGGGAAAAAGAAAAGGATGGTTGGAAGGTTGCAAATATTTTTGTTACCGAATAAATAATTTAAACCCGCTTTAATTAACGTTTGAAGCGGGTTTAAATTATCATAAATCATCTTTCTCAAATCCTAAATCGGCAAGACCCGTTACGAGCAGAAGCTCATCCGTGATTTTGCGCTTAAGCTCATCATGCCAGCCCATAAATTTTCTCTCCGGCATTTCTCCCACAATACTTCCGTCTCTTCTTATATCTCCGCCAAAGTTATGAATTGCCGCATACTCTTTATCGGAGTATACAACAGCTTCATCATCCGTAACTTTTCTGCTTATACCTTTTCTGAGCTCACCCTCAAGCTGCAATATTTTTCCGTTTGCGCGCCCTGTTTTAGCACGATATGCTTCATACGGGTCAGACCATTCTTCCCACTTTTCGCCCGTAATATTTTTACCTTCTGTTTCAAAGTTCTCTTCCACATCTTTTTGCATAATACGCGCAAGAGAGCGCAGAACTTTTTTTCTGTCTTTTACCTTTGATTGCATTTCATCGAGAAGCGCAAGTATTTCTTTGTCATTAATTTCACAGTATATGGATCTTCTTGTCATATTTTTTGTCCTCATATTACCGCGCGCATACCTGCCGGGGCAAATGCCCCGACAGATACACACACTGTATTAATAATTTGTAATTATTACCTCTTTGTATTTTGCATTTTTCGCACTGAGATTATTTTTTCTTTCAGCCCCTCTTATATTAAAATCTTTATACATTTTTCTGATTTCAGGACTGTCATCATATGAGAGCATAAAACGGCCCTTAATTTCAAGCAGTGTATTTTTTAAACGCTCATGCTCGAATTTTTTTGTCGAAACGATGTCATAGCCCGCACCTTTTGTATAAGGCGGGTCAAGATAGAAAAACGCATTTTCAATATCATAGCGCCTTATCAACTCTTCAAAATCAAGGTTCTCAATATACACTTTATCAAGTCGAAGGGCGCATTTTGCAACCCTTTCAATTATGCCGCACTGAGATTTGCCCCCGGATGATTCACCGTTTCGCGCAGTCGCAAATACGCCTTTTTTTGCTCCGTATGAGCGCTGCAAGAGATAGAAAAATTTTGCCGCTTTTTGTATATCGGTTACGGGCGCAAAGTCTTTCATATCGTTAAAAATATCCCTGCTGTTGAGCATAAAGCGAAATTCTTTTATAAAAGCTTCAGGGTGGAATTTAATTACATTAAAAAGGTTATAGAGGTTTTTATCTAAATCGTTGTAAACTTCAAGATTTGCCCATTTTTCTCTATAAAACAAAAGCCACGCACCGCCCCCGAAAACTTCGATATAACTTCCTATATCTTCAGGTATGTATTGCGCAAGTGTTTTTCTTAACCCGGATTTTCCGCCTATATAATTTGTTAAATAATTTAATTGTTTTGTCATTTTTATTTTTCCTTTACATTGTTGCTTTTTGCTTCTGTGGTGCACGGGTCAAACTCATTACGGCAGTCGGTGCCGTCAGGCACTACGCTGTTTGCTCCTATCGCACCGATTTGCATTTTTAATAAATGATTGATATTATTAAATCGGTCAGCAACTTGGTAGGATAAGAAAGAGAAGTTGGAAGCAAATGACGGTTTGCTTCGGTGCTTATGCTATTGGGGTAATAGCATTGGCATTCTGGCCTTTTAAACAGGGTTTAAATTACTTTTAAATGTGGTATAATAAAGTTAGTAGAATAACCGTGAATCCCATTAAGTCCGAGCGGGCTAGGTGTTTAAACACGTAGTTACAGGGAAAGGCTACCCCGCGGTTATTCTATTTTTTTGTACATTTTTGAGTCATTCAAGCTTGTTCTGTCAACTATAGAAGCTGTTGAAACATAATTTACATTTATTCCGCTCTTTATTTTATTCAGCTTAATACACACTTTTAGACATTTTTTATCATCTATATTTCTTGTGTATACAAGCCCGGTAGAATTTTTCTTACTGTAGTCTATATACACTTCATCGGGACTGTTAATTATCTCGTAGAGTTTTTTAAGCTGTTCTTGTGAAATCTTTTGTTTTGCGGTTTTCGGGTCAGCTATAATGTGTGCTATTCTATTATCTTGCATAACTATAACGGGAGTTTCAGGCAATTCATTTGCTGCTTTAAGTTTTTCAATTGTCGCGGGTTTCAGCCAGGACAGAGTTTGTTCTATGCCTTTTGCTTTAAAACCTGATTTAATAACCGAAGTTACCATATTTTCATATGATTTTCGGGAAAAAATATTCTGAGCCATATCAGATATAAATCTGTCTTTTAGTTTCTGATCCACGCCTTGAAGTTTTGTATACGCTTGCACATCAATACCCCATGCACACGCCCCCGTATTTGACGACCAGCCTGCATCGGGCATAAAGCTTGTTTTTTTACCTGCATAGTCAAAAGTATATTTTGCAACCGGGCGCACTTCATCGGTATTTTTTCCTATCGGGACGTTTTCAAATGAAAGAGCACCTTTTGAGCTTTCAACCTTAAGCCCCTTTGACTTAATTTCACCCGCACTGAGATTTGTAACAAAACAGCGGCAGCCCCAGCCGTTTGGCGGGTAAATATGTTGCCATACGGGGTCATTATACCTGAAGACTTTATTATGCATTGCTTTATGCTCCGGCCTTGTTGATTCATCAAGAATGCATTTATACTGCCAGTATGGTGCAATGTCTGCATCTTCAAGCTGTTCAAGCTGTCTTCCCGCGTTATATGCGCTATTGATATTTTGCTTGTAAATTGTTCTTATACGGTGTTTTGAGCCTAATTGTACGGTTTTTTTCTCCCCGTTTTCATCAATTATCTCTTGTTTTCCCCACCAGCCTTTTTTTATGTAATACTCCTGCGCCTGTTTTTTGAATTTATTATAGCTCCACCCTTCTTTAAGAGAGGTTTCAAGCATTTCTTTAGTGTCTTTGAGCATGTCAATTTGTGTCATTTTAGCGACCGTAAAAGCTTTTGCATGCGCATTTTCCCAGATGTCATACCAGTTTTGCGTTACCTTGTACCCTTTTTGCTCAAGATATTTTACCGCTTTTTCAGGCGGCATTTTAAATGCAAGGGTTAAGCTTATATCTTTTTTAGACATTTGTTTCCTTTTCTTTTTGCTCCTGTGGGTATCTCGCGCCAATGCGCTCGATTATCCTACGTCGCCTATCGACAGTTACGCCTAAGGGCTTGCTCATCGCAAGCCCTTAGGCTCACTCCGGCTTGTGCTTCTGCCCCATAAATCACTTATAAAAATAACTCTTGCAAGGCTTTCTTCAAGTTCGCCAAAATCCATTTTCGGATAAAATTCCGCAAGCTCTTCAAGTGCTTTTTGCGCATCCTTTGTTTCGCTGAAATGTTCAATAACTTGTTTTAAGTTTTTATCTATTTTTATCTGTGAAGCTTCAAAGGCGTTTTTGGCAAGTAAATCAAGTTCATCTTCCGCCTTTTTATTCGGTTTTTCCGATTTTATCCGTATGTCAGCAAAATCATTTGCATTTACATTATCTACATTATTTTCAGCCAGAGTAAAGTCTTCCTCTTTCAAGTTATAAGCGCGTTGAATATAAGACGGAGTGAATTTAACGCCGAAATCACTCATAACTTTATCGCGCTGTGCAAGATTTAAATTAATCTCCTCATCTTCATAAAGAACAAGAGCGGGAGCATCCTGATTGCCGAAATTAATTTCCTGAATCCACAAAAGAAGCTGGTTTATTGTTTTTTCCACCAGTCTTTTATCGGAGCAGATAATATCTTTTCTGACCGCTGCATGAACATTGCCCAGTGCATAACTGCCGCTGCTGCCGCTTTGCGTTGTAAGTGTTTGGCCCAGAATATTTTTAGCAATGTTTTCATCGCATATTTTTACAAAATCCTTATATATCGCAACGCTTCCCGTTCTGCCCGTCGCATCTTTTATCTCAACACTTGAATCCGAGGGAATAACGGCGACTGCGTCCTGAATCATACCCGACAGGTCGTCAAGTAATTTTTTACGCACTTCCTCACTGGCTCCCTTTTCATATTTACCGATTAAATAAGGCATTGAATAACGTTCCATAAACCTTGCCCACATCTCATAACCGCCGCGCTTAAATACGCTGTCCCAGAAGCAGCGGCACAAAAGGCTTAAGCCGTAGGGGTTTTTAAAGGTTGCTTTATGTTTCGGACAAAGAAATTTTCTTTCTTCAGGGGGCAGAATAAGTCCGTTATTTAAACCTTTCTTCTTAAAGCAAAGCTGATTATCGGGATTAAAGAAAAACCATTCCTGGGGCGGGGCGGTAATTTCATCGGGTATTACATATTTACCGCTTTTTGCCCAGATTATCTCTACGGGCTGAAATCCGTACAGGGGCGCATTTAATATGTCTCCTATGACCTCATTTATATCAATGGTTTTAAATAAATCCTCGTAAAAACCTTTGTATTTTTCATCATCGTATTTTAACTTCAGGTTTAAAGACAACACTCCGCTTTTTCTGCTTTCGATACAGGTTGCAATCTGACCCTCGTTTTCAAGCTGTCTTAAAGTATCAAAGCCCTTACCCGTTTTTCTTAAAACCGGGTCGGGATTTGGCAGCACGTTTACAAGGGAGTAGAGCCCTTCGACATTTTTAATCTGCACAAGTTTTTCATAAAACCCCGGAGCAGTTTTTTTACTCATGGAAGTATTATCTTTTTTTGAAAAACCGAAAAATTTTTTAAAATTCATTTTTTTATTTCTCTCTTATAAATAAATCCGATTTAATTCCTTTTTAATTCGTTTTAATTTCAACAAAAAAGTATTTTTATATAGTTTGGTATGTCTTAAAACATAAGGCGCCTTAAAAACGATTCTGAGACCCCGAAATCAAAATCCGTGTTATCGGATATATTTTTTCGTTTTTTTGCACTCATAACCTCGCCCGAAGTGTGAGGCGAATTAACGGAAGCACTGTAGGCAAGTGCTATAGACCAGAACCTGTCCCCGTGGCCATCTGTTTCTGCGGCGTCTGAATCAAGCCTTATGTTTCCCGCCTTAGTAACAAACTTTTTAACGGAGTGCAAATCGGCATTAAGCTCGTGAATGTCAGGGATACGTATATTTTTATCCTCAAAAGCCGTGTACAGAAGATATGCAAGTTCGGCTTTTGACGAGTTGGTAAAATCCACCTGTTCAACTTTAAATTTTCCAAATGCTTCCTGTGCCTCTTCGGACATTTGTTTACCTATGCCGGTTGAATCGATACAGGCGCGTCTTACACTCATATGTTCAAGTATTGACCATAATATTGCTTTTTGAATTTTAAACCTGACACCCTTCAGGACATCTATGCGTCTTAAATAGCGGACATCTCCCAGTTTTTCAAGCACACTTATAACGGATAAATGCTTTTCTCTTGCAATATCCATTCCGACATATAACTCGCCTTTTATATTTTCAACAGGCATAAGACAATCGCTGTGACATGACGAAATAGCTGCATAGGAAAGAAAACTTGAACCCTCATCCACGGGGTCGCACATAAATTCTTGCAGCCATGTAAGTTCATCGCCCGCGTTTTCTTTTACAAAATCAAGCCATTCCTGCCGCTCCTGCAGGCTTAATTTACGGCCCTGAATTTTATCGGCAAGCCCCATATTAACGGCATCAACAATTGTTGTCCTGTGATGGCTCCATTTGAGCTTCCCCTCTTTTATTTTCTTGATAAAATTGTTAAATTTACTCAAAACTCCGTTATGGCTGCTGAGTATCCTCAAAGGGTAACCCCAGATTACAGCCGTTGCATACGCAGCCTGCCACAAAGCTTCTTGATCTTTATGGTGCGCAAATTCATCAATAACGACTTTGCCGCCTTTAGAGCGGAATTGTGTAGGGTTGGATGATAGAGCGTGAATTCTTGCGCCGTTTTTAAACTGAAGGCAATATGCTTTTATGTCCTTTTCTTCATCAATAACAATTTCGCCTAAATACTTTGCGGCAGTATTGTACATTTTGGAAAAGAAGCAGCAGTAACCTATATACTCCTTTGCTGCGGATAAATCAGCCGACGAAAACCAAACATCACATGGCTTATTTCGAATTTTCAAAGTAAGTGCATCATGTACATCTTCATATGCTTGAATATACGTTGCACCGATACGGCGCGATTTTTCCCACAGCTTTATAAGAGCTGTATCTAAAAGCCAATTTATTTGATATTCTAAAAAGCACCCTTCATCGGGCTGCATTATAACATTTTCGACACTCAAGGGAGCTCCTTAATTTTGACCCGTCAAATATCTGTGTACGGTTTCAACAATATCTGCCTTATCTGCTTTATGCTCCCCTTGCTTTTGTGCTTCAAACAGGTCTTCGATATTTTTAACGCGCGGCAGTTTGTCTGCCATTGCCTTAATAAAATTTAGCGTATCTTTATCGGGAAGCTCTTTATCCTGCCTGTATTTTTCCAGAGTTTCGCTCACTATTGTATTTAAAAGCTCATAAAGTGCATTGTGACAACTTGTTTTGCCCTCTAAAAACTTTCGTCTTTGTTCTTCCCACCCGTATTGATTTTTCCACTTATGCAGAGTCTTTTCGGATAAAGACAGCAAAAGTGCAATTGTAGTTATGGATTTTTGCTCTTCTACAAACAAAATCCGCGCTTTTTCGCCGTATTCATCATACTTTGTCATTTTTTGCTCCTGTGGGTATCTCGCGCCAACGCGCTCGATTATCCTACGTCGTCGTAGTGCACGGGTCAAACTCATCGTTTGCCCCTATCGCACCGGCTTACGCTTTTTCACTCCGGCTTACGCTTTAAGCCGTCATTATCCTGTTTTATAAACTGTCGTGTATACGGGCAATAAAACTTATCTGCAATTTTTGATTTAATTTCAATCAATAATCCCGTATTTTCATTATTTGTTTTAATTAGCCCCTCAAGCAGTTTAAAATTTTTCTCAAGAACGTCCTTAAACTGATTTGACGTTGATTTATGGTAAAAATACCATATAGCAAAAATCAAAGCGGGCGTTCCCAGCTGCTTTGTAAGCTCATGTAATGCTTGAAGTTCAGCCATATTGTTCCTTATCCCATGGGGCAGTGTCTACAATATAGAGAGTACCCCGTTTTCAAGCATTTTTTAATCACACATTTTTAACATTTTTTTTAACAAAAAAGATATTAAAAAAGAACTCTTAAAACTTATGCTGCAATGCTTTAAGCTTAAAATGAAAGCGCAAGCCGAGCGAACTTAGCGCGACTGCGCTTAGAGAGCGAAGGCGAGCGCAAAGGTGTGTGAAGCCCGAACGGGAAGGCGAGGAGCCTTGCCGACAGGGCGTAACCGTACCCCACCCACCGCAAATTGAGCGTGACAAATTACAACAAAAGGCATAAACTTCTAAACTCCTTATGAGTTCCGGGGATTAATCCCCGGACACTTCCTTAAAGACAATGAAAGGTTATAACATTGAGCGATTGGTGCGAAATATTCAGAGCAGGCACATACAAAGATTCCGAAGGCAAAGAGCGGGAATATACGGAAGAAGACATTGACACAATCATCAATAATTTTAATGAAGATAAAAACCCCTCTGTACCTAATGTTGTAGGACATCCTAAACTAAATGCCCCCGCATACGGCTGGGTTGACAAGTTAAAACGCAGCGGCAAAAGCATGTATGCAAAATTTAAACAAGTGCCGCAAGAATTTAAAAATGCAGTAAATTCGGGTTGGTTTAAAAATCGTTCAATAAGTCTTTATCCCGATTTAAAACTGCGCCATATAGGCTGGCTCGGAGCTGCCGCCCCAAAAGTTAAGGGGATGGAAGAATTCCAATTCAGTGAAAACGAAACGCAAACCACAATAGAGTTTTCGGATTTAACAGACTTTAAATTTAAAACAGTATCCGATGTTCTTGATAATCTCAGGGATTTTCTTATCGGAAAATACGGGCTTGAAACCGCAAACAATGTTATCAGCAGATACCAGAGCGATTTTTTAAAAAGGATTGAAAATAAAGCACCGCAGGAAACAGCATCCTTTTGCGAAGGACTTTTACTTGCGGAGCGAAGTTTGAATTGCGGCGCAGCTGCGCCCGATGAAAACAAGCGACCAATAGGATGTGAGCCCGTGACGGCAAAGCGGACAGCTTTGGCGAACAGGGCGACACTGGACTCAAGAAAGGAGCAGAATTTGAATAACGACGACCCCAAAAACATTAAAAAAGACGAAAAAGAAGAAATCACAAAGCTTGAAAATTCTTTTGCAGAGCTAACGCAGAAATTTGAAGAAAAATCAAAAGAAAAAGACGAGCAGCTGAAGCAAATGCGAGGCGAAATCGAAAAAATGGAAAAACGCAACAGAGAATATGAATTTGAACAGTTTGCAGATGAGCTTGTAAGTGCGGGTAATATCACCCCCGCGGTTGTACCTTTTGTAAAAGATTTACTTGAAATAGCACACTTGCAGGGCACTTATGACTTTTCGGAAGGGGAAGAAAAATCCGTAAAAACACGTATCAAGGATTTTTTCAAGACATTAAAATGTGTCAATTTTGCGACTATAGCTGAAAAACCAAAAAAGAACGAAGAAAACACTCTTGATTTTTCAGACGGCGAGGCCGTAAAAGAGGCAATTGAACAGCGCATATTTGAAGAAAAACAAAAAGGCAGAGAAATTAGCGCAAAACAAGCCTTAAACCTCTTAAGAAAGGAAAATAAAAATGTTTAACACATACAATACAAATGCCATTGTTAAGGCAAGAAGACTTGTTTGTTACCACAGCGACGGAACTATAAAACAAGCATCTGCCGCAACGGATAAAATTTGCGGCGCCTCTGATGATATGGATGTAAAAGCAGGCGGGATAATAGATGTTAAACATCTGGGCGAAGCCAAGATTGAATACGGCGGAACCATATCGGCGGGAGATTTTATAACCTCGGACGCTGACGGCTGTGCAATTGCGGCAGCTGCAGGGAATAATATTGCAGGGTTTGCACTCTTTAACGGTGTCAAAGGCGATATTTGCAGCGTAATGATTTTGCCGCAGCAGGCTCAAACATCTGCTCAAACAGACAGCGACCAGTAGTATTTCAAAACGAAAGGATTTAAAATGGAACACCCTTATCAAAGCGAACCTGAATTAACGGGCTTGTCGCTGGCATATAAAAACCCCGCAACAACCCTCATTGCAGACAACGTAATGCCCAGAGTTTCAGTTAAAAAAGAGGATTTTAAATACAAAAAGTATCCCGTAAACACATTTATAAGAACGGCGAATACTAAAGTGGGTCGAAAAGGCAGGGCTGAAACTATGGATATGACCTGCGAAAAAATACTGGCATCGGTTGACTACCACGCGCTGAAAGCCGAAATACCTTTATCCGATGTCATTGCAGCAAGTGACGGCGATTCACCGAGAGAAGACAAGACGGAACTTGTAACGGAAGGTTTAATGCTCGCACGCGAATTAAGAGTAGCCAACCTTATGCAGGATAAAAACAACTATGAAAATACCGTAGCGCTTACATCGGGCGAGCAGTTTGATGATAAAGACTCATCCGCGCTGCAAACTCTTCTTGAGGCAAAACGCTCAATGCTTATTAAGCCTAACTGCGCGATTATGAACAGTACCGTTTTAACGTATCTTCAAACACACCCTGATTTTCTTGCAAACTACAATAACGCGGGTGTTGCCACAACGCGCGGTATGGCATCCGTTGAATTTATTAAAAACCTTCTGGGTCTGAAAGAGCTCTATATAGGTGAAGCAGTGCTTGATTTTGCACACGAAGGACAAACACCCGACATTAAAAATGTATGGGGAAACAACATAGTACTGTTTTATAAAAACCCCACCGCAACACCCAAAAAGGGTCTGACTTTCGGCTATACGGCAGAATATGAAGGCAGAAAAATACAATCATACACAGACCCCGATCCGGGCACTGACGGCATCCAAACAATTAAGGCCACGGAAAAACTTATTGAACTTATCGTGGCGCCATCTTGCGGTTACTTAATTCAAAATGTATTAAGCGAAGATGCTGCATAAGAGGTATTTATGGAATTTAAGACACTTTATCCCGTAAAATACAACGGAAAAATATACAAGGAAGTTATCAGTCTTGATAACCAAAAGGATATAAAAACCCTGAGAGAACTGGGGGTTATTGAGCCTTTAACAGAAAACGCAAAAACTCAAATGCAGGAAAAAGGCGGCTCAACTGACAAGGCTCAAGATGAAATACCGCTGCAGCCGAAAACGCAAGGCGGTATTTCAACCCCCTTTAACCCCGAGGATTTTGAATTTTTGAGCGACGAAAAGCAAATCGCCATAATAAGCGAACTGCAAGACTTAAGCCTTATAAAATCCGTTGAAGACAAACTGAAAACAAACGCAAAAAAGCTTTATGAACAAGCGCAAGCCGGTGTTCCCAATGACGGCGGCGATGAGCCGGCAGAATGAAACACTACGACGGCGACGTGCGACGAAGTTGCCCAGGAGCAATAAGCTTAAGCCAATCAGGAAAATAGAGAGATGTATTGCGGTCTTGAAAATATTAAAAACATAATACCTGAGCCCGAACTTATTAATCTTACGTGCGATTGTATAAACCACAACGGAGTGATTAACGAAAGCGAAGTTAATGCGGCAATAAAATATGCAGATGAAATAATAAACTGTGCTCTTCGTACAAAATACACTCTTCCACTTGCATTCACTCCGCCCGTTCTTGAGGGTATATCGACCGATATTGCATGTTACAGACTGTATAAGAGACGTCCGGCGAGTATACCCGAACATATAAAAGACAGTTACAAAACAGCTGTTGAGCTTTTAAAAATGATTCAAAGCGACAAAATGATACTTGATTTGCCCCAGGAACACCCTGATAAAGACATTCCCGTACAGCAGCCTTTATTTTTAAGCAACACAAGTACAAAAAGTAAAATATTTACGGATGAAATGATGAGAATTTACAGAGGGAGACCATGATAGAACAAGCCGTTGAAGAAATAAAATCCGTCCTTAAAATGGGCTTTCCGACATTTCAGGTGGATGACTACCCCGAAGATATCAAAAAATATACTTTTTCATCTCCGCGGGGCTGCCTGCTTGTAAGGTATGATACGTCAACATTCAGCGCACCCGGAGTAACGGATTTAATAGAGCAGACCGAAACAATGGAGTTTCCGATATTCTTCTCGCTGAGATACGCTCACAGTTTTAAGGATACATACGGCTTTTTAACAACGCTCAAGGATGTGCTGACAGGTCTGAGAATAGGTTCGGGCAAACTCTATCCTAAAAAAAGAACTTATGTGGCAAAAATAAACGGGGATATCTGGTGGAGCTTCCTCTTTTGCCTTGATGTGAAGGCAGACCAAACACAAAACATCCCCTCGTGGGGTTAACAAGAAAGGCAGCAAATGAAAAAGTTTAAATATAACGGTGATTTTGGCATAGACACAATTGAAGGCAAAGAGATAACCTGGATAAAAGGACACATTTATACCGATTTGCCCGAAAACAACAAAAAAATAAAACAGCTTATGGCACAAAAAAAGCTTGTAATGATACAGGAAAAACAGACTACCAAAACAAAGAAAGGTCAAAAATAATGGCTGGTTTTTTACACGGCCCCGAATTTAAGGACGGCGGCACACAAAAAGTTGTAATAAAAGGTGCAAACATCTCCACAATAGGTGTTATAGGCACCGCCCCAATATTTCTTCTTGATGAAGAAAACAGAAAAATAAATGAGCTTATGGATGTTTCCGACCATACCAAAAAAGCAAAATATCTGGGTGAAAACCTGAGTAACTACACTCTTTATGATGCAGTAGATACGATACTTGCCGAATCCGGGGGCGCTTCAATTTATGCGGTAAATGTTTTTGACCCGCAAAAGCACAAATCCGATGTAAGCGAAAAAGAAGTTTCGTTTGTTGACGGCAAAATAACTCTTGAACACAAATATGTTTTTAACCTTACGGTTAAACAGGATGACGCACCCGTAAGTGATGAAAATTACACTTTTGAAGACGGCGTAATAAGCAAAAAAGAGGGTAGCACACTAAGTACCGAAAAACCTGTCAAGGTAAGCTACTCATACCCTGACCCCTCAAAAGTAACCGCGGCAGATATTATAGGCTCAATAGACGAGTATGATACCAAAACAGGTCTTAAATGCTTTATTGACCTGCCCTCCATTTATAAAACAAATGATATAGGTATTCTCATAGCGCCTGTTTTTGAGGCAATGAGCGAAGTTGAAAAAGAAATTGAAAACATAGCTGAAGAGCTCGGCGCATATTCATATATCGCAGCTCCGATTTCAACAACAAAAGACGATGCCCTTAAAGGCAGAAACGGCAAGGGTGCCGCAAACTTTAATACGGTGTCAAAAAGAGTAATGCTTTTATATCCGTTTGTCGGGCGATACAACAGCTATGAAAATGAAGACCAGCTAAAAAGCCCCTCTGCCGTTGCCGCAGGGATGAGGGTATACCTTGACGACACGCGCGGTATTCAAAAATCACTTTCAAATACCCTTTCTAAGACCATAACGCGCCTTGAAACCCCTATCAGCTACAGGCCCGGAAAAACAAATACCGACGCCAACAACCTGAATGCCGCAGGAATAAGCGTATTTATGTATCACAAAGGATACAGAAGTTTTGGAAACAGAAGTGCGAACTTCCCGGATGAAAGCGGCGCTAAAACCTTTGAGTGTATTCAAAGAGTCGGTGATTTTATTGAGCGCTCAATTGTGGAATCAACAACGGGTATTACGGACGAACCTATTACAACAGGATTAATAGATAGTGTCGTAAGTGCAGTTAATTCATTTCTTGATAACCTTAAAAACCCGCAAAATCCTGTTATTATAGGCGGCTCTTTCTGGTATGATTCAAATCTCAACACCGCTGAAGATATCGCGGACGGATGGACAAAATTTTGTTTTGACTATGCACCCCCGACACCAAATGAGCGCACTACATACTACAGAGAAGTCAATATACAACTTTATAAAAATATAGGAAGCGAGGCAACAAATGCCTAATACTATGATAATTACCGATTGTACACTATGGCTTAACGGTAAAAATTTTATCGGGCGGATGAATGAATATGAAACCCCCGAAATCAATAACCTTACGGCAGATGTTAACAGCACCGATTCCATAGGAACTGTTGCCCAGAATATTTTAAAGGTTGATAAAATAACCTCTAAAGCCACGTTAAACTCTTTTTACAAAGACGCTTTCGAAGGTGTTGCAAACCCTGCCTCGGAATTAAACTTTGCAATTTACGGAAATGCCATGGAGTTTAACAACGGTCAGCTCGAAAAAAACATATCCGTAAGACTTATATCACGCGCAACCGTTCCAAAATTTAAACTTCTGCCCGATTTTAAAGCACAGGAAAAATCGACATGGCCGATAGAATTTAACCACTCTATGGCAGCGCTTTATTATGACGGCATAGAAAAATACTATATTGATATTCCTAACCGCATATGGCGCATAGACGGCGTGGATTTGCTGGCGGAAATTAATAAAAACCTCGGAATTACTTAGCTTTTCTCCCTCCTCTTCCTCTCCGGGGAGCCGGGGGCGCATTAAGCTCCCGACTTCCCTTTAAAAAGCGTGAGCCGGAGTGAAAAACGGCAAGCGATGAGCTTGACGTTTTGTAACTGTCGATGACCGCCGTTGTGAACGGAGCGTAAGCGAAGAGAACGAAGCAATCTTTGATTGCACAGGCGGAAAAACCAAGCGTAAGCCGGGGTGAAAAACGGTAGAGCAGAAAGGAAAAAATAATGAGCAAAACAGAAACAACAAAAAACATTTCATCTTTTGAACTTCCCGACTCGGGTATAAAAGTTGAAATAGACAAGTGTAAAAATAACGGCAATACGCTGTTTAAAGCAAGACGCGCCGTGCCTGACGGAAATATTGACGAAACCACACTTTTTATAATAAGCGAAATTTCAACCTTTAACGGTCAAAAAATGGCAGCCCCCGAGATTAAAAACTTAAGCGCCTTTGACATTATGGAGCTTGAACAGCAATGGGTTAAACTGAGAGGAAAAAAGTAACATTTCAAGACGTATGTTTTGTATGTCATTTTTTAAATGTGGGTTGGGAAAACGCTCTTAAAATGCCCCTTGAAGATTTGGAAATTTTAGCTCAAGAGGCGCTTGAGCTATATAAAGCGCTTACTCCAAAAATAGAAAACTCTTCGGACAATGGCAAGTGATTTAAATTTAAGCTTAATACTTAAGGCAAAAGACAGCCTTTCAGGTGTTGTCCGTAGTGCCGTTACAAAATCCGACAAGGATTTTGAGTCGCTGCGAAATAAAATAGCAGGCGTCGGAGATGAGCTTGATAAAATCGGCAAACGCTCGGTTGTAGCAGGTGCGGCTCTTTTAGGTGTAAGTGCAGTCAATCTTAAAACCGCTGCCGATTTTGAAACGGGAATGACAAATGTATCAACTCTTATTGATACAAATGTTGAAAATCTCGATGAAATGAATAAAAAGGTCTTGGAAATAGGCAAAAACACGCCGGTTGCCTTAAATGACCTGACCTCAGCATTATACGATATCCGCTCGGCAGGCGTCGGGGCAGATGAGCAGTTTAAAGTTCTTGAAAAGTCCGCACAATTAGGGGTTGCGGGTCTTGGCAGCACATCTCAGGCGGTAGATCTTGTAACATCATCGCTTAATGCCTTCGGTTTAGAAGGTGCTGAAGCCGACAGGGTGTATGATAATATTTTTAAAACGGTAAAATACGGTAAAACCACAATTGCAGGTATAGCTCAGGGGTTTGGTTCCGTTGCGGGCACGGTTGCAGCAGCAGAGATAAAGCTTGATGATTATCTGGCATCAGTTACCGCACTCACTACAACAGGACAGCCCGCAGCCGTAGCCCATACGCAAATTAAAGCTGCAATTTCGGGTATGACAAGGGAGTCTGAAGAATCAAGAAAAGTATTAAATGCACTTGGCGCAAAAAGCTTTAAAGACCTTATTCAAAAATCAGGCGGCATGGTAAATGCCTTCAGCGCAATTGTAAAACAGGTAGATGGAAACGATGCCGCAATCTTGCAGCTGTTCGGCTCAACCGAGGCATATAACTCGGTTGTGGGCCTCACAACAAAGCAGCACGAAAAGTATACAGAAGCACTCAATGCTATGAGAAATGCTCCCCCTCTTGTAGATGAAGCGTATCAAAAACAACTCAAAACCCTGAATTCACAGCTTCAAAGATGTACAAACTTTATACAAAGCGTATCAATCCAGTTCGGCAATGCCATAGCTCCCGCATTTTCCGTTTTTCTTGATGCAGCGGAAAAAGTTGTAGGGGTTATTGATAAAATGCCAGACGGCTTAAAGTCTGCAATAGCGCTTTCCACTCTGTTTGCAGGTGTCGGACTGGTGGCATTCGGCACCCTTGCAATAGGTGCAGGGGCTGCTGTCAGAGGTTTCGGTGATATTCTTGAAGCTTACCGCAAAATAGATATATGGCTGTGGGCGCATCCTTTAAAAATGCCAAAATTTGATATTGGTACTCCGAAAGCAAATCTTAATGTTATAAAAACAGCGGTTTTGGATATGGTTTTATCTACAAAGGTTAAACTGCAAGTCTGGGCAATAACCGTTTCTAATTCAATAAGAACCTCTATGGCCTCAATGAACGCTTCCTATGCTGCAGCTTCAAATAAGTTTTTGTGGGGAACAAGAGGAATCGTAAAAGGACTTCAGGGTGTGGTGAAATCAATATTTAACGTAATAAAGGCACAAGCAGTTATGGGCGCATCATTACTTACCAACCCTATAGGCTGGATAGGTCTTGCAATTGCGGGTACTGCCATCTTGATTATGAAATACTGGGAACCCATAAAAGCTTTCTTTGGCGGAGTATGGGCGGGAATTATTGAAGGCACAAAACCATTACAGCCAATGTTTAAGGGTATTTCAAATGCGGTTGCTCCTCTTGTTGAATGGTTTAAAAACCTTATAACTCCCGTTAAAGCAGTTGACGATACGGCTAAAAATCTGGGTGTGACAATAGGTAAGACAATTGGTAGTGCAATTGTCGGACTTACCAATCTGGCAAAAACTGTTTTTGATGTCATAAAATGGCTAAATCCTCTTTATTGGCTGTTCAAAGGCGGCAAATGGGCAATTAATGCAACAAAAGAAAATAAAAAAAATGTAGTCGGCATAAAAACCGAAGCAGCCGGAAAAACCAAAGTTGACGGTAAGCATGAAAAAGGGCTTTCGTACGTTCCGCGTAACGGATATATAGCGGAACTTCATCAGGGCGAAAGAGTATTGACAAAAGAGGAAAACAGAAACTACTCAAAAAATTCTCAGAGTGTTATTTTGCAATACTCACCGTCAATAGAAATCTTAGGCGAGTTAAAAGAGGCTCCCGAGTGGCTTAAAAGACTGTTAAAAGAACATACAAAAGAAATATTGAGAATGCTTGATGAGTATAAACGCAGACAGGAGGCGCGTTCTTATGCTTAATATAACAGATGTTACACAAATTTTTTCAATGAGTGAAGATAATTCCGTTTCAAGCGAATATGCATACAGTGAACAAAAACCAATCACAGGTAAGGCAAAACTTGTTTTTTCGGGAGAAGGCTTAAAAAAATACTCTCTGCCGATAAAGCTCCATTACTCATACTGCAACCCGTCCAGGATTCTTAAAGACCTTGAACAAAAAGCACAAAATGCCGAGTCTTTTTCATATTTTCAACAGAGTGAATATATAGGCGAATTTGTCATAAGCCGCATTGATAAAAAGATAATTTCCCGTTTGGAATCACAAATTTTATATGCCGAAATTACGGTTGAACTGCTTGAGTGCCCGAATAACGAAACTCAATATACACAAAAGAAAAATCCTGACGAAGAGCTGTTCAATAATGCAAAAACGCAAAATCAAAATGCGCTGAATGACCCTGTTGCACCGGTAATTGAAAAAGAAGCAAAAAGCCTTTTTGATACCCTGAGCGCACGCGCTTTTGACTGGGCGCTGGGGCAGGCGGAAAACTTAATTGATGAAGCTATAGACGAGGTGCTTAATGAGTGAAAATACGCCCTATATAGAACATAAATGCACCCCGGGTGACAGATGGGACACAATAGCAGCCAAATATTACGGCAACCCTTTTAAATACGCACCGCTTATTATGTTTAATCCTGATGTTCAAAGAACCTTTATTCTTCAGGAAGGCACCGTTATAAAAGTACCGAAAATTGAAAATAACAACGAAAACACAGAAAACCTCCCCCCATGGAAAAAAGCGTAAGCCGGTGCGAATATCGGCAATGCGACGAGCATTGACGATGAAGCACTACGAAAGCGACGTGCGACGTAGTCGCTCAGGAGCCAAAAAGCGTAAGCCGAGCCAAAACATAAATCAAAACGAGAATTTAAATGAACATAAAAAAACCGATAATAAATATCATATGGAATAAAAGAAACGTCACAAAAATACTCAACGAGTATATTTTGAGCCTTACATACACTGATTATTTAAAGGGCCAGTCAGACGAACTCACCCTTAAACTCATAAATCCCGAAAACCTGTTTAATAATGACTGGTACCCGCAAAAAGGCGATAAAATACAAGCCCAGATAGGTTACAGCGGTCAAAAAATGCTTAACTGCGGTACTTTTTCAATAGATGAGCCGGAATTTGAATTTTTAAGAGAAGGCGACTTTGTAACTATAAAATCCCTCGGGGCTTCAATTAACGAAAAAGTACGAGAGGTAAACTCGCGTCCCTTTGACAATAAGACACTTGTTCAAATCGCACGGGAAATAGGCAAAAAACACGGCTTTGAGGTCAGGGGCACACAGGGACACTACAAAATAGCCCGTGTGAGCCAGTACAGAGAGAGCGATTTGGCATTTTTAGCCAGAATATCCTCGCAGTACGGTTATATTTTCAAATTAACGGATAACATTCTGACATTTACCAGAGTTGCAGATATTGAACAGGCAGAGCCCTTGAGCTTTATTACAAGAAAAAATATTAAAAGTCTGCGTCTTCGTGACAGCAGCACAAAAACATACAATGCCTGCAGCGTTAAATATCAGAATCCCAAAACGGGCAAGCTCGTTTCATATACGGCAAAAACTGAAACAACGGGCACAAAAAGAGAGACATTAAAGCTTAATGAAACATGCGCTACAAAACAAGAAGCTGTTTCAAGAGCAAATGCAGGCTTAAAAAACGGTCAAATAACCGTATCGGGTTCAATTGAACTTATGGAGGGAAATCCGTATTTTATGGCGGGCTCCATGCATACTTTATCGGGTTTCGGCAAACTTGACGGAAGATATAAAGTCAATCAAACCAGCCACGAGGTAACAAAAGACGACTGGTCAATAAGCGGAGAAATTGAAAAAAATGGTTAATCTGCACTTTGGGTATGTAACAAATATTGATTCAAACGGACGGGTAAGGGTAATTATACCCGATCTGGATGATTTTACAACGGATTATATGCCTGTTTTAAGGTCGAAGGCTAAACATGACAAGGACGGAAACACGCTTGATATTAATGAAGAGGTTGCTCTTCTTTTAAATCAAAACGGTGACTGCGGGGTTATTCTGGGTGCCGTTTCAAGTGATTCTACAGCACTTCCATACACAGACAGAGACAAAAAATACTACGAGTTCAAAGACGGCACAAAGTTTGAATACGACAGAAAAGAACACAAATACAGCGCAAACATTAAAGGCGATGTATCGGTAAAAGCGAAAAATATTGATTTTGACGCCCAAAATATAAACCTCGGCACGGGAGGCAGGCAAATAGCAAGAATAGGAGACAGTGTTCAGGTTGATTTGGCAACGGGGAAGGGCACGATTACATCGGGCGGAAAGGCGACGAGCATATGATAGTAAAAGATATCTACAAACTGAATACACCAAACTGGCAGCACAAACTCAATACCGTAGGAGAGATAGTAAGCGAGCTTGAGGATGTGGGGCAGTGCATAGAAGCCATTTGCACCACACAAAAGGGTTCTGTTGTACATAACCCCGATTTAGGAACAAATGTTTTTGACCTTCAGGATGAACCCATAATCACCGCGCAGCCAAAAATAAGAAAAATATTAATCGATGATATCGCATCACAAGAGCCCAGGGCGGAAATAAACGATATTCAATTTAATACCGAAGAATCGCAGCACGGCAAACTTATCGCACGGATAAAATACTCTCTTAAAACCACGGGTGAAAGCGCACAAAAGGATATTGCACTATGGCAGACGAATTAAACAACATCGATAATGAATTAATTAAAATAAACCCCGAGGCTGACGAGAACGAACTTGTCTTAAGGTTTGAAGAAGACACGGACAGGACTCTTTATTCCGCACAGTCTGAAAGGGTTATGATAAGCCACATTTCATACTACGGAAATGTTGTTTTAACACGTGTTAGAGACGCTTTTAAAATGTTTTTTCTGCGTTTTGCAAACAAATTCTTTCTGCGTTTGTGGGGCGAGCTTCTGGATTGTCCGATAATTGGTGCAAAGCAGGCATATGACGTTCTTGAAGTTGAAACTTATGAGGCTTACTCAAGCGATAAAACTCTTCCCAAGGGTTCAAAAATCTATACAAAAGACGGCGAATATATTTTTACAACGGATGAAGATTTAATAATTCCCGCAGGCAGCACAACCGCACGGGTTAATATAACATCCGAGCTTGCAGGCTCAAAACTGAATAATTATGCGGCAGGCGAAATCAACGAACTTGTTGAAAACTATGAGTATATAAAATCCGTAAAAAATATTAACGGTGCTAATGGCGGAGCGGACGAAGAGGACACGGAGCATTACAGACAAAGGCTTTATCTTGCCCCCGGCAGATTTTCTGTTGCAGGCCCGGAGCTTGCATATAAATTCTTTGCCATGTCGGCAGATACAAGCATATGCGACGTTGCAGTCCTGACACCCGACACGCCCGCATCTGTTGAAATAAATCAGACAACTTACGAATTTAAAGAAAATTCTATAGATAATGACTTATTCAGCGCTGATATTGACTACACGACAGGCACAATAAATATAAACGCAAAGACACCGCTTAACGGGCTTAAAGTCGTAATACCTCCCGTGTTTACCGTAATACTTTATATTTTAACCGAAAGCGGCATAGCGAACGAAAACATTATTGAAGCAGTTAAAAAATCACTGAGCGAAAAAGAAAAGCGCCCGATGCTTGATAATATGCTTGTTTACAGTGCAAAAAAAATCGACTACGAACTTGAGCTTGATGTCGTACTCAGCGAGGAAGCCGACGAAGAGACGGTAAAAAAACTTGTAAAAGAGGCTCTTGATTCTTATGTATCGGAAATTAAATCAAAACTTAATACGGCAATTGAGCCCGAGCATATTATAAGACTTGCGGGCAATATTGAAGGTGTCTACAAGGCACGCCCGAAAAAGATGGAAACAATGCCCGCTTATGCGGATTCTTTCTACAACATAATCATAAATAAAATCAATTACACGAGGTTATAACATGTCTCTTCTGCCGCCTATATTTCAAGATATAAGTAATCTTGCACTCGAAAAATGTGCGCTTCTTGTGCTGAAACTCGACATAAAGCGCTATATGCCCCTGTGCATTGACTATCTTGACGAAAAATACCTTTATTACCTTGCCGAAAACTTCCATATAACGGGTGATGAAGGCTGGAATTTTGCAACAACCGTACAGGAAAAAAGAAACCTTTTAAAAATAGCCTTTAAAAAACATATGAAAAAAGGGGCTATAAGTGCACTTGACAGCGTATTTAACGCACTGAATCTTTCGGGTAAATTTCAAAAGTGGGATGAATACGGAGGCAGACCCGGACGCTTCAGGGTGGTCATCGATTTTACAAACAAGATGTTTAATGCCGCAATTGTAAGCAGATTGTCAAGATTAATCGAACTTACAAAAAGAAAAAGTGCGATACTCGACTCCAAAAAAGGCGTTCACGTTAATGTTAGATATGACGGCAATTTATGTCTGCTTCCCACTCTTATTGTCAGAGAGAGAATTTATATCCCGGATGAAATATACAAACCGCTTGATTTAACCGACTTCTACGGCGAAGTTGATACCGTCTGGGCAGATGAAAACACCGACCTTGAAAACCAAGGCTATTGGGCAATCGCGAATTAAACAACACGGAAAGGCAAAAAAAATGGTAAATATATCCTTAAAACTTACAAACAAAGGACATCAAAGGGTTAACGAATTTAACCTCAACGGCACGCCCGTACTTGAAGACGGTGCATATCTGGAGTTAGGCACGGGAAGTGCCGAAGATTCCTCCAATCTCAGCGCTCTTGTTAATTCCGTATACACCAAAACATCTATGGATTACACAGGGTTTACGGTACCTGAACCGACACCCGAGCGCGGGCTTGTTGCGATTTTTGAAATACCGCAGCGCTTAATGACGGGAATTATAAGCGAAGTAGGCTTTTTCACCCCGCAGGGCGAGCTTATTATATACGGCAATATCGCACTTGATTATTCCGACCTGCAAAACTCCAACATGGCCGTAAGCACAACAATTGAAGCGGCACTGACAAGCGTACCCCCTGACGCGGTGGATTTCACCATAAACATTTCAAATAACTACCAGACAAAAGAACAAACACAAGTGTCAATAACAGAGTCATTATCCACCCACAACACAAACCCTGACGCGCATAGTTACCTTGCGCGCATAAACGGAGATGAAGGGCAGAGATTTAAAAATGCAGCCGCGCAAAATGATAATGAGGCGGTGAATTTAGGACAGCTTAAAGATACTTTTACAAACAAAAAAACCGTTATTAATCTTGGCACCGTTTCGGGTTCGCTTACCCTGCAATTTGATAAACTCTACAGTGCGGAACTTTCGGGAGATACCACAATTGTTCTTGCACAGCCTGAAAATGATAACGAGCTCTACAACGTATTTTTTAACTTCACAAACCCCGAGGGTGCATATAATCTGAATGTGGGCGCAAATGTCCAGTTTAATAACGGCAATATTCCAAACTTTAAAGTTCCCAATCAACAAAGAATCATCTTTGAAACAATAGACAGAGGCGAAAACGTGACTGCATACTACGGGAAAAGGGGAGGGTAGCTCGAAATGATGTATTTATACACATTGAGAGCTGCCCGACCGATAGGATGTGAGCACATGCACAGCGCCGAGGAGGCGGTGGGCTTGTGCGACACTGGACTTAGAGAAGGTAACTCAAAATGCTAAACTATCCTTTTGAAATTACAAAATACTCGGGCGGCATTATTACCCATGGCACCTTTAACGGCTGGAGTTTTTATACAGGCTCGGGCTGCAGCGCTAATTCTCAATACATTCAAGGCAGCCATGGACATCCCGGTGTCGGGCCGCAGGGTGCAAGCGCAAGTACGGCACTTGAACATTTAAATGAGGGTACGGTTGAATTCTCTTCAACTCTTGCAAGTACATATAACGCAGGTGCCGCATATGTCATTGGTACAATGTCCGTTTCCCTGTGGGATAGATTATCGATTACAAGCGACAGCGCAAGTGTCTTTATCAACGGCTCCTGGCAGAGTGTTTTGTCGGGCTTTAATTTACGCTCTTATGACAATGCGCCTGTTAATTTTTCAATTAAAGCTTCTTCATCACAACTTGTACTCATTATTAATAATACGGAGTATAAGGCGCTCTTTGAACCTCTTGAGGGTATGACAAATAACATATCCCTGTCGGTTTCCTGTCAGGGCATTAACAGGGGCTACAACTTTTTAGCAAAAACAACTCTTTATGCCCCCTCAATTATCAAAATATATACATAAAACGAGAAAGGATAAAAATATGTCAGCTCAAATACCTCATACCTTTATTGCGGGCACAAAAGCAATTGCCGCGCAGGTTAATGAGAACTTTAATTACGTCCTTAATAACACACAGGAAATAAAGACATCACTTGAAAATCAGATAATTGATCTTAAATCCGATATGCTTGAAATTCAGGATAATACGGGTGATGTAATTATGAATCTGAATGAAATAGGCGCGCAAATAACATTTGACGCTCGTGTACTCACAATTAAGGGTGGTTTGAGTGTATCTATCCCGAACGGTCTTGACGGGGCGGGAGGTGATTCGGCCGAATCTCTTTTTATTAAATACGCCCTTTTAAATCCTATAACAAAAGAATATTCAAGCGCTGCAACATCCGCCGTGTTATCCCTTGATAATCAAGGAGAAATACACGAGTATGTAAGCTACATTGAAGCCGAAGCTGAACCCGAGGAGAGCAGCTATACTCTTCCCTGTCTTTTCTATAACACAGCAGAAAACAAGATGTACAAAAAAGCGCAAGCCGTAGCAAGTGAAGCGAGCACAGGCGGAAATGAAACGCAGGAAGGCGAAGAACCCGCAGAAGTTCAAAACTCCTTTGTACAATGCTTTGAAGCTAAAATCGCAGACGGGTTTAGCAGAGGCGAAGATGGTACAATCACGGCTGTTAACTCATTAATCCCGCCAAACATTATCTTAAGCGCGGACAGAGTTCACACGGCCGCAATAAAAGTAAGCTCAAATTTAATGCTCCCCGAACTCTCAGGATCAGACAAATTTGTAAATGCGCTTATAGAATTTACCCTGAACACGGACGCCGCTCTTACACTTCCCGATAACCTCAGATACTCGGGAGGCGAACCGCCCGAACTTATTGCAAACGGAACGGTTAAAAACCGCCTCATCTTTGACACGACAAACGGCGGAGCCGATTGGATGTGTTACTTTAATTCGGATGGAGAGTAGTTAAATATGAATTCTAAATTGTTTGAACTCTTAAAATTCTCCAACCGCTCATATAGCCGCACCTACAGCACATTTGCGGATGACAAGTATACAACCTGGGCGAAAACAGGCGGCAGAGGGTATATTAATAAAAATGAATTTCACTCCGAAGGCTTCGGGTACACAGGCTCCCCTGACATAGGCGATTTATACGCAACTTCGTCAATCAAGGGTTTAAGGAAAGCAAAGAGTATACATTTTACCTTTAACGCCAACTGGTGGACAGACAGAGGTTGGTATGTAAGAATACAGCCCGATGGCTGGATGAAGCTTCTGGGGGATTATATATTTATCCGTGCGGGCGGAAACGGAAGCTACCTTCAGGTAGGCGGTCATACACTTTTGGGTATAGGGGGTACCGTTACATACGACCTGACTTTTTATCAAAAATACCTGATATGTAATGACACAAGATATGATTACCCCGAAGGAGTAAAACTCTCAAAAGCTGCCGCAGAAACCATAGAAGGGCATGCCTATAGCGGATATATCACATCTAATGATTATTTTGTTACCCATTATTTTTTAAAAGTGAGCGATATAACGGTAGAACATAGAGTATAAGCCGGATAAAAAGCATAAGAAAGGATAAAACAATGCATGCAAAACTTGAAAACAATATTCTTAAATACGCCCCGCATTATTTAATATGCAACGGTAAGACGATTTTGAATCCTCAGGATGGGGATTATAAGGCTGCGGGGTATAAAGAAGTGGAATATTCTAAGCCTCCGCAGATTCAATATAATAAGGAGCTTGCAACATCATATATTGAGGAGGAGGATAAAATAAAAATTGTTTATTCTCTGACAGATAAACTTGCAACACCTGAGCAGAGAGAAGCGGAGTTTTACAAGAATTTTATACAGACATCCTGGGGCAACTTTAGAAAAATTCCGCAAGGATATTCAAGCGCGGTAGAAGCGGTTAATACCATATTTAATATGGTGAATATACAAAACGGACTTACCGAACAGCTTGCACCCCTCTTGATATTTTATCCGACACCTGATTTTTCAAAAATTGAACAATGCAATGAAACCTGGCTTATAGAAAATCAATATACACACGCACCCTGTACAAAGGAAGAATTTTTGCAGTGGTATAACGAGTTTCAGGCAATCTGGGCGCAGACACAATATACGGATATACCTATTAATACTTAGAAAAGAAAGGAAGAAATATGAAAAAAATCTTAATCGCCTTGGCGTTTGCTTTACTCTGTACAAATTTTACTTTTGCGCTGGATAATATTCAAACATCCGAACAAAAAATCGAAAATGAAAAAAGCCACGCGGGTATTAACTTTCAAAAAGCCCCGGGGCAAAATTGTGCAAAGCAAAACATTAACAATAAAGGTTCTTGGTTTAACATCAACATTATTATCAACGGAAAACCGTTTAAGTTTAATTCCGATTCCGATAAAAACGGAAAATAGATATATGTTTTTATTTTCTTTAGTCTGGAGGTTATAAATGTTTACCGACACGCCATCTTGTTGTGTTGTTGAAGGGCGGAAAGGGTTGAAAATTTATTTTAATAAAACAAAACCCGAACTGTATCTTCAAGATAAAACGCTTGCAGGGCTTGAAGATGAAAAGCTTAAAGCGGCACTTAAGAAGCCTTTTATCGTGATTGCCGATATAGGAATTTTGGTGGAGTACAAAAACTGCTCTTATGATTTTGTCATTCCCAAGGGTTATGATTGGAACGGTGCGAATGTACCGCCCTTTGCGTGGCTTTTAATCGGCCAGCAAAAAGAGCCGCGTTTTAAGCTTGCAAGCTGCGTGCACGACTTTCTTTGCGAGCATAAATATGTGATAGATTCAAACAGGTATTTATCTACGTTGATTTTTGAGGCTTTATGCGAGCACTTCGGACGTTTTAATGCCTTCAAAAGGTGGGCGATGTTTCATAGCGTGGATAATTTCCAGAAATTCTGCGGGTGGAAAAAACCCTTAAGGGGTGCGGACTAATGGAACAAATAACGCTTGAATTTTTACTTCTTTTAGCTATCAACCTTTTGACGGCGGGAATATTTATCGGCGGACTTGCTATGTCGATTAAATTTATAGAGCAGCAGATTAGGCGTCTTGAAGAGAAGCAGGATAAACACAATAATTTAATTGAGCGAATGGTGCGCGTTGAAGACAGTACAAAATCGGCGCACAAGAGGATTAACGATGTTATTAAGGAGCTTGAATGAAAAGAATAATTCTACACTGGAGTGCAGGCAGCTACAAGCCTAACAGCACCGATATGGCGCATTATCACTATTTAATAGACGGTGACGGGGAAATAAAAGAAGGGTTTTTAAAACCCGAGGATAATTTAAACTGTAATGACGGGCGCTATGCTGCACACACAGGCGGAGGCAACACAGGCTCAATTGGCATTGCTATGTGCGGTATGCTTGATTACACCTATAACGGCAAAATAAGAAAATTGGGGCAGTACCCCTAAAACAAATACAATTTGAAAGAGCTTACGAGCTATGTGCAAAACTATGTAAAAAATACGCCCTTGATATTAACCCCATAACCGTTATGACCCATTATGAGTTTGGCAGGAAAAACCCCAAAACAGAAAACGCAGGCAAAATCGATATTAATTTTATCCCCTATAACCCCACACTTAAACCTGATGAAGTAGGTGATTTTATACGAAATAAGGTAAGGTGGTATTATGAAAGGTTGTAAAAACGCGAAAAAAAACGAGATTTTTTACGTATTTTTTCGGTTAAAACACTCTAAACCTACTCGTCCATGGGACATCGGGCGCACAATCCGCGCCCGTCGATTTTAAATCCGAGAACAAAAAACGGGCGGCAAACAGCTTATGCCGTCCGTATAAACCGAATTACCATTCATACGTTAAACCCGATTAAAGAGCATTTAAATCGGGTTTAACTTTATATTAAATTATGTTAAAATTCTCAAACTAGTTGTCGCAATTTCTCAAACTTGTTGGCGCGTTACAGCAATTTTTTGTATTCACATGTTTTGTATTTTATGCAACAAAAAGGAGACAAAATGAGAATACCCGGACTAAAAAATAAAGGTTTTATAAATAAAATCAGTACAAATGCACAGGACAGCGCAGCTGATATACTTAAAAATGCAGCAAAAAGCATTGATTCCGGCACACCCAAGGATTTACAAAAATCTCTCGACGCACTGGGCGCTTACAATGCTCCTATGGTAAAAATAATAAAAGAGCAAAAAGATTCAACAGGAGAGCTGCTTGAAAGAGCATATATAAATTCAAACGGCGCACAGGTGCAGGAAAGCTTTATTCCGGGAATAGGATTATTTGAAAGGTCGGTAACAGACAACAAAACAGGTACCGTTATATATGAAAACTTTGCCGGCGACAAAATAGTAAGCGATAAAATAACAGGAAACTACTATAAATTTGACAAAAACGGAACATTAAAAGAGTCAAAAGACGCTTCAACCGGTGCTTTCGCCTGCTATTACCCGGATGGCAAAACAAAAGCGAGCGAACTTTTTCAAAATTATTCAAAAACGGGTGAATTTATTTCTTCAAGGTTTATTGAATACCAAAAAGACGGCACAACAGCAAGGGAACTTGTAAGAAACAACAAGGGTGAAGCTGTTTTAAGAGAATTCCGCCCGGATGGAAAAGTAACACAAATAAACGGCCGGCCCGACGGAACGGTGATATAAACACATAAAACAAGCGGGTGTTATTGAACTTTATCCGCGACTATTTTTTTCGGAAATATTCCACCATTCGTGATTCATGGCTTAAGTTATAACCCAGATAATTGCCATCTGCGTCAAACCATGTATACGCCTGAGGCGTATACAAGGAAGCATCACGGTTGCGTTCTTTCCATTCCGGATTTTTATCAAATTTTCCGGTTTCGGGATTATATATATATTCTCTGATTTCATTACCGTCTTCATCATAGTATATTTTTTCATCAGGTCTTAAATGGTCTACCCAGCCAACATCTTCGAGATATTCCTGATCGCCTATATTTTTTCTGACGGATTCTATATTACCATTTTCATCATAATGATATGAAATAATATCCCTCGTATCTTTATGCTGCGGGTTATCAGGATCTCCGCTGTAAATAACCTCCTGACTTCTTACCAATACATCTCCTTCGTAAATATTAGTAATTACCGTGCCATCCTCATATTTTATAACTTCTAGGTACAAGGGAGGATTGTTAAGCTCCTTATCAGAACCTTCAACAATTTCTTTTCTATACGATACAGCGCCGTCTATGCTTTTTTTAGACACACCTATTTCAGGAGGCTCGGGGATACTTTCGGGAATGTCCGTAACGGCCTCGCTGTTTTGTTTGCTTTGTTTTCTTCTCCTATATCTTCTTCGGATATTTCCGCTTTTTGCAGGTTTTCTTCGGATGATTGCAAAGGCGCTGCGTTATTAGCGCTTGATATTTCCGTATTGTTACCCGTTTTTATAAAATTAGAATTACCGCCCGCTTTCACACCGGCGCTTGATGAATCATTTCCGATTTTAATAAATTTAAATTCCATTTTTTACACACTCCTGCAGCTTACTTACTTCCTATCGGCAGCAGGCAAACAAAAACTTAAATATAAAAACTGTTTTTTTACAAAATTTAACATTTAAGAAAATACAGGCTCGGGGTACTTTTTATCCCGTTAATAAAGTAAAATTCCCCGCAAGCTATCCTTGCGGGGAATTTTATTTAAATTACTGTTATTGTTTATTTTGCACAAGCGCAGGTGTCATCGCAGCCCAGAGCTTTTTTAGCTTCTTCAAGGCGTACTTTGATACGACCGTCAACGGCGATTCCTTCGCCTGTTTTTTCAGAGATTAACAGCGGGTTGATATCAAGTTCGTCAATGAATTTATAATCGCTGACAAGCTGCGATAATCTTAAAAGTGTTTCCTGAATTTGTCCGATTTGCGCGGGAGTTGTGCCTCTTGCACCTTCAAGGAGTTTGTATGCTTTTACCGATTTAATCATATCCATAGCGTCGTTATCGGTTAAAGGCGCGATTCTGAATGTTACATCTTTCATAACTTCCACAAATACACCGCCTAAGCCGAACATCATCATCGGACCGTATTGAGGATCGGTTGCAATACCGCAGACCATCTCTCTTGAGCCTTTTACCATTTCCTGAATGATAACGCCTTCTAAGCCCTCTAAAAGACCTTTTGCTTCCAGTCTTTGAAGAAGTGCTTTGTATTCGCTTCTTAGTTGTTCTTCATCTTTAATGTTTACAACTACACCGCCGACATCGGTTTTGTGCGAAGTTGTCTTTGAAGTCATTTTCATAACAACGGGATAGCCGATTTGATTACCGAGTTTTGCAACTTCTTCTTCATTTGTGGCTAAACCGTATTTGCAGGCGCGGATTCCGTATGCTTCCAAAACATCAATTGATTCAAGAGTTGTAAGCTGGTCGCGGCCTTCTTTAAGCGAGTTTTTAATAATGGCTTCCACTTTTGCCTTATCAACGCTGTAGGAGGGAACAGAGCCTTGCGGTTTTTCCATCCATTGACGCTGCTGATCAAGTCTTGTCATAGCTTCTGCAGCTTCTTCGGCATACATATAGAAAGGCATATTAACTTCCATATTTGAGATTTTTACAAAGAAGTCAGATGTTGTCATAAACACACCGATAATAGGTTTTTGAGGATTTTTAGCCTTAATTTCCATTAAAGCCTGAGCAACATCAATATCTTTTAAGCCGAGGAAAGGAAGATAGATAACCGCTATCATATCGACATTTTCATCCTGAAGCACCGTTTCAAGAGTTTGTTTATAATGCTCAATAGGGGCGGATGCTATCATATCAATAGGGTTTTTGACCGAAGCTGCGGAAGGTAGGAAGCTTCTTAATTTTTCTTTTGTTTCATCGGTAATTTTTGCCATTTGCATGCCTGATTCACAAACAGCATCGGTTGCCATAATACCGGGACCTCCCGAGTTTGTAATGATAGCAACTCTGTTGCCTTTGGGAATAGGGCAGTTAGAGAATGCTTTTGCATTTGCAAAAAGGTTTTTAAGAGAAAATTCTCTTATAACGCCTGACTGGTGCAAAAGTGCTGCGGCAGCTTTATCCGCACCTGCTAAAGAACCCGTGTGCGAACTTGCGGCAGAAGCTCCCGCTGCGCTGCGTCCCGCTTTAAGCGCCAGAATGGGTTTTTTCTTTGTAATTCTGGAAGCCAGTTTTCTGAAGTTTTGCGGATTTTGGATGGATTCCATATACAGAAGAATTTGTTTTACATCATCGTCATTTTCCCAGTATTCAAGCATTGTTTCAGCATTAATGTCAGCCTGATTGCCGATTGAAACAAACTGTGCAAAACCGAGGTTTAAGTCTTTTAAGATATTCAAAATACCGCCGCCTAAAGCGCCTGACTGTGAAACAAAGCCGATATCTCCTTTAACGGGCAGGGATTCGGCGAAAGTAGCGTCCATTCTGACAGAGTCATTTGTGTTTAAAACTCCGAGGCAGTTAGGCCCTACGCATCTCATACCGTAGTCGCGGACTTTTTGAAGCAGCTGCGCTTCAAGTTCGGCGCCTTCTTTGCCTGTTTCTTTAAAACCTGCGGTAATAATGCAAAGACCCTTAATGCCTTTTCTGTGACACTGGTCAATTGTATCAAGCACAAACTTTGCATTAACCACAATGACAGCTAAATCAACTTCGCCCGGAACCTCTTCAATTGAAGTATAGGCTTGAAATCCTTCTATCATACCGCCTTTAGGGTTTACGGGATAGATATTACCGTTAAATTTATAATCTCTCAGTCTCTGCATAATTTCAGAGCCGATTGTTTTCGGTTTTGTTGAAGCGCCTATTACAGCTATGGACTTTGGTTTCATAATTTTGTCAAGTACGTTCATTTTTTGGCCTTTCCGTTTATTTTTTTTAATATCCTTCTTTTATCCATTCTCTGTTTCTGAAGTTTGCCCCGATACTGTGCGCAATTTCTTCACATTTTTCAATATCAAGAGGGTACTTATCCTCTTCAAATTTTGATACAACACTCATCGTGGTATCTATACCGCACTTTACACACTCGCGCGCAAAGTCAAGCATAGCGGCATACGCACCTTCAAACTTAGGGCGCGAAAGTTCGTTGTAGAGTTTTTCATCCTGAGCGTTTAAGCTGATTGAAATCGTATCAACAAGCCCCTTTAGTTCAGGCGCTATATTTTTTTTATTCACAAAACTGCCATGTCCGTTTGTATTGATTCTGATTTTCAATCCGGGCATTTCTTTTCTTAAATATTGGCAGATTTTTTTAACTTCTTCAAACTTAATAAGAGGCTCGCCGTAGCCGCAGAATATAATTTCTCCGCCTTCAAGTATTTTTCGGGCGGAGTCTTTGATTTGCTCTATTACATCTTCGGCTTTTACATTTTGCACATCAAGCCACAGATTAGCACCCACGACATCGTCTTTAATGTCGCGCACGCAGAATCTGCAGGCATTTGTGCAGGCGTTTGTTATATTTATATATGCCTTTTGTCCTAAAAAATAGACCAGATTTGACATAAAAACCTCAAAAAACTTATACATAAATTTTTGCACAAAAAGTTTTTAAATCAAGAAATAACTTAAAAATTTTATATGTTGTTAATGTCAAACCCGCTCTTGTTGTTTTAAATAAAAAGCAAATTAAAAGGCATATTTCTATGCCTTTAAAAAATATTTATTTCACCCCTGAAGCCTGTTTTGGAGGGTTTAGAAGAACATCCAGAGTATATGCGGTCATCTCGCGTGCACGATTGGGGTCAACACCTCTTTGAATGTAGCCCGACATAAGCTCCTGCGCAAATTCCTGCATAAGCTGATATGTAAATACATCGTCCTGAATGTTTTGAGGATTCAGCTGCGGACGCTGCGAATTTTGCGCCTGATTTACCATGACGCGTCCGTATTGATCCCCGGGAACATATTTAAGAGGGTCTTTATTTTGTGTTTCTTCACTCTTTGTTTCTTTTACTTCCGCACTTTCATTCTGCGAAGGAGCTTTATGGCCGTGCGGATTAAAACTCAGAGGATTTGCACCGTTTGTATTTGGTATATTATTCATTTTTCTCCTTAAAGAATTAATCTCGTGTTTTGGACTTTACTATATAAAACATGAAAATTATTTTTTTTGCTAGCAATATTTAAAATTTATATACTTTTTTGTTTTTTTATTTATAAAATAACCTTAAAAAGCTTGTGCCGCAATAGTCTGTCGGGTATATAATCTTTCTTAATATTTCTTAATAAAAAAAAGCCAAGTTATAAAAACAATGGCTTAACAAGGATGACAATAAAGTTAATATATGGTGTGTTTAATATGTTTTTCTCTCTGTATTTTATTAATCGGCAAATAAGTGCCACGCTTAATTTTTTTGTACCAAAAATCCTCCGTTTGATGTAGAATAGCCTTATGAAACTTGTTATCCAGATACCGTGTTTTAATGAAGAGGGCACCCTTAAAACGACTCTTGACGCCCTGCCCGCACACATTTGCGGTATTGATGAGATTGAAGTTTTAGTCATTAACGACGGTTCAAGCGACAGAAGCGAAGAAACGGCACTTGAAGAAGGCGCAAAAGTTATCTCTTTTAAGCGCAATCTGGGTCTTGCGCGCGCATTTGAAGCGGGCTTAAAAACATCACTTGCGATGGGTGCCGATATTATCGTGAATCTTGATGCGGATAATCAGTACTGCGCGGATGATATAGAAAAACTCATCGAGCCGGTACTCTTAAAAAAAGCAGATATTGCAATAGGCACACGCCCGATAGAAAATATAAAACATTTTTCGCCCGTCAAAAAAATACTCCAGAAAATGGGGTCATTTGTAATGAAAAAAGTATCAGGCGCCGATGTAGACGACGCCCCGAGCGGTTTTAGAGCATTTAGTGCACATGCGGCAAGAAGAATAAACATTTTTGATAACTACACCTACACGCTTGAAACGATAATTCAGGCACAGAGAAAGGGCTTGAGCATTACATGCGTACCTATAAGGGTAAATGAGGAACTGCGCCCCTCGAGGCTTGTTAAAAACAACTTTGATTACATAAGACGCTCGATTTTTACCATGCTGAGGATTTTTATAATCTACAGGCCTTTTCGCTTTTTTATTTCTCTGGGGATTTTTGTATTTATCCTGGCGCTGCTGCCTGCCCTCAGGTTTTTATGGTTTTATTTAACGGGTCAAGGTTCAGGGCATGTTCAGTCTTTGATTTTATGTGCAATTTTAATGATTATTTCTTTCCTGTGCGGACTGCTTGCAATAATTTCAGACTTACTTGCGATAAATCGCAAACTGCTTGAAGATGTACAGGTTACTTTAAGGGAAATGAAAAATTCAAAATAAGTTTGTTGTTAGGTGAAAAAAGCCCTTCTCAAAAGAGAAGGGCTTAAACCTTTGCAAAATCATTCTCGCCAAGCGCGTCGCGCTAAGGTTCGATTATAATTCAGAGGGTACGGTGTCGTCCTGTCCGCCTGCTCATCGCAGCCGTCACGGACTCACACACCTTTGCAAAATTATATCTCACCAAGCGCGTCGCGCTAAGGTTCGATTATAATTTTGATGCTACCATTAAGGTTGTTTCGGCTAATCTTGTTGAGTAGCCCATTTCGTTATCGTACCAGGAAATAATCTTAACCTGATTACCGCCCATAACTCTTGTTAAGAGAGCATCAACCGTTGAAGATTGTGAAGTACCGATGTAGTCGGAAGAAACAAGCGGTTCTTCGGTGTAGCAAAGAACATGTCCGTCAGCGCCTTCTTTTAATGCAGCGTTAACTTCATCAACCGTAACATCTTTAGAAAGTTCAAATACAACGTCAACGAGTGAAACGTCGGGTGTGGGAACTCTCATTGCAAAACCGTCCAATTTACCTTTAAGTTGAGGTAAAACAAGAGCAACGGCTTTAGCGGCACCTGTTTTTGTAGGAACAATGTTTAAAGCGCCTGCGCGTGCACGACGGGGGTCTTTGTGTCCTGCATCTAAGATTCTCTGGTCGCCTGTATAGCTGTGAACAGTTGTCATTAAGCCTTTAACGATACCGAATTTTTCATCGATAACTTTTGCAACGGGAGCCAGGCAGTTTGTTGTGCAGGAAGCCATAGAAATTACATTGTGTTTGGCAGGATCATACATTTTATCGTTTACGCCTAATACGATTGTAATATCTTCGTTTGTTGCAGGAGCGGAAATGATAACTTTTTTAGCGCCGGCTGTAATGTGAGCTTTTGCTTTTTCAGCGTCCGTAAAGAAACCTGTTGATTCTATAACAACTTCAACTCCCAAATCTTTCCAGGGTAATTGAGCAGGGTCTTTTTCAGCAAAGAATTTGATTTTTTTGCCGTTAACGATAATACCTTCTTCATATGCTTCTACAGTGCCGTCAAATTTACCCATAACAGAGTCATGTTTGAATAAAAGCGCTGCTTCTGCGGGTTTTAAACCGGGGTCGTTGATTGCAACGTAATTAATTTTGTCAAAAATACCTTCTCTGATAGCGGCTCTTAAAGTGTTACGGCCAATTCTGCCGAAGCCGTTAATTGCTACATTTACCATATTTGGCTCTCCTTCTAAATGTATAAGTAAATACTACGCCTAAATTATGTAACAAACATAAAAGTTGTGCAAGAAATTTATATTAATCTTCCTTAAGCGCCAGTGTTGTCGCCGCGGCAAAAATCAACATAAGCGCGCCCACAAGAAAAGCGTATTCGTAGTGATTATTGGGCATATTGTTTATAGTGGTTGTCGAGATATTTATAAACCAGGCAAGCAGCGTGCAGACAAGTATCTGGGGTGCTGCGATAAATATATTAAATATACCCATAACAGAGCCTTCCGTGCCTTCTTTTATATATTTTGAAAGCATTGCAAAAGGCAGCGCCAGAATGCTTGCCCAGCCGATACCCGCAAGCGAAATAGCCGCAATTGTAGATACGGGATTGGGCAGGAAAGTAAGCAGAACATATGCCAGCGCCATCAAAAGCAGGGCAATGAAATGTACTTTTTTGTTTCCGTAACGTTCGGCAAGCTTTCCTATGGGAATTGCAATTATAAAACATATAAGATTAAAAGCCGCAAAGCAGATGGATGAAAAGTTCTGTCCGCTCATAACAAGCGTATCATAAGTACTTTGAAACTCCTGAGGGATAGCCGTAAGGTCGGGCACCTGATACAATACGTGAATTACATACTGGGTAAAAAATATATTAAGACTCATAACACCTATCCAGGAAAAGAACTGTACCGTACAGATTTTGCCTACTTCAGGCGAGAGTGCGAAAAATTCTTTTAAATTTTGAATAAAAGATTTTCTAATTTCCTCTTTTGCATTTTCTTCTTCGATTTTAAGTTCTTCTTTGGAGATTTTTCTCTCTCTTATGGTAAGGCATGTCCAGCTCATGCCCAGAAGAAACGCGATACCCGCCATATAAAACTGTGCCGCGGTTGACATCTGGTAATTAAAAACATATTTAAGAACAGGCGCCGTTGCCGCCGCAATAACAGAGCCCAGGCCTATTGCAAAACTCAGATAAGAATTTGCAACAGAATGCTGCTCGCGCGGCATATTATCGGGTATTAAAGCCCTGTATGGGCCCTGCGCCGCATTAACACAGGCATCTATAATCCATATCATAATTGCCGCAATAAAAAGCGCGCACCACCAGGGAGCTTTACCGCCCAGAAAAGAAGTCAGGACTTCGGAATTAGGCAGCAAAAACAGTCCTATCGCACCCAGTATCGCACCGCCCATAAGATAGGGAATCCTTCTGCCAAAAGGTGTTTCCGTATTATCACTTAAGGCGCCTATAATAGGCTGAACAACAATCCCCGTAAAAGGCCCCGCAAGCCAGATAAGACCGAACAAAAGCGGCGAAGCGCCAAATGACTCGGTTAGAGGACCGGATAAAATTATTCTCATCTGCCAGGCAAACTGCAAGCCAAAAAAGCCCAGACAGAAATTCAACAGCTGGGATGTGCTGAATTTTTTCAAGTTATCCGATACCATCAGTGAAAATCTCCTTAATACGCGATTGCTTATTTATTTTACATTAGAATATGTTAATTGTAAAATTTAAATTATGAAATTTACAGGCAGAGGAATTTTTAAATTATTATTTACGGGGTTGCTTGTTTTTGCCCTGAACACGGCCGTTTTTGCACAGGAAGAAAAAACAACCGTACGCGTAGGTCTTTCAAATCAATCTTTTTCAACTTTTGAACATCAGAGCGCCGATTTCTCATCTCCCGATGAAGTTTCAATAACGGATATGGCTTCAAACACACAGGTTAAAATACCGGGGAGCAATGTTTTTAGGGCATATTTAAAAGACGGGGCTTTCAGTGTTGATGTTCAAAACGAAACGATTTTAAAAGACGCAAAAGGCCCGCTTGTAATTACCCCAAAAGAAAAAACAGGGATTGAAAATTTAAACAGAAAAGGTCAACCCGCATATTATGCCGGCTTAATGGAATTAAAACAGACAAAACCCGATAAGTTCAATATTATTAATGTTCTTGACCTGCAAACATATTTAAAAGGCGTAGTACCAAATGAAATGCCGGTATCTTTCGGGCTTGAAGCACTCAAAGCCCAGGCTGTGGCTGCAAGAAACTACGCAAACCGTCCGCAGAATGCATATAAAAACTACGACATCTGCGACTCGACCGCATGTCAGGTATACTACGGCATAAATTCCCAAAAAGAAATCTCCGACCGTGCGGTAGATGAAACAAACGGCATTTTTGCACTGTATAAAGATGAACCAATACTTGCACTGTATTCTTCAACCGCAGGAGGTATAACCGAAGACTGGAAAAATGTCTACGGCACAGGTTCTGCTGAAGAAAAACCTTATCTGACATCGGTTTGCGATGATTCAAAACAAAATTTCTTAAAAACCGAAGAAGATGTAAGAAAATATTATTCAAACAAAGCCCTGTCATATGACATAAAATCACCCCGTTACAGATGGATAGCAGAATGGGAAACACCCGAACTTGAAGAGGTTTTAAACAAAACACTTGCTGAGCAGTCGCGCGCAGGACTTGTCGAACCGAAATTTGACGGTTCTTTTAAACTTGAAGGTCTTGAGGACATAAAAGTCTTAAAAAGAGGCAACTCGGGCAAGGCTCTTGAAATAGAGGTAATTTTTAAAAACGGTACATACAAAGTTAAAAAAGAACTTGGTATAAGACGTGTTTTAAAGAAAAATAACGCAATGCTTGCAAGTGCAAACTTCTTTGTTGATAAAGAAAGCAAATTAAGCAAAGAAGCAAAAATCGAAACAAAAAAAGACAACCTTGAAATTCCGGATGAGTCCAAATCAGAGGCGGTTTTTTCCTTTGAAAAACTTATATCACCCATCACTAAACACACAAACTCACCCGCCCGGTTTATAATAACAGGCGGAGGTTTCGGACATGGAGTGGGCATGAGCCAGTACGGCGCAGGGTATATGTCATCTATGGGCAAAAAATATGATGAAATTTTAAAACACTATTATTCAAACATTACTCTTGGCACAATGCAGAAAGAAGTGCTGTGGAATCCATACGGAATAAAGTATAAAAGCGAGTTTTACTATTCAAAATCTCAAAAACAAAAATGCATATTAAAAGTATTTAACCCAAAAAGGGTTTCAAGCCTTGCTTTTTCGATAAATTCACACACCTTTAATCCCGATATGACAGGATACAGTGCAAAAGTGCTGGGTATGGACATTACAAAATATTTAAAAGACGGCGTAAATACTGTTGTATTTGAGCCTCTTGATACAAAAGACAAAAACAAAACCGTAACTTATCAAATAGAGGTCGGAAACTAAGTGAACGAAAGCGAAACAAGCACAAACAACAGCGGTCAGGGGCTGCTAAAGGCTGCCTGGTGGATAGCGGTAATTATATTTTTATCAAAAGTGGCAGGCTTTTTAAGGGATATTGTCGTTGCAAACTACTACGGCGCAGGAGTTGTATCGGACGCATACTTTTTTGCATACCAGATTCCCGCACTTGTCATAGTCATTTTAGGCGGGGTCGGAGGCCCTTTCCACTCGGCAACGGTAGCGGTATTTTCTAAAATCGTAAAAGATTTCAGCAAAAAACCCGACCCCGATGTAAAAAAGCTCTTTAATACATTTGAAACATTTTCCATACTTGTATTTTTGGTACTTTCGCTTTTGTGTTTCTTTTTCCCCAAACAGATTATGGGAGTTATCATAAACGCAGACGCGCCCGAGCTTTTAAACCTTGCCGCGTATCATTTAAAAATCATGTCGCCCATGCTTGTAATGGGCTCTGTTCTGGGGCTTTATTACGGCATTCTTGTTACTTATAAAAGGTTTTTGTTGCCCAATATCTCGCCTTCAATGGTGTCTTTTGGCATAATTGCCGTACTTCTTATTACAAAGGGCGATAACAGCGGGCTGTATCTGGCGGCAGGTACGACTTTCGGGTGTTTTTTGCAGCTTATTCTGCAGTCTCCCGCCGTGCGCACACTGGGATACGGTTTTAAACCGTCATTTGATTTTTGGCACAATAAAAACTTCAATGAACTGCTTGAGCTTTTATTCCCCGCATTTTTAAGCTCTACCATAGGACAGCTCGGTGTTTATGTGGATATGTTTTTCTCATCGGGGCTTAAAGAAGGCGCCTGGACAGCATTCGGCTTTGCAAACAGAATTTTTCAATTCCCCGTAGGGTTGCTTCTGAGTGCAATTCTTGTACCTCTCTTCCCTTTATTTTCAAGGCTTGTAGCCCAAAAGGACGAACAGGGCGTAAGACATTATTTTACAAAAGGCGTGGGATCGCTTATTTTTGCCGGCACATATCTTATGATTTTAATTTTTATCATAAGAACGGACGCTATTCGTCTGGCGCTTGAGCGCGGAGCATTCAACTCCGAGGCTACTTTAATGGTATCCGAGATTTTGTTCTTTATAACAATTTCAATCATTCCTTATGTCTTTCGCGACAGCGCGACAAGGCTTTTTTACTCTTTTAACGACTCAAAAACACCTTTCTGCATTGCAATAGCCTGCATAGCTCTTAAGGTCGCGTTAAACTGGATACTTGTAAAACCTTTCGGCATTAACGGCATTGCAATCTCAACAACACTTATAACGGCTTTTAATGCCGTATCTCTGGGTCTTTTGCTCAGAAAAAAAATCTCCATAGGCTACAGAAAACTCTGTTTTACGGTATTTAAAATCCTTGCTGCCGCGGCAATTGCCTTTATAATAGGCGATACACTGAGTATTGTATGGGATAAATTTATCCCGTGGAATATGATAAACGGCATTTTAAAACTCTGTATCATCATGTTTACAACAGGCGTTATATACATTGTTTCATCTTTTATCTTAAAAATAGAATACCTGAAAGACTTAAAAGACAGGATTAAGGCAAAATGGAAGAAAACATAATAAAAAAGGGCGAAGTAATAGGCTTTGAAACAGATACCGTCTGGGGTCTGGGGTGTCTGCCCGATGATATTGAAGCCGTTAATAAAATCTATGAAATTAAAAACCGCGACCGCACAAAACCGCTTATTCTGATGAGTCATGACATAAATGCACTCAAAAAATATGTCACGGGTATTTCGAATTACGCCGAATTACTCATGGGTAAATTTTTCCCGGGCGCACTTACTTTGATATTCAAACGCTCGAACCTGTGTCCGGAGTTTATCTGTGCGGGTTTTGACACGGTAGGAATAAGGGTTCCCGACAGTGAAAATTTTACTCTGGTAACAAAAAAAGTAAAAGGCTCGGTGCTTGCCACAACATCGCTTAACATATCAAATGAGCCTCCCTGCAAGGATTACAGCGAAGCCGTAGAAAAGTTCGGCAAAAAAGTAAAAATTATAAAACCCAAAATCAAATCACATCCCCAAAACCTCGCCTCTACCGTGGTTTTATGCCTTAAAGATGAAATTAAAGTCTTAAGAGAAGGAAGTATAAAAATTTAAAAAACAGAGTAATTCGGGTAAGTGCATTTAAGGTGCAATATGCGCTAAAATGCACAATATGAAAAAGATTCCCCCGCCTGAAGAATTTTACGGCGCAATTTTAGATGCATACTTTAAATTTATAGCCATAAACACCACACCTGACAGCCCCGCAGGCGAAAAAGTTTTCGTATTTTACATGCAAGATAACCTGAAGGGGGTGGGGCACAAACCTTTTTGCGGACAAATCAACTGCAATTTTAATTATTCGGGCAAAAAAATAAGCGAGAAAATTTTTATAGGTATTAAGTATGAAGAAAGGTCAAAAAAACTTTCTGTCCGATTCAAATTAAAAGATAAAGACAGTTTTAAAAATTCGCTTGAAGGTATTAAAAATACCTCCGGGGACCTCCTTGCAAGCTTTTTTAACGAGCTTGCCTGGGGGCTTGCGGAGGCAGTATTTAAAGTGGAAAAACCACATTTTAAAAACATTGACTGCTATATCTGTCCGCTTGTCAAAAACAGCCCGCAGCCGCATTTTTCAAACCTTGAAAATATCCCTGAATGCACACTTTTTTGCGATGATATTCTATGTATTTTATTCAATATTTACAATTCAAGAAAAGAAATATTTTCTTTTGTTGAAATAAACGCGGACGATATAATTTTTCTAAGAGGAATAAAACCGCGCGCGCAGGAGAGAAAAAGAGTTGCCGCGGCAATAAACACACTGTGCGGACTGAATTTAATAAGAGTTAAAAAAATTAAAAGATATAAATGGATTTTCTGCGTGCTTCAAAACCATGTTCAGGGCGGTTGGCTCATACCAAAAAGCCTTATTTGCGCCAATCCGTCAAAAAAATATTTTGAAAAATATCTGGGGGATTATATCTGTTTTCTCATTTCAAATTCGCATTTTGAATTTAAAGTAAAAACCGCCGTTGGCTGGCTTTTAAAAAAGACAAAATACAAAAAACTCTCGCTTTTAAGGGATAAAATCGAACATGCACTCGATTATCTTGTGCAAATCGGCGTCATTGAAAACTGGGAGTATAAAAAAATTGATGAAGAGAAACTAAAAGGAGAGTTTGCACTTTTTAAATATTCAAAACTCAAAATAATTTTCCGCACAAAAAAGCGGAGCGTTTTCAAATTCCGCTCCGCCTGATTTTTTGTATAATTTTTACGCTTTTAGCGCGCAGAGTGCTTCAATAATTGCTTTTGCCGCAACTTTTCCCGCACCCATAGCGTTAATCGCCGTGGATTCGCCTCTTGGGGCAACGTCACCGCCCGCGTAAATATCTTTTACGGAAGTTTCGCCGTTTTCATTTATTATAATATAACCTTTTTTATCCGTTTCAATATCAAGGTGTTCTTTTTGTGCCGACTGCTGGATGATGGGGTTAGGGCCTGTTCCGAGCGATACAATTACCGCGTCCACATCCATGGTGTCAAACTTGCCTGTGGGCACGGGACGGCGTCTGCCGGACTCATCAGGCTCACCGAGTTCCATAACTTCAAGCTTAATACCGTTTACACATCCTTCGCTGCCTAAAATTTCAACAGGAGAGTGCAGAAGTTTAAAGATAATTCCCTCTTCCTTGGCATGACGGATTTCTTCTTTCCTTGCGGGAAGTTCTTCTTCCGTTCTTCTGTAAACGATATAAACTTCTTTGTATCCCACACGCACTGCTGTTCTTGCAGCGTCCATCGCAACGTTTCCGCCGCCTATTATTGCGGCTTTATTACCGACTTTAAGCGGTGTGGGAGTATCGGGGTCATTGGCATGCATTAAGTTTACACGCGTTAAAAATTCGTTTGCGCTGTACACACCGTTTAAGTTTTCACCCGGAACACCGAGCATTTTGGGAAGCCCTGCGCCCGAGCAGATAAATATCGCGTCATACCCTTCTTCTTTTAATTGGTTAAGAGTTATTGATTTACCTACAATTACGTTTTTATAAAATTTAACGCCGATTTCTTTTAAGGTTTCAATTTCTCTGTCCAGAACCGTTCTTGGCAGCCTGAAGGGAGGTATGCCGTATCTTAAAACACCGCCCAGTTCGTGGAGTGCTTCAAAAACACTTACCTCAAAACCTGCATTCCTGAGGTCTGCCGCAGCGGACATGCCAGCACAGCCCGAACCTACGATTGCAACTTTTTTACCGTTTTCTTTTATTTCAACTTTCTTTGATTCGCTGTTATCACCCACATATCTTTCCAATGCGCCGATTGCAACTGAATCGCCTTTAATGCCCAGAACACACTTGCTTTCGCACTGTCTTTCCTGGGGGCAAACCCTGCCGCAGACCGAGGGAAGCATGTTTGAATTTCTTATAATCTCGCCTGCCGCCTGAATATCACCTTCTTTTACCTTTGAGATAAATCCCGGTATATCAACGCTTACGGGGCAGCCTTTTCTGCACAAAGGATTTTTGCAGTTTAAACATCTTGACGCTTCAAGCGCTGCCTGCTCGGGTGTAAAATTTTCTTCTACGGGGTCAAAATTAGACCTTCTTTTAACTTCATCCTGTTCATGAGGTCTCTGGCGTTCTGCTTTACTCATATATTAACTTCTCTCCATACTTAACATTCTGATTTTATTGTATAATAAAAAAAGTAAAATGTGAAATGAGGTTTTTTTGAGTCGCATTAAACTCTGGATAACCGACATAGACGGAACAATAGTGGATGAAACAAACATTTTCTCAAAGAGAATGCTTGAAGTCATTGAAAAAGTAAAAAACTCCGACACGAAAATGGTCGTTGCAACGGGCAGAATGTTTGACGGAGCAAAAGGCGTGGCCGATTATCTGGGGCTTGAAACACCGGTTGTGTGCTATCAGGGCGCACTTGTAAGGCAGGGGGATAAAATCCTTCATCAGGCTCCCGTAAAGCCCGAACTTGCGCGCGATGTCATAGAAACTTTAAGGAATCTCAAAATCCACACAAATCTCTACAACAACGGCGAACTCATCGTGGAAGATGACAACAAAGACATCATGCGCGACTACTGTCAGGGGCGCTACACCACCTACCGCGCGGTAGAGAGCTTTGACAACACAGAGCTTAAAAATGTTTACAAACTCCTTGCAATCGTCTATGACGAAGAAAAAATGCAAAGCCTTATTAAATATATGACAGAGCGCTACGAAGGCAGACTCTGTATTGTGCGCTCACACAGGTATTATATGGAAATTACCGACCCTGACGCCACAAAAGGCGCCGCGCTGAACTTTTTAAAAGACTACTGGGGCATAAAAAAAGAAGAAATCCTTGCCTCGGGCGATCAGGATAATGACTTTGAAATGCTCAAAAACGCAGGCATTAAAATCGCCATGGGCAACGCTTCGCCGAAACTAAAGGAAATTGCAGACTGCATATGCCCGACAGTCAAAGAAGATGGCGTGTGCGATATGATAGAAAGGTATGTATTATGCGAATAGGTATAGGTTACGACCTGCACAGACTGGAAGAAGGACGCCCGCTTATACTGGGCGGGATTAAAATTCCTTACGAAAAAGGGCTTGCGGGGCACTCTGACGCCGATGTTTTAATCCATGCCATAATTGACGCCCTTCTCGGCGCTATGGGTGAAAAAGACATAGGCACGCACTTCCCCGACACCGACATAAGTTTTAAAGACATAAACAGCGCGCTTCTTCTGCAAAAAACCATGCAGATAATGGAAAATAACGGCTACAAAATCGTAAATTTAGACTCAAACATAATCTGCCAGAAGCCTAAACTTATGCCCTATATAGATAAAATGAAAGAAAATCTCGCGCCCCTTTTAAACCTTGATATCATGGCGCTTTCAATTAAGGCAAAGACAAATGAAGGGCAGGACTCGACAGGCGAGGGCAATTCCATTGCAGCACAATGTGTCTGTCTGATTGAGAAAGCGTAATATGGCACGAAAAAACAAATTTCAAAAAAGCCTCCTGAATGCACTGCTTGCGCTTGCTGTACTTGTATCAGGGTACTTTTTTGCGGGCGGAGCGGACTATTTAAGCGCTTATATACCCGTAAATTACATACAGGAAACGAATCTAAAAGAAAAAGACTACGTAAATATGTACTGCAAGGGCAAAATAGAATACACTCTGCCCGATAAAACCCGTATAGACTGCCTGACCGATGAGTATGCAATCGAGTACGACTGGGCGTCAAAATGGGCGGAGAGCATAGGGCAGTCGCTCTACTACGCGCAAATGACGGGCTTAAAGCCTGCAGTTGCGATAATTATGAAAAAGCCCGATGATGAAAAGTACATAAAGCGCATTGAAACTGCCGACAAGAGGATTACGATTTTTAAAATCAGGGCTTATGAGCAGCGCCCTTAGGCTCTTGCGGATATTTCGCGTATTCATCCATAAGAAATAATGTATAGCCCGCGATTCTTATTTCCGATTTAAGCGAGGTCAGGGATTCTATCTGGTAGTCTATGCACTCTATCAGGGTTTCGAAGCGGCTGTATAGTTGTTGTTTGAGTTTATCGTACATTAGTTTTGGCTCCATGGTTTGTAAACTGTTTACAATTATTATAAACGGTTTGCAATTGAAATCAAGAGAAAATAATTGTACGATTTACATAAGTTTATAATCCGATTATAAAAGGTTTACAAATGACAATTAGCGAAGACAAACACAGATTTGTAGTAATTCTGGATAAAGAAATATTTATAAAGTTTAAAGTACTTGCAGCCAAAGAAAATCGCTCCGCCAGTAATCTTGCAGCTAAAATGATTACGGATTATGTAACAAAAAACCAAAAGCAAGACTGAGTTGGATAGGGCTTGTTCATTTTCTTTCTTTTTGTTTCACGCGCCCAGCTAAAAGAAAGAAAACGAACCAAAAGCGGATTGTGAGCCAAGGGCGATAGGGGAAGCGATGAGCTTTCCCGTGCCCGTTTAGCGCGAACAACCAAGCGGAAAGAAAAACGCGGCTCTGGGGTTTGGCACTTGTTGCGTATTTGAGGCTTTTTGGGGTTGGCATTTGTTGTGTGCATGTGGCTTTTTGGGGTTGGGGTTTGTGGTGAAAAATTCAGATGTAATGTTATAATATATATAAAAGGGCGAGCAGTGGCGAGACCGCTCATTTAATGCCCCTTTTGATTATCGGAGAGCTAATATTATCAACAAGATAATTATTAGCTCTTTTTCGTTGATAATCAAGATTATCACCCCCTTTCCGCCTTTTTATATCGGATTTTGTGACAGCGGGGGGATTAGGCACCCTTTTAAAAGCCCCTAGCCCGTAATTGCGCCGAGGTTTGCGCCCTGAACGGTTTTTGCGTATTTGGTTAAAAACCCTGCGGGGATTTCTTTTTTTACGGGTACAAAGTCTTTTCTTCTCTGTGCAAGTTCTTCTTCGGGCACAAGAAGGTCGATTGTTCTTTTGTTTATGTCTATTTTGATTTTATCGCCGTTTTTAATAAGACCGATAATACCGCCCTCGGGTGCTTCAGGGCAAATGTGCCCTATACACAGTCCTCTTGTACCGCCCGAGAATCTGCCGTCCGTAATAAGCGCACAGGACTTACCCAGGCCCTTGCCCACAAGAAGGGACGTAGGCGCAAGCATTTCTCTCATGCCGGGGCCGCCCTTGGGGCCTTCATTTCTTATTACAACAACATCGCCTGCGACCACTTCATCGGTTTCAATACCGTGCATAGCGTCCTCTTCACGCTCATAAACACGCGCCGTGCCTTCAAATTCAAATACACTTTCATCAACACCCGAGATTTTAACAACGGCGCCTAAAGGTGCTAAATTGCCGTGGAGTATTGCAAGACCGGGGTTTGAAGTAATGGGATTATCAAAAGGCTTGATAACGTTTGAATTTACCCAGGCGTTTTTAGCACGCTCCTCAATACTCTGTCCTGCAAGGTTTATGGTGTTTTTAAGCTCGTCAGTGTGCCCCCAGATTGTTTTAAGTGCGCCCGAGATACCGCCTGCGTTGTCTAAATCGGTCATTGTAAGGGTCGATGAAGGGTCAAGTTTAATAATCTGGGGTATTTTGAAACTCAATTCTTCAAAATCATCCAGACTAAGGTCAATGCCCGCACTGTTTGCAATCGCAAGCAGGTGTAAAATGGAATTTGTCGAGCCGCCCAGTGCCAAATCGACAATTATGGCATTTCTCAACGATTCTCTTGTCACAATATCTTTAGGTCTGATATTTTCCCTTACAAGGTCGACAACCGTATAGCCCGAGTCAAAGGCTATGCGGCGTTTTTTGGAACTTACGGCGGACGCTGTCGCACAGCCCTCCAAACTCATACCCATAACCTCAGTAAGGCAGGCAAGGGTGTTTGCCGTGTATAATCCCTGACATGCGCCGATTGTAGGGCATGCAAAGTGTTCCATTTCACAGAGCTTTTCGGCAGTAATTTCACCTGCTCTGTAGCGTCCGACGGCTTCCGATGAGCCTCTTATAAACGTCAGGGTTTCACCCTTGCATTGACCTTCAAGCGATGGGCCCGCGGTTACAACAATGCAGGGAATATTCAGCCTGAGTGCGGCAATAAGCATACCGGGTGTGATTTTATCGCAATTTGTCAAAAGCACAAGACCGTCAAGCTGGTGCGCTGCGGCAACGGCTTCCACGCAGTCGGCAATAAGGTCGCGGCTGGGCAGGGAATATCTCATTCCCGAGTGTCCCATTGCAATGCCGTCGCAGATGGCGGGAGTACCGAAAATGTATGCCTGACCGCCGTTAGAGTGTATACCCTTTTCTATCTGACGCTCTAAATCGCGCATACCCGCATGTCCCGGGACTAAATCCGAAAAAGAGCTTGCAATGCCTATAAAAGGCTTTTTAATATTTTTATCGCTCAAACCTCCCGCATAAAGCAGTGCCCTGTGGGGAGCATGCGCCATACCTTCTTTAATCGCATCAGATTTCATTTTGTTTCCTCCTCGCTTCCTGTGCTTATTTTTTTTAATTATACAATTAAATATACTTTTGTAAAAAAATGTTTATAAAGTTAATTTTAAATCTTTAAATTTACATAACTTCATGAGAAAATCCACGGTAAGGAAAGTATGAAATTATAAGGCACCCCGATGAGCTTTAAAAGCAAAACTAATATCAGAGCGGTTATTCTTGCGGCAGGCAAAGGAACAAGAATGAAATCGCAAAAACCCAAAGTTTTGCATGAAATTTTTTCTAAACCCCTTGTGGGAAGAGTTGTTGAGGCGATTGAGAATATATCAAAAGAAGACGAAATCAAAAGTGTTGTCGTTGTAGGCCACGGGGCTGATGAAGTCGAAAAATATTTATCAAAATACAAAAACGTCACCTGTGTGCTTCAAAAAGAACAATTAGGCACGGGACATGCCGTATCTATGGCGCTTGATGAGCTTAAAAACTTCAAGGGTACGGTAATTATCGCATGCGGCGACACCCCTCTTTTAAAATCGGCAACTTTAAAGAAAATGTGCGAATACCACGAAGAACATAATGCAGACGTTACGGTTATGAGCGCCGTGTTTGAAAATCCTTTCGGCTACGGCAGGATAGTCCGCGCACAGGACGGCTCGGTTGAGGCTATTGTCGAACAAAAAGACGCAAATGACGAACAAAAAGCTATAAAAGAAGTAAATACGGGCGTGTATTGTTTAAAATGGGAATCGGTCAAAGATTCATTTAAAGAACTTAAAAACAACAACTCGCAGGGAGAGTATTATTTAACCAATATTATAAGCTGGGCGCGTCAAAAGAAGAAAAAAGCGCTCTCTTTTGTAATTGAGGACGCAAGTGAAACTCTGGGCATAAATTCAAGATATCAGCTTGCACAGGCAACGGAAATTTTAAAAACACAAAAACTCAAAGAACTTATGGATGAAGGCATAACCATTGTCGACCCGCAGAGTACTTCAATTTCTCCCGAAACAACAATCGGAGAAGACACGATAATTTACCCCAATACTTACATAAACGGCGAAAATAAAATCGGCAGAAACTGTAAAATAGGGCCTTTTTCGCACTTCAGAGGAAATGTTGAAGTCGGGGATTGCTCTAAAATCGGAAATTTTGTAGAGTTAAAAAACGCCGTAATCGGCTCTCACACAAATGTTTCGCACCTGAGCTACGTAGGCGATGCGTCTTTAGGGTCAAATGTCAATATAGGCGCAGGTACGATTTTTGCAAATTACAATTCAATCACAAAAGAAAAGAAAAAATCCACACTTGCAAACGGTGTTTCTGTCGGTTCAAACGCAGTTATAGTAGCGCCTGTGGAACTTGAAGAAAATGTCTTTGTCGGCGCGGGAAGCGTTATCACAAAAGACGCACGGAAAGATTCGCTGGTGCTCTCAAGGTCGGCGCAGAAAGAATATCCCCAATGGGTTGAGAAGCAAAAAAATTTACTTAACAAAAAAGGAGAAGAATAAATGAAATTAGGGCTTGAAGTTATGGAACAACCGCAAAATGTGGTATTGCCCACACATGACATTAAACTTTTTTCGGGTCGTTCAAATCCAGTTCTTGCACAGGAAATCGCAGATTATCTGGGTACAACGGTTGAACCTATGATAATTAAAAACTTCTCCGACGGTGAAATTTATGTACAGATTCAAGATTCAATAAGAGGCGATGATGTTTTTGTCGTGCAGCCCGTCTGCAACCCCGTAAACGAAAGCCTTATGGAGCTTTTAATAATAATCGATGCGTTTAAACGCGCAAGCGCAAAAACAATAACAGCCGTTATTCCCTACTACGGATATGCGCGTCAGGACAGAAAAACCTCGGGCAGGGAAGCAATCACGGCAAAACTTGTTGCGGACCTTTTGACAACCGCAGGTGCAAACAGAGTCCTTGCAATGGACTTACACACCGGACAAATCCAAGGGTTCTTTAATATCCTTGTTGACCACATTTACTCTACTCCCGTTCTTGTAGATTACATTAAAAATTTAAATATTCCATCCGATGTGCTTATGGCGGTTTCTCCCGATACAGGCGGGGTTCAAAGAACGCGCTCCTTTGCAAAAGCACTTAACTGTCCGCTTTCAATCATTGACAAACGCCGCGACAAACACAACGTCGCAATTGCAGATCATGTCATAGGCGATGTTTCAGGTAAAGTCTGCGTTATGTTTGATGATATGATTGATACCGCGGGAACTATATGCGAAGCGGCAAAACTTCTTATAAGAGAAGGTGCAAAAGAAGTCTACGTCTGCGCATGCCACCCGGTGTTTTCAGGCCCCGCACTTCAAAGACTGGATGAAGCTCCCATTAAAGAGGTTATCGTTACAAATACAATTCCCCTGAAAAATGAATTTATACCCACAAAAATCACACAATTAAGCATTGCACCGCTTTTAGGCGAAGCAATTTCAAGAATCCATGACGACCAGAGCGTATCGTCGCTTTTCGGTTTTGAAAAGGAATACAAAAACTAATGCTTGAAAAACTTGAAAACGAAGCCAGAAACTGCAAAGCCTGCGGACTCTGCGCAACAAGAATAAATACCGTTTTCTCGGACGGCTCAAAAAATGCAAAAATAATGCTCATAGGAGAAGCGCCCGGAGCGGATGAAGACAAGCAGGGCAAACCTTTTGTGGGGCGCGCGGGAAAGCTTTTAAACGAGTTTTTAAAACAGGCGGGTATAGACAGGCATAAAGACCTCTATATTGCAAATACACTTAAATGCCGTCCGCCCGAGAACAGAAAACCGACAAAAGAAGAAAAAGCCGCCTGCGAAAAATTCTTAAAAGGTCAGATTGAAGCTCTCAAACCCTCTGTCATCGTACTTTGCGGCGCAACCGCGGCAGAGAGCTTTTTTGACAAAAAATTTCAAATAACAAAAATCCGCGGAGAGATTTTTGACAATGTCAAAGGTTTCGAAGGAATAAAATTCATCCCCATTCTGCACCCTTCATACCTTTTAAGGCAGCACTCAACACAGGAAGGCTCGCCCAGGGACTTAACACTCAAAGATTTAATTATGATAAAAAAAGCGGCTCTTTAATTTGAGCCGCTTTTTATTTGGTTTTATTTTTATTTTACATATCCTGATGCGAGGGAATAGAATCGTCAACCTCCTGCGTTTCGTCTTCAACTTCAAATTCCCAGTAGTTTTCATTAGGAATAACCATATCACCCGTAAGCAAGATGTATACAATCTCATCACCCTTCATATCGTATTTAACCACGGGGGATAATTTATCCGTGTATTTAATGCGAAATTCCGCCTTTGTAATTTCTTTTGCACCTGCAAAGTAATTTTCTTTTACGGGATTTTTCTTATCAACGGTTTTTGTCGTGACAACAGAGCCTTTGTCTGTTGTGTAGGTGACGCCTGCCATCTGGTGGCTCACACCGTTTGGAATGTAAAATTTTCTTAAAACAATAAGGTTTTTCTGTTTTTTGTGTCTGAAAGGCGTATATTTAATCTTTTGTACATCAGCAACGAATTTTGTTCCGGCAGGATAGAGGAACGTGCCTTCCTGTGTATAAACATCAGCGGGAGCGCTGAACACAAGCTGGTCGCCGACCTCAAGCTTTTTGCTTTCGATAGGCTGGTCAGGTTTAACAAGTATAATATTTCCGGCTTCTATAACCGTTTTTGTATTATAGAGGTTAACTGTACTTCTGGGCGCGCCTTCAACAAGTTTAAGAGTATTTGTGCCCAAAAACTCCGTGGGTACTTTATTTGAAGTTTTTCTGAATTTATCTTCAACAAGGCTCAATTGTTTTTCAACAGCTTCAAACAACACTGCCGCTTCGGCACGGGTTAAGTAGTCGTTGGGTCTGAATTCATTGGGATTAGGGTAGTTGACATAAAGTTTGTTTACAACATTTTTAATGTATGAATAAAGCGCCCAGTTAGGGATTTTGTCGGCATCATCAAAAGAATCAAGAACATTTATATCTCCGTAAAATCCTTTTGTAACGTTTGCAATAACCGCATTTGCTTCCGAGCGCAAAATGGGCTGCTCGGGCTTAAAAGTATAATCGGGATAGCCAAAGATAAGTCTTAATTGCTCGGAGGTCAAAATACTTTCATCATATGGAGTCTGCGAGTCAACATCTTTAAATTTCGTCGCAGTACCTGCAACAATATCGCCGCTTTTAATTACTTTTAAAAGCGAATGAATAAATTCCGCTCTCTGAAGAGTATCATCGGGCGCAAAGCTGTAATCGCTTTTAAAGCCCATAAATCCTTTATTCAGCGCATTCGCAATTGCAGCAGCCGCCCAGTGGTCATTTTTTACATCCGTTACTTCAAGCGCACGCGCAGCTTGCGCAAAAATCAGCAATAATCCTAAAGCCAACAAACAAAATATCTTTTTCATATATTTTAAGCCTCATTCTACTCAAAACCTATGAAAATATTACACTAAATACACACTTAAAAGCAAATTGCCGCTATATTTTGCTTATAATTTCTTTATAATCAATCTTAAGACAGTCGCTGTGCCCGCAGTTAAAGGCTCTTTTGTGCCATAAGCACGGCCTGCAGGGAACGTTATTTTTTATTGCAGTAAATTTTTCATCTTTAGGCAAAAGTTTTTCTTCGTTTGTAGGGCCGAATATTGCAAAAGTTTTTACATTTGTGCCGACAGCCACATGCATGGGTGCCGAATCCGCACATATTACACATTTTGCCTTTGCAAACATATTTGCCATATCAAGCAGGCTCTTTGTCTTTTTAAAATAATTTATAAAATTTTCGTTATTTGTAATATTTTCGTTTTTGCAGATTTTTGAAATTAAATCTTCATCATCACCCGTACCGAAAAGCACTACTTTCTCGCCTTTTTCAAGCAATGATAAAATAAGTTCTTCCCAGAAAGTTAAATCGGGGCATTTAAGTATATTTTTTCTTATACTCATTTTGCTCACCCCCGGATGAATTGCCACAAACCCTTTTGCCTCAAGGGGTGAAGGCAAAACATAATCATTATCGACAGCTATTTCGGGCAGAGAACACTCTGAATCACAAACGGGAGAAATCAGGCTGTGATACATTTTTGAGGCATACTGATTTTCATTTAATTCAACACTTTTTGTAAGAAGAAAAGAAGTTTTTGACTTAAACCCTATACGCTCCGCAATTCCCGTTAAAAACAATAAAATTGCAACCAGAGGCGACTTTCCGCTTGATATTACAATATCAAATTTTTTTTGCCGGACATTAAACAAAAACTTTAGCATATTAAAATATTTTTTAATTCCCGGAGCTTTAATATCTGTTTTAATAACCTCATCTATAAGCGGGCAGAGCTGGGTTATACAGGCGCTTCTCGGTTCAAGCGCCAGAGTTATTTTTGCATTTTTATACTCTTTTTTAAGACTGTCAATAACAGGCATAAAAAGAATCTCGTCACCTATTCCGCCCCAGTTTATCAAAAGTATGTTTTTATAGTCTTTTCGCACTTTTTACCTCGTTTATAAATTTTACTTCTTTTTAATTTTATAATAAAATAAAATCTATGAGCGAGTTAACTTTAAATTACACAGGCATTGGCTCCCTGCCTCTTAAGGGCGAAGGTGCACCTGAAAAGTCACTGGATTTTATTTTTGAAAATTTTAAAAGCATGCCGTTTTGGCCCCAGCTTCCGCATTTTGCGCGCGAAGAAGACATGGTTTTTCAGTTCACGCAAAACCTTGCAGGACTGACTTTTGAAGGGGATAAATATTTTCTTTTACCTGACGGAGAAGAGTTTTTTATAAAGCTTGAAGAACTGTTTTTTGACTATGAAACGGTCACAGCCGCCCAATCTCTTGAAGAATGTGAAGAAATTCTTGAAAAATATGCCATTTTACCGCCTAATTCAAACACGCTTGCCGTTTTTTTAGAAAGACTAAAAAATTACAGTCCGGACTTTGTAAAAGGTTCAATCACAGGGCCTTTCACATTTTCAACTTCATTAAACGACAACGAAGGCAAATGCGCCTACTATAACGACATCTTAAAAGATGTCTGCGTTAAAACCCTTTCACTTAAAGCACTCTGGCAGGTTATGAGATTCAAAAAGGCTGCACCAAACGCCAGAGCTGTTATTTTTATGGACGAACCCTCGATTTCTCAGGTCGGCTCCTGTGCGTTTTTGTCCGTAGAAAGTAAAGATGTCATCGAAATGCTCGGTGTCATCGCCGCAGATTTAAAAAAATTCGGCGCAATCCCGGGCATCCACTGCTGCGGAAAGACAGATTGGGAAATTGCACTCTCCTGCGGAGTTGATATCGTCAACTTTGACGCTTACTTTTATGCACAGAATGTTGCAAATTTTGCAAATGCCGCACAAAAGTTTATTCAAAACGGCGGATATCTTGCCTTTGGAATTGTTCCGACACTGGATAAGGAAGCACTTGCAGCGCTTGATATTGATAAACTGGAAGAAAAATTCAACGACGCTCTTAAATGTTTTTTAAACAAAGGGGTAGATAAAGACCTTCTTTTGGAACATACTTTCTTTACCCCGAGCTGCGGCTGCGGCTCGCTTGATGAAAAAGGCGCGCTTAAGGCGCTTGCACTTACAAAAGAACTTTCGCTCAGGCTTAAAGAAAAATGCGGGGTGAAAATATGACACACACCCTTGCACTTTTAGGAAAAGGCGGAAGCGGTAAAACCACCCTTACAAGGGCTTTTTGCTCGCTTATAAGAGAGTACTTCCCCGACTCTTCAATTCTTCTTGTAGATAATGACCTCTCCTGCGAGCTTGCGGGAAGTTTCGGACTGAAATCCAGAAATACGATTTACGGTATACGCTCGGGCAAACACGAATATAAAACAGGCATACCAAAAGGCATGACAAAACAGGAGTACATTGAATGGGCGCTTGAAGACATTCTTGAAGAAGTCGAAGAGAACACGGACATTATAGTTTCCTGGTTTGTAGCCTCTAAAGACTGCCGCTGCCCTATTACAAAGCAGATGAACGACGCTCTTGTAAAACTTATCGACAGATATGATTTTGTAATTTTTGATTCGGAATTTGATTTAAAATATCTCAATCTGCTTGTCGATTACCCGATAGATACGGCAATTATCGTTGCCAATCCCAATCAAAAATCAGTCCATCTTGCAGGCGAAATTTATGATTTTTCAAAAAAATATGCCGCAGACGGTCAGTTCGGCGTTATCCTAAATAAGGCAAAAAAAGAAAATTTAAATAAATATGTAGAACAAATTAACCTCAACAATCTCAATCTTTTAGGCATAATTGAGGATTTAGGCGAAGAGGCGGATTATAACAAAATCAAAGAAATGATAAAAGACTTCTACCCGAGGCTTAATCTGCCGCAGGAAGGAGCATTTTAATGGCTGTAATTCTGGATGGTAAAACCTGCTCTAAAGAGATTTTGGAAGACATTAAAAAGCGCGTTGCAAAAATGCCTCAAAAACCATCAATTGCGGTTATTCTTGCAGGTGAAGACCCTGCTTCAAAGATTTACGTTAAAAACAAAGAAAAAACAGCGCAGGAGCTGGGTTTCACCTCTAAAGTATACCGGCTTGAAGAAAACGTAAGCGCGGAAGAATTAAAGAATTTAATTTTAAACTTAAACCGTGACAAAGACACGCATGCAATACTTTTACAGCTGCCTCTGCCAAAACACCTTAAAAGCAGGGATTTCATCGAGCTTATCGACCCCAGAAAAGACGTGGACGGCTTCCATCCGATAAACTGCGGCAAACTCCTGACAAATTCAAACCCTTATGCCGTATCCTGCACACCTAAAGGAGTTATCAGGCTTTTAAAAAAATATAATATTGAAATTCAAGGCAGACATGCAGTTGTAATAGGGCGCTCAAATATGGTAGGAAAGCCTTTATCGGTACTTTTGTTAAACGAAAATGCAACGGTTACCATGGCGCATTCAAAAACAAAAAATCTGAGTGAAATTGCGCGCGAAGCTGATATTTTAATCAGTGCCACAGGCATTTGCGGACTTGTTAAAAAAGATTTTGTCAAAGACGGCGCCGTTGTCGTGGATGTAGGCATTACACGGGATTTTGAAGGAAAAATCAAAGGCGATGTTGATTTTAAAGAAGTTTCAAAAACTGCCTCGTTTATCACCCCCGTACCCGGAGGCGTAGGCCCTATGACAATTGCCATGCTTATGGAAAATACTTTGGAGCTTTGTTTAAACAATGCAGAATTTTAGGGGAACTTTTATAAATAAACACCGCGACGCGTGGGTTGAAGTTAATCTGGGAAATCTTGAACATAATATTTTAGAGATTAAAAAACAAATTCTTAAAGACGGAAAAAATCCCAAACTCCTCGCCGTCATAAAAGCTGACGCATACGGGCATGGCAGTGTTATGTGCGCGCCTGTGCTTCTGGCATGCGGGATAAGCGCATTCGGTGTTGCAAGCGTGGATGAGGCGCTTGAACTCAGACAAAACAAAATAACCGCGCCCATTCTTGTCTTAGGCTCTGTCCCCATCTGGGCTTATGAAACGGCAATCAAAAACGATATAGCGGTGTCAATCTTCTCCGACGAGCACCTTGAAGCCGCGCGGCTTATAAGCGAAAGGCTCGGGGGACAAAAGCTAAAAGCGCATATAAAAATCGACACGGGAATGAACCGCATAGGAATAAGCCCAAAACTTGCAATTGATTTCTTTAACAGGGCAAAATCAGCAAAATATCTGGATTTAGAGGGTATCTTTACCCACTTTGCAGATGTTGAATCAGACATTATTACAAAAAAACAAATCGAAAACTTTAAAAAAGCAATAAACTCTGTTGATACAAAAGACATAACGGTGCACTGCTCTAACTCGGCTGCCGCACTTTATCTTGATGATATGAAATTTGATATGGTGCGCCTGGGGATAATTTTATACGGACTTACACCATTAAGTTACGGCATTGAACCTAAATTTCAACTGCCTGATTTAAAACAGGTTATAGGTCTGAAAGGCAGAATTACTAATATTCATACGGTAAATGAGGGCGAAGGCGTAAGTTACGGGCATATTTTTATTGCGGATAAAAAAACAAGAGTCGCAACCATCCCGATAGGCTACGCGGACGGTGTTTCAAGATGCCTGTCAGGCAAAATAAAAGCCTCGCTGAACGGAAAAATAATCAAACAAATCGGCAGAATCACCATGGACCAGATGATGTTTGACATAGGCGATATCGAAGCCTCAAACGGAGATATTATAACACTTCTGGGGGATGATGAAGCAGGGAATTTCTTCTCTATCGATAAGTGGGCGCAGGAGTTAAATACAATAAACTACGAACTTACCTGCCGCTTGAAAGTCCGCCTGCCAAGAATATATGTAAGATAAGAGGTATCAAAATGAAGCAGACAACACTACATGATGAACACATCGCGCTTAATGCCAGAATGACGGAATTTGGCGGCTGGGATATGCCCTTAAGCTACAGTTCAATAATAGATGAGCACAAGGCAGTACGCACAAATGTCGGGATTTTCGATGTTTCGCATATGGGACAGGTTTTTGTATCGGGAAAAGACGCACTTAAATACCTGCAAAAAATTGTTCCTCAGGATGTTTCAAAATTTACCCGAAACCATGCTCACTACTGCCAGCTGACCTACCCGAGCGGCGGAATGGTTGATGATTTAATTATCTACCGTCTTGAAGATAATTATTTAATAATTGTAAACGCATCAAGAATTGAAGCTGATCTTGACTGGTTTAATATGAATAAAAACGGTTTTGATGTAGAAATAAAAGACCGCTCTAACGATTTTTCAATGATTGCCCTTCAGGGACCTTGCGCGCATAAAATCATTGAAAAATCAGGCTTAAAAGAAGAGGAGCAGCCCGGGTTTTTTACCATTAAAGAAACAAAACTTTTAGACAAAGACGTATACCTCTGCCGCACAGGCTACACGGGCGAAGACGGATTTGAAATAATTACAAAAAATTCTGATGTAAAGTTTTTATGGAATGAGCTTTTAAAGCTCGGAGAAGAATTTTCAATTTTGCCCGTGGGTTTAGGTGCAAGAGATACATTAAGACTTGAAGCCGCTTTATGCCTTTACGGTTCGGATATTAACGAAGATATCACCCCTATTGAAGCAGATTTAGGCTGGTCAATACCAAAAGACAAAAAAGAAGACTACAACGGCAGGGAAATTATTTTAAACCAAAAACTTAAAAACACACCCTTAAGACAGAAACTTTTTGCCTTTGAAATAAACGACAGGGTAATAGCGCGCCACGGGGCTAAAGTCTTTATTGAAGGCAGAGAGTGCGGGGTTGTAACATCAGGTTCAATTTCACCGATACTCGGCAAATGCATAGGTTTTTGCCTGATTTCCTTTACGGGAGAAAATGCAAATTTAGCAACATCGCTTAACACAAAGGAAAAAAGTATTGGCACGGATATACAAATTATGGTAAGAAATAAATTGTACAATGCCAAAATTGTCAAAAAACCTTTTGTAGATAAGAAATATGTTAAATAGGAGATAAAATGAGCACTCAAAGACCACCGGAAGGGATACTTTGTTCCAAAAGCCACGAATGGGTTCTAGATGACGGTAATTTATGCACTATAGGACTCACTGACTATGCTGTTGAACAATTAGGCGACATCGTATTTGTCGAACTTCCCGAAGTTGACAGCGAATTTGCCAAGGGTGAAGTTTTTGCCACCATTGAATCCGTTAAAGCCGCAAGCGAAATCTATATGCCCGTGAGCGGAAAAGTTGTGGAAATCAATGAAGAACTTATAAACGCACCCGAACTTATCAATGAAAATGTCTGGGAAAAAGGCTGGCTTATAAAAGTTAAAAGCGGCACTTTAAGTGAAGATACACTGGGTCTTATGGAATACGAAGACTACAGAGAAGAAGTGGCTTAGATGTATAACTTTGAAGCCCTGAGCGATAAAGACCGCACACAGATGTGCGAAGATATCGGCATTAAAACTCCCGATGAGCTTTTTGATGTCATACCTTCCCGTGCGCGCTTAAATAAACTCGACTTGCCCGAAGCGCTCAGCGAGCTTGAAACACAAAAAAAACTAAAAAAAGCAGCTCAAAAAAATAAAACGGACTACATCTGCTTTTTAGGCGCGGGCGCCTATAAAAAATTCATTCCCGCAGCGCTTTTTGACACTGCTTCAAGATATGAGTTTTTATCCGCTTACACTCCTTATCAGCCTGAAATTTCACAGGGCTCATTGCAGATAATGTATGAATTTCAAACAATTATATGCTCGCTTTGTGCGCAGGACGCTGCAAACGCTTCTGTCTATGACGGCGCTACCGCTGCAGCTGAAGCAATTTTAATGGCTTGCCGCATAAAACGCAAAAACAAAGCCTTTGTAAAAGAAGGTATTAACCCGAATTACCTTGAAGTAATTAAAACCTATCTTTTTGCGGCAGACATTGAGCTTGTAACAGGTCAGGACTGCAAAGATACGGATTTAGCCTGCAAACTCTGCCAAACACCCGACTACACGGGTGAGATAGTTGATATACCCGAAAAAAATGCGGATGAACTTATTATTGCCTGCACGGATATTTCCTCTCTTTCTCTTCTTGAACCGCCAAAAAGCGATATTACGGTCGGGGATTTTCAGACGCTGGGACTTTCGCTGAACTTCGGAGGGCCTTACGGCGGATTTATCGCATGCAAAGACGCCTATAAACGTCAGCTCCCGGGAAGAATTGCAGGAAAAACCGTTGACAGAGAAGGAAAAGACGCCTATGTTCTGACGCTTCAGGCAAGAGAACAGCATATAAGACGCGAAAAAGCAACGAGCAATATCTGTTCAAATCAGGCACACTGCGCACTGTGCGCGGTTTTGTACCTGAGCCTTCTTGGAGAAAAAGGATTCAGGGAGGTAAACTACCTTGCATACAAAAACGCCCATCTTCTTGCACAGGGTCTTAAAGACAGGGGCTATAAAATTTTAAATAACAACTTCTTTAGTGAATTTGTCTATGAAGTAAAAGACGGGCAAAATGCCCGCACTCACCTTGAAAACCTTAAAGAAAAAGGGATTCTCGGCGGAGTTGCACTGGATGATAAAAGAATCCTTACAGCCGCCACCGAACTTAACGACACTGATGAAATAAATCTCTATTTAAGCCTATGACAAAAGATATAATCGCATTCTGGGGTTATCCTCATCCCGATTTAATAAACAAAACAAAAAAACTCTACCCTCAAGCAAAATGGGTGGATTTAGACATATGCTTTAACTATCCGTCCTCAAAATTCACACCCGACGCGTATTGCGGGATAATAAAAAACATCTTTGACAACTCTTTTTATCTTAAAGACAGGATAATAAAAATCCTTGCCGCAGTAGGAAAAGACAAATGCGACAGCGGTTTTTTTGCGGCAAACCTTTTGAAAAACGAAGGCTTTGAAGTTGAAATATCTTATTTTGAAGACACCCTGCCGCTAAATCAACTGCCCGATGTCCCCATATGCAAGAGTTCTCTGCCGCTTAAGAAAAAAATCGAACTTATAACCGCAAATATCGTGGAGCAAAAAGACTACTCGCACCTTGAACCCTCGCGTGCGCAGTTTGGCTTCTGGGGTGTTCCGCCTAATGATTTAAATATACTTGACCTTTTCCCCGACAATACCCACGTCTTTGGCTGGACAAGATGTGTAGAGGCTAAAAACCCCGCCAATATGGAACTTGAACTATATGTTGAGCCTGATATTCCGACAGTCTTTTTTGCCCAGACTTTTTGCGCAAAAACAGCACTTGCAAAATACCTTGCGGATAAGTACAACGGTCTTTGCATAGATATAGATGCCGTGCCGTCCAATTCCGCTTATGCTAAAATAGAAGCATTTTTGAGGTTAAGATGAACAGGTCAAAATTTTACATAGATGCAGGCACAACCTGGTCAAAAATACTTGAAATAACACCCGCACAAGAAAGAAAATACAGCGTTTATCCGACATCCGAGGCAAGGAAATTTAACTTTGAATACGAAAAAATGACGGGACACACAACGGATAAAACCGCGAAAAACTACGAAAATGAAGTTGTAGCCCTTGCGCATGGTGCAAAAAAATACCTTGAAGATAATTTTATAGCACTTGATTTAGGCTCAAGAGATATTAAATGGGTAAAATACAAAAACTCAAAATTCTGCGATATGGACTGGAACTCGAGCTGTGCCGCCGCAACGGGCGCTACTATTGAAATGCTTTTAAAGTTTTATGACGTAAGGGTTGAAGAATTGGAATTTAACAAAGAAAAATACCCCGTCACCTGCGGTATTTTCGGGCTGGAGAAAATAATGGACGATGTATCGGGCGGACTTGAGCCTAAAATTGCCATTTCAAAATTCATCCACGGTATAGCATACAATGCATACAATTTTACCAAAAACCCTGATAAAATATGCATATCGGGCGGTTTTTGCGAAAATAAATGCTTTATAGACTCGCTTAAAAACTACTGCGAAGTCCTGCCTTTAGGGCGTTTTGTGCTTGTTGACGGTCTTGCCTTGCAAGGATAGTTTTTTGCGTATAAAATACAATTATGAATTTGAGGATTTTACTTACTTTCATATTTATATGTGTTCAGCTGTTCACCTATACCGCTCTTTGCAGCGACAATTTCCCGTGTTCGCAAGAGGGGCGTGCAGATACAAATTTTGTAATTAACAGCTCCCAAAACGGCATGCTTAACAAATCCCAGAATGACTCGCATTTTGTATGCCAGACTTTCTCGGCAAAACAAATATCAAACCAGAGAGAATCCAATAATCATTTTACGGCGCACCTATCCGGAGAATTCCGATACAGCCGCTTTCAGGCGCTTATAAAATACATTTATGACAGTTCATTTCTCAAAATAAATTGCACTAAACTCGCATACTCAACCGAAATCAACAGGCGGGCGCCGTAATGTGTTCTCTTTTATTTTTTGTTACAAAACATTAACTAAAGGAGAATAATAATGGAAAATATTTTGAAAGCCGTAACAGACGGCACAATTATTACCATTGTAGGCATGGTTGTGGTTTTTGCTTTCTTAATCATCATGGTCTATGCAATGGACTTAACTGCCGCAATTGTAAGATATTTAAATAAAAAATTCCCGCCTAAGGTTGTTGAAACAACAACGGTTAAAAAGAAAGCCCCCGCAGGTGAAGAAGAAGCAGTCGCAGTAGCAATTGCTGCTGTTTTAAACTTTCAGAGGACAGGGAGATAAACTATGCTTGAAACAATTCAAACATTTATAGCAAACAACGCCGTAATGCTGAGCGCTTCGGTTTTGATACTTGCTTATATTTTTATAGCACTTGAGAGAATTCCCAAAGTAACAATAGCGCTTATCGGCGCCGTTGCGGTAATTCTGCTCAACCTTGTAAGCCAGACAAAAACAGTAGACGGCGCGATAAACCCGCACTACTACATTAACTTTGTCGACTTTAACGTAATCTTTTTGCTTGTTTCTATGATGATTATTGTTGCAATAACCACAAGAAGCGGTATTTTCAACTGGCTGGCAAATGAACTTTTAAAATTCACTAAAGGCCGCCCGGTTAAAATTCTTTTTATGCTGGGTATATTCACGGCAGTTGTAAGTGCGCTCATAGATAACGTTACAACGGTTATTTTGATTCTGCCCATTACTTTTGCAATCGTTAAAAAACTTGATATCAACCCCATTCCTTATCTTATCGTTGAAGTTTTTGCTTCAAACATAGGCGGCACGGCAACGCTTATCGGCGACCCCCCGAATATTATCATCGGCTCGGCCGCAGGTTTTTCATTTATGGACTTTATAAATGAATTAACGGGCATTGTTGCAATAATTCTGCTTGCGGTAATTTTTGCCATGTATCTGCTTTTCAGAAAAAAACTCACCACAACTGAAGAAAAAATGAAATCCGTTATGGAAATTGACAATTCAAAAACAATTGAAGACAAACCGCTTATGATACGTTCGCTCCTGGTACTTGTGCTTGTTATAGCAGGTTTTGTACTGCATGATAAGCTGCACCTTGAAACAAGCACCGTTGCGATGATAGGCGCATGCGCACTTCTGCTTTTTGAAAAACCGACCGAAATCCTTCGCGATGTTGAGTGGAATGCAATATTTTTCTTTATAGGTTTATTTATAATAATCGGCGCACTTGAAGCTTCAGGCGGCATAAAACTTATGGCCCAGTGGCTCATTGACGTAACACAAGGTTCAAAAGCTATGACCTGCGGCCTTGTACTGTGGATTTCAGGTATAGCGTCAGGCATTATAGATAACATTCCCTATACTGCTACTATGGCGCCTTTAATCGCGGAAATTCAACGAGAACTCGGCGCTGCATACGCTTATCCTATCTGGTGGTGTTTGTCACTGGGCGCATGCCTTGGCGGAAACCTTACCATAATAGGTGCCGCAGCAAACGTATATGTATCTGAAAATGCGGCAAACAAAGGTTATCCCATAGGCTTCCTGTACTTTATGAAATACGGCGCAATCTGCGTTCTTATTTCACTTGTACTGAGCAGTGCATACATTTACCTGAGATTTTTAAGGTAGAAAGGCTTTAAAAAATAAATGAATGAATTTAAACACAACAATAAAGATGTGCTTATAGGCTGCGCTTTATTTGTCATAATGGTAATATTTATGGCTCTTCTGGCGCATTTCCTTGCCTGATAAGCATAAATGCATTTAAAGTACTCATAATATCAACATATAATATTTAAAGGGGCTCAAGCCCCGTTTTTTTTGTATAATTTAACTATGAAAAACGCTCAAATTTTCATTACGAAAGACGGCTCCCAGGGGCTTTATAATCCGGAACTTGATGAAATATACCATTCAAGAGAAGGCGCCCAAAAAGAAAGCATTGAGAAATTCATAATCCCTTCCGATTTTGAAAAAAGAACCAGAGAATCAGACTCAATAAGGGTTTTGGATATATGTTACGGCATAGGTTACAACTCTAAAAACGCCCTTGCTTTTTATAAAAACTGCAATATCACAATTGATGCGCTTGAAATTGATAAAGAACTTGTCGACTATTCACCGCGGGCGGATTTTTTCATGCCCGAAATCAATGATTTTATCGCAGGCAAAAAAGAACTCACGGGCGCAAAGATAAATTTTTACATAGACGATGCCAGAAAAGTTATTAAAACTCTTAATTATAAATATGATGTCATTTTCCTTGACGCCTTTGCACCAAATAAACTCCCCACGCTCTGGAGCGTAGAGTTTTTTAAACAGATAAGAAGAGTTATAAAAGAAACGGGCGTCCTTGTAACATACTGCTCGGCACAGCCCGTAAGAAAAGCCATGGACATCTCAGGCTTTAAACTGGGCAAGGCGGAAAATGAAAAAGGCCATTCCTTCGCAACTGTTGCTGCACTTGATGAGGCGTTTATTAAAACCCCGCTCGATGATTATGAACTCGGACTTCTGAACACAAAAGCCGCCATCCCATACAGGGACAAAGATTTAAGCGCAAGCGCAGGTGAAATGTTTGAAACACGCGAAAAAGAAGTGCGAAATTCAGCCCTTGAGGGCGCAAGCGCCTATATAAGGCGGATGAAAGGAAAACCGTAAGCCCGGGCAAAAATACTGCACTCAAAACGGCGGTTATCGACAGTTGCGTTTTCGACCCGCTCATCGCGGCTCTCAAACTCCCTCAGAATTATTTTTGCTCCTGTGGTGCTCAGGCATTGCCTTGCGCTCCTACGTCGCCCATCGACAGTTTCAAAATGCCAAGCTCGTCGCTTGGCATTTTTCACTCAGAATTATTTTTCTTATCTCTCACCTCGAAGGTTATTTCCCATTCTTCTTCGCGAGGTTTGGGCGGAGGGGCGTCTACAAATTTTGCGTCCTGCACGGCTTTGGTTTCATAGTCTTTTACGGTTGAAATTTCTGCGGGTTCATAGACTTTTTCTTCGCGGTTTTGAGGCATTTCGTTTACGGTTTTTGCAGCCCCGGTCTCTTGCGTGTTTTGGGTGTTTTCACTGCCTGCAGCCTCTTTATGCACAGCAACTGGTATTTGCTCCGGGTCTTGCGGGGTTTGAACATTTTCATCGGTTGCCTTGGCACCAAGCGGCAGCCGGAAACCGAAAGTCGAACCTTCGCCTACTTTTGAGCGGACAAAAACCTTGCCGCCGTGGTGTTTTTCAATAGCGATTTTAACAAGGTGCAAGCCTAAACCCGTACCTTTGATTGTGTGCGTAGCGTTTTCTATTCTAAAGAATCTGTCAAAGATTTTTTCCTGATACTCGGGCGCAATACCCATACCCATATCTTCAATGGTTACTTCAAGGTAATTCGGGTCTTTTGCAATCTCCGCGCGAATTTTAACACGCGAGTTATCAGGCGAGTATTTTATTGCATTTGTAATAAGGTTAGATAAAACCCTCTCGATACTCTGCTCGTTAAAGGCAATATCAGGCAGCCCGGGTTCTTTTATGACCGAGAAGGTAATATTTTTTTCTTCCGCAAGGATTTTATGATCCTCAAGAGAGCGCTCTATAACGGGCATAATATTCTGCCTTGTCTTTTCAAGTTCGACATCGTTTTGAAGTTTTGAAAAATCCAGAATATCATTAACCATTTTATTTAAGCGGATAACTTCCTGATTAATGGTGCCGATGAACTCTTTCTGCTCATCGTAGTTAAAGTCTTTTCCGTAACTGTAGAGGGTTTCCGCATAACTTGTAAGAATGGTAACGGGTGTTCTTAATTCATGGGAAACATTAGATATAAAGTCGTTTTTAAGCTTGTCCACCTCGGCTTCTTTTGTAATATCGATAAGTATTATAATATAGCCCATATAATCGTGGACTTTTGAGTACATAGGCGAAATAAGCGTTTTTATTACTCTGTTGTCGACATTTATATTAAACTCAAGCGGCTTTTTCTCCATAACATCAAGCGGGGTGTCTTTAAAAACGGCAATTTTTTCCTTAAAGCACATCTCGCCGTTTGTATCGCAATAGTTTTGAATAGATGTTCCCGAAAGCTCCATAGCAGTTGCGGAGAGGATTTTTTGCGCCGCGGGGTTGACTATTGAAACCTTGTCGTAGTTGTCACACACGACAACCCCGTTTGCGATGCTCATCAAAACCGCCTCGAGTTTGTTGCGCTCAAGAGTCAGCTGGTCAACGTTTTGCTCTTCATAGGCATGCAGCCTTTTTGACATATCGTTAAATGCCGAAAAAAGCTCTTTTATCTCGCCCGAGGACTGCTTATAATCAAGCACCGTGCCGAATCTGCCGTTAGAAATTTCTTTTACCCCGTGGTGCAAAAGCGTAAGTTCGCGCGTGATTAAGAAAGTATTTACGACAATAACTATGGTAAATATTATCCAGACAAGGGTAAATACTAAAAGCATGGAATTTTTTGTCGTGCGCGCAACCACGCTTGCCATATCGGCACTGAGGCCTATTTCAGCTATTCCCACAATTCTTCCGAAAGAATCCGTCATAGGGGAGCTTATATTAATCCTTGTATCCTGTGCACGGCGGTTATAGGCGTCTGCCGTTGTATAGATTATTTTACCTTTTTCATCTTTAAAAGTTATGAAAGAAATGTCTTTATTACTTGTGAGGATTGAATTCGCATGCGTTCTTAAAAGGTTGTATCTGTACTCTTTGGGTGTATCTTTTGTAAGTTCATAAGTCTGTATGGCAAGTGTTTTAGTTAAAAGCTGCCCGAAGCTGCCGTATGAATCGTAGAGTTTCTGCTGGATTTTGCTTATGGCAAAAAACGCAACCCCTACAATGACAACGGTCGATATTAATAACCCCGTAATAATTAATTTATTTTGTGCTGTTAAATCGAACTTTACTTTGTTCATCTCGGCAACATTATAGCATAACAAAACTGTGTTATAATCCTTTTATGCAGAAAAAAATTATTACAACAAACAAAAAAGCATACCATGACTTCCTGATTTTTGATAAATTCAGCGCAGGTCTTGTTTTGACGGGCACCGAGATAAAATCAATCAGAAAAGGGGCGGTTAACCTCAAAGACAGTTTTGTTAAAATCGAAGATTCCGAAGCCTTTTTATACAATGCACATATAAGCCTGTATGAGCAGGGAAACCGTTTTAACCATGAAGAAAAACGCGTAAGAAAGCTGCTTTTAAATAAAAAAGAAATACTCAAAATGCTAGGTAAAGTAAAGCAGGAAAACTACACTATAGTACCTCTTGAAATGTATTTTTCAGGCAGATGGGCAAAAATCGACATAGCCCTTGCAAAGGGTAAAAAACTCTACGACAAAAGAGAGGCCCTGAAGAAAAAAGACATACAGAGAGATATTTCAAAAGCCGCAAAGCACTAGTTTTTTATGGATTTGTCTGCGGGTCTACTATACTTTCAATTCCGGAAACATACGGTGCTATAATGCCTCTGCCGTTTTCAGGATTAAAATAGATATAGAACATATCTGATAATTTAACATTGTCCCAGCTGAGATTCAAAAGGTCTTCATCATCTTCATACTGCGCCGTTTTCCAGTCGCTTTTTGCGGTTGTTAACTTGTCAGGTGCCTTGTCGCCGTTGGCATCAACGTAATAGGTATAACTGTTTATCATATGAAATCTTATACCGTCGGTCGTATAAAAAACCGGGTTGCCCTCAGAATCGGTTTCTTCTCTCATTATCTGGAGTCTTTGTTTCATAAGCCGCACATATTCTTGGTTTTGTGCGTCCGTGCGCTCTTCATAATCTTCAGGCGCCATATCTTCCTGCAGTGCAAGCTGCTGAACTACATTACTTAAAGTCGTAAATGCTTTCCTCGCGCCGGTGCGATACTCACTCTGGGTTGTTCTTGCAATAACTATAGGTATTGTCATTGCCGCGACTATACCTATTATGGCAAGCGTTATTAACACCTCTGCAAGAGTAAAGGCTTTTCTATCCGCAAAACAAATCTTCTTCATTAATGCACCCGAAATACAATGACTTATAAAAATATTATATAATATTTTTACAGACTATGCAACGGAAATTTTCCCGGCATCACAAAACAAAAAAGCCCTATAACCCGCCGTGCGGCTTTTTAAAGACATCGCGGGGGCGTGCGGAGTTTGACTCTACAATTTCATAGTATTCGTTTTTGTTAAAATCTATACCCCATTTTTTGGTATTCAGTTTTATTTTTTTTGGTTTTTTAGGTTTTTCCATTACATTTCAAGTTCAAGACGCATATTTTTATTTGTCACCCTGACAAGGAGTTTAAACTTGTCGATTTTAACAATGAAAAATGTCTTGTCATCCTGTTTTTCAGATATTCTGAATTTAATATCGTAATTTGAAATATATTCCCTGAATTGATAAATCAAAAATACATCATCATTAATATAGCCAAAAAGCGCCTTTACACCCTGACGGTCAATAACCATAAAACCTCTGCCGGGGGCAATTTCAACGGAAGATAAAACCTCGGGTTCAATATAAGGCTCTTCAATTTCAACTTCGGAAGTTGCAGTTGAAACACTTGAGCGCTCGGGCTCAATGTCATAAGCTAAATCTTTAAATTCATCCTTAAAGGATTGAATGTCGTCATTTACAGCCTCATTGGCAGAGGGGGTAATCTCAGGCGCGGTATCATTATTCAGAGCTTCAAGATCCGATTTTTCAGTTGTATCGCTCAGGGTCGTATCCTGCTGCATATTTTCACCATGTCCTTTTTTACTTCTGTTTAATAAAATCAGCATTATAATTCCGACAATAGCCACAAGAGAGGCAATTATAAGTATCGGGTTGTCGATAATTATATAATAATAAGGCTTAAGACGCAAAAGTTTGTCTTTTAAAATTTCAACAAATGAAACTTTTGTTTCTTTTTTATCCAGAGTATCGGGTATCTGTGCAATGGTTTTATCAAGTTCGGGATTATTTGTTAAATCCTCGGTCACTATGCTGCTGTTTGCTTCTTCGTCAATATTCCGGGGTATTTGCACTTCGGTACTTTGCTGCGCGGGAAGTTCCGCCGTAACAGGGCTTATGGGCACCTGTGCCTGCTCTTTTTTGACAGGGGTTGTATCTTGCTCGCTCTGTGCAGGTTTTTGCATCGTCTTTTGTGCACTCTGTACAGGTTTTGCAACAGGCGCCCCAGATGTTCGGGTTTGTTTTTTATCTTTCAGCTGAACGCTGCTTGTCTGCACATTTGCAGGTTTTTGCACCTGCTGTGCTTTTTGAGCCTGTGCCCTTTGTAGCGCAAGTCTTTGTTCTTCAAGTCTTTTTGCTTCCCGGGCTTTTCTCTGCGCTTCAAGCTGTGCCTGCCTTTGAGCCTGTGCCTGAGCCTTTTTTTGTGCTTCCTGCTGTGCTAAAAGTCTTGCCTGACGCTCCTGTGCCGCTTTTTGCTCCTGAAGTTTCCGTGCTTCAAGCTGTGCTTTTTGCTGCGCCTGTGCTTTTGCAGCTTCCTGCTGCTGTTTTAGTTTTTGCGCTTCAAGGGCTTTTTGCTGCTGAATCTGTTTTTGCTGTGCCTCATACTGCGCTTGACGCTCACGAGCCTGCATTTGCGCCTGTTTTGTATTAAAAGCGCTGTCTAACTGCGCAAGTTTTTTAGCGTCGATTGAAGGCGCCACAGACCCTGTCGAAGTGCTGAGTTTGGGCGTAATATTAACAGGTTTTGTTGTATAAATGCTTATTTTTGTATATCCGTTGTTTAAATCCTGCCCTGCATAGGGAAAAAGCTTAACCTCCGCGCTTTTTATATCGCCCGTGGGCGCAATCGAGCCGACCGAGTGAAAAGTCTCGGGCAGAAGCAGATAGTAGCTTGTATTTGTTTTTTTAATAACTTTTATGGGCTCGCTGTAGGGCTTCTGGGTAAAAAGCCTGATATTATAGTCATTTGCGCCGACTTTTACAAAATCCGCCTTTAAAAGACTGTTTTTAAAATCGCTTTCTATTGAAAATGCACACGAGCCGAAAACTACTATCCCCGTTAGTATTAAAAGAAATTTTTTCATTATTGCTTTTATTCCTTGCCTGTTTTATTAAGGACTGATTAAAATTTAATTTTATATTATAATGTTTATATCAGCAATTATACAATGAATTAATTTTTGTGGCAAAGAAAGGGAATGAATGGAAAAAAAATGCGCGCAGTCTTTTAAATTCGGCTTTGTGGCTATAATCGCGCGTCCAAATGTCGGTAAGTCCACCCTTTTAAACAAAATAACGGGTCAGAAAATTGCAATAACAACCCCTGTAGCGCAGACCACAAGGAAAAACATAAAAGGAATCTATACCGATTCAAATTCCCAGATAGTTTTTATTGATACACCCGGTATCCACAAACCCCTGAACAAACTCGGCGAAGCGCTTTCAGTGCAGTCAAAGAGCGTACTTGAAGATGCAGACCTGATTCTTTTTCTTTTAGATGTAAGCGAGCAAGCGGGCAGGGGGGATAAGTGGATTGTCGAAAATTATCTTAAAAACTTAAAAACACCCGTACTGCTTGTGTTAAACAAGGCTGATTTAATAAAAGACCTCGCAAAAAGAGAGTTGAACACTTATTCTTATAAATCTCTTTTTGAAATCCCGCCCGACACGGTTAAAATAAGCGCCAAAACAGGCAGAAATATAAACGACCTTATAGAAAAAATCAAAAACTGCCTTCCCGAAGGCGGAAAAATGTACGATGAGGATGAGGTCACAGACCAGACCATGCGTGAGATTGCAGCCGAAGTGGTGAGGGAAAAAATTATTTTTTCCACAAAAGATGAAATCCCGCACTCGGTCGCGGTAATTATTGAAAATTATAAAGAAGAAGAAAACATCGACAGAATAAGCGCACAGATTATCGTTTCAAACGATTCGCAAAAAAAGATTTTAATAGGCAAAGGCGGCTCAATGCTGAAGAAAATCGGCACCGCATCGCGCCTTGAACTTGAAAAAATCGCACAGAAAAAAGTTTTCCTTGAATTGTTTGTAAAAGTTGTCAAAAACTGGCAGAAAGACCCCGCTTTTATAAAAACTCTCGGACTTGATGTAAAGTAATTTTAAAATCAGGCAATTTTTTTCATTTGAAATACTTTATTAGTATATAAAAGGTATATAATTGCATTATGGAAAAAGATAAACTTACATTCATTGAAGAAAAGAAAATCGAAAAAGAGTCAAAAAAAGACCCGGATTTTCAATTTTCATCAAAGGCTACAAACCCCATAAAAGCAAGGTTTGCAAAGTTTCATCTTGACAAAAAACAGTTAAAGCCCGATGATTTAATTTAATATGCAATATATTAAAAACAGCGTGTTTTTATACCTTACCCCGCGCCAGCGCTCGCAGCTGGTGAGTTTTTTGCGCTCATTTGCAAAAAAACACCCGAAAATGAATGCTATCGAGCTTCTGGATAAGTTTATAGAAGAAGAAAACTACTACAATGACGTGGGTTCCGCGCATTTTGAATTTGCGCTTGAAAATTTTTCAAACGATGAATTTTTGTCAGATATAAAAAAATTTCTTGAATATATTTTTTGGGAACTAAAACAAAAAGAAGCCCAAAAACCGCTTATAGAAAGACAAAAGGCTCTTCAAAAAGAAGCAAGAAAACGTGCCAATGATTTTAAAATGTCCAAATTAAAACCCACAAAAAAACAGCTGTGGTATTATGAGAAAGTGGCAAAAGCCCACAACGTACCTCAAAAACCGCTTGAAGGCGCAACAAGACTGGATTTGAGAAACTGGATAATGGAGATAATCGAACCGAAAACACAGGGGGAAGAAAATTTTGATGAATGAAACGCTCAATGAAGTTAAAAAAATCCTCACAGACGCGGGCATTGACGAGGCAAGTGTCAAAGCACGCATTATCCTTCGCGAAGTGGGGAACATGAGCGTTGAAGATATGCTTTTACAAAAAGAAGTCAAAAACAAAGACGAAGTGCTTGCCTTTGCGCGCAAACTCGCCGATACGGGCGCACCCATACAGCACCTTCTGGGTTATGCGGATTTTATGGGTGAAAAGTTTATTGTAACGCCCGATACCCTTATCCCGCGCGATGAAACAGAGCTTCTTGTAAACTGTGCGCTCGATAAAATTAATAAAATCAGCCAAAAAAAACAGGACACGATAAACGTACTCGATATAGGCACAGGCAGCGGGTGCATTGCCTGTATGATAGCTAAAAACGCTCCGCAGGCAGAGGTTCTGGCACTTGATATAAGTTCAAACGCACTTCAGACAGCACTTGAAAACGCGCAAAAACTGGACTTGATTAAAAAAGTCGTATACCGAAAATCCGACCTTTTCAGTGCGCTGAGAAAAGGCGAAACCTTTGATGTCGTAGTGTCAAATCCGCCCTATATCCGCAAAAAAGACTACGACAATCTTGATAAAACCGTGCGGGATTTTGAGCCGAAAAGTGCACTTTTAGCACAGGATGAGGGCATGGAATTTTACAAAAAAATCATTAAACAGGCTGCAAAATATGTAAACTACGGCGGCTATATAGCATTTGAATGCGCAAAGGGTCAGGCGCGCGAAGTATGCATACTCCTTGAGCGAAACGGCTTTCAGGTAAGTGACGTCATAAAAGACCTCGCAGGAGTTGACCGCGTGGTTGCGGCTCAAATGGTGCTTATGAGTGATAATACAGAATGCTTTTCAATTTAGCGATTTTATCGCTTAAAATATCCGTCAGCAGCCTTACTGCGCTTTCACCCACATCTTGCGCATAACAAAAAAGCGCCGCAACCGTTGTAATTTCATCAATCAATTTTTCCACTTCAACTTTATCCATAGGTTCTCCTTTAAGATATGTTAAAATTTTATCAATGTATTTAACTATAAATAAAGATATTTGTTGAATATTATAAAATATATCAACTGATATGTCAATCATTCAATAAATAAGTATAATTATATTTATGAGCGCAAAAGAACACATTAAAATCCTTATGGCTAAAGAAAATATCACAATGAAAGAACTTGCCATGCTTTTAAGTGAAAAGTCAGGCAAAAACATCAGCCTGAGCAACTTTTCGGCAAAATTGAACAAAGGCTACCTGCGCTTTGAAGACGCCGAAACTATTGCGGAAATTTTAGGTTATGAAATTCAGTTTGTTAAAAAGGGTCAGGCAAGTGAAAATATTTCATAGATTTCATCATCGCTGAGTTCGGTGATGATTTTTTCGCCTGCGAATACTGCAGCGTCGGCGAGTTCGCGTTTGTCTTTTATTATTTTATCGATTTTTTCTTCAAATGTTGAAAGGGTTATAAACCTGTGCACCATAACGTTTTTATCCTGTCCGATACGGTAAGTCCTGTCTGTTGCCTGATCTTCAACGGCAGGGTTCCACCACAGGTCGTAGTGGATAACGTTTGACGCGGATGTAAGGTTCAAACCCAGACCTCCCGCCTTAAGCGAGAGAATCATGATTTTTTTGGATAAATCTTCGCTAAATTCCCCTATCATCTGTTCTCTTTGTTTGACATTCAGCGAACCGTGGAAAAAGAGCGGATCAAAGTTAAATTCATCTGCAATAATTTTTTCAAGAATCGTGCCCATTTCTTTGTATTGCGTGAATACAAGCGCTTTTTCATCGTTTGAGATGATATTGTGCAGAATGGATACGAGTTTTTGCGTTTTGCCCGAGGCGCCCTGACTCATATCGCCATGTTTTAAATAGTGGTAAGGGTGGTTGCAGACCTGTTTTAAGGAGGTAATAAGCTTAAAAATCGCACCGCGTCTGTTGATACCGCCGCCCGAGTTTGCAATGTCATTCATTGACTGATTTAAAACACGCTCGTACAGCGCCGCCTGAGTCTTTGTCAAATAGCAGAACTCATCCAGCACTACTTTTTCAGGCAGGTCGGAGATAATTGTCTTGTCTGTTTTCAGGCGCCTTAGCATAAAAGGCGAGATTGCTTTTTTGAGTTTTTGCGCGCGCGTGGTTTCTTTAAACCTTTCAATGGGCACGGAGTAGTTTTTGCTAAAGTCGTTAATTGAGCCTAAATAGCCTTTGTTTATAAAGTCAAAAATGCTCCAAAGCTCGCTTAAGCGGTTTTCAACAGGTGTGCCCGTCATTGCGATTCTCATGTTCGCTTTGATTGTTTTTACTGCCTGAGTTTGGCTTGTGGAGGGGTTTTTAATGTTTTGCGCTTCATCAATTACAAATAAATCCCAGCTGTGCTTTTTAAACTCTTCAAGGTCAATTCTTAATATTGCATAGGTTGTAAGGATAACATCACAGTCCATGCTGAATTCACGGTTAAAACCGTGATAAATATACGTTTTAAGGCTTGGCGCAAATGTTTCAAGTTCGCGCTCCCAGTTGCCCATAAGAGTGGTCGGACACACAACAAGCACAGGTTTTTTGAGTTTATTTTCCTCTTTTAATTTTAAAATAAGGCTTATAACCTGAATTGTTTTACCGAGACCCATATCATCGGCTATCGCACAGCCAAAACCCTTGGTAACGTTAGTATACAGCCATCTGAAACCGATTTCCTGATAGGGGCGCAGCGTACCTGTAAGGTTCTTTGGAAGGGAAATTTCTTCAACCCGCGTAAAGTCGGAAATAATGCGCGCAAAGGCTTCATCGTAGTCAAAATCATACTCTTCAATCTTGCCCGAGAGCGCATGGTGCAAAAGCTGCATTTTGTTCATCACAAAATCAGGCTTTTTCTTTAAGCGCTCAAGCAGTTTTTGTGTTTCATCGCGGTCAATAAGAATGTATTTGTCTTTGTATTTAATAAGCCCGTTTGTATCTTTAGCGAGTTTCTGAAACTCCTCTGCCGACATTTTTTCGTTCTCGCCCAGAGCCACCTCGATTGAAAAATCCATAATCTCATCAAGCGAGATTGTGGAATTTGTATTGAGATTTAACAGCTCCTGAATATCGCCGAGGCGTTTTTGCTTGATTTTAGCGTTAATTGAAGCACGCGGGATAATAACATTATCCATTCCCTCGGGCAGATTCACCTCCATGCCTGCCTGCGCAAGATAGTAAGTAATCTGCGTAATAAGCTTGTAAACACCCGACAAATCAAGCTCTAAAGTAACATCTTCAAGGTCTTCAATGTATTTTGTAGCCCAGTTGATTTGCTTTTCAATAAGCGTTTTTTGCATTTCATCAAGGTCATCAAGGTTTATTATCTCATTTTTAACCTTGTCTTTGGCAAGAATGCGCATTAAAAACTTCTCATCGTCGAGTTTTTCAATATTAAAAACCGGAATAATGTCATAAGTCCCAAGCGACATTTCATCAAGCCAGCTTTGAATATCAAGACCTAAATCACTGCCCTTGAAAATTCTTTTGTGAGAAGTGTTTTTAGTAAAGTATATCGCAGCTTTCAGGTCTTTGAATTTGTAGTGCTTAACACCTAAGAATGTAAATATAAGGTAGTTTAAATACCTGTCAATGAGTTTTTTTGTGGTTTCAGAGTCAAGAAAATCATTCTCGACAACGCTTTGATAACTCCTTAAGTAGTCTTTATTTTTAAAATAAGGCTCCCAGACTATGGAAAACGTATCTTTTTTAAACTTTACCGCGGGGATGAAGTTTAGCTTTTCAACCGTTTTTTTAACAAACTGAAAAAGGTTAAAATAGAACCGATAATTCTGTGTAACATCATCCGCAAGCTCCTGATTTTCATCAATGCCAGTAAAGTATTCAAAGAGCATATCAAGCGTGATGTCATAACCGTATTTATCTTCATTGTCAAAGTTTTTATACTGCGCTTTAAGCCTGTAGAGCGAACCTTTTGACTTCAGATAATATTCAAAATTATAAGGCGGGGTAATAAAAATCTCGGCCGTGTTATCTTTTGCCTTAAGGATAATATCCGTTGTGCGAAGAATCTGATTTTTAGTATCAAAAGTGTCTGAAAACTCTTCCTCTATAAGTTCGTAGATAAGCGAGAGCGTATAGCGAAAGTCTTTATTCTTTTGAGAATACGGGTTTTGATCCAGATTCAAAAGAAGTTTTTCGATATCGTTTTTCTTAAAAGTAAGATTGTCCGCAACTATCATCTTATTTATTTTAATATAAACAAAATTTGTTGTATAATTTTTTTATGAAATTTGCAGTGAGAATTATTAAAAACACCTTTCACCCTCTTAAAGTTCCCGACGGAGCAAATCTGCACCACGGGCAAAAAGTCCTTGTCAGAACAGAAAAGGGCGAAGAGGTTTTTAGTGTTTTTATAGTAAATTCTCAAATCATGCAGCAGTGGCAAAAGTTCAAACCCGAGGCGCTGCCTTTAATCCGCACCATTAATGAAAATGACCGCGCAGCCCTTGAGGAGCAAAAAAAACTTGAAGTCGAAGCGTTTTTTAAGTGCAAAGCACTCGTTGAAAAACGCGGACTTGTTATGAACCTTGTTCAGACCCGCTACACTTTTGACAGGAAAAAAATTACTTTTTACTATACAGCGCCAGAGAGAGTGGATTTTCGCGAACTTTTAAAAGACCTCACACAGGAATTTAAAAGGGTGAGAATAGATTTAAGACACATAGGCGTGCGGGATGAAACCTCAATTTTAGGCGGTCAGGGCGTTTGCGGACAGGATTACTGCTGCTGCAGATTTTTAAAGAAATTTGAATCAGTAAATACAAAACTCGCACGCGATCAGGGAATTCCCATGACTCCGGGGAAAATTACGGGCGCTTGCGGCAGACTTTTATGCTGCTTAAACTATGAATACCCTATCTACCTTGAAGCCGCAAAAACCCTGCCCCCCATAGGCTCGGGCGTTATGACACCTGACGGCGTCGCCAAAGTATTTTCGCTCAATTTTCTTAAAAAAACTGTATCGGTCAAGCTTGAGGACGGCAAAATCAAGGAATATTCAAAAGACGACATCGAAATGATTGATCAGGAAGTAAATATTGAAATCGACCCCTCGCAAAATGCTCTGAATTACCATGAGGAAGGCGAAACAGTGGATTTAAAATCACTGGATAACGATAAAAACAGTTCAACGGGAAATATATAATGATTGAAACAAAAGAAATTTCTTCAAAAAAACTTGCAAGCACAATTGCACGTATCTTAGACGACTCAAAAGCGCTTGATATCGTGATTTTAAACGTAGCAAATGTCTGTGTGCTCTCCGACTATTTTGTAATAGCCTCGGCGCAGAGCTCAACCCAGGTAAAAGGCTTAACCGCAACGGTGCGCGAAAAGATAAAAGAACATTTCGGCAGAATCCCCGCAGGCGATGAAAACGACGTTAAAAACCGCTGGAACCTGCTTGACTACGGCGATGTGGTAGTACACATCATGCACAGCGAACAAAGAGAAACCTATGCGCTTGAAAAATTCTGGAACCATGCCTTCAAACTTGAGCGCGAAGAATGGGAAGAAGAATCAAAAGAATTTGCAAAATATGAATAAATTAAAGCCCCTTTTAAAAGGGGCTTTAATTTTATCTTTTATAAACAGCCGATAATTAAGAAGTCTATGCTTCTTGTTGCTGTTCTTCTTCAATCTCGATTGATTCTTTGATTGTTTCGGAAGCGGTAACTTCTACGTTAAGTTTTGCTTTTACTTTGGATGAAAGCTTAACCGTCATAACAAAGCTGCCGATGTGGTTAATCGGGTTGTCCAATATGATTGATTTTCTGTCAACTTCGATACCTGTCTTGTTAAGAAGCTCTTCGGCAAGTTTTTTGGTTGTAATTGTACCGAAAAGTTTACCTGATTCGCCTGCTTTTGCACTGAGTGCAATAAGTTCGGCCGCTTCGATTTTTTGGGCTTTATCCAGAGCTTCCTGATGAAGTTTTTCGGATTTTGCCTTAATTCTTGCTATATTTCTTTCTCTTGCCGCAAGCGAGCCTTGAGTTGCAACTTCAGCCACGTTATTGGGCAAAAGAAAATTTCTTGCATAACCGTCTTTAACATTGACCAAATCGCCCGCTTCGCCGAGGTTTTGGACATCTTTTTTTAATATAACCTGCATGGTTTTCTCCTTTTTGACTTGTGTTTGTAAACAATTTTAATTAAAACATTACAGAAACACAAGTATTGAGCTTAATTTTCCTTAACTTTAGCTTTTTTATGTTTTTTTGAGGGCTGAACATCCTTGTCGTCCCGCTCTTCGATGTGTTCTTCAAAAGACTCTTCATCCCCGTCATTATCATCATCCGAAGCTTCGTCATGCTCATCCTGCTCATTGTCATCAGATGTATCGGATTCTTTTGAATCATCCTGCAAAACTTCGCCGTCCTGAACGCCTGCAAGCACTGCGGCCCTTTCCTTTATAAGTTCTTCAAGCTCTTCGACAATTTCCTGAGCCTTAGCCTGCGTTTTAATAGCCTGTTCTTTAACAGCCTCGTCTATTTCATCATCTGTCTTAGCGCGCAGAACGGGAATGGCAAGGTTCAGCGTTGTAGCGTCATCAAGCGCGTTGATTTCAAGGTCAAAGCGCTCTTCATCAATTTCCATGTATTTTGAAATAGTAGACACAAGCTCTTCTTTGAGCATTTGCATGGCGCGCTCGGAAAAACCGACTCTATCTTGCATAAGCACTGTTCTGAGCCTGCTTTTGGCAACGCTTTTTGTTTCGTCATGTACATTCTGGCTTACAAAGAAACTGAGGACTTTGTTGTATAAATCCGAAAAGATATCTCTCATATTAAGCCTTCACTTTCTTTGAAAAGAATTTTTTAATCTTTTCCATAATGGTTCTGGGCTGGTCTATATCAAGGAAAGGCACTTCTTCGCCCTGAATTCTTTTTGCTACGTTCATATAAGCTTTGCCCGCAAGCGAGTTTTCATCATTTACAATAGGCTCGCCTTTGTTTGTGGAAGTGATAACGCCCGTATCCTCGGGAATTACACCGATAAGGTCGCATGAAAGAATCTCTACCACATCCTCTACACTCATCATGTCATTTGTTTTAATGAGGTTCGGACGCACGCGGTTAACAAGGAGGCGGTATTTTTCAACTTCTTCTTTTGCTTCAAGAAGACCTATGATTCTGTCTGCGTCGCGAATAGCGCTCATCTCGGGCGTGGTCACGACAATTGCCTCATTTGCACCGGCAACGGCATTCTGGAAGCCCTGTTCAATACCTGCGGGGCAGTCAACCAGAATGTAGTCAAAATCTTCTTTTAGCGTATCGCAGATTTCTTTTAACTGTTCCGCCGTAACTGCCGACTTATCACGCGTCTGCGCTGCTGCAAGCAGACAGAGGTTGGGGTTTTTCTTGTCTTTTACAAGCGCCTGTTTCAATTTGCAGCGCTCTTCGACAACATCTACAATGGTGTAAACAATGCGGTTTTCAAGCCCCAGGAGCAAATCAAGGTTTCTAAGACCGATATCGGTATCTATTAAAACAACTTTATTGCCGTCTTTGGCAAGAGCGGTGCCTATGTTGGCAGAAGTTGTCGTTTTGCCGACGCCGCCTTTACCCGAGGTGATTACTATTACAGAACCTGTCATTTATTTTTGCTCCTTTTTAATTAATTTTGAATAATACGATTGAATCATCCACGATTCTGGCTTCTTCGGGAGTAAATACCGAAGATTTGATTATATAGGGAATATTTGTGCCGTCAGGGCGCCTTGAATAGCAGTTTGCAATCCTTAGCTGCACGGCATTCATTTTAAGCGCACGGATTTTAGCATCGCGATTGCCTTTCATGCCTGCATGCGCAATTGAGCCAAGCACACCCCATACCGTAATGTCGCCCGTAGCTTTAATTTCGGATCCGGGGTGGCAGTCGCCTATTATAACAATATTTCCGTCAAACTCTAAAACCTGTCCCGAGCGCAAGGTCTGATTGACATAAATTGTCTGTTTTGAATCAACAACAACGGGCTCATCGGTCGGAGGCGCGTAGTAGTCAACTTCTTCCCATGTTTGTTTATCTTCTTCGTTCTCGTCATAGGCTTTTTTGTAAGTTTCCATGACCTGTTTTTCATCTTCATTAAACTCTATGGGTTTAAATTCTTCAAAACCGTTGCCTTGAGAATCGGAAATATTATTTCCGCCCGTATCTGCCGCCTCGCCGTTACCGCCAAAGTCTTGAGGCAAGCCGTTTCCTTTTAGTTCCGAAGGTTGAATTTCATTTCCGAATTCGCGCTCAAAAGTTTCATGCACAATTTCCGAAATATTATTCCCGCCAGTATCGGAAACCTCATTATTGCCGTTATAATCACTTAAGGGCGCATTGGAATCAGTATCGCGGGGTCCTATTTCAAAACCTATTTCCCGTTCTTCCTTCTGATACGGAGCGCTGTAAGGCGGTGTTTGAACTTTTATACCCATATTTTCACAGATATTTCTTGTGGCCTCGTTCGCACTTTCTATAAAGTCAAGCTCTGAAGCATAACTTGCAATAAGAGATTGAATAGATAGCATTTGAGCCTGATTCAGGGAAATATCCCCGAGTTTAAGACCGATTTTTCTCTCTCTTGAATCGGGAACTTCAAAAGCGGCGGAAACATTTGTAATAATCTCGCCTGTATTTGTACACCCCGTTAAATCTATAACAAATAATTCGCTGTTCATAATTAATCCCTGCCAATCTTCTCAATATCAACAATAGCGTAAATTTGAGAGAATTACAATTAAATATAAAGCGATGTAAAAAAAATTTAGCAATTTTTTTTGTGTTTGCGCTTTATAATTGTGGAAAGAATGTAAGAAAATGCAAATACAGAAAATCGGCAACAATGTTTCATATAGAGGAAATGCGCAAATCGGCGGTAAATATTTAAAAAACGAAGCCGAAACTACGACAGATACTAACGTTCAAGTACAAGACAAAACTCCGGACGCAAAAAATAAAGAAGCAAAAAAAGAATTCTCCCCTGCTGCTGCCTTGGGCGCACTTGCAGGGGCGCTTATTCCCGTTATCGCAATAAGCAAAGCGACAAAGGGTAAACTAACTTTTGACATATTTGAGAACGACTCGCTTAAAAAAGACCTCGCAACAGTTCTTACCGTAAGCACCTCGGCAATTTTGGGCGGACTTTTGGGCGGGCTGACGGATGCCAAAACACCCGAAGATAAAAAAGCAAAAGTCAAAGAGTCGCTTTTTGATATAACAACCGTTGCGATTCCGACAACTATTGCAACATCTATTTTAGGCATTGCCAAAAAAATGAAAGTTAAGAACATCGCGCCTAAAATAATAGCCCCGCTTGCAGGCATAGGGCTGGGTATGCCTCTTGCCCAGAAGGCCTCGGGTGTTATAGACAAATTTTTAAACAGAGATAATCCGAATTTTGAAGCAAAAGAAAGAAAACTCAAACCGCAGGATTATATTGTGCATATTGACGACCTGCTGGCACTTCTGATTATTTCAAAAGTACCTTTTGCAAATAAAATACACGCAGATAAACTCCTGCCCTTAATATACGCCTGGTGCGGATTTGAGTCGGGTTCAAAAACCGCGGACTCAAAAGAAGGTCATTAACTTACCCTTATTTCTTTTGAAGCGCTTACTTCATTAAGATTTTCTTCAAAATGTTTTTTGAACTCTTCTTTGGCATTTAAAAGAGTCATTGCGGTTCTGTTTGAAGTATAGAGTTCTTTTATGAAGGGATTTTTGCTTTTGAGAAAGAATTTTTCCACGTTTGCAAGAAGATATTCCCTGTCTAAATCAAGAGGCTCGCCGTTTTTATCTCTTATAAATGAAATAAGATTTTTCTCATCAAGCCCCATTTGTATGCCTTTTATAAGCATGGTTTTGTTATAGCTTAAACCGCTGTAGTGATTAAGGGGATTCTTCTCTCTGGATTGGGCATTTGACATAACATTCTCCACTATCATATAAAGGATTTCTCTGCCCGTAACACGGCTGAGCATAATATTTGCATCTTCATTTCTGATACCGTTCAGTGTCAGGAGAATATTTATATTATTCACCTCTCCGCCCTCTTTTGTTTTTAGCGGGCCCCTTATAGCGCTTGCATTGAGTGCAAAAAAGTCTGTTTCGGGTATTCTTTTTTGGATTCTGTTTAAAATAACATCCGTTATATAATTTGCAAGGTAGCTGTTTTTATACCTTACACCCTTCAGTTCAAGGTCGCAAATACCGTCGCGCGCGGGGATTGAATAACTTTGTTCAATGTCTTTTTTAAATACGCGCTCATAAAAATCCTGCATTTCATTAGTGCCGCTCAAGCCCTTAGGGTAATATGCATGTGTTTTAATGCCGGATAAATCCCCGTTATCATCAAAATTTATTTTTACGTTTTCAAATTTTTTAAAATTCTGAAAGAGTTTAACAATAAGGGCGGAGCCCTTAAGTTCATCATAGTCTAAATGCTCATGGGCGCTCAAGATAACATTCACGGGCAGTTTTTGTCTTAAAAGTTCATCCTGAAAAGTACCGCCGAAATGATCAAGCAGAACAACTGCGCCCTTGGGATTTTCTTTTTTAAATTCTTCAATTTCTTTTTTAACCGCATTTATTGAGTTTTTAACCTCATCAGGGGTGATTTTCGACTGCGGTTTATACACATCATCCAAAAACTTTATCCCCTTAAGTTTTTTATTGTAATAACTCATATTACCCGGCGACACACCCAGAAACAAAACCTTGTGTACAAGAGAGGGATCTTTATCATCCTGAATTTCAATTGTTTTTGAACGGAGGGCATGGCGCTTTAGCACATCCGAACTTTCAAGGTCAACGTTTGTGGCAACAATTTGAGAATTAAGTTTTCGGGCACATTTTGAAAATTCTTCAAATCCTGCATCCAGTTCATGGTTTCCGATTGTAAAAATTGAAGTTATTGACTTTGACATGCGGGAAAACATTTTCATAAGTTTGTTAAAAAATAAAAGCTGGTACTTCTGCGAATTATAATCAGGGTTTGATTTATAACCTTTTACATTCCCTGCCATAAACCAGTCGCCCGCAACGGCTACAACATCTTTTTTCCCTTTTCCTTCTTTTAAAAAAATGTCGTCTTTGTTTTTCTCTATTTCTTCCCAGAAACTGCCTATATCCTCAAGCTGGCCGTGGGTGTCCGAAAAGGCGGTTATACTCATCTGCGCGCCTTTAAAAGAAAAATGATACGGCTGTATGGAATTGATTTTCATTGTATTTTCTAAAAACCCGTAAAGAAAATTTGTTTACACAGGTTCGATTATGCTAAAATTTCTACCATGAAAAAGTTTTTTATACTACTTTTATTTTTACTGTACGGGGTTTTAAGCGTTTATGCCATAGAAGAAGAGGGCTTGGAGGACATAGGCATTGCAAAATATGCCGTAATTGAGGCTAAGGCTGATTTTTCGCCCGTAAGAGAAGCACCCGATGAAAACGCAAAAAGGTTTTTACACTTAAGGAAAGGTTTTGTCGTATATGCCGATAAAGAGTACAAAAACTTTTACAGAATTGACCTTGGAGAAGACAAATACTACTGGATGGAGAAAAAATATGCGGACATTCAGGCAATAATACCGCAAAAACGCATCCAGAAAGCCGAACAAATAAAAATCAGCGAAGATAAAAAGAAATACAGTATTTTTATTCCGCTTGAAATACAAAATTCATACTCTTTTAAAGAAGTCCCCGACGGACTTGAGTTTTATCTTTATGACACAGACGCAAAAAATGCCGAAATTAAAAACAAGCCGCATTGTTTTACTTTTTCGCACCCGAAAGATAATATTTTAAAGGTCAAATACATAACCCCCGTGCTTTTTGGTTATGAAGTTTTTGCACATAAAAAAGGACTTATTGTTGAAATTAAAAAACCGCCCGAAATAAACCGCAAAAAACCTCTAAAAAATATTAAAATCGTGCTTGACCCCGGCCATGGCGGAGTTGACCCGGGTGTATACACCCCGGGTATTAAAGAAAAAGATATCAATTTAAAAGTGTCAAAACAAATAAGAAACGCGCTCAAAAAAAGAGGTGCAAAAGTCTATATGACAAGGAAAAAGGACAAATACATCTCCCTGTATGACAGAGTGCATTTTGCGCAGGAAAAACAGGGCGATATACTTTTGAGCATACATCAAAATTCAACACTTCAAAAAAATCAACAAAAACACGGCACGGGTACTTATTATTACAATAATCAGGCACTTGCCCTTGCATCAAATATACAAAAAATAACTACCGGCGAAACAAAACTCAAAGACGACGGCATAAACCGGGCTTCTTTTGCGCTTACCCGCCCGACATACCCGGTATCCGCACTTGTGGAATGTGTTTATCTTACAAACAAAGAAGATGTACAGAAAATCACGGATAAAAAATTTCAAAAGTCTTTCTCTCACGCGCTTGCTAAAGGTGTAGAAAATTATCTGAGATATTTAATCGTATTTTAATTTTCTTTTAATGCGCCCAGAAATGCTACATTAAGCCAGAAAAGAATCTGAATCTGAGGGCGGAACCAGACAGTATCAAAAAGTCCGTGTGTCATAACGGGCAAAATGCTTAAAATTAATGAAAATGCAACGATTTTAGTTCTTTGAGGAGCATTTTTTATAACCCTGAAGCAATCCCGGCACCACATAACAAGGAAAGTAACAAAAGCGATAAGGGCAAAAATACCGCTTTCAACGGCTATTTCAAGGGGGACACAGTAAGACCCGAGGGCGTCAAAGCCCGAGCGCATATAAAGCCCGTAAATTTCCCTGAAGTTTTTGTTACCCACTCCTATACCGAGGAAGGGATTATCAAGAAACATTTTAAAAGATGAAGCATAGACATTCATCCTGAAAGCAATTGAAGAGTCGCCGCGAAATTCAAATATTGATAAAATGCGGTTTGTAATCGCGGGATTTGACATTATAAAAACAAGCGCCGCGCAAATAAGTGTAAGCGCGAGATTTTTATACCTTTTTCTTATGGCTTTAAAACCGCCGAGGTAATTTTGGATATAGTATACACATCCCAGTGCAAAAATACCGTAAAAGGCAGCAATGCCAAGGTATCCTCCGCGCGAGCCCGTATAAATTATTGCAACGGTAGATAAAAGCATTAAAAGCAAAAATCCCAAAAACCTCTTGTGGTGCTTGTTTAAAAGGTTAATCATTGAAAGACACCACAGCGAAGAGAGCCCCGCAACAAGATAACCCGCAAGCAGATTGGGATTATAGGGCTTAAGCGTACCGTATGCACGTGAAATCACCTGTGTCGGGTCAAGATTCGTCGTATCCTGCCAGCCTGCAATTGCGAGGATTCCTGAATTATTTTGAATGACCGCTATTATGCTCTCGAAACTGACAAGGCCTGAAATTGCAAGTATAGTGGGCAGAATCTTTTCTTTATTGTCAAGAAAATAAGAAAGCGCGCTAAAGTAAAAATACATATAAACCGCAGTTTTCATAAAGCCTTTAAGGCTGAGCACAAAAAGGGTGGAGCCGAATAAACTCAACACCACAAAGGCAAAATAAACCATTATGGCTTTATCAAAAAGCGATATTTTTGTCCGTGCGCCTTTTTTAATAAAGAGTTTAATGCTTTGCAATATACTGAAACACAGCGCAAATACACCTATATACCCCGACTCGCAAAAAGCACAGGACACAAGGGTCAGCATTAGAAAAATGTATATTAAAGAGTCTATATTTTCAAAAAACATAGACTCGCGCGCAAGCGCGGCAAACCCGGTATTCTGCACGCGGTGCAAAATACCGTTTTTAAGGCTTATAAAAATACTTTTTGTACCGGGTTTTCTATTGAACATCCTGGTTTTGGTTTACCTGTTTTTCCAAGTCGTCATTAATTGTTTCATCCGGCTTTGCCACAACCGTAATGTTTGAAACAATGCCGTTTAATTTATAATCCGCACCTTCAAGTGTAATAGGCAGACCTATTTTGATTTTGTTGCCTCCCACAACCGCGCCGTCGCGGTCTTTGGTGATTTTTGCCTTATCTACAACAGTCACAAGAAAATCATACTGATAAGGAGCCGTAACATCATCCACAACGGTAAAAGGCTGCTTCATGTTAAGTGTCGGAACTATGGCTTTTTTTCTGTCATATTTAACGTCTTTTATTTGAAGTTTTGTGTAAGGAACATTCCTGATTGTGATAAACGTTTCATCACCCGCTTCAAAGATATTATTTGAAGCACTGATGGTTACACTCCTTAAAAAGACTTCTATCTCGACATCCGCCGTTGTTTCAATCTGGTTTGAAGAAGTGGCTCTTTTGCCAAACATGGTAAGCACGCCTACTAAAAGCGCCACTATTAAAACACCTATTATAATAAGGTCAAAAGTTCTCAGTTTTTTAAGAAATTTCATATATTTCTTCTCCTTTTAAATTTTCAAGTTCGGATTTTAAATCTTCAATACTTACACTATGACATCCGAAAAACCTGATGACAATACTTGCCGCAAGATTTCCGATATACATCGCCTCATATCCGCTGCATCCGGCGCACAGGGCAAGCGTAAAAGCAGCTACAACGGTATCGCCGGCACCGGTTACGTCAAATACTTCTTTTCTGTTAAAGGCTTCGACTTCAAAAAATTCCACATTAGTATCTTTTTTCTCAAAAAGCGCCATGCCCTTTTCTCCGCGTGTCAGAAGAACCCTGTCGAGATTAAGTTTTTGAACAAGGGCACACCCCGCATCTTTAAGGGTTTTTTCATCCTTGAAGAAATATCCCGAATACTTTTCACAATCAGGCTGGTTTGGCGTAATAGCGCTTGCGCCTATGTATTTATCAAAGTTTTTCTGAACATCGGCAACAATTATTTTATTGTGTTTTTTTGCCTCGTCAATTGCTGTTTTTACAATATTTTCGGTTAAAAATCCCAGATGATAGTCGGATAAAATTATTCCGTCAAACAAAGGAACCGCTTTTTTTATATTTTCAATGGCAAGCGCTTCGGTTTTCGGACTGAGCGGGTCAGTTGTCTGCCTGTCAATTCTTACTATCTGCTGTGTAATACTCTGCGAGCAGGAGCCTGAAATGCGCGTTTTGGTAGTGGTTTTTCTTTCTTTATCCATCACCATATAGCTTGTGTCGATATTTTTATCCTGTAGAGCTTTGAGTAAAACTCCTCCGTAGTAATCATCCCCGAAAACACCTATAGCCGCAGCCTTGCCGCAGTTAAGGGCGGAAATATTGTGTGCGGCGTTAGATGCCGTGCCGAGAATTATTTTGGTTTTTGAATGTTCAAGAATCAAAACAGGGGCTTCACGCGAGATTCTCTGTGTTGTGCCAAAGACCATTTCATCTATGCCAAAATCGCCTATAACGAGAATCTTTGGCTCCTTCAATCTGTCTAACTTTTTTAATAATTCCTGTTTATCCATATACATTGCAACTTTTATTCTAACATAAAAATGAAATTAAGCCCAAAAGTAAATTTTATGCTAAAATGAAAAATAATAATTATCGGGGTTTAAAAGTGGAAGAAAATTTTGATATTGATAAACACATAGACAAAATTAAAAACCAGATGGGCGAAGAATACAAAGATGTTTTAGACCCGGATAATTCTATATTCAGAAATGAAAATTCATCCGATGAAATTCCAAAAGATATTATGGAGTCAATCCCTGTTAACGAGCCTTCTCTCGACAATTACAGCGAAAGTGCGGATGAACAAAACATCGGAAATGATATTGAAAATACGGAAGCACTTGAAATGCAAAATGATGACAACCAAAACGATAGCTGGCAGGATCCTTTTGCATCGGGTGAAAATGACGCCGTTAAAAAATATGTAATTTACATAGCAAAAGATTTTGTTCCTTATTTTGATGAAATGGATACAGACGGCAGAAGCGCATATGTAAATGAAGCTCTGCAGCTTAAAATTGACCTTGAGGGCAAAGACAGAAAGTGGCATTTGTTCAAAAGAATTTTAAGACATATAATAGTGTCTGTTTTTACCCTTATAATAGCTATCCCGTCGCTTTTCTGGCTTGCTGACAAATCAATTAAAGCTACCGTTCAAAACTATAGCTATGTACAGGAAAATTTTGAAAAACTTTACAAAGAACGCGTTGACAGAGAAAGAACCATACAAAAAATCAAAACAATGCGCCTTGGACTGTAGATATTAATTAATATCCACAATGCTCACCCCGTCGCCTCCCTCGCCGTCTGCGCCCGGGCGGAATTTAGCAACATAAGGAGAAGATTTAAGGTAATTTCTCACCGCACTTTTGAGCGCACCCGTACCGTGTCCGTGCACCACCACAATTTCTCTTAAATTTCTCAATGACGCCATATCAAACTGTTTATCAAGATAATCTATCGCATCTTCCGCTCTCATACCCCTGATATCCAGTCTGTTTGAAAGGCTCTGGGTCATATCGTCAAAACTTACGGAAATCTTTTTAAGCGCCTTATTTATCTTCTTATCCGTTTTTGCCAGTTTTTCCGCATCTACCTTTGTTTTAATAAGTCCTATTGATACAAGGGCTTTGCCTTTTTTATCCGGCAGGCTTTCAAGTTTTGCCACCTGCTCAAGCCCTTTTATAAGGACATTTTGGCCGATTTTTATATTATTCCAGTCGATTTGTTCGTATTTATTTTGCAGCTTTTCTTCGTCACTTGAAAACTCCTCTCTTGCAGCGCTCTCCAGCCTTGCAAGCCGCGAATAAGAGCGCATGGCAATCTTTTCAGACTTTTCTTTGCGCATAATTTCAAGCGTATCTTTAATCTCTGCACGCGCAGCCTCAAGCTGGGACTGATATTTTTTCTTAAAGCTTTCAAGCGTCTTTTTCTTCTGCGCTTTCAATTCCTTAAGTTTTTCTTCATACTGTGCTTCAATCTGAGCCGTGCGCTCTTTTATTTCCTGTGCTTCGCGCTCTTTTTGCACAAGTGAGCCGTGTGTTTCCTGAATTTTCATAAACACGCCGCGCTCAGGGCTTTGCGAGTTTTTAAGAACCTGCCTTGCACTTTGTATTATTTCATCTTTTAAATTTAAATTGCGTGCAATATCAAGCGCATTTGATGAGCCTGCAAGGCCTAAAATCAATCTGTAAGTGGGTTTTAGGGTTTCAACATCAAACTCGACACTTGCGTTTTCAAACTTTTCGTTTTCGTATTTTAAAATTTTCAACTCGCCCAAATGTGTCGTGCAGGCACATAAAATATCATTTCGGGATAAATATTCAAGTATCGCGCGCGCCAGAGCCGCACCTTCTTCGGGGTCAGTGCCTGCACCCAGTTCATCAAAGAGAACAAGCGAAGATGAGTCGGCATTTTCAATAATTGATGAAATATTTTTTATATGCGCGCTGAATGTCGACAAACTCTGCGATATGCTCTGTTCTTCGGATATATCGGCAAGAACTCTGTTAAAGGGGTAAATTTTGGCTCCGTGCGCAGGTATATGCATGCCTGCCTTTGTCATAAGGGTCAAAAGTCCCGCAGTCTTTAGTGCAACAGTCTTGCCGCCCGTGTTTGAGCCTGTTATCAAAAGGGAATTGTAATTTTTGCCGAGTTCAAAATCATTCTCCACAATGTTTTCAACATTCCCTATCAAAAGCGGATGACGCATGGCTTGAATCTCAAGCACTTTCTCATCGCTTATCTGAGCGCCTGTTGACTTTGTGCGGATGGAATATTTTGCCCTTGCAAAAATAAAATCAAGCTCGCCAAGTGCATTCTGGGTTTCATCGAGTTCTTTTTTGATACTTAAAAATTCTCTCGTCAATTCCCGTAAAATCCGCTCTATTTCAGCATTTATCTCAATTTCTATCTGCCTTATTTTATTGTTTAAAGGCACAAGAGAAGAAGGCTCGATAAAATAAGTCTGATTGCTCGCGCTGATATCATGCACAATGCCCGCCACTTTGTTTTTATCGGCAGCTTTAACCTGAAAAACCGTCCTGCCCTCGCGTGTTGTATAAATCGTATCCTGAAGATGATTCGCGAAACTGTCATCGTTTAAAAGCTTTGAAATAGCGCCCTTCAGATTGTCTTTGGTGCTTTTTAGCGAATTTCTGAGCCGCTTAAGTTCCGGGCTTGCACTGTCCGATACATTCAAATCCGCGTCAAATGTCGAAAATACCCTGTCCTCAAAGTCTTTATCGGTGTATAAAGAAAGTAAAAAACCTTTGAGATTGGGGCAGTTTTCTTCTTTTGAAATAAAATTTTTTACAAGTCTTGAGGTTCTTAAATTCTTGGCAAGGTCAACGATATCCCCCGCGCCAAGCCTTTGTGATTCAAGCAGTTTAGTGCCGTCGCAGAGAAACTCAAGCGGAAAGGAAGAAAAATTACCCGCGTTATCATAAATTCTTTTTGCTTCATCCGTAAGTTCAAGCTGATATTCTATCTGTGCTTTTTTCTCGTAAACAGGTGCACTCAGGCATTTTTGCTTTCCTGCCTGAGATACGGCAAAATTGGCAAGATTTTCTAAAACCTTGTCAAATTCCAGTGATTGGGCATGTTTTCGGATTAATTCCGCTGAATTTTCAGTCATATAAGGTCTTTTAACTTTGTACCAGCTGTGACCTTATTCTATCAAGAGCAGCGTCTTTACTCAAGCCCCATTCGCGTTTTGTCACACGCACGACTTCATAGCCCAAACGCTCCATTATTGACTGCTTTTTAGTTTCATTGACATTAGATAAAAACTCATCCTCCACCCCGTCAACTTCCACAACCAGCCTGCCATCCATCATAATATCGGCATTAATCCCCGCAAAGTCCACTCCTGCACGCAGTTCATGGGTCGGGAATTCTTCGCAAAGGTCTTCAAAAACTTCTTTTTCAAAAAGATTTTTAAACGTATTTTTTCTCGAGGAAATAACTCTGTCCTGCGATTGCACAAACTCCAGATAATCCCTTAAAAGTCCTTCGGGTAAATCATTTACGGATTTTGAGATAAAGTTTATGAGTTTTTTGCGCGCACGCGTAATTGCAACGTTAAAAAGATTGGGTTTTTGCAGAAACATAAGGCTTTGCGAGTGCGAATTAGAAGCTATCGCCCAAGACATAAGCATTATATCTCTTTCATCGCCTTGAAAAGTATGCGCCGTACCGACTTCAATCTCATGGCGCTGAATGGTTTCCTGCGAAAATACTTTTAAGACCGCTTTTTTAATTAACTCCACCTGTCCTCTGAAAGGCGAGATAATACCTATTGAAACAGGCTCGCTGTCGGGATTTTTCTCGTTTTCATAAATAATATCCTGAACTTTTTTAATAACCGCTTCACACTCTGCCTGATTGCGCGTCACATCGGTATCGACCTTCGCCTCTTGAACCTCGATTACTTCAACAGGCGAAACGGTATCAAAATAAGGTTTCATGACTTTTATTCTGCCGCCGTAAAATTCTCTGTTTGAAAATTCTATAACAGGTTTGGGCGAGCGAAAATGCTCATCTAAAAGTGTCGGTGTTGTCGAATAGTAATTTGCGACATCAAACATGGAATTAGTGCGAAACCGCCACAGCAGCTGATAACGGTCTTCTATATTGTACTGGTTTAAAAACGATTGTTCTTTTGCTTTCTCTAAAAAGGAAAGGTGCGGGAGCTGTTTGTCATCCCCGACGATAACCGCCTTTTTAGCGCGGAAAAGTATGGGGAAACAGCTTGCAATATCACACTGCGACGCTTCATCAATTATAACCACATCAAAAAGCGCGGGCTTTAAAGGAAGGGAATTTGAAATAGCGTAAGTTGTAACACACCAGCAGGGAAACGCACTTAAAAGCGGCTTGAAATCTTCTTTTTCAAGCAGCCTGTTTTGCTGGTTTACTTTTCTTGAAACAAGCGATTTTGAGTGAATCATCAATCTCTGGCGCTTCTGCTGGTCGCAAAGAATGTTCTTAAGCGCCGTCCTGCGCCTGTTTCTTAAAATATCCACCGCGAGTTTGCGCTGTTTTTTGCGCAGGCTTTTTATTTTCTTTAAAATCTGGTGGAGATTCCCGATTTTATAAATGTTGTTTTCAATCTCGCGCAGCTTTGCCTCAAGCAGCTCTAAATCAAGTTCCATGGCAAGGCGGGCGGATATTTCGGAAGCTTTTACCTTCCCTTTTAAATTAAGCAGTTTTTTGATTTTTTTAAGCTTTATACCCTCAAAAATCTTATCCAGAAAATTTTTCTTTTGTTTTCTTTCATATTTTTCAAGTGCCTCAAGGAGTTTTTTGACCTGACTGACTTCCTCAAGAGACAATGCGTTTTTAATTATTTCACACTCGCCGATTGCTTCTTTTGTTTCTTTTTTCTCATCGTTTATTTCACCGTAGCGCTTCTCAAGTGCAAAAATCTTCTGCGCGCCGTCTTCAAGGCGTTTTATTTCATTTAGAAGATTTTTCATATCCCCCGGCTCTGCCATAACCGCGTCAGCATAGCCGCTGTCAAGGTCTACCTTATTTGAAAGCAAATCTTCAAGCTTAAAGTTAAGCATTTTCTGGTAGTTTGCCCTGCCCGCGCGAAGTGCAAGATACGGAGCGCTGAGAGAATTTAAGCGCTCTGCCACAACATCCACGGCCTTATCCATGCGCGACGCCACAAGGACGCTTTTTCCGTTTGCAATCAGGTGAGATACAAGATTTACAATAGTCTGCGACTTGCCCGTTCCCGGGGGGCCGTAAACTGCAAGGAAGTCGTTTTCTTCTATTTTTTTAATTACATCTTCCTGAGAATCACTGAGTGCAAGCGGAGTTATAGGGAAAAAGTCCGCAATTTCTTTTTGTTCAATTTTTTCATTTGCAACCTTGCCTTTTTGCAGCAAATACTCATGGTTTATAACGTTTAGTACCGTTTCACGATAGACTCCCTGCGGTTTTTCGGCAATTTGCGTAAGTTCATGTAAAACTCCTGCCGTAACGGTCGGGCGCTTGGTCAAAATTACCGCGCATTTTTGCTGCAAGGTAAGTTTTTCCACCTTTACACGGGGTCTTTTTGCAATTTCATCAATTGCATCAAAGTCAAAATCCCCGTCCTCAAAGGCTTTTTCTATATTCTCTCTTGAATAAAAGTCCTCAAAGTCCTGTTTTATATCATTTTCCGCAGCGGAAGTTTCTATTTCCACCTCGGGCACAAGGGACTTAAGCGTGGTTAAAAATACATCAAGGCTTTCTTTTGTAAGCGGCAATTCGGGTACAACATCTAAAAGCCCCGAGAGCATAGCGTCAGCCTCCTGCTCGTCATCGCGCTTCATAAGCTGCGCAAGAGCACCGGTATTAAGAGATAAGATATCCTCCTGGGCAGTGAGGACAATGTTCACACCCTTTCTTTCAAGTTTACAGGGTACGTATAAAAGCGGGGTCAAAAACTGGTTATTTTTGCGCACTTTGGAATTTTTGCCCACAAGAAACAAATACCCGTAAATAAGGTATTTTTCCTTTGCATTCATATCCCCCTGAATCATAAGTTCGGTCAAATAACTGTCCGAACCGTCCAGCAAAAGAGGCTCATCAAAGTTTGTGAAGAGTTTTTCTTCATCATCCAGAAAGACCCATTTATTTTCTTTATCTTCCTTGAGGTTGCGAAAAGTCGAGCTTTTAACCTCTTCTCTGACACAATCATGCAGATACTGCGCCAGTTTTTTTATAAAACTGGTGTTAAACGCACTTGCAATAGCTTTCTGGGCTTCCTGTAACATAAGACCATTATATCCCTCTTTTAAAAAATCTTTTCATACAAAAAGAGGAGTATGATAAAATAACAGTACGGATTTTAACAATAACAAAAAGAGGGGATTAAATAAATATTGCTTTATTCAATCTGTTTAAGAATGTATTTCCCTGTTTGACCACATGGTATAAAAACTCTTCCAGCTTTTTGTCATAGTCGATTTCTCTGCAGTAAACAGGTTCCCTTAACATCTGCATATAAAGCTCGTCGTTGTTGTCAAGTTCTATCACTTTTTCAATAACTTCGTCAAAATTTTTATAATCCGCAACATTGATAAAAGCTTTCGGGTTGTAATCCTCTAAAACATCGGGATTGCCCGAATATATAGGAATGGAATTGACCTGAAACGGCTGATACAGCTTTTCTGTGGTGTAGCCTCTAAAAATATTATTTTCAAAGGCTATTGTGAATTTATAATTGCTGATAAAATCCATTTTGCCCTGCACCCAGTCTACTCCGTCACGCGCGTTGATGCTGTTTTTCATGTTATTCAGAACTTTCCCGGGGCAGTCGATGTGTTTATATTGCGCTAATTTTTTGCAAAAATCCACCCTGTTTTGTGCATTATTGCCGCAGGAAAAGTTTGAATAAACAAAGTTGCAGAATTTTCTCTTTGCAAGAGAATCGGGCAATGTTTTTCTTTGTTCAGAATTTATCGGGGGACAGTAATTATAAAGCAGAAATTTATCTTTCTGAAAAGTTTTAAATACTCTGTCTGCGGCAATGTAATGATATCTCAGGGAGCGAATCCTTAAAGGTTCCTGGGAGAAGAAGATTTTAATACAGTTTTTAAAAGGAAATTTTTTCTTATATTTTCCGCGATAAAACCACGAACAAAAAACAAAATCAGGTTTGTCTGAAATAACCGGCTTAAAATTTTTTGCCAGTGCGTTTAACAAGAAATTATTTTGCTGGTCAAAATCTTCGGTAAACCCGAAATAGTTTATTTTTACTTCTTCCATAGCAGTTATTCTATATTTTACAATGTTTTTAGTCAAGTTAATTATAATTAATATTTACAGTATATAAAATGTTTTGCCTGTATGTTATTTCATTTTATAATTAAATCATGCAGCTTAACTTGTCTTTTAGTGAAAATATTGAAATTCCAAAAACTCCCGTCAGGAGGAAACCGCGCGGCAGAATGCTTGATATTATGCCGCTAAATTTCTGTGTGGTCGATATTGAAACTACGGGCTTTAACCTCACATCGGATGAGATAATTGAAATAAGTGCAATTAAAGTAAGGGGACTAAAAAGAGCTGCGGATTTTTCCATGCTTATTAATCCTAAATGTGCCATTAGTGCTTTTATTTCAAATCTCACGGGTATTTTACCTTCAATGCTTGAAAATCAGCCCGATATAAAAGAAGTGCTTAAAAAGTTTAAAGAATTTACGGGCGAAGATATCATTGTCGGGCATAATGTCAGGTTTGACGCTAATTTTCTGCACAGGGAAATGAAAATAAATTTTGATGAGAATCTCTCTAATAACCTTGTTGATACCGTATCTCTGGCTAAAAAGGCATACAGACTTGAAAATTATAAACTTTCCACTATAGCGCATCATTTAAATATTGATACAAAAGGCGCCCACAGAGGGCTTAAAGACTGTGAAATGACGTATTTAATCTATCTTGATATGTTAAAAAAGCTAAGCCGCTGATTTTTGCTTATTTTCAAGGTCTTTTTCTTTTAATTTATTTTCTTTTTTAAGGCGTTTTTCCTCCTGCTTTTGTTCTTTTATCAGTGCTTTTTGCTTTTGTTTTTCAAGTTTTTCCTGCAGTTTTTGCTCTTTTTTTATTTTTTTCTCTTCAAGCCTTTTTTGTTTTGCTGCTGCTTTTTGCTCTTCTTTTATGGCTTTTTGGGCGAGTTTTTCTTTTGCTTCAAGCGCTTTTTGCTCCTGCTCTATTTTATCCTGCGCGATTCTTTCCTGTTTTTCATAATATGCCCTCTGGTATTTTGCATATTTTTTCTTTCTTTTTATTTCAAGTTTTTCCTGTTTTTCAAGGTGTTTTGTCATAAGGTCATTGTCAAATTTCCGCTCATCAAGAATCGGTTTTGCATATGCAAGAAATTCCCTGTAGCTTTCCGTGTCGTATCCTTTTTCAATATATTGCGGATATCTGTGTGCTATGTAGTCGTATATGTAAAGAGTCCTTTTTTCGCCTGACGGGTGGGTTGATAGAAAGTCCAGATATTTACCGGAGTTGATTTTTTGAAGTGCCGATACCATAGCAAGCGGGTTGTATCCCGCGCCTATCATAAGGTCGACCGATGTGATATCCGCTTCGTATTCATCCATTCTCTGCCATCTTTTTGCCGATACGAGATATACCAGTGCAACGGGCAGAGCTACAACAGGCACGGCTTTTGCAAGTTCAAGAGAGACATTTACGGCCATGTTTGCAAGGGTAAGCTTTGCCATATGGGCATTTACTATATGCCCCACTTCATGTGCTATTATGCCTGCAAGTTCTTCGTCATTTTCACAAATTCTTATAAGCCCGCTAAAGACCATGACATTGCCGTGTAAATCTGCATAAGCATTGATTTTGCTTGTTTTTCTAAGCTTAAAATTAATTGCCGCTTCAATTTTGTTCCTTGTTAAAAGCCTGTTTCCGATAGTGTTTATGCGCTCTGTCATCGTAGGCCCGGCGGTTTTTGTAACACTTGCTTTTTTGGGCTTTGTACTTTTTGTTTTTTTGGTTTTGGATTTTTTCTTTTTTGAGGATTTTGATTTTGATTTTGCGGTCTTTTTCTTTTTGGATTTTGTTTTTTTCTTTTTCTTGCTGCTTTTCTTCTTTTTTTTCTTCTTTGCGGCGGTTTTTTTTACTGCACTGTCCGCCGAAACGGAAACAGAAGAACTTCCCGCCCCGCTTTGCTCCAGAGCATATGAACAGGGCGCAAAAAACAACATAAAAGCAATAATAAATGATAAAATCTTTTTCATAACACCTGCAAAATAAATTTACAGATTAATTTTAGCATTGATACAACGATTGCTCAAGAGATTATAAAGTCCTTCATTAAAACAAAACTCCCTTTGCGGGAGTTGAAAATCGGAGAAAGAGGGATTCGAACCCTCGATGCAGATTACTCCACATAACACCTTAGCAGGGTGCCGCCTTCAGCCACTCGGCCATTTCTCCAAATATTAAATTTTCAATAATATGATGGTATCAAAAATACTTAAAACAATCAAGAATTTAAAAAACGGGCATGAATATGTGTCAAAATATAACAATATTCTATATATGTAGTAATAGCTATAACTATTGTGCTGCAAGGGTTTTTGCTGACTATACATATTTTAGGGGGTTGCAAAATTTGATTTTTATTGTATAGTAGATTTGAAACTAGGGTTATGTCGGTTTCGCGAATAAAATGTGTAGTAAGTAAGCAAAACTCGATTTCTACCCTGTTTAAAAAAAAGAGAATATGAGGATGAAACCATGACGAAAAAGCTAATGGCAACTTTGCTGCTGTGCTTTTGCTTAGCAATCGGCACCACAGACAAAGCTCAAGCAGCCCAATCGCCACAAGAAGTTCAAAAAGCCATCGCGCAGACTGCGCTTAAAATGGGTGTTGACCCCTTTGTAGCACTCAGTATTGCAAAACTTGAATCAAATTTTAACCCTAATAAGAAAAACCCCTCGGGTGCCGTAGGTTTATTTCAGCTTATGCCCGACACTGCCCGCAGACTGGGTGTTAATCCGCACGTTCAGAATGAAAATATTAAAGGCGGAATTATGTACTATCAGATGATGTACAAAAAATACGGCTCCATGGACCTGGCACTTGCAGCTTACAATGCAGGCCCCGGAAATGTTGCAAGATACAAAGGTGTCCCGCCTTTTAAAGAAACGCGCGCGTTTATCTCAAAGATTAAGCAGGAGTACAACACTCTAAAAGCCGACCCGCAGATAAAAAGCGTAGTATCGGGAACCCTGTAAAAATTTAACCGCCCTTCGGGGCGGTTTTTTAACGCTTTCTAAATTCTAACTCATAACCGAGAATTTCCGCGATGGCTTTTGCCTCTTTGTAGCGAAGCGTGTCGCGTGCAAGTTTAAGTGATAAATTATTAGGTGTGATTTCTTTCCCTGATATGCGCGAAAGTTCTTTTGCAACAGAATTAATTGTCTGCCCTTCTTTGAATATCAAACTTTTAATATCATCTCTTGTGCTCATAATTTCATATTATACTTTTTTATTTCATATTTGACAGAAAAAAGAATAATGTTATATTATATGTCTATAAAGACATATAAATTGCAAAATAGAAAGAAAATATATGCAAACAGACACAGCGCGTGAAATTAACAGGATAAACAACAATTTTTCTCTGATACGAACAATGTCAAAGGTTATAATAAACCTCAATGACGGATGTGACCCCGATTTAAGCAGGAAAGAATTTAACGACCTTATTTTCATCCAACAGGCACAGATTGAAAGCCTGCACAAAGACCTGTCAAGACTAATCGGCAGACTCGGGATTTAGAAAGCAGAGAAGCACACAAGCCAAATGCCATGGCTAAAGGCAGGGCTTCCTGCCTTTCCGTACGGGCTTACATCCTAAGGCTCGTTTGAAAATTTCAACGGGGCACAAGCCCCGTCAAGAAATTTTCTTCACTAAAAGCGGAAAGCTTGCAATAAGCCGGATTCTGTTTTTCAGATAATCATCTGTCTAATGCGTTTTTTTATGCAGTCCCTTTCGGGCGGGAAAAGGCACCCTTCCTGCAAATTCAAACTTGCATCCGATTGGGGTTTACCATGCCTGAAACCTCGCGGTTTCAGCGGTGGGCTCTTACCCCGCCGTTGCACAATCGCTGTACGCCTTATTGCGCCTGTACCTTGCGGCGCAATGCTATTTTAAGGGTTGTTCAGCATTCTACTTTTCTGTGGCACTGTCCTCACGCTCGCGCGCACTTGGCTTTCCCAAGCAATCTGCCTTTTTGGATGTCCGGACTTTCCTCACGGAGGCTTATGCCCCCGCGCGATTATCCGCCCGCTTTCCATAAAACATTATACACCAAATCTAATTTCTGATATTATATACCTATGATAATTGATACACATGCACATCTTGATATGCTGAATGACCCGAAACGCGCGATAGAAGAAGCACTTGAAGCGGGTGTGGAGAAGATAATTGTCCCGGGGGTTGAGCCTGACACATTTGAAAAAGTTATAAAACTTGCGGATGAATACGAAAATGTTTATGCTCAAGTTGGCGTGCACCCTTCCGAGGCACAGAAATTCAGTGATGATACGGCAGGGAGGATGATGGAGCTTGCCGCGCATAAAAAAGTGGTCGCAATAGGTGAAATAGGGCTTGATTACTACTGGGACAAGACTTTTGTCGATGTGCAGAAAAAAGTTTTTAAAACGCAAATAGAAATTGCAAATGCCCTTAAGCTGCCTGTTGTAGTGCATGACAGGGAGGCGCATGGGGATACTTTTGAAATTCTGGAGCAAATGGGCGCTAAAAAAGTGCTTCTTCACTGTTTTTCGGGTTCTCTGGAATTTGCAAAAAGGTGTGTGGAAAAAGGCTGGTTTATAGCGCTCGGCGGGGTTGTGACTTTTAAAAATGCCAAAAAAGTCCGTCAGGTTGCAAAAGAAATTCCGCTTGAGCACATTATGCTTGAAACGGACACGCCCTATCTTACCCCGCACCCTTACCGCGGGGAGGAAAATGCGCCTAAATATATTGTTTTAAGCGCAAAAGAAATTGCAAACCTGAAAGACACGGCATTAAGCGAAGTAGAGCGCGTAACGACAGCAAATGCGCAAAATTTTTTCAATGTATAAAAAGGAGAAAACGGGATGACACAACAGTACAACACATCAAACATAAAAATTAAAACGGCGGTGCTGATTTTTTTAAAAAACCTGAGCGCGCCTCTTGTTTTATACTTTGACAATCCGCAGGAAGTTTACGGTGAGTTAAGAGAGGTTGTAAACACGCCTGTGAACAAGGTTTTTGAATTTGAACCGAACGGCCCTATTAAAAAAGTCTGTATTCAGGCTTCGCAGATTTCAGGGGTTGCACTTCAGGAAGAGCAGTATTTTGCGTAAACTATGAAAAAGCGCCTTGATTTGATACTTTTTGAACATGGTTTTTTTGAGACCAAAAACTCTGCAAGTGCCGCGATTTTAGCGGGGAATGTTAAAATAAACGACACTCCCGTTACAAAAGCGGGGCAGATGTTTGATGAGAATGTGCTTTTTGATGAGAAAAAACCTGCAAAAATTGAAGTTAAAACCCTGCCTTATGTTTCCCGCGGCGGGTTAAAATTAAAAGGCGCGCTTGACGCTTTTAAAATAGATTTAAAAGACAGAATATGTATTGATATGGGTGCTTCAACAGGCGGTTTCAGCGACTGTATGTTAAAAGAGGGTGCCGGAAAAGTCTACTCTGTCGACTGCGGCACAAACCAGCTTGCCTGGAAATTAAGGCAGGATAAGAGGATAGTTTCAAAAGAAAATGTAAATATCAGAACCTGTGCGTTTGGTGATATTTTCGACGGTGATTTTGACGGAAATCTGCCTTCGTTTCTTGCTATGGACCTGTCTTTTATTTCAATTAAAAAAGTGCTTGAAAATTGTAAAAACTTTATCTCTGAAGATGCATGGCTTGTGATTCTTATAAAGCCGCAGTTTGAAGCAGACAGGGGAGATATTTCAAAAGGCGGTGTGGTGCGTGATAAAAAGGTGCACCAAAAAATAATTGAGGACATAAAGGAGTTTTGCACATCGCTGCGCCTTATGCCGCAGGGGGTCATTGAAAGCCCGATAACGGGTGCAAAGCATGGAAATGTCGAGTATTTAATATTTTTAAAACGGGAGGAAGGCTAGATGTCTTTAAATGTGGTGGATAAACTGAATGCACTTTCGGGTGAAATTGACTCGCTGCTTGATTTTATAGCTTCGGATAAGGAACTGGGGGAAGACTTTGAAATCTGTGCGGGCGAAAATGATATGAAAATCGAAACCCAAACGCAGCTTAATATAGCCCTTGTTGAATATTTACTTGACGGGAAAATGCAGGACGGTACAAGGGTTCTGGATTATTATACATCTAAAGGCGCGCTAAAAAATCCCTCTGTTGTTGAGGCGCTTAAAAACAGCGCAACATCTGTTTTTGAAATTAAAAAAGTGCTAAAAAATGCCTATGAAACCTATTCGCTCACGGCTGAGAGAGATTTTTGCCTTATCCCGCTTGTGAAAATGGTCAATTTAAGAGGGATTGCAAAAGGTGACTTCATCCGCGCAAGAGTAATAGAGTTTGAAGAAGAGTTTTATCTGCTTGAAATTTACGATGTTATATCTTCGCTGAATTTTTACCGTGCAGGCTCGGAAGCACTAAGGTGTCTTATTTCCGATTCAAAATGTGCGGTTTTTAAAAACGAAGAGAAAAATTCAAAACTCAAAGCCTCGCTTAAAGACTTTAAAGACACATTTGAGAGCCATTTTAAAGAGTATTTAAAATTCGGGGTTATAACGACAAATAAACTCGCCGATAATCTTATTGAGGCGTTTCATGGTTTAGAGGACGCGAAAAAATTTGTTGAAGAGCCTTTAGAGTATAAATTTTTTGATGTAGAAGAATTCGGCGGCAGTGATGATTTCATACAAAATGCAATAGGCGGATTTTCGCGCCACAACTGCATATACGATGTCGGAGTGTACTTTGACGAGGATGAAGGACTTTATATTATCCCGTTTCTGGGCACGTTTTACAAAATTTTTGAAACATTTAAGGACGGGGAATTTCAAATTGAAGGCGCAAAAGAATGCGTAAAAGACTTTTTAAAAAGCGACAAAGTGCCCCTTAGCGTTATTTCAAAATGTGCAAAGAAGTATGAAAACTTTTTGGAGGTAATAAATTCCGCTCTGGGTACTGATTTTTGCTCAACGGTTGAGATTTTTGAAAAGTTTAAAGGGGGCAGGGTGCAGAAATTCAGCCCCGTGCACACGCTTTACAATTCAAAAATCTTTTCGGAGATTCTGGGTATAAAAGAAGATGAAGATACAAAACCCGTGCAGCAATTTGAAAATGTCGGCAGAAATGACCCTTGCCCCTGCGGCAGCGGGAAAAAATTCAAAAAGTGCTGCGGAGCAAATTAATTTGCCTGCGGGGTATTTTGTGTAGTAAAATAAAAATACAATAAAACGGAGTGAAAAAATGAGTGAAGAGATGAATCAGGAAAAAAAATGTTATAAAAAACTGCTTATAGGCGGTGTTATAGCTTCTTTAATTTTATCAATCGCCGCAATGACGCTGTCCGTGGTGACTTTTTTGGGTGTAAACGGGCACATACCTTCGCTTTCAGCGAACGCAGATTTGCCCATTTCAAAAAAATACGACAGAGGGCGCTCTTTAAAAAAAGCTTTAAAGAAAAACAAACCCGTTATTATCTGGTTTTATGTTGACTGGTGCGGTTTCTGCCAGAGATTTGCCCCCACGTTTGATGAAGTTACAAAAGACAAAAATATCAAAAAGAAGTTTGCGGTTGCTTTTGTCAATTGCGACGACCAGTCTAATCAGGCGCTTATACAGGAATACGGCGTGCATGGTTTCCCGACGGTTTTCCTTTTAAATCCGAAAACCGGCGAAAAAGTCCTTATAGATAATTTTAAACTTTTTGCACCCAATGCTAAAGAAGACCTTATAAGGGACTTTAAAGAGTTTTTAAGACCTAAAGAATAGACAACGGGCTTATATATAAAGTTTGTTTCAGCAAAAGTCATTAACCTGATTTTTGCTGAAATGTTTTATGCACTTTGTGCATTTTTCGGTATCCAGAAATGTTTTTCTTGAATAATTGCTCATATCCGAACCCGCTCTTGCGCGAAAGTCGTTAGAGAGTGCAGGGCAGGAGTATACTCCGTTTATGCTTAAAACACGCGAGTTAAAGCAGTCCAGTTTTGTTTTATCAAAATCAAAATCCTCGATATACTCTTCTTTTGCGCCTTTTTCAAAATAGGGCATGATTTTAAGATTTATATCTTCAATTTCAAATCCGTGCTTTTTAAAAAGTTCATAAAAACCTTTAAACAGCTCTTCGCGTGTTTCACAAAAATAATTGCAAACGGATATTATGGGGTTAAATTCGTATTTTGCAAGATTTAAAATTGCTCCGAGCGCTTTTCTGAAGCTGCCGCGGCCGCGTATTTCATCGTTTTTAAGTTCGTCATAGTGGTCTAAACTTATTCTGTATATGGTTTCAAAGTTGTTTTCATCGTCGATTTTTCTCAGAAACCTTGCTTTTTTGTCGTTTATCATAAGCCCGTTTGACATAACGGTTACGTTGGAGAATTTTAAACACATTCTTAAAATGCTGTTAAAATCAGGGTGCATAAGCGGTTCCCCGCCTGTCAGATAAATTGAGTTTAAGTTTTCGCTTCTTGTCTGCAAAAGTGCATTTTTGATTTTATCGAGAGGAATAAAATCTTTTTCCTGTTTGTAGGGATTTTTCTCGATATAACAGTGTTTGCATTTAAGGTTGCATGCCCTGTAACAGAGTTCAAAAAACAAATTGTTTAACTCTTTCATCTCCACCTGCGGTGCAGACATAAATTTTTCTTTTGCAGTGTTATTTTGCCCCTGAATCTTCGTATTTTGCACTTTTTTCTCCTTCTTAAACTTTAATAAAATTTTAAAATTTAAAGTGAAAATGAAAATTAGACAGGCGGGCAGATTTAAGGATGGGAAATAAAAAACCCTTCCTTTCGGGAAGGGCTAAAACTTGGTCTTTAATCCTCAAGTTCTTGTGTGGTGTTTCTCTCTTTTCTCTCGTGTGTGTGGTGGTAGTGTTTTTCTCTCGTGTGGTGGTTTTTATGGTTTTCTCTCTCGTACTTATATAAAAAATTGCATGTAAAAATTATTGCCTTTTTATATACAAAATAGGCAATAATTATTTACAATTTGTTACAATTAAATCTAAGATGCACTGTTATCGGGCTTTTTGACCGAGAGAGTTTTATTTTCGCTTATTGCTATACGGGCGGATTTTATTTTGTCTTTTGTTTCTTCATCAAGGGCATTACCCATAACGAGCCTGTCGACAAAAGCGTTATTAAGTCTTACCGCCTTTGGAAGCGCGCCTATTTCATCTAAAATGTCTTTAATCTGCACAAAATCATAAGAAAAAGTTTTTTTAGAGTTGTACGAGAGCGTTTCGCCCGAGTTTGCGACGATATCTTCTCCGCCTTTTTCAAAATAGATTTTAAAAATAGACCTTAAATCCTGAATTTCAGACTGCATAACGCTTATGGCGTTTTGTAGTCTTAAATATCTTTCAAAAAGATAGTCCGCATTTTGTATTTGCGACAGCTGCCAGTCGTATTTTTGAAAATACATTTTTTTTAATGCAGGGTAGCAAAGTGCAAGCCCTTCGGCGTCTGCCATGGCTCTGTGGCGGGTTGAAAAATCAACGTTAAATGTATTCATAAGACACTCAAGCCCGCAGGATTCCATCTGGGGGTAGACTTCTTTAAACATCTGCTGTGTATCTATATAGCGGTTTTCAAGAGGCTTGGAGTATAGCCTTTTTGATGTACGGTTCAAAAAACTGAAGTCAAAAATTGCATTATGCGCAACAATCGGCGCATCCCCTATAAATTCAAAAATTTTAGGAAAAATTTCTTCCTCTTCGGGTGCTCCTTCAAGGTCTTCTTCCGATATGCCATGGATTGCCTGAGAAGATTTTCTTATGTGCTGGTGAGGGTTTACAAGCGTTTCAAAACGCTCTGTTATAACACCGTCAACGAGCTTTACACCTGCAAATTCTATGATTTTTTCCCTTGTGTAATCAAGACCCGTTGTTTCTACATCTACTACAACTTCAATCAAATTTTCCGACATTGACTTTTATTTCTCCATTTCGGGCAAAATAATATCACAAAAGTTCATTTTTTTAAATATGAGCCTATTTTTCTGGTATTTCTGTTGATTTTATCCAGAGTATTTTCAAGTTTTTTCTGGCTTTTAAGCACATTTTCCATGCGTTTGTCAAATTCTCTGTATTTACTCTGCCCTTCTTCGATTGACTCATCCGCTTTTTCAAGCCCCGATGAGGCTTCTTTTACGGTTGAAAATACTTTTAAAACAGTATCCTGATTAATGGCATCCACAAAGTCTTTAAGCGAAGCGAAAACTTTTCCTATATACATATACTCATCAAGCACATCGGTGATTCTTAAAGTGTCCTTTGAAATTATCCCTATATCCGCAAGGTTATTCTCAGGCGGCATAATTTCTATGGATTTTGACCCCGCAATGCCTGAAAATTCAACCGAGGCTACTGATCCCGGGGGGATTTTCATATTTTTCTTTGTAATTATTATCTGCACTTCAATAGAGTCTTTATGATAGGTGAGCTTTCTTACATGTCCGCTTACAAGCCCCATAAACCTCACGGGCGAGCCGTTTATAATCCCGTCGATGTCATTAAAGGTTATGGTGTAGAGGTTTGGTTTTATAAATTTATGATAAAAAATTCCGTATCCTATGCTAAAAATCAACGCAAGCAGAATAATCCAGAATACGATTTCCAGAAAAACCGCACTCTTAAGCCTTTTTTTTAATTCCAGCCATTTTTCTCTTTTGTTCAATACTCCATACCTTCCCTTGCGCTGACACCTATGTCCCAGTAATGTTTAACAGGGACAATCTCGGATACCAGATGGGCAATGTCTATGACTTCCTGTTTGGCATTTCTGCCCGTTAAAACAATTTCCATATCCTCAGGTTTGTTTTTAAGAGCGTCAAGCAGTTCATTTAAGTCAATAAGCCCTAAATCAACGGCGATATTTATTTCATCCAGTATGACAAGCTGGTATTTATTGTTTTTTATGGCGTCAAGCGCTATATCCCAGCCTTTTTTAATTTCTTTTCTGTCGATTTCATCAATGTTGCCGCGGTATACAATTCTATCCGCGCCCGCGTTTACGATTTTAAAGCATTTTTTAATCTCATCGCTCAAATTTGCAAAAGAATAAAGCTCTCCGTAGTCCGAGCCGCCTTTTGTAAACATAACGATAAGCACGCACCACCCGCGCCCCAGAGCCCTCAGCGCAAGCCCTAAAGATGCTGTTGTTTTGCCTTTGCCGTCTCCCGTGTAGACCTGAATGTATCCGTGTTTATTAAATTGCGGGTTGTGTAAATCGTTATTCATAACAAAACTTATTATACACTACATAAAAATTTCATAAAACCTGTTATTTCTTAGTTTGGATGGGGAATAAAAAAAATATAAGGCAAAGGCAAGAACTATGGCAATATCCCCGATAAGCTCAATATCATCATTTGCATATATTTATAATATAAGCTCCGAGGACGATAAACAAAAACAGCAGGAAGAGCTTAATATTTTGCTGCGCCAGTATGACCTTATCCCTACAGATGATTACGAAAAGGACGTAGAGCGCTTAAGGGCTGCCATGATTCAGGAACAGATTGAGCGCGCTCAGGAACAGCAGGAGCAAATGAATGAAACCGAAGGTTTTGAAGAGCGCCCCTGGTATGAAATTATGTGGGAATTAGGTCTGCACCAGAATGATTCCGTTCAGGAAGATTATGACGATATTATGGATGAACTGGATAAAAGAATAATGGGTGCGCAAAGCGAAGGAGAGTTTACTAAATATGACGATATGAGAATCCGCGCTCAGGAATATTTTAACGAATATGCGCAGGGTACATCAATGAGTTTTGACAACTCGCTTTCATCTTCCATGGCAGGCCTGTCCGCTCTTGCAGTTATGAATTTAATAGACGTTAATTTTGCTTAGTAAAATTCTTCGTCCTCTTCTTCATCTTCATCAGCGGCAGGCAGACGCTCGGGTTCTTTTATTACTACACCCATTTCGCCGAGCACTTCGCGTGCCTTGGGGCCGTATGCGGTATCAGAGAAGTTTTCTATTATTGTTTTTAAACAATCTATACTTTCAGCCTTTAAGCCTCTTAATTTAAAAAGTGTGCCGAGTTTATAGTAAAGAGGCGCATACACGGGCTCGGGCGTTGTGTTCATAATAGTGTCAAGCTGAAGCTTTAAATTTATCAGACTGTCCGAGTCTTCGGGCGAGTATAATTCTCTTGTATAATATTTTCTTGTTAAAAGGTCGATTTTCTGTGTCATCTGATTCAGCTGTTCTTCATCAACCTTTGGAGCTTCTTTTTTTTCTTTTGTGTTTTTTCTTGCGGCATCCGCGGGCATTGTGTAGTTAATAACACACAAAACCGAAAACATAACAAGACAAATTAACGTTATTATTTTTCTCAAAACTAAAACTCCTCTCTTATATAGTACAATAACGCATAAAATTCGCCTCAATCCAAAGTATGATATTTGTAAAAAAATTATTATATTTTTACGTATGAGAAAATTTTTAATTGCACTTATTTTAATACTTACACTAAACTGCGCTCAGGCAGAGGTTTTGCGCGCAACAATTACAAAAGATGAAATCCCGAAAGGGTTTTTTGGTACATGGCATGTGACATCAAAAATTTCGGAAACAAATAATCCGGAACTTTTTAACCCGATAAGCGTCGATATATGGACGTTAGGAGGATACGGGAATACATTAATTTTAGAAAATGTGCAATCGGGAGCAAGTTCATCCATTCAGGTGGAATCTCAAAAAAATCTTGACGGCAAAACCCTTAAATTCCAGAGGGTCAAGTCCGATACGCGCGGAAATATGAAAATCGTGCAGAGAGAAAGCCCCGAGTTCCGGCTTAACGGCAATATTTTTACCGGTTATGATACATACATTATTGAAAGATATGTAAATAATCAGCTAATTAAAAAAGATGTAGTAAAATATAAAGTAGTAGGACAAAAAATATCAGGAGATTTGGGATAAATGGAGAAGATTTATGACACTGTAATCCTTGGCGGCGGACCTGCGGGAATAAGCGCGGGTGTATACTGTGCAAGGGGTAATATAAGCTGTGCCGTGATTGATACTTCGCTTTTGGGCGGACAGCCGACAAACTATCTTGAAATAGAAAATTATTTAGGTTTTCCTTCGATTGAAGGCTGGGAATTAAGCGAAAAATTTGAAGAACACCTTGATAAATTTAATGTAGAAAAATTTACCATGGAAGAAATTCAGAGTGTAGACCTTATTTCAAACCCTAAAGTCATTAAAACCCTCAAAGGTGAATATAAGGCGCACAGCGTGATTATTGCGACAGGTGCCAAGCCCTCTAAACTCAATGTTAAAGGCGAGCAGGAATTTACCGGCAGAGGTGTAAGTTATTGCGCCGTATGCGACGGGGCTTTTTATAAAGACAAAACCGTTGTGGTTGTAGGCGGCGGAAATACAGCCGTTGAAGAGGGCATATATTTGACAAAATTTGCTCTCAAAGTGTATATTGTCCACCGCCGCGATGCTCTTCGCGCCGATAAAATCGTTCAGGAACGCGCTTTTAAAAACAATAAAATAGAATTCATCTGGGACAGTGTCGTTCAGGAGATTCAGGGCGACGGAAAAGTTCAGACCGCAGTTGTAAAAAACCTTAAAACAGGAGAAATATCACATATTCAAACCGACGGGGTTTTCCCCTACATAGGTTTTACACCCAACTGCGACGGCTTTAACGGACAGCTTCAACAGGATGAAAAAGGCTTTATAACCGTTGATGAAAATCTGCAAACATCTATCCCCGGTGTGTTTGCCGCGGGTGATGTCAGAGTAACACCCTTAAGGCAGGTTATAACTGCCGTTGCCGACGGCGCCATTGCAGGCGTCAGCGCGGTTAAGTATTTAGAGAGAGTAAAAGAAGAAATTCAGGTTTCGCAAATATAGAGAGGAAATAAAAGCAAATGAAGGCAGTTGTATTTGATGAAGAACTAAAACTTGTCAGCGACTATGAAAAACCCGTTCCAAAACCGGGAGAAGTGCTTATAAAAACACGCATGAGCGGTATTTGTAATACGGATTTGGAGATTACAAAAGGCTATATGGGCTACAAGGGCGTTTTGGGCCATGAGTTTGTGGGTGATGTTGTTGAAGCCGGTGATGAATGCGATTTTAAATGGGTCGGAAAAAGGGTCGTGGGTGAAATTAACTGCGGCTGCGATGATGATGAATGGTGCGCAAAACACCTTGAGCGCCACTGTCCCAATCGTCAGACTCTGGGTATATGGAAAAAAGACGGATGTTTCAGCGAATATTTTACACTTCCCGTTAAAAATCTTCTTGAAGTGCCCGACACTTTAAGCGATGAAGAGGCAACTTTTGTGGAGCCTGTGGCTGCCGCAATGGAGATAACCGAACAACTGCACATAAAACCCGCAGACAAAGTGGCGCTTCTGGGCGACGGTAAATTAGGGCTTTGCATTGCGCTTGTTTTAAATGCACTGAATGTGGATTTAGTGCATATCGGAAAACATCAAAACAAACTTGAAATCTCGCGCAGGGCAGGTGTTAAAACAAAAATGCTTCAGGATTTAAGACCCGAGGATAATAAAACTTTTGATATTGTAATTGAAGTAACAGGCTCGACGGGCGGTTTTGAAACATCGCTAAACCTTACAAAACCAAGAGGAGTGCTTGTTTTAAAAAGTACAATCGCCGCAAAAGAAGGTCTGAACTTAGCCCCTGTTGTAGTGGATGAAATAACGGTATTAGGCTCCCGCTGCGGTCAATTTGCCCCCGCCTTAAGGCTTATGGGTTCAAAAAAACTCGATATTAAGCCTCTTGTAAGCGAGATTTATCCTGTAGATAAAGCCCTTGAGGCATTTGAGAAAAATAAACAAAAAGATATTTTGAAAATACTGTTAAAATTTTAGACAGCCGGGCCTGTTTTATAAAACAGGCCCGCACCTTTTCACTCACCCAAAAACAGGGCGGCAGGATTTATTTACCCCTGTTTGTTTTAAAATAAAACAATGACGGGAATAATAGCTCTTATTATAAGGATTTTATCCAATCCGTATTCTAACGTAATTCAAAAAAAGCTCTGTGCAAAAGGGTTAAAACCGCTGTGGGTAAGCTTTTTTTCATATTTTTTGCTTTCTTTATTTATGCTGATACCCGCACTTTTTATAAACTATGGCAAATTTAGTGCAATTTTCTGGCTGAATGTCATTTTGGCAGGCGTTATAGGCGCCCTCGGTAATAAATATTTAACACAGGCGGTAAAATACGGCGAGCTTTCAGTTTTAGGCCCGATAAACTCTTATAAATCCGTCATAAGCGTTATCTTTGCTTTTTTTCTGCTTGGGGAAATTCCCTCTCTTGCAGGGTTTTTTGGCATACTTTTAATTGCCGCGGGTTCTTATTTTATCTTTGACACGCAAAAGGAAGGTTTTAGTTTCGGTATTTTTTTAAGACGCGATATTAAATACAGGCTCTATGCTCTTGTACTTACCGCTCTTGAAGCTGTTTTTATAAAGAAAATTATTATTATGTCCGATGCTCTGACTTCTTTTATTTTCTGGTGCACATCAAGCGCATTTTTTTCGTTTTTGTTTTATACCGCGGGCAAAAATAAAATCATACCCGCGCTGAATCTCAGTATAAAAAAGTATTTAGGATATTTTCTGCTTTTAGGTTTTTCAATGTTTTTAATGCAATTCTCAACAAATATTGTTTTTGAACATATGAATGTATCCTCGGCTCTGGCGCTTTTTCAGCTTTCATCGCTTGTAAGTGTAATTCTCGGGCGGCAATATTTCGGCGAAAAAAATATCGGCAAAAAAATCCTCGGTGCAATAATCATGTCAGCGGGCGCCGCGGTTGTGATTTTGTATTGATACTATTGAAGCGTGTCATACACCCTTTTTACTTCCAGGATATCCTGCCACATAAGCCATTTCGGGCTGCCTTTTTCGCGTGAATCATTTCTTAAAAGATAAGAAGGGTGAAAAATAGGCATCATTTTTGAACCGTGCGGGCCGTCAAACCACTGACCGCGGACACGTGTTATGCTCATTTTGCGCCCGAACATACTCTCGAGTGCCACTCTCCCGCAGATAAGGATAATTTTAGGTTTCATAATATTTATCTGGGTGTCTAAAAACTCTCTGCAGGCTTCTTTTTCATCCGCCTCGGGGTCGCGGTTTTCAGGCGGACGGCATTTTATGGTGTTACATATATAGATATTTTTCTCACGTGAAAAACCCGCACAGCCAAGAATTTTATCCAGCAGCATGCCTGCCTTGCCTACAAAAGGTCTGCCCGCCTTATCTTCATAAAACCCGGGCGCTTCGCCTATTAAAATTATTTTATTGTTTACAACGCCCTCGCCAAAGACGGTATTTGTCCTTGTGGCGCTCAGTTTACATTTTGTACAGTTTTTACAGGCTTCTTTTGCCTCATCCAGCGTATTGAACATAGATTTATTATACACCTGTTTGTAAAAAATACCTTAATAAATTCATTATCCGGGAATTAAAATTTGTGCTAAAATACTAATACAAAAAATATTTCGGAGGATAAAAAATGAATGAAAAATTGCAAAACGCTTTTTGTGTGCAGATAAACAAAGAACTCTACAGCGCGTATTTATACCTTGCAATGCAGTCATATTTTAAAGATATGAACCTTGACGGCTTTGCAAACTGGATGTCCGTTCAGGTACAGGAAGAATTAGCGCACGCTATGGGTATGTACAATTACGTTTTTGAACGCGGCGGAAAAGTTGAACTTATGAGCATAGAAAAACCTGCCGGAGACTTTTCTTCGCCCCTTGATGTTTTTGAAAAAGTTTTAGAACATGAAAAATACGTTACAAGCCTTATTAACGACCTTACGGAAACAGCGGAGGAAGTCAAAGACCGCGCGGCTATTTCACTTTTGCAATGGTACATAAAAGAACAGGTTGAAGAAGAAGCAAACGTATCAAATGTTTTAGGAAACTTAAAACTTGCACAGAATGACCCCAGAGCACTTCTGCTTTTAGACAGGGAACTTGCCGCAAGAACTTTTGTTGCTCCCGTTATCGGCTAGAATAAATTTAAAATAATTAAAATCCCGCAGCCTCTAAAACTGCGGGATTTTAATTAAATCTGAAAGTTATTTTGCCATAGCCGCTTTAACTTCTTTTTTGTATTTTTCAACGTTGGGCTGTAAAACCTCTGCCATAGCTTCATTTTCAGGTGTTACATTATCCTCAAGACGTCTTAGGATATTACCCGTGTAGAGTGTTTCAAAATGTTTAAGTTCGATGAATCTTCCAAGAGTTTTATATGAAAGGTCATTTAAAACAATTTGAGATACGGGGTGCTGGGAAGAGTATGCCTTAACAACACCTTCTATAACGGCGCTGAATACTTTATCCTGAGGTTTAACATAGACAAAAGTAAAGAAAGAATCTTTGTTGTTTTCATCCAGATCAGCTTCCGCATTGTAGTGCAGATATCCGGGGCCTACGTTTGTATCGGTTGAGATTCTTGCCTTGAGTGATTCGTTTTTAAGCTGTTTTTCCCACAGTGTAGTACCCAAGAAAGCATCGCCAAAGTATTCTACAAAATGTTTTGTTTTGCCGTTCTGTCTTGCTTCAACGTTAAATATTGCAAGCCTCAGAGCGTCATTTTCTTCAATATTTTTTCTTGTAAACTCTTTTTGCGCTTCAAGTGAAGAGTTAAGTAAATCAATAATGTTTTGTTTTTCAACACCTAAAAATGCAAGGGTGAAAATCGTAGCGTCATCAAATATTGAAAATCTTCCGCCGACGTCATCGTGAACATATCCGCTCATTGAGAGTTCTTTTTTATCAACAAGGCGTCTTAATGCACTTTTTTCGCTTGAAGCGTCTGTCATTGCGATGAATCTTTCAGACACGTCTTCTTTTTTAAGATAATCCTGCATTAATTTTTTTGCACTTTCATACGCCACGGTTGTTTCAAGAGTTCCGCCCGATTTTGAAACAACAAGAAACTGTGTTTTATCTAAATCAAGCGTTTTTGAAAAGCGCTCAAAACTAACAGGGTCAACGGATGAATAAAAATGTGCATGTGCGTCAATTCCGAGCATTTTAACAAGTGATTCCGTTGTATGGCGCGAACCGCCGATACCTAAAACCGCAATGTCGGTGTATTTGCCTGCACGGGCTTTTTGAGCCATATCAAAAAGTGTATCGAGGTTTTTCAGTTGATTTTCGGGTAAAAATCCTATCCAGTTTAAAAACTGCCCTTTTTTTCCTGCGCGCGATTTAATGTCGCAAACAGCATCCGCCGCAAGAGCAGCGTATTTTGAGAATCCCGTATCGTTTAATTCAACGGTCGTGTTTTTGAAAGTCGTTTCTGCCATAATTTAATCCTTCCGTAAATTTATTTACAATAATTATACTCTAAGCATGGCAATTTTTTAAAAGTTTTGTTTTAGAAAAAATATGAATTTGAATACTCAAACGCTTAAACACTTTCCAAACATCTCTTTTTGTGCAAATGACAGGCAGGTAAAAGACGCCGATAATAAAATTATTCACAGGAATACAACCAGATTTTTCAGAGATGATATCATATGGGATGATTTAGCGGTTTTTCTTGAAGAAAATTTTAGAAATTCAAAAAGGGTAAATGTCTACTCAATCGGCTGCTCTGACGGCTCCGAGCCTTATTCTCTCGCATCATCGCTCAGGGCGAATACACAAAACCCTGAAAAATTCTTTCCGATTCAGGCTTCAGATTACGACAGCGAAATAATAAAAACCGCACGGGAGGGAATCTACCCGATAACCATCAGAGAAAGAACTTCAATGAGGCGCTATGTGGGCGATGATTATACACGCTATTTTGAAAACGACGGCCCTAATTACATTAAACCCGCAGGAGGACTCAAAAAAGACGTGAATTTCAAAGTCGCAAATGCACTTGATGAAACAAAAAACGCAAAATACGGGGATAATGTATTTTTATGCAGAAACTTCTGGCCGTACTTGAGCGCAGAAGACAAAAACGAACTTATTAAAAATATAAAAGAAAAAATGAATGAAAATTCCATTCTCGTAATAGGCTCTTTCGATAACAAAGGAATAAAGCTCGACAGACTCCTTTCGGTATCGGGTTTTAAAAATAAAGAATACACACTTGATGATTCCGCGGCAATAAGTGCGGATTATTATACGGTCTGGAAAAAAAGATAAGTTAAAAAATATACACTGCAAGAAGCGCCGCCAAAAGAAGCGCGATATTAAAATGCAAAAAAGTAGGTATGCAGGTATCTTGAATATGGCTGTGCTGATTGTCGGCATTAAGTCCGGCCGTAGGCCCTAAAGTGGTGTCAGAGGCAGGAGAGCCCGCGTCCCCCAGAGCCGCGGCTGCGGCAATAACAATAACCGAAGCCGGCACACTCAGCCCGAGATTAGAACATAAAGGCACAAACAGCACCGCAAGAATGGGTATGGTGCCAAACGATGTGCCTATTCCCATGGTTATCAAAAGCCCGAGTAAAAGCATAAGCGAAACGGCTATAAATTTTGAATGCTGCATGTAAGGCAAAACGGTTTGCAGCAGGCTTTCCACCCCGCCCGTTTCCTTCAGCACAAGCGCAAAACCCGCAGCTATAAGCATTACAAAAGCAACATAACCCATAAGCCCTATGCCTTCGTTTATTAACTTATCCATATGTCTTCTTCTGACTGCCTTTGCGCCGAATATTATCCCAAGACCCACAAGAGCGCCCAGGGGCAAAGACCCGCTTAAAAGCTGCACTGCAAGCGTTGCAAACGCGCCAAGGAGCGTAACATAGTGCTTGCGTCTTAATTTAAGTGATTTTTTTGAGATATTACACTCATCAAGCACGGGGTCAAGGTCTTTATATTCTCTTGGTTTTCGATAAGTTATAAATATTGCAACCAGAAGCCCTATAAACATCGCGGCACCCAGAAACCATGTGCTTTTCCAGACATCGGTTTTTAAAACTTCTATACCCGACTGGGTCATATTATCGGCAACAAGCCCCTGAAAAATAAGCCCGAAGCCCGCAGGAAGCGCGATATAAGGAGCCTTAAGCCCGAAAGCAAGAGTTGTTGCGACGGCTCTTCTGTCCAGCTTTAATCTGTTCATCACCCCTAATAGCGGCGGGATTAAAATGGGTATAAAAGCAATATGCACGGGGATTAAATTCTGCGACATAACCGCAATTGCACCTATAATAAACAAAAGCAGATACTTATTGTCTTTAATTATAAGTGCTATACGCCTTGAGAGAATCTGCGCCAGCCCGGTGTGCGTCATAGCGGCGGCAAATGCGCCCAAAAGTATGTAACTTAAAGCCGTTTCAGAGTTTGCGCCCATTCCCGAGATAAAAATATTCATTATCTTATCCACGCTCATATGCGCGCACAAACCCGCCGCAATTGCCGATATAATAAGCGCAAGCAGTACATTTACACGCAGAAGGCAAAGCGCGCAGAGTAAAATAACCGAAACTATGACGGGATTCAATTCCATAACTTTTGAATTTTAACACAAAATCTTGTAAATATCGTTTTTTTGACATAAAATAAAGCCGTTAGAAAGATTATAGGGGACAAATTTATGAAAAAATCAATTAAAGATTTGGAAAATGTCCAAGGTAAACGCGCTCTTGTAAGAGTTGATGTTAACGTTCCTCTGGATGAAAACAAAAATGTAACGGACGACACAAGAATCAGAGCGATTTTACCGACAATTAAAATGTTAAAAGAAAAAGGCGCAAAGATTATTCTTATGGCTCACTTAGGACGCCCCAAAGGCGAATGGAAGGAAGAATTTTCTCTTGCTCCCGTTGCAAAATATATGTCTAAGGTACTGGGCGAAGATGTTTTATTTGTATCCAAACCCGTAGGTAAAGGTGCGGATGAAGAATTAAAAGACTTAAAAGACGGTCAGGTTGCACTTCTTGAAAATATCCGCTTCTACAAAGAAGAGGAAGCTAAAGACGATGATATGACATTTGCAAACGAACTTGCCAAACTCGGCGACTTCTATGTAAATGACGCTTTCGGCGCGGCTCACAGAAAACACACCTCCACCGCTAAACTCGCCCATGTTTTAAAACCCGCGGTTGCAGGTCTTTTGATGGAAAAAGAATTATCTGCTCTGGGCGGTCTTTTGAACAATCCTCAAAGACCCTTCACTGCAGTTGTGGGCGGCGCTAAGATTTCATCCAAAATCGGCGTGCTTGAAAATCTGCTTGATAAGGTAGACAACCTCATTGTAGGCGGCGGCATGGCATATACATTCGTTAAAGCAAACGGCGGCAAAATCGGCAACTCTATCCATGAAGACGACCAGATGGAAACCGCTAAAGCAATCGAAAAGAAAGCCAAAGACAAAGGCGTTAACCTCATTATGGCAACTGATGTCCTTGCGGCAGATGACTTTTCAGGCAACGGTACAAATAAAGTCGTTCCCGTAAATGAAATTCCCGACGGCTTTGAAGGCGTTGACGCAGGCCCTGAAACACAAAAAGCATTTGAAGATGTTATCAAAAAATCAAAAACAATTCTTATGAACGGCCCTGTAGGCGCATTTGAAAACCCCAAATTCGCGCAGGGTACAAAAGCCGTTCTTAAAGCAATTGTTGAAGCCACAAAAGCAGGCGCGGTATCTGTTGTAGGCGGCGGAGACTCGGTAAGCGCCGCTAAAAAATTCTGCAACGGCGATGATTTCACCCACATTTCCACAGGCGGCGGAGCATCGTTAGAATTTATCGAAGGAAAAGTTCTTCCCGGTGTAGACGCGCTTGATAATGTGTAGAATAAATAAAAACTCTTAACGGACGACTCAAAAAAGGGTCGTCCTTTTTTAATGCAAAAGAAAGGGGCGCCACCTGGAGGAGCACCCCGAATTAAGATACGAAACCTGAGAAGTAAATTTTCTACGGGGCTTGTGCCCCGTTAA
>ERZ1090881.13-NODE-13-length-108032-cov-89.003399_pt1 | contig 108032 bp, 78 predicted proteins | sample MGYA00478470_ERZ1090881 | MGnify/ENA primary metagenome ERZ1090881 (study PRJEB33644, sample SAMEA5815736) | chicken gut metagenome | biome: Chicken; feature: Gastrointestinal Tract; material: Caecum | place: Ireland | collected 2019-01-01 | study: A study of the...
TTTTGTGTACTTTTCCTCTGTTGCTTTGCCCAACTGTCGTTTTTTTACATGCAACATTGTTTTTTCAAATTACAAGCGTTCGATTTTTTAAGACAGTAAAAAAGGGACGAAACTTTACCTTTCGTCCCTTGCGCCTATGTACTCAATATACGCAACGTCTTTTGTTTCAAGCGTTAAAACGCACTTAAAAAGAGTTGTTTGCAGAGTGTTTTTAGGGCATTTGCACAAAAACGTGCAAACTTTTTGAAACCGTACAAACTTTTTGTGTACTTTTCCTCTGTTGCTTTGCCCAACTGTCGTTTTTTTACATGCAACGTTGTTTTTTCAAATTACAAGCGTTGCAAATTTTTAAGACAGTAAAAAAGGGACGAAACTTTACCTTTCGTCCCTTTGTTTTGTAAACAATGTGTTTATTCTTCTTTTTTGTCCTTGTCGGAGGCGTTTTCATCCTCTTCCACGGGGTTTACATGTACCGACACAAACAGCGGACGGTGAGAATCTATGTCCGTTACCGTTATGTCAAGGTTTTTGTAGGAAAATTTGTCCCCCTTTTCAGGAATTTTGTCAAGTTGTTCGGAAATCCAGCCGTTGACGGTACTGCTTTCCGATTGGGCGTCGATGTCAAACTGCTGGCAAAAATCGTCCATGCTCATGCTGCAATTTACACGGTAGGTGTCGTAACCGATGTTTCGCACGTCTTCCAAAACGTCGTCGTGTTCGTCCCATATGTCGCCCACAAGTTCTTCGAGAATGTCTTCCATCGTTACTATGCCCAGCGTTCCGCCGTACTCGTCCACCACAACCGCCATGTGCGACTTGGTCGTTTGCAACTGTTTCAACAGGTCGCTTATTTTTTCCGTTCGGTGAATAAACAGCGGCGGCGTCATTATTTCGGATATCGGCTGTGTGGTAATGCCGTTGATGCCGTAAAAGTCTTTCAGATGCAGTATGCCCACAATGTGGTCGATGTCCTCTTTGTACACGGGCAGACGGCTGAATTTGCTGTTTTCAAATTGTTCCGCAACTTCTTCCGGCGTTGCGTCCACGGGCAACGCTTCCAGATCTACACGGTGAGTGAGTATGTCTTCCGCTTTTAGGTCGCCAAACTCTATGGCGTTGCGCAAAAGGTGTCCCTCGTTGGTGTCGATGGAACCGCCTTCCTGCACCTCTTCCACAAACATAAGCAATTCCGCCTGCGAAAGTTTTTCGTCGTCCTTCTTTTTGAGAAACAGCGACAAAAACTTTTTCCACAGCCAAAACAGAAAGTTGAGCGGCGTAAGAATCCAAATGAGAAACTGAATTATCGGGGCGGAAAACATTGCAAACTTTTCGGGGAAATCCTTTGCTATGCTTTTGGGGGAAATTTCGCCGAAAATAAGCACAACAACGGTAACCACCACGGTGGAAACGGTTGCGCCGATGTCTTCACCCAACAGTTTAACAAACATAAGTGTGCCGAGAGAAGCCGCAAGAATGTTTACTATGTTGTTGCCGATAAGTATCGTGGAAATGAGCCTGTCGTAGTCGTTGGAAAGTTTAAGCACCAGTTTGGCACGTTTGTGTCCGTCTTCGGCAAGCGTTTTTATTCGGGTTTTATTAAGTGACGAAAATGCCGTTTCGGTGGCGGAAAAGTACGCCGAGCCGATGACACACGCCAACATTGCTATTATATATACGGGGTAATTCATACGTTCGATTGCTCCTTGAAAATTTCTGTTCCGCTTGCACTAACTAGCACAACGACCTGCGGAAAAATCTGTACACTGCTTTTACAGTGCGGGGAACAATCAAACTTGCTTTTTGAGGGTGGCAATCTATCTTGTTTGGACAAGGCCCGCCATCTTCGTTCATAATGTTGCTTTTGCTACTCCTTTAGTGTATTTATAAACATTGTACCATATATGCCCGCTTACGTCAACTCTATGCTTTCACAAGGGGGAATATAACAAAAGGGACATTTTTGTCCCCTAGTGTAGCGATTTTTGTTTAATCGGATTCTATTTTATCGCTTTTTCCCGAATTACACCTGTCGCAAAGTGTACGCAGGTTGGAAGGCTCCGTTTTACCTCCTTTGGCAATAGGCACAATATGATCGACGTGCAACTTTACTCCGTCCGCAGCAGTTGCACCACAAATTTGACAACGAAAACCGTCTCTTTTTAATATATCGTAACGCAATGAATTTGTCATTAATGACCGTTGATACTGCTTGCTTTGCCTATATTCTCTTTGCTGATTTATCTCATCAATTGCACTTTTTACGTCCGATATTCCGTAATATCTTTCTTTTCGATAAGAATTTCTCCCGTGCGGGCTTGTGTATGTGGCGTAACAATGAATAATTACATCCACTATGGGTTTCAATATGGCTTTGTCAAAAATTTTATTTTCTATTTTAACAAATGTTTTGTAAGGTACTTTAACTTCCTTCGCTTTTTCTTTCGTAACAGTTGAGTTTATATTTTCCACCATCCACTGATATGTTTTCTGATTTTTTCTGTTTAACAATACATTTTCCGTCAACTTATCGTAATATGAAAAATCGTCTGCAATGTTACTGCAAAAAAATTTAAAAAGATTTATTTTGTCTATTTGGTATTTTGTCGTGCATGTTTTTTCAAACTTGAAATGGGTATTCACGATTACAAAAATTTTTTGGTATTCTTTGTTTAACTGATTCAGTTTTTCGTATTTTTCACTTACCGTTTTTACTTTATTAGTCCATTTTTTATTTACAAAGTAGGCTATTAAACCAAAAATTATCAAAAACAGTATTACCGTTGCAACTATTATTATTGTTTCCTTACTCACCTTTTGCCTCTTTAGTTTTTCCTGTTGATTCTATTTATCTTTATGAGAATGATAATGACCGTGAAAATGAATTTGTTTGCTTTTATCTGTTTTGCCGATTTTTACAAGTATATTATTATTGGTTTTTCTTGTTTCCCTTTTCGGCTGTTCCAATTCCTTGTACGCTATGCTTTTTTCAACCTTATTGGCATGAATCTTATTGTTTATTTTCCAAATTTTTTTCTCGTCTGAAATAGGACTGAGTTTACTACGTTTTTCACGCAAAATCTGAGTGGATTTTTCTGCCTGACGTATTCTTTGCGCAGGTGTTTTTTCGCCAAATATTCTGAACATATTACCTCCCTGTTTGTTTTTGTATAAATGTTTTTGTTTATTTTGAATAATATTATAACAGTATTTTTTTGTTATTTCAATAACATTGCACATTATTTTTTGCTTTTATCAAAGGCTGCTCTTTGGTTTGACTTTTGAAAAAACTTCCGGAACATTTTTACTTTTTGTTTATGGCGTAAAATGACTTTGCGAAACAATACGGAAAAAACAAAAAAACGCCCGACTTTCGGCGTCCTTTTGTTTACGACTTTAAGGCAAGCCTTTTTTGTGGCATAACTCGCCGTGCCTTTCGAAAACGGCAAACAGCCCCACGTTTTTTTGACGGTACACACATTTTATTTGCAAAACAGCCGTTTGCACTGTTTTACCAAAAGACGTTTGAGTTTACGGGAAAACTATCTTTTGTCAAACATTCCGTCGTGTTTCGTGCAAAAAAAGAACGCATATTGTGCATGCGTTCTTACTTTGTGCAGTTATGTTTTTCAGCCGTAAATTTTTACGTCCACCGGCTCTCCGTCGATTGCGACGGTGAGATTTTTGTAGACGGAATCCAACTGACTGTTTATTTTTGCCGTTTCTTCGTACTGTCTGTACTGTTCCTGTTGCGTTTCCAGCTGCTTTTGCATTACCGAAAGCACCGAGTACGCATTTGCCAAATTGGAACGGGAAACTTCTTCCAACGAATTTTGCATGGCTTTCAGTTCCATCTGCAAAGAGTTCATTTTGTTGGAAATGGTTTGCAGTTGAGTTACCACCACTTTGCCTATGCTTTGCATAGTCCTCGTGTTTTGCTGTATGCTGCCCAGCAGTTTTTCTTTGAACTTTTCGTTTTCGTACAGGTTTATCAGTTCCTTTATCGTGTCGCCACGCTTGTTGGTGTAGTAGTACAACATGCCCGTTATCGCTTCTTCGTTGAAGTAGTCCAACGGTATCACCGTAAGATAGTTGCGTATTTCTTTGAGCATATCGGTTTTGAAATAATTCAGCGTTTCGTTGGCAATTTTTACGGGGTTGTACGCTTTCTCTTTTTCCTGTTGTTTTTCGTTGCTTAACTCTTTGCTCTTTTCCAGATACTCTTTTCTGTCTTTATTGTAAATTTCTTCTATTTTCACATAAACATCCGGGTCGTTTTCTTGTACTAGGTTAATTAACTGGGTGTCAGGTGTTTTTTCCAGTATCGTTTCCATTGAAATGTCAAACAATGTTTCTTTTTTCTTCTGCAATGATGCTTTTTCTTGCTCTTTTCCTTTTATAAATGAATTTTTTCTTAAATTTAATAGTATTAGTTTAGAAAAGTCAAGAATTTCACCATTTTTAACCAATAAAAAAAAATATAGCTACTATATCTGCCAAAAAAGCTACTATCACTCCAATAACAGCAAGAACTTTAACAACACCTGTTAAATTTTTTAACACTGCTTGACTGAACTCGACGTTTGTGAAAAAAACGATTGAAAAAACCAATATGGCTACCCATATCAAAACGGCAATCCATGCTTTTATTGTTTGTCTAACACACTTTGCTTTTTCTTTTTTGATATCATGCTCTATCTGTTCAATTTTTTCCTCTATACTTTTTTCTTCTCTTTTTTTCTGTTCAATCTGTATTGATTTGCCAACAGACAATGCTTTAAGTTTTGTAATGTCAACAACCTTCCCGTTTTTAATCACGTCTGCCATGCTGTTGTACTTTGGATAACAACTACGTTTATTTATTTCAATTTTTTTTGAGAATACTCCCCCTTCGCCTTTTTGTACAGTTCTTCTGTTTTGTGCAAATTACCAAAGTACTTGTACCCTATGGAAAGTTCCTGCGCAAGGCGTTCTTTTTCCAATACCAAACTGTTTTCTGCCATAATTTCCCCCTCTTTTGAATATGCATTTGCTTTTAGAATAGTTATGAAAATCATATTACATTTGTGCGTGCTTGTCAATATTTATGCAAAATTTCATTAATACGTATTTAATTTTTCCGTATTTTCTTCTATCACCCAAACTACAAAAGTACAAAATGTATTTCAACTACTGACAAACCTTATGCATCTTAGTGTCTACTATTTTGACAAAACAGTAACGTTTGCTAAAACAAATAACGCCTATCTTTTCAAAGGGGAAATTTTATAAAACTCAACTTTGTTGCGACGGAATAGAGATTGTGCAACAATCCCGTCACATTATTTCGTTGTCCCTCTGCCGAAGCCTGTTGTGCGGCGAAGCAATACGGAGCAAATAAAAAAGACACCGTTTTGTGGTGTCCTTTTGTTTGCGACTTTCAGGCAAGCCGCACTTTGGCGGAGGCAGAGGGATTCGAACCCCCGTGGGCTTTCACCCAAACGGTTTTCAAGACCGCCTCGTTGTGACCGCTTCGATATGCCTCCGTGTTGAGCGGTTTTATTATATCAACTGCAAAACGTGTTGTCAAACACTTTGACTGCTCACGCTTTTTTCTTGGTACACTTTTGCTTTTTTAGTGTAGCCTTTTTGCCTGTTGTTGAAACTGAATTAAGTGCCTTGCGTCTTTTGCTTGTTCCTTGCGTATCGATTTGTTTGTACGCTTTTCGGACAGTTTTTTCGGCGTTTTTATCTTTCGTTTTTAACAAGTGCCGTTGCTTTTACCGCAGGTTCGCTATTTGTGGTTGTACATTTGAACAAATGAGCGTCAAAAAGCCGATGTTTTGAATTTTCACAACCGTTAACTGACCTTTTACCAATGAAACTTCTTTTTAGCAACCGTTTACTTTCACCACACGAAAAAACACCGTTTTTCAAACGATATTTTGCCGTGTTTGTCTTGAATTTTTGCAACCGTAGTGAAAAATTTGTTACATGCTAAAACTTTGTGTTTTACAACATGCCTTCCTTGAAACAGGTCTGTTACGTTACTAGTGGGGTACACTTTCAACGGTGAATTTCAAAAATTATCTTTTATCACAAAAATTATCGGCGAAAGATTCGTTTTTTGCTTTTTGACCGTTTTTATTGTGCTAGTCGTCTTTTTCGCTGCTTTCAACTTTCGTTGCTGGTTCTTTCAAAGTGTTTTCACTACTTTGCGCCGTGGTGCATGCAACTTGGTTTTTCACCGTCGCCGCTACCGCCGTGCCTTGTTGCTTTTGTTGTTCCGCCTGCTTTTTTGCCAAGTCGTTGGTGTCCTCGCTTCCACGGAAAACGACAAATTTGTCATACAAAAATTCCGTTACGAAGTTTATTACCATTGTTACTGCAAGCACAATGTATTCGTTTACGTAAAGCGTTTCCACGAAGTAATCCGTCCACCACGTGGAAAGAGGCGTGAACACGAGGTAGTAGCCTGCAACTTTCAGCATGGCAACAGGCACGTTGTTTGCCGATTTGAAGGTAAACTTGCGGTTGAAGGTGAAATTCCACACCACCGACGCCACCAACGCTACAAGATAGGCAAGCCATGCCAATCCTTTTTCGCCAAAGCCGAACACTTCCAACAGCAACGTGTCCACCAAAATTTGTATTATTCCTGCGGATACGGAAAACAGAGTAAATTTCAAAGCCCGAAACCATTCTTTCTTATTCATTTGTTTCTCCGAGTTGCCCTCACGGGGCTTTTGCCTCAGTTTACACCAAAGAAAAGGCTTTGTCAAACATTTAACAAATGTTTAATGTTGCCGCAGTTGTAGTGTGTTTACGGCTTTTTTGATTGTTTTTTATCTTTTGCCTGATAGTTGGTTTTTTGTGCGAGTTTTTTGCAGACAAATTTTTGTTTTTGAATTTTGTCAAAGCCTGCTTCTTTCAAAATCGGTAGTTGCAAAAAAACAAACCTGAAAGCAAAAGCACGTTGTTGTTGAACCTTATTAAAGCAAATGCATTATGTTTTTCGATAGGTTTTATTTTATCTTTTGTAAACTAAAAGGTCGGTTTTTGACCATTTGTCAAAGCCTGCTTCTTTCAAAATCGGTAGTTGCAAAAAAACAACCTGAAAGCAAAAGCACGTTGTTGTTGAACCTTATTCAAGCAAACGCATTATGTTTTTCGATAGGTATTATTTTATCTTTCGCAAACTAAAAGGTCGTTTTTTAACCATTTGTCGATACCTGATTTTTCTTTCAAAATCGGTAATTGAAAAAGAATAATTTGCACGGAAAATGGCATTTTTGTTGAACCTTATTCAACCACAAGCCTTCTTTTTTACTAAAAAGCATTATTTTATCTTTTGAAAACAGACAGACCTTTTGTTTTTTGCCACAAAACTTCTTCCCTTTTTACGCATAAAACGGTGCCACTTTCTGAAACTTTTTGCAAACTGTCTAACCTTTTCAACAATTTTCCGTTGTGTTTTGCAGATAATTTTCTGTTACGCAAAAACGTTCTTTTCAACCGTTGCCCCTGAAAACCTTTTCATTCAAACATGTTTCAGCAGAAACATTCAACATTTGTTTTGTAAAAAATACCCCGCACTGTGTTTCGGTGCGGGGTTATTTTCTGTTTTTTCCAATTTTTACTCTTTCAGCAATTTGTCCAGATTTTCCACTTTCATTCCCCAACAGCGGTGGCGTTTTACCAACTTTCTGTCGTAGTTTTTCCAGAGGTTCTGAACGTTGAGGTTGTCTTCCAACTCGGGACCCGTTTCAAGGTACTCCACCCCCAACTTGATGCATCCACGCAAAATTTCATCCATTACTATGGAAACGGCTCCCAACTTTTTGTGTTCGGTAGTTACTCCCACCGACATCATGTCGGCAACCTTGGGATGCGTCATTGTCTGAATGTAGGGAATTATTCCGCAGGGGAAAATACGTCCACGCCCTTTTTGCAGTACTTTGAGCATGGAAGGCATACAAAATCCGTAGCACACCACTTTGCCGTCCTTCATTACGGCGCAGGCAAGTTCCGGCACAAATACCTGCAACAGCGTTTCCATTTCACGCTGCTTTTGCTTTTCGTTTAACGGGCTTGTGCCGTACAAATCGGCAAACGCTTCGTCCAGCACTGTCAGACACTGCATCATGATGTCTTTCAGACGCTTTTGTCCACGTTCCTTCGCCATTTGTTTGACGTCGGCTATTTCGTAGCCGTTGCGTTTTGCAACATGCGTTGCAATTCGTGTAAGCCTTTCGTCGTACTGTTGCGGCACTTTGATGACGTAGCAGTTCCAATCCACCACCTTGTAGGCGTGAAGTTTTTCCATGTGCGTTACGTAGTAGGGGTGATTGTAAATTTCGATGTAGGTACTGTCCTTGTCGAAACCTTCTATCAACATACCCTCTTCGTTGAGGTCGGAAAAACTCATGGGACCGATTATTTCTTCCATGCCTATTTCTTTTGCCCACTCCACCAACTTGGAAAACAGCGCCTTGGTTACTTCAAAGTCGTCCACCACGTCGAAACGGGTGAAACGCAACTGCTTGACGTTGTTTTTTTGGTTGACGCCCTTGTGCCAGATGCCGGCAATTCTGCCCACAATTTTGTTGTTGCGGTACGCCAGAAACATTTTGCACTCGCAAAAACGGAAGGCGTCGTTTGTTTGAGGGTCAAACTCCGCAAACTCGTCCATGTACAAATTGGGTGAAGCGTGCGGATTGTCGCTGTACAGGTCAATCAGAAATTTGAAAAATTTGTGCTTGTCCTTTTTGGAGGAGATTTCCTTAACGATGATGTTACTCATTTTCCTCTTTCTCCAACGGAATGGGGCGTTTGTCGGCAATGAAAATAACGCCTATTGTACCGGGGCCGCAGTGTGCTCCGATGACGGGACCTACCGTCTGACGCACGACTTTGGCATCCGGCCTTTTTTCCTTTATCATATCGGCAACCATGTCGCCCTCTTTGGGAACGTCGGCATCCACAACGTACACGTTGTACGCCGTGCCAGTGAGATCCTTTATTACCTTGTCGGCAATTACTTTCAGCGCCTGCTTTTTGCCGGAAACCTTTTGCAATACAGTGAGGCTTCCCTTCTTGTCGAAGGTGAGAATGGGTTTCAGTTGCAACATGGTGCCTGCAAATGCGGCAAAACCGGAAAGACGTCCGCCACGTTTCAGATGCATGAGGTCATCCACTACAAAGTACACCGCCACCCTGTCGGTGAAGTCTTTCAGCGCATCAACTATCTCCTCGTCTGTTGCGCCTCTGTTTTTAAGTTCGGCGGCGTATTCCATTTGAATTCCCGCACCCAAAGAAATTCCTTTGGTGTCAAAAACGGTGCATTTTCTTTCGGGATACTTTTCCTTCAACTGTTTCAATGCCGTTTCGAGGTGTCCGAAGGTGCCGCTCATTGCGTGGGAAAAACTGACGTACAGCACGTCTTCGCCCTTTTGGAAGTAGGGTTCCAATATTTCTACGTATTCCTGCGGGTTGAGTGCCATCGTAGTAGGTATCACACCGCTTCTCACTGCGTCGTAAAACTTGCGGAAATCGGTGTTTTTGCCCAGGTCGTAGTAGTAGGTTTCATCGTTGTAGGCATAGGGCATTTTGATGTAGTCTACGCCAAGTTGTTCCTGACGTGTGTACCACAATTCGCCGTCTGCGTCAATTAAAAGTACGCTCATACTATTCTCCTTTTGTTTTGTGTTGTTAGTTATTTTACCATATTTTGTGCCATCGTTCAAGATTTTTGCAACATTTTTTGTCTTACCGCTTTTTTATGCACCGTTTTGCTTTTCTTTTACCTTTCGGTTTTGTTGTTTTCGTGTCATTTTCTTTGCGGGATTTTTCCCTCTTCAACAGGTTGATTTCCGCAAAAAAATGTTTTCCTCTTTTTGCCGATTTTGCAATTTGTCTTGCTTTTTGGCTGTATTTATAGTATAATTATTAAGTACTAAAAAGGCGTCCGAAGAAGTTTTCTTCAACGTCGGGGACTTTTTACACGGCGGAATGTGGATATCCACATTGTTTCTACACCGTACACGGAAAAACGGGCAAGGTTTTCCACACAAATTATTTTAGACATACCACTAGATATGGGACAAGCCTGCCTGAATTTTTCAAAATGTTGTAACGGACGAGGGAAAAACAAGGGTTGTACACATTTTCACACCCCCTGATACTGCTACTACCAGAAGAAAAGTATCATTGAACAAGGACGCACTGCACCAAAGGAGAGGTATATGAAAATTATTGTAAACAGTCTGGATTTGAACGACGCAATTTCCAAGGTATCCAAGGCATTGCCTGCAAGAGATGTCGCTCCCGTGTTGGAATGCATCAAAGTTACTGCGGAAAACGACAAACTTACCTTTTTTGCCACCGACAAAGACCTTGCAATAGAAAAAACCGTGGACGCCAACGTTATTGTCGGAGGTGCGATGCTTGTTCCGGGAAGAGTGTTTGGCGATTACATCCGCAACATTGCCGGCACCGACACGGAAGTTTCGTTGGAAACGGAAGACAACAGACTTACCATTTCCACTTCGGGAAGCGAATGTAACATCACCACGATGAACGTGGAAGATTACCCCGAAATTGAAGAGATAAGCAACGAAAGTTACTTTACTATTCAGGAAATAAACCTGAAAGAGATAATAAACAACGTTATTTTTTCCGTAGCCACCGACGACAGCCGTCCCATGCTTAAAGGCGTGTTTTTCGAGGCTGACGGATACACTCTGACTGCGGTTGCCACCGACGGCTACCGTTTTGCAATGAGCAAAAAGGCTTTGGAAGAAAAGGCGGAAAACATTTCCGCCACCATTCCCGCAAGAAGTCTTTCGGAACTGTCCAAACTGTTGGAAGACAGCGAAAACCTTTTGCGAGTGTTTGTGGAAAAGAACTATCTTTCGGTAGTGCTTGCCAACACTCGCCTGCAAACACGCTTGCTTGTCAGCGGACAGTACATCCGTTACGACAACATAATTCCCAAGGAATTTGTGTCCACGCTGCTTGTAAACAAAGAAAACTTCGAGCGTTCGCTGAACACCGCTTCCATCATGTCCCGTGGTGACAAAAACAACCTTGTCGTGCTGGACATAGAGGAATACAACATGAACATTTCTTCCACCAGCCAATACGGCACGGCAAAGGAAAACATTGCCATTTCTCTGACGGGCAAGGACGTGCGTTGCGCCTACAATGCAAAGTACCTCAACGACTGCCTTAAAGTGATAAACGCCGAAGCCATAAAAATGCAGTTTGCCCAACACAACAGTTGCGTGATAACGATAAACAACAGCGACGAAGTGTTGTACTTCATTCTTCCAGTAAAACAAATTGTGTAAAGAAAAACATAAAAACTTATAAAATTGCCGTGATGACCGTGAAAAAAAACAGTTGTTACGGCATTTTTAATGTGAAAATTTTTTATTTTTGATAATAACTTGTAAAAAAATATCTGTCGTACAAAAACGAAATTACAGTTGTAAAAAAAACGACAATTGCAAAAAAAACGACAAGAGGGAATTTCTTGCAATGTACATGCACGGCTAGCGAAATGCCGCAAAAAGGCAAAAAGTAAGCAGTTTTCGGTGAAAATGCGGTTGAAAAATCAGCCAAAAATCTTTCTGTAACAAAAGGGGAAAAGTAACGCAGACATTACAAGAATAAAAAACAAAGTTGCAACAAGAAAAAAATGCAGGCAAAAACATTTTGATAAACACAACAAAAAAACAAGAGTTTGTGGCAAAAAAAAAGCGTTTGAACAAACCTTTACTGAGAAATAGGAAAAAAGTAACGTCTGCATTTACAATTATAAAAACAAAATCGCAACAAAAAAAAATTGCAAAAAAAACATTTATAATAATCGACAAAAAGTAAAAGAAAGCGTTTTCGTGTAAATGCGTTTGAAAAAAACGTTTACAAAACTTTCCTGTAATAAAAAAGGACTAAAAGTAACGCAGATATTACAATTATAAAAACAAAGTTGCAACAAGAAAAAATGCATGCAAAAACATTTTGTAAAACACGAAAAAATAGCAAAAGGGAATTATTCATAAACAAATACAAAAACAATACTGAGGAAAAAGCATTTGAAAAACACGACAAAAAACGACAAAAAAGAAAAATTGTGTGTAAAGGTGCGTAAAAATTACGAAAAACAAACAATTTCCGACAAAAAACAACAAAACGGCAGTAAAAACATGTCTTCTGACAAAGTAACCGCCTCAACAGGCGATTGCAGCAAAATACCGACTTTCACTCTGCCGTTACCGCCTGCAATACAGGCAGAAAAAATTTTCATCGTACTTTTGCAAAAAAAGTTGTGAAAAGCGAAAAAAAACAACTTTTTTGGTGGAAAAAGCCGCACAAAAAAGTTGTTTTAATACAAACTGCCCTGCCCAAATTTGTCTGTAAAAAGTTTGGGGTAGTGTCCGTTTAAGAAAGTTTGTCGCAAATTACAAATGAAGCATTACAGAGCCTTGCTTTGCCTTGCAAACGGGACAAATCTGCCAAGGCTCGTTTCCCGTGTGACGGTAGCCGCAATCGGCGCACACCCATTCCACGGGCTTTTGTTTTTTGTACAAAGTACCCTCTTTAAGTTGCGTGTACAGTTCTCTGAACAGTTTTTCGTGCGCTTCTTCCACCTTTGCCGTCATATCGAACAAAGCGGCAATTTCCGTGAAACCTTCCTCTTTGGCAGTGAGGGCAAAAGATGGGTAGATTACCGTCGCTTCTTCCTTTTCGTCTTCGGCGGCAAATTTGAGGTTGTCCAAAATTACCCATTTTTGCTTGAAGGGGTAGCCTGTGCATATTTCTACGTTTTTAATGGGGGCGTTGTCCGCCTTTTGCAAAAAGGTGTAGAACATGCGTGCGTGGTTGAATTCCTGATAGGCAACGGTGTCCACAATTTCCGCCATGGCTTTGTAGCCTTCGTTTCTCATTCCGTATTCCATAAATTCGTAGCGTGTGCGAGCCTGCGTTTCCCCCGCAAAGGCCTTTGCAAGATTGACAAATGTTTGACTTTTCAAAAGATTCATTGTTTGCTCCTTCAAGACAAGGTGTCTTTCAATGTGTTTTGTGAAAGTGTTTCCCAAAAGAGAAAAAACAAACGGCAAAGGAAAAATTTTTTGCAAAGTTGCAGTCGGTAACGGTTGTTGACAAGGGCATTTTTGCTGTGATATTCTATACAAAAAGGTGAAAAATGAAAGAATACGCAAAACAACTTGCACGTCGGAAGTCCGTGCGCAAATACGACGAAAGCCTCAGCGTTTCCGCCGAAGAAATGAGAAAAATTCAGCAACAAATCCCCCTGTTGAAAAGCCTGTGCGACGGAATAAAGGTGGAAATTGAAATTACCGAAAGGAAAAACACAAATTGCAAGTGGAACGCACAGTACTGCGTGTTGTGTTACAGCGAGGAAAAACCCCGTTGGAGGGAAAACGCCGGCTACATGCTGGAACAGTTGGATTTGTTTTTGGCGTCGCTGGATATCGGGTGCTGTTGGTACGGCTGGGGCAAGTGTCCGCAGGAAAAGGAAGGCATGAAGTTTGCAATAATGATGTGTTTCGGAAAATGCCGAAAGGAAGACTTCCGTACGAAAAAGGACGAGTTTTTGAGAAACGGTGTAGAAAAAATGTACAAAGGTCTGCACGGTGAGGAACTTTCCGACGCATTTTTGGCACCCAGCGCCTGCAACAGTCAGCCGTGGCGGGTGGAACAAACGGACAACGTCATTAAAGTGTTTCGCCTAAAAAGCACGTTGAATCCTCTTTCACGGGTGCTTGCGGCACACTTCAACAAAATAGACATGGGCATTTTCCTGGTGTTTCTGGAAACCGTTTTGGAAGAAAAGTCAATAGAATTTTGTCGGGAAACGGTAAAAGAAAGAAAGGAAAATCCCGAGTTGGTGGCAGTTTACACGTTACGTTGAGTTTAGAAACACCGCAAAGGGAAAAACTGCCTTTGCAAGCAAACGAAATGCATTTTGAAAAGTAAAAAACTTTGCAATCGGTAAAAAGGCAAAATGTCTGGCGTTTGCAAACGGCAGATCCGAAACGGTGTTTGAACAATTTTTCTTGCGAAATTTGCAAAAACATGCATGCTAACAAAAATTTTCCACCGAACGCCTTCCCTTTTGCGTAAAATGTAACGTTTCTGCAACGGAAAATTACTTGAAAAACAGGCAAAAGGAAAGCACGAAAGGTGAACGGCAATAAATTCGCCTTGCCAAAAGTATTTTGACGGCAAAAAGGAGTTTTATCATTGCAAAACTTGCCGACAAAGTGTATAATAAAAGTACTATGCTGAAACTGAATCAAATTTGGAACAACATTCTGCTGGAAGCGGAAGCAAAGGTACAAACGCTTGTTTACGATTTGTACATCAACACACTTCAACCTGTCGGGCTGTACCACGACAGGCTTATTTTGCTTGCCGAAACAAGGGCAGTGAAAAACATTGTGGACAACAATTACAAGGACATTTTGCGCAGTTGCACCAACGTCGTTTTCCCTTCCATTGTGGACATAGAAATTATCACGGAAAAGGATCTTCCCAACGTAGGCAACGTGGAAAAGGAAGTGGACATTCCCGTCAGCGCCAACTACATTTCCGTAGTGGAAGAAAAAACCAACTTCATTTCGCAGTACACCTTTGAAAACTTTGTTGTGGGCAAAAGCAACGAGTACGCCGAAGCGGTGGCAAGGGCGGTGGCGGACAATCCCGGCACCAAGTACAATCCCGTGTTTTTGTGGGGAGGAGTGGGTCTTGGAAAAACCCACCTGATGCACGCAATAGGAAACCGTCTGCAACGCAACTACCCCGAAAAAAAGATAATGTACGTTACCTGCGACCAATTTATGAACGAATTTATCGAGTCGCTTCACGACACATCCAACCCCAACGCCAAAAAGGTGTTCAGGGACAAGTACCGCAAACTTGACGTGCTGATGATGGACGACGTGCAGTTTTTGGCAAACAAGGAAGGCACGCAGGAGGAAATTTTCCACACTTTCAACGAATTGTACCTTTCGGACAAGCAGATTATTCTCAGCAGCGACCGTCCCCCAAAGGAAATAAAGATTGAAGAACGGTTGCGCACCCGTTTTGCCATGGGCGTTATTGCCGACATTCAACCCCCCAACCTGGAAACGAGAATTGCCATTTTGCAAAAAAAGTGCAGTCAAAAGGGATACAACGTCAACATCAGGGTGCTTAGCCTCATTGCGGAAAAAATAACCAACAACATACGTGAAATGGAAGGAATGTTAAACCGCATAATCAGTTACTCCACACTTGTCGGAGGCGACCCCAACGACATGAACATCGTCAACGACGCTTTGAGAGATTACGCCGAAGCGACAAGCGACATAATCACCATCGACCACATAGTAAACGCTACCTGTGAATACTTCCACGTCAAAAAGGAAGAACTTGTGGGCAAAAAGAAAAACAAAGAAATTGTCGTTCCCCGTCAGATTTGCATCTACCTCATTTGCGACATTCTGGGGCAAAGCGTGCCCCTTGTTTCCATAGGCGAGTACTTTGGCGGAAGGGATCACACCACCGTCATGCACGCAAGGGACAAAATAAGCGAGGACGTGAAAAACAACGATTTTTTGGCGTCGCAGGTCAAGGACATTAGGGACAAGATTTACAACAGATAAAAAGCAAGGGCAGACATCGTATAACCCGTTTGCCCGTGTATTCCACAGAATTTACAACAGATAAAAAGCAAGGGCAAACACCCTTGCTTTTTTAACGCAATTGTAAAAGTTCTGAAACAGACGGTTTTTGAAAAAATGCAAATAAAACATGTACCGTATGCAAAAATTTGCAACAGTAAGTTTACATTGACAAATTTGTTCGATGGTTTATCACGTTTTATCCTGTCCCCACAGAATGTCTATATGGTAGTTATCTTGAGCCCAATCGTCATGCCAGCCTTCGGGCTTTGAATCTACTTCGCAATACACATTTAACTGATTGAAAGTAAAAGCAACGAAAGCCGCTTCTCCGATGTACGTTACGCTTTTTGGAATGAATATTTCTTTTAAGTCGGTAATGTAGAAAGCCTTAGTTCCAATCTCTGTAAGATTTTGAGGCAGAACAATAGTTTCAATGGCACATTGGGAAAAGGCGTTTTCACCTATGACGGTTACGCTTTGCGGAATTGTTAATGAAACTAGCGATTTACAGTTTGAAAACATGTACGGTCCTATTTTCGTAAGATTATCGGGAAGTATAACGGATTTCAAACTGTGGCAATTTGTAAAAAGATTTTCCGTGTCCAATTCCGTAACGCCGGACAGGTCGATTGATTCAAGCGATTGACACTGCTCGAAGGTGCTTTTCCCGACTTTTTTGACGGATTCGGGCAACACGACAGATGTCAGATTGTAAAAACCACGGAAAGTTCCGTCAAGTTCCCTGACTTTGCATCCGTCCTCAAATGTTACGGTGGAAACGGTGTTAAATTCGTTGACGGAGCCATGGTGTTCAAACAAATTGAAATAGGTAGCGACTTCCACGTCTTTTCCTATCACAAATTCCAGGCCGTTGGCGGTTTTTGTGTCTAAAAGGTACCAAGAATACTGCATAGTTTCGTTACCTGGCACGTTGTTGCAGTTTAATATTACTTTTTTCAAACCGCTCAATCCTGAAAAAGAGGACACGTAGGATGTTTGGAAACTGTGTCCCAAGTACAATTCTTCAAGGGAAACGCAACCTTTAAACGCCGATTCGCCCACAAAGTTAAGGTTGTCGCCCAAGTTTATCCTTTTCAGGTTGGTACAGTTGTAAAAGGCTCCGTCTCCGATTTTTGTAATTGTCGAAGGCAACACGACTTCTACAATGTCGGACCTGCTGAAAGTGCTGTCAGGAATTTCCGTAAGACCTTCCTCAAGAACGATTTTGGAAGGCATGCGATCGTAACTTACAAATCTTTTGATGTCCGTTCCCTTTATGTACAAGGTTTTGACCTGTTCAAAGTTTTTCCACTCTACCTGTCGCACGGGAAGTCCTCTCAATGTTGTGCTGACGGTAACTTCGGTGAGGTTTTCGTCGATGGCTGTTACTTCGTATTCCTTCCAGTTTTCCGTTACCTGATAAGTAACGCCGTCAACGGTCAATTTGCTGAAGGGAAACAGCGTTGCAAAGGCCGTTCCGCCTGCGATTACGCACACCAAAAACAGCGACACCACCACGACGGAAAGAACACGCCTTTTTTTGTTGACGGCGTCCCTCATGTGGCGGAAACAGTTTACGATAAACGCAGCAAAGGCGGCAAAAATTTCCCCCGCAATCAAAAATATGAAAAAGGAAGCAATGGGATTGCCGAATCCGAACCCGATGACGGGCAAAGTTTTTTCCGGCGGGAAAATGAAGGGAAAGGCAAATCCGAAAATACCGAAAAGCACTCCGAAAACGGCGGCGAAAATGCCGTGAATTTTCAGGTCGGTGTCGGTATCCACCTCTTTGCCGCTGCTTTTGCGGTACAGACTTCCGCTCACCACAAAGTAGTAGTTGTGCTCTTCCCCGTTTTAACGAGTTTCGCTTGCTTGGGCTTGAAGTCCGATTGCAAAGGCGCTCTTCCCCCGGTGTCGTAGTTGTACCAGTTGTTCCAGGCACTATCGTAATCTGCCTGCGCCTTGGCGTCGTTTATTTCCTGCCTTGCCTGTTGGTCGGCGTAGTCCTGATCCGTGGCGTAGTAGGTAATTTCGTCCACAAGGCGGAATTTTGCCGAGGAAAAACCGTCCTGTTTGAGGCGTTTTGTAAGGTAGTCGTTCATGAGAGTAACGACGCTGTTTTTGCCCTTGTTGACGGAAGCCTTTTCTTGGTAATAATCTGCCGAAACGGCGTCTTTGAAGTGGAAAGAGAGATTTCCTTTCAGAATGTGCTCCTTTATTTTTTCCACGTAACCGTCGTACAGTTTCACCCATTCGTCGGGAACGTGTCCCTCTTTGACCTGACGGGCAAAAGCGTCGAAGGCGTCCTCCTTCTGCTTTTGCAGTTGCGCCTTTTGCTGTTTGTAGTTTTGTTCCCGTTGCAAAGAAAGGGCTTTTTCCTCTTTTGCCTTTTCTCGGTTCTTTTGGCTTTGTTCCTTTTGCTGATTTACCAAATCGTCACGTAAAGACATTGCGTTTACCCCCCCGTTTGTGTTTTAACAGAAATCTCCGTCCGTTGCCAGATTGATACTTGATAAAATTTTATTAAACAATAATTTACAAAATTATATCAAAAATAAATTACACAAGCAAGAAAATAACGTCAAAAAAGCAACCGCATTGTAAAAAGTCTTTTTGTAAAAATATCCGCAGCGGCTATCGGCAATGGAAAAATACTTTTTGGCAAAAATTTTGACAATAATTATCAAATGATAAGGAAAAACATTGTACAACGCTTGGAAAACGGCGTTTTGGAAAAAACGGCAAAAAATAAGGCAACCTTTGCCCGTCAAAGGCAGGCGTGTGCGTTGCAAACACTTGACTTTGAATTGTGTATTTGATAAAATAGGGTGAATGCTATGGTGGTAGTGTGTGTCTTTACCGCCGAAATGCTTTTTTTACTACTACAACGCACAATTTTTTGTGCAGAAATAAGGAGAACCAAAATGAAAAGAACCTATCAACCCAAGAAAAGACAAAGAAGCAAAGTTCACGGATTCCGTGCAAGAATGAAGACAACCGGCGGCAGAAGAACGCTTGCAAGAAGAAGAAACAAGGGTCGTCATTCTCTTTCCGCCTGATTTCGGGGCAGAAACTTGAAGTCTATTTACAGGCTTAAAAAGAACTATCAATACAACTACGTCTACAAGCATGCGCAAAGCGTAGCCGACAAATACATTGTGTTGCTGTACTGCAAAAACAACAAAAAATTGTCGCAGGCAGGCTTTTCCATAAGCAAAAAGTACGGACACGCAGTAAGCCGAAACAGAATACGCCGTCAGATGAAGGCTGCGGCGTCGATGTTTATGCCCAAAGTAAAGGAAGGTTACAACCTGGTGTTTGTGCCTCGCAAAAAGGAAGAGTACGCCTTTGCGCAAATATGCGAAAGCATGCAAAAACTGTTGCAAAAGGCGGATTTGTTACTGTGAAACACGTGGCAATTTTTCTTTTGAAGGTGTACAAAGCCACCTTCTCCCGCTGGAAGGGCAAAAAGACATGTATCTACACGCCGAGTTGTTCGGTGTATTCCATGGAAGCGTACAGGTCTTTCGGTTTTTTCAAGGGAAGTTGGCTGACTTTTTTGCGTCTTTTGCGTTGCGCCCCGTGGGGAAAGGGTGGTTTCGACCCTGTGCCAACAAACCTCAGGGGAAATATGAAGTGGTTTGTTTGATGGATTTGTGGGAGTAACAATGAAAAGAAAAAAGCAAATTTTTGCGCTTGTAATGCTGTTTGCATTGCTTTGCGTGTTTGTGCTGGCAAGTTGTCAGACGGAAAAAGCCGACTACTTCAACTACACCGAGGCAAACCTCGGCGTAATGGGCAAGTTGGTCAAACTGATGCACGGCTGGATTGGCAACTACGGCTGGACGGTTGTTGTATTCACGCTGTTTTTGAAGTTGGTAACATTGCCGTTGGACATCTGGCAGCGTGTGGCATCTCGCAAGATGACGCAGAAAAACAAACAAATGCAACCCTTGCTTGCGGAAATTGACAAACGTTACGGAGCAAATACGCCCCGTGCAAACGAAGAAAAGAAAAAGGTGTACGGAAAAGCGGGTTATTCCATGTTTTCCTCCTGCTTGCCCATGATAATTTCCATGGTCATTTTCTTTGTAATGTTTGCCGGCTTGCGTGATTACTCCACCTACAGCAGCGTGAAGAACTTTCAGGGACTTTCCGACACCTACTACGAAGCCTACTACACCACTGTACAACAGGAAGGCGGCGAAAAGTGGGACTATCTGCAAAACGAATACAACACGGTGTTTGAAAGCAGTCAGGAAACCAACGAGTACAAAAAGCAGACAAATGCCTACATTGTGGGCATCGACCACTTTGAAAACAAGTACGGAGTGGCATTTTGCGAAACCTATCGCAACGCCTCTTTGGAAAAGGTGAAAGAGTACTACATCGGCAACCACGAAAGTTGGCTGTGGATTCAGAACGTTTGGCAGCCCGACACGTGGGTGTCCGTAATGCCTGCCTACAACGACAGCACAAACGGATTCAGCGCAACGGTTGACATGAGCGAATTCGGCGTGGACAGCGGACTTACTCACTACGAACTTATTCGCAGCGCAGTGTTGCAAACGGGCATCCGTGGGAAAAACGGCGCATGGAACGGGCTTATGATTTTGCCTCTGCTTTCCATCGGGCTTTCCTTCCTTTCCATGTTTTTGTCGCAGTATCTGGACAAAAAGAGCAAAAACAAGGCCGAACAACCCACCCAGCAGGACATTCAGACGGCAACTACCAACAAAACAATGATGATAATGATGCCCCTTATGATGGCGATTTTCGGATTTATGTACACCGGAGCATTTGCCATCTACATGGTGGTAAACTACACTTTGAGCATTCTTTCCACCGTTGCATTGCGTAAACCCGTGGAAAAGATTGTGGACAGAAGTTTTGCCAAGGAGGAAGCAAAGAACAAATCCGGCAAAGCAAGTTATATGAGGTAATTATGAGAAAAGACAACTCTGAAACCGCAGTAACGGAGGACGTTACCTCCGTTGCACAAGCGGAAGTTTCCACCGAAACTTCTGCCGAGGGAGAAAAAATAAAGGACTTTTTGCAAAACGTGCTGGAAAAAATGGGTTGCGCCGATTGCGACGTGCAAATTTACGAAAAGGAAGACGCAGTTTGCCTCAACATTTTCGGACAGGACGCAAACAGCGTTATCGGAAGGCACGGCGAAGTGCTGGACGCATTGCAGTACCTTTGCAGTTTGCTTCTCAACGGCAAGCACGGCAACTTCCGCCGTGTGGTAATCGACACCGAAGGCTACCGTGAAAAGAGGGAAAAGACCTTGAAACGCCTTGCTTCCAATTTGGAATCCAAGGTTAAGCGCACGGGCAAGGCTGTGAAACTTGAACCCATGAATCCCTACGAAAGACGCATTATTCACACCGCTTTGCAAAACAGCAAGTACGTTACCACGGGAAGCGAGGGACAGGGAAACAACAGACACATCGTCGTTTCCCCCAAGGAACAAAGCGACATTCTCAACGCCCCCAACGCGCCGAGAAAAACCCTCAACTTCGTGTACAGAAGCGACAAGAAAAGAAGATAAGTAAAGGTTGCAAAATCGGAAACGCAAACGGAATGGCAGATGAAAACGCCTCTAAAAGCGCAGGCAATGCCGACTTTGTGCAAACTGCCTACAAGGCAAACGTCATGTTGCGAAAACAACTGTGGCAGTTGCAACCGTTTCAAAAGTTTTCGTTAATCTTGCAAAAACAAAAAGCACGCAATTACAGCGTGCTTTTTTATTTTTTGACCAAATTTTTGCAGACGTATAAGCGTTTTGCGCACAAAATCTTGAAAATACAAGGCTTTGTGAGCGAAAATTCTGAAAGCAAAAACGTGTTTTTTTGTAAAACTCAACCGTACGGTTGTTGCAAGAGACAACTCACAAAGGCGATTTTCTGGGTTTGTTTTGTCCCCTGGGATACTGCAACGGCGTGTGTGTTTTTTTGACATACTGCAAAATGCATCGCCTGCTTCCGTCCGGCAAAGTGAAGTTTTTACTGTCTGTAAGAACCAATCCCAGCACCTTGCAGGCGTTTTTTGCCGTGAGGCTTTCTTCCAAGTCCGTTTTGTATGCCACTATGCTACCGCCAACCTTCACGATTTGCGCCGTGTATTCCAACAAAACAGGTAGGGGCGCAACTGCTCGGGCGGTTGCAACGTCAAAGGCTTCACGGTTCGTTTTTGCAAAATCTTCCGCACGTTGGTGATAGAAGTTTGCCGAAATACCCAACTTTTGGCAAAGCATCTGCGTGAAAATTATGCGTTTTTGCAGGCTGTCCACCAGCGTTACGTCAATGTCGGGACGGAGTATTTTCAACGGTAACGAGGGAAATCCCGCACCGCTGCCTATGTCGCACAGCGATACGCCCTTTTTCAGAAACACGCTACCCAACATACTGTCGGCAAAGTGTTTTTCCCACACGGCTTCTCTTTCCGCAATGGCGGTGAGGTTGTACTTTTCGTTTTCTTCCAGCAAAAAGTCGCAGTAGTATTCCAACTGCTTTTCCTGTTCTCCCGTCAGGGCAATGCCCGTTTGTTGAAAAATAAAGTCTTTCATGTTTTCCTTTTTGTCAATTCCCGTTGTTTTGTTGTGTAAAATTCCTTACAAACGCATGTCTTGCATCAAAAACACGCAAACGGTTGCGTAAATGTTGTCAACCGTTGTAAGGCAGTCGCAAAAATTTTCATTGCCTGCATTTTTGGAAAAGTTCGCTTTGTTTTTTCGAACCATTTCAAAGACGCTTTTCTGTTTTCGTTTTTTACTTTTCGGTAAAAACATCGTATAACAAGCCGGCACAACAAAATGTCTGCAAGACCGTTGTGCAAAAGAGTTGAGATGGCGCCTCAAATTTGCCTGTAAACACTTGCAAAATTTTTTTGCGTTGTTGATACATCTAAAAAGCCTGTGCAAAGCACACAGTAAGGTTTTTTCTTGTTTGTTATAATACCCTAGACTCGTTTTGTATCAAAAACACGCAAACGGTTGCGTAAATGTTGTCAACCGAGTTTGTTTTGGGCAAGGTACACGATGAGAATTTGCACGTCTGCCGGCGAAACGCCGCTTATTCTTCCGGCTTGTCCAAGGTTTGCGGGACGGATTTTTTGCAGTTTTTGTCTTGCCTCTATGCGAAGTCCGTCAATTTTGTCGTAGTTTATGTCGGCGGGAAGAGGCTTGTTTTCCAATTTTTGTGCCTGCGCAATGGCTTCCTTTTCTTTTTGAATGTAGCCACGGTATTTGCATTCCACATCCACTTCGTACAAAATATCGTCGTCGACACCTTCAAAGTAGCCCAGCGTTTGCAAATCTTTTGCAAAAATGTTGGGGCGACGCAGTATTTCTTCCAAGGTCAGCCCTGCGTTTGTGTTGACTTCCCCCTTTTGTTCAAACAACTGTGCGTACACTTTGGGCGAAAGCGACGTGTTAAGTTGCGACATTGCCTTTTCCAACTGTTGTTTGCGATGAAGAAATTTGCCGTAGCGTTTTTCCGTTACCAACCCAACCTCTTTGCCAATTTCCGTAAGACGGAAGTCTGCGTTGTCCTGTCGCAACACAAGGCGGTGTTCGGCACGGCTGGTCATCATGCGGTAAGGCTCGAAAGTTTCCTTTGTGGTGATGTCGTCCACAAGCACCCCGATGTAACTGTTGTCTCGGGGAAAAACTACGGGCGTTTTGCCGTGAACGTACCGTTCGGCGTTTATTCCTGCCACAATGCCCTGCGCCGCCGCTTCTTCGTAACCGCTTGTTCCGTTTATCTGTCCTGCAAAAAACAGGCCCCTGACGTGTTTTGCCATAAGTGTTGCGTCAAGTTGCGTTGCGTCGATGCAATCGTACTCTATTGCGTAGGCGTCACGCATAATTTCCACATTTTCCAGCCCTTCGATGCTGTGGTAAATTTGTTCCTGCACCCAAGCAGGCATGGAAGAGGACGCCCCCTGAACGTAAAATTCGCAGGTGTCGGAGGATTCCGGCTCCAAAAATATCTGATGACGTTGCTTGTCGCTGAAACGCACCACCTTGTCTTCTATGCTGGGGCAGTAACGTGGACCTACGCCGTTTATGGAACCGTTGTACAGCGGTGCCAGATGTTTGTTTTGTAAAATTATGCGTTTTGTTTCCTCCGTGGAATAGGTGAGGTAGCAACTGCGTTTTGTTTCCGGAAGTTTTTCCGTCATGAAGGAAAAGGGCGTGGATTCGTCGCCCGGTTGCTCCACCGTTTTGGAAAGGTCTATTGTTTGCAGACGCACCCTTGCAGGCGTTCCCGTTTTGAAACGGCGCACGGTAAAGCCTAAATCGACCAGGCTTTTGGTGAGAAACTGCGCATTGGCAAATCCGTTCGGACCGCAGTTTCGCACACATTCCCCAACTATTATGCGAGAGTCGAGGTACACGCCGCAACACAGTACTACGGCTTTTGCCTTGTAAGTGAGGTTCACCGCCGTGGTAACTTCAAACCCGTCGTCGGTTCTGACTACGGAAACGGCTTCACCTTGGCGAAGATGAAGGTTGGGTGTGCTTTCCACCGTTTGTTTCATGTTTACGTGATACAGATTTTTGTCCACCTGCGCTCGTGGCGAGTACACGGCGGGGCCTTTCCCCTTGTTTAGCATTCGCATTTGAAGCAGGCTTTTGTCGGCATTTACCGCCATTTCTCCGCCCAAAGCGTCAATTTCCTTGACTATTTGCCCCTTTGCCGTGCCTCCGATGCTGGGATTACACGCCAAAAAAGCCACCGTGTCCAGGTTGGTAGCCAGCATAAGGGTGTTGCACCCCAATCTTGCAGTGGCAAGCGCCGCTTCACAGCCGGCATGTCCTGCCCCCACTACGATAACATCAAAATCTCTCAAAATTCACCTTCCGATGCGTTCAAACGCATGCTTTTGTTTTTTGCTGTTTTTTTTGTATTGTTTTGTATTTGTTTGTTTATTTGCTTACCTTTGACAATGCGTAAACGCATTGCAACGTCTTTCGCAGTACCGTTTGCAAAAGGCAAAACCGCATTTTGTGGCTGTACGGGTAGCGGAATTGTAATCTTTTGTCAACTTCCTTTACGACGGTTTACCGCAAACAGGGTAATGCGTTTGCCGTTGGTTGAAAACACCGTTGTTGAAAGCAACGCATTGTTTTGTGTAATGATATACACTGATTTGTAAAAAGGACACACGTTGCGAAACTCGTTTTGCGCTGCGGTAATTTTCCGCTTAGCGTTGCGGAGAACTTACGCTTGAAAAGTAAGCTTTAATACAAGCATCTTAATATCACTGCACCGTTAAATGGGTTGCAGACAAAAGTTGTCTGTCAATGTACGTACAGTTAGAGTCGCATTACCTGTTACACCGTTGTGCAAAGCAACGCATGGTTTTGTGCAAACAGACGCACTGCTTTGTTGAAAGGCTACACGTTGAAAGGTTCCTTTTGTGTTGCAGTAATTTACTAATTTATGTTGCGACACCCTACGTTTCATGGCGTAAACGGTAACGCAGTATTTTGATTTACGGCAGATAAACGGTAGCACAAACGCATACAACGTCCTTTTGCCGTAGCGTTTAATTTGGTTATCGCAAACGCCGTTAGCCAAACAAAATATCAACGGGCATGCCGTAAACACTTACATTGAAGCATTTTTCTTTCACACAAAAGGAATTTTCAACGTCCTGCTTTTTGTGTTGAATTTTGCGGTTGAAGTTTCTGTTTTCGTGTAAAAATTTTGTTGTCGAGGCTTTTTGAAACCGCTTCGACGGCAACAAGAAACAACTTTCAAACATCTCAAAAATACACAAAAACGCATTGATATTGCTCAAAATGTACATTATCACTGCTGTTTTGTGTAATTTGTGTTATTTTCCCAAACAGAATTTGCTGTAAATGTTGTCTATTATGTCTTCCTGCGTGTTGGTGCCTGTTATCTCTCCCAATTTCTCCCACGCAAGGCGTATGCCCGTGGAAAGAACGTCCAGTGTGGATTGAGTCTGTCGCAACAAATGTATTTGTCTTTTCGCCTCTTTAAGGCAGGAAAGGTGTCTTTCGTTGGTAATAAGCAGGTCGCTGTTTTGAATTTCTCCTGCGTCGAACATGTCGTACAAACGCTGTTTCAACTCTTCAACGTCGCCGCTTTTTGCCGAAAGGGCAATTTGATTTTTTTGCAATGCGGGAGCCTGATATAGGTCGCTTTTGTTGTAAATTTTTATCACCGGCTTTGTGCTTTCAAAGGTGGTTTGGTCGTTTGGCGTTTCCACCAGGTACAGCACGACGTCGGCTTTTTCCGCCGCCCTGTGCGCACGTTTTATTCCTTCCGCTTCCACTTTGTCGCTTGTGTCGTGAATGCCTGCCGTGTCCACGAAGTTGAATTTAATGTCTCGGTAGTAGACGCTTTCGCAGAGAGTGTCCCTTGTGGTGCCCTCTACATCTGAAACAATGGCTCTGTCTGTTCCGAGCAGTGCGTTGAGCAAACTGGATTTGCCCACATTGGGTGCGCCAACTATTGCCACGTCGATGCCGTATCTGGCAACTTTTCCCAGGGCGGAAGTGGCAATTATGCCGTCAAGGCTGTTTTCCAACGCTGCAAGTTGCTCTTTCACGCTTTGAGTTGTCGGCAATTCCAAATCTTCTTCGGGGTAATCCAGTGCCGCTTCGCAGGCGGAAAGAATGTCCAGAAGCACTTTTTGCAATTCCACTACCTTTTTGCCCAGTTTGTTTTCCAACAGGTTTGCCCCTGCTTTGGCAGCCGAAGCCGTTTCGGCGTCTATCATTTCAATTATTCCTTCGGCATTTGTAAGGTTTTGCTTGCCGTTTATGAAGGCACGTTTGCTGAATTCGCCGTTTTGCGCCATCACTGCACCGTTTTCCAGACATGTTTCAATCACTGCCTGACTGACGGCTGTACCTCCGTGGCAGTGAAATTCCACCGTATTTTCCCCCGTGTAAGAGTGGGGAGCGGCAAAATACACACACATTGCCTGTTCGTCAAAGTGTTTGGTGTGCAGTTTGCCCACTTTCAGCATGTTCGGCTGTGTGGGAAAGGGATTGAAAAACTTTTTTGCAATGGTTATGGCGTCATCTCCGCTCATTCGCACAACTGCGATTGCACTGCGGCCACGGGCGGTGGACAATGCGACAATAGTATTGGACATAAATTACCTCTCAAAACAATATTGTACCACTTTGACGGAAAAATCTCAACACCTTGCGTTGCAGGGGAGAAAAGTTGTGCAAAAATTTTGTGCGGTAAAAGCAGTCGGCACATTATTTTTACAAAAAAGGCTTTTACTGTTGAAAAAGAAGGGGGTTTGTGATATTATTTATAGGTAAAAATTTATCCTTTCAAATTGTGTTCGGAGTTATTATGGGAAAAATAATTGCTTTTTCAAACCAAAAAGGTGGCGTCGGAAAGACCACCACGGCAATAAATTTGTCTACCTACGTTGCAATGGCAGGCAAAAAGGTGCTTTTGGTGGATTTTGACCCCCAAGGCAATGCCACAAGCGGATTCGGCTTTGAAAAAAATCAGCTGGAACACACCTGCTACGACGTGCTTATGGAAGATTGCGCCGCACAGGAGGCGATTTTGCCCACCATGGTGGAAAATCTTTCCATGCTTCCCTGTAATATGGACCTTGCGGCGGCGGAAGCCGACCTTGTAAACATGATGGCTCGTGAAAGCGCATTAAAGCGTGCGCTTGCACCCGTCAAAGACAACTACGACTACCTTTTCATCGACTGTCCGCCCAGCCTCGGGCTGATAACTCTCAATGCGCTGGTTGCCAGCGACGCCGTTATCATTCCCATTCAAAGCGAATTTTTCGCCTTGGAGGGGCTCAGTCAACTTATGCACACCATAAAACTTGTGAAACAACGGCTGAATTCCGCCTTGAAGATAAACGGCGTGGTGCTGACAATGTACGATGTGCGCACCACCATGTCCAAACAGGTTACGGCGGAAATTTACAAGTACTTTGGCGACACCATTTACACCGTGCCTGTGCCACGCAACGTCAAATTGGTGGAATCGCCCAGTTTCGGCGTTCCCATTCCGTTGCATGCACCACGTTGCAGCGGCGCAGTTGCCTACGAAGCGCTGGCAAAACAGTTCTTGGAAAGAGAGGAAAAGTAACATGGCGAAGACTGTAAACAAAGGATTAGGAAGAGGCCTTGCCTCTTTGATGGGCTTCAACGACATCGACGACATTGCCTTAAAAACAGGCAGTGAAAACACCACTGTGTCGGGAAAAACTGCAGACGGTGTGGTAAATTTGGCACTTTTGGACATTGACCCCAACAGGGAACAGCCCCGAAAAAACTTTGACGAAGAGGCGTTGAACGAACTGGCGGAAAGCATCCGCACCTACGGCGTAATTCAGCCTATTGTTGTTACCCCCGTAGGCAAGCGTTTTATGATAATCGCCGGCGAAAGACGTTTCAGGGCAAGCCGCATTGCGGGGAAAACGGAAATCCCGGCAATAATTCGCAACTACACCCCGCAGGAAATAAAGGAAATAAGCCTTATTGAAAACCTGCAACGTGAAGATTTGTCCCCCATCGAGGCGGCACGGGCAATCCGCACTTTGATGACGGAATTCAACATGACGCAGGAAGTTGCCGCCGACCGTATCGGAAAAAGCCGCTCTGCCGTGGCTAATACTCTCCGTCTGCTCACTTTGCACGACGACGTAATAAAACTTATCGAAGACGGAAGGCTTTCGGCAGGACATGCCAGGACTTTGGTAGTCGTTCCCAAAGAGTATCAGTACAAGTTGGCGCTGAAAGGTTGCGACAATCAGATGACGGTGCGTGAAATGGAAAAAAACGTGCGTGCTTTTCTCAATCCTAAACCGCAAAAGGAAAAAAACACGGAGGAATGCAAAGAATTGCACGAACTTGTTTCCAACATGCAACGCACGTTTGCCACAAAAGTTTCGGCAATAGGAAACGCAAACAAAGGCAGGCTTTACATAGATTACTTCACCGCCGACGATTTGGACAGAATATGCCGTCTTGTGGAAGACTGGATGCAGGACAAGTTTCGTAACGGTGAGGACGAGTAAAGATTGTGCCCATCGGAAATATTGCTTATTCGTAAAAGACTGCGTTTGCAGTCTTTTTTTGTGTTTTGCAGTCTATTTTTTTGTTGCGTTTGAAGCCGTACAAAATGTTGCTTTGAATCAATCAAAATAGTTTTTCTAAATTATCATTTGTGGAAGATTCTCTTGAAACCTTCAAAATTGCAAAATTTTCGACAAAACATGTTGTCATTTTTGATACATTTTGTACGAAAACATGCAACCGTATGTAAAAATATTGTACACAGCTGTAAAAACGTTCTTTTGTCTTCTTCCGCTAGCGAGCAAATGCAGGACAACATCTGACACGGAAAGCCGTCCGAAAACGCTGTTATTTTGATTTTTAAGAACAAACAGACGGACTAAAACCTCTTGTGAAGAGGATGCGACATGCAAAAAGCATTTTTTTGCTTAAAATTATTGTATACAACTTCGTTTTCCCTTGTGTCTGCTGTCTACTCACAAACGTTTGTTCTCTAAGCGTTATTTTACTGTTGGTTTGTAAACATTTGCGTTACCGCTACTAAATAAACAACCTACATATATTTACATTTTGTTTTTATTTTGATCTAAGTCTTGAAAAGTGTTTCGTAAACATTAGGGTTATATTTTTCGGAATTACTGATACGTTGAACATAACGTTTTCGGCTAGAAAACTTCATAAATAACCTACGTGTAATTACTTTTTGTTATTTTGTATTTTGATCTGGACCTGAAAAGCGTTTTGTAAGCATTAGAATTGTGTTTTTCGGGATTACCGATACGTTTAATATAATGTTTTTAGTTATAAATCTTCATAGACAACTTCATATACTTGCTTTTTTATATTTCGATTTAAGCCTTTGAAGGTGTTTCGTAATCCTTAAGTTTTGTTTTTTGGAATTACCGACATATTGAGCATTACGTTTTCGGCTGGAAAATGTCTTTCTGTAAACAAACGTCATGAATTTCTGCACCACTTTGAAAGCAAAATGTACTTTTTTTGATTATTGCACGGTATGGAATGCCTTTTGCTGTCGGTAAATGTCTGTGCTCCTGCAGAAATTACCTTTCGTGTGGGTAAATTGTCTTGCGTAGCAATTAAAATGCATAAACAAACAAAGCTTATGTCCGTTCCTTTGACGTGTTTTTATGATGCGTAAAATTATTTTTCCAAACAATGCGTCCGAATAAATACTGACAGACTTTCCGCCTTGAATAGAGCATTTGTCTGCCATGCTGAACAGTGACGGACTTAGGGGGGGTTCAACGCAATTCTTGATTCTTGCGAGCAAAAGGCTTTTTTGTTAATCACCATTACATTGTTTCTTTTCGAATAGAGGTAGGAGATTAAAGTTTTACAACGTGTTTTTACATCATATTTTCAGAAGAAAACTACCGCGGAAATGTTTTTCTTTTGTCCGCTTATCAAATAGCGTGTGCTTTTCATACCTTTTGATGCTAATTCAGGTAAATAGTTGATTTTCAGTCATTAAGCAACAAAAAACACTTGAAATTGGCATATATTATGTGATATAGTAAATTAAATTTGTATGTGTTTGAGGACGACGCATACTAGGCGTAATGGTGCTAAACCTGCAAATCAAAGTCTGATTATCAAAGTTGTGTGTAATCTCGGAAGTTTAAAACACGCTGTTGCTTGCAGGCGCTTTCAAAAAGTAAGTTTGAACCACGTTTCTTCTTGCGGTAACAGCCTTAGCCGGTCAAGTATCTTGTGCGCTCTTTGCCGTATAAAATAGAGGACTGATTCTGAGAATAAATTGCTGATTAAGTAACACAAATGTGATATACAAAAATATAACAAATTGACCAAAATTTTACATACGTATGTAAAATTTTGGTCAATATTATATACAAATATTATATATTTGAATTTTGTTTCTTTGTGTTGGCAGTCTGCATTTGTAACGTGTCAAAAACGACAAAATGTCGGAAAATTTGATATAAAACATAGCATATTGACCAAAAAAGGGTTAAATTTAGCATTATTTTGGTCAAAATTATATAAACATATTATACTGCAGCGTATTTTTTACAAATTTGACGAATTTGTACTGATTGAAACGAATACCGAGGTAAAATTTACGTTTTTTTTGATAATCTGAATATATTGGTTCTAGAAATCGCTTTTAGTGTACCAATATTTGCTTTTATCGAGGTTTTTGGATAAAAACAGGAAAAAATACCGTCGTTTTTGTGTGTTGTAGGCTCTGTTTTGTATTTTTTTGGTTATAAAGCGGCTTTTGTCGAAATATTGTCAATGAAAACCGGTCTTATGCATGCAAGTGTTGGCCGGTCGACTCTCCGAAGGATTCCTTTTGTTTTGTTGATGGTTGATTTGTAGTGCGGTTAGTTTGCTACTGCGCTGTGTCGGATGATTTTTAGACAGAGGCATGCATTTGCGTATTTTGTAATAAAAAACATTATGTTTTTTTGTAGTGAAATTCATGAATTTTGCTTAATACTTCACCGTTTGTCGGCAGTTTTTCTGCGAATATTTATGCTATATTTGCTGGTTGAAAGAGCCTTTCAGACAGAATATTTTTGTGACTTTTTAAATTTTTCCGACTAAAAGCAAGGGGCATTCTGTCTGAAAAATATATTGATGTGTCGTATTTGTTCATTTTTACTGCTGCTTAAAACAAGTAGTCTGAACGTGTAGCAAATAACAAAAACGCAGCAATCCCTCGCCAATTTTTGCCTTTGCATTTTGTGAATGTTCAAAAATGTGGACATTTCCTATTATTTAATTGACAATGATTGCAATGTTTTGATGTCGCCTTTTCGAGATTAATTATTTTGAAAAAAATTTTAGTGTACTATTTTCGTCTTGTTTTTGTTGAACATTGAAATCTGCGGGGGCTGCATTTGTTTGTGATATTTCCTGACACGCCTTTTTTTGCTTAAAAACATCTTTGACCACCTTTGTGATCAATAAAAGATGATAGCAATGTTTTTAACTATTGTTTCACGTGAAACAACCGTTAAAACATATGACGACAATGCTTTTGAGTGATTTTTACTTATTACTGTTGCTGAAAAATTTCTCTGTGTAGCACAGTTTTTTAATTATTCAGCTTTTAAACCGCATATTTACATTATTTTTAATCATTTAGTACTGCTTAAAACTGAATTAAACACAAAATCGTGCGTTTTGAGGAGCATAAATAAGCCTTTTAATAAGGAAAATGCATCACAATTTGTTAGAAAAGTTGATTATGATGCGTAAATAAAGATTGTTTGGTGTTGTTCATAAAAACACGAGTTTTTTAAAAGATTTTTGCAAGTTATAATTAGATTGTTTCTTGTAATGCTGTTTCGAATAAACGCTTTCGAAACTCAATTCCTTTGACGTTGGCACTGAAAACAATAATTACATACAAAAATTAGGCTGTACTTGTTTAAAATCCGATAAAATGGTTTTGAGAAAGCATGACAAACAACTTGTTTCACGTGAAACAAAGCAAATTGTAAGTTTTCGCTTTTCAAATGTCAAAGATACAATAGTTACAAAAAACAAAGTTTGCACATGGTTAAGTTGTTTAGATATAGAAAAAGTCTGAACGTGGCGTGCTGAAAACAAAGCAAATTTGATAAAAAATAGACAACATGTTTTGGATACTAGTAGTAAATAGCCCAAAAAGCGTTAAAAATTTGAAATAAAACCGCCCCGAAGCGTTTTTTTGCTTGAAAAATTGTTGTTATCGTCTAAAAATATAAAGAAAACAACGATAGTGTGGCAGAAACATTAACAACCTAATTTTAGGACATATATCTGATAATAACTATTGAAAAGTAAGGTGGATTTTGTTTCACGTGAAACAAGAGAGGGATACTTTAATAAATTCTTTAACAGTAATAGATGAAACAAAAAGAAGTGTCTGTGTTTCAAACTACAACAACATTATTCTTAAAAGTAGTGAAACACACGCTTTCAAAGTCTGTTTGTGCAGTTTTCATACGAGGCAACTAAATTTACAACAAAAAACCGCACAAATAGTGCGGTTTTTTGAGTATTTACCATATTTAAGCGTTCAAAACAGGCAATGTTACGTTAAGCAAATCGGCAAAAAGTGAACCGATAACGTTTGTGTCGTTAGCCGCAGACAGCAACTTGGAACTTTTCAAAAATTCCAGCATAGCGTCGGTGCTGTCGGGAGCAAACTTCATAACAACTATTTCCGCCAAGGTCAGTACAATTCCAATCAAGACAACGTAAGTTATGCCAACTGCCCAAACGGCACCGAGAATACGGTCGAGAGGTTTAAAAACAGGAAGTTGAGCAACTTTTTGCAATTGTTTTGCGATAAACTTCAAGACTGCATTCACAATTACAAACAAAACAATCCACAAAACTATTTCCACAATCAGGCTTGCTACGTAATTGCCGCACAGTTGTCCCAAGGTGGTGCATCCGAGTGCTTCCATACCGGCGTAGATTGTTGCTGCCATGCCACTGAGTATTTTCCAGGCTCCTCCGTTCTGTAAAATGGTTGCAAGTTCTTCGGCAGAAGTAACTTCTGCCTTAAACATCTCGTTTGTAAACCAATTTGTGGCGGTGCCCACAAAGTTTTGAAAAACACCGGTTGTCTTAACGGGCGTCATTATGAGCGAGGTGAGCATGGTGGCGAGGACTAGTGCAAGTAATCCGCAAAACACTCCGGACAGTTGTTTTATCAGTCCTTTGGCGCCTCCTGTAAAAAGAGCAATAACGGCGATTGCGACAAGAACCAAATCTGCTATTGTTCCCATTCTAAATCTCCTTAATAATGAACAAACAACACGTTAATGTTGCTTTTGCTTAATAATCAGTGCGTAAACTCAATCTCTGATTATTTTTTTGTAGTCTTAAGTGTAACGCTTACAATTTGTGTGTATTTTTCCGCAAACAAAGCGCAAATCCAACAAAAGCAGGTCGCCTGATTTGCAGAACGCACGAGTTGCCGCATCCGTTTTGACAACCGATGCTTTCCTGTGTTGCAACAGTTATCTTCCCACGCAATCACTTTCGTAACTTTCCGCCAAAAGGCGTCTATTTACAATGAAATAATGCAAGTTCAAAACCTTGTTTTCGCACACATTCAATTATCTGAAAATGTTTTCAACAAAGGAATAGAGAAGAATTTTCTGTAACCGCAATGCAGAAAGTTTTTAGTGCAAATTTTGCAAAAATGTCGACTACGGAAAACTTGCATTTGCCGATATATCAAACGGAACAAACACCATTCTGCGTTTGCCACATGAACGTGCAAAGTTGAAAATTTCGACCGTTTGACGTAGGCGACACAAAACAGTGTACACTTTGTTTAAGTATATAATAACATATTTCGGCATAAAAATAAAGTATTTTGCTGTTTTATGTCGTAGCATGAGTGTTGGCAATAAAGATTGTTGTTTTTTTTCAACAAATTCAATTCAACAACCATTGTTTTAAGTTAAGAACAACAGCAGAAGCAAAAAAAAATATCGGCAGTAAAAGTATGTTCGGAAAAAGGTTTTTTGAAAATTGACTTCTCGCAGGAAACGTTTATCGGTGGAAAAGTGCCGATATGTAAGCAACGTGCTTTGTTGTGTGCTTACATCCGCAAAAAAACGCACGTTAATGCGGTTGCTTTAATTGCAGACTGTAATCAATGACTTTCTGTGTAATGCCGGCTTTTTGAGTAAATCGGAACTCAATTACGTTGCAAATTTTACCGTGCTGTTGAAAATATCCAAAACAATCGGCACAATATGCGAAAATGCATATTGTACAAAACGTAAAATGTAAAAATAACGGAAATCAACTTCAAAACGTTAAAAAAGTAGTTGAAACTTCGCAACGATTTAATGAACAGAGTTTTGCAATGCGTTGCAATGTCTTTTGTAATTCACCAACCAAGTGATGAAATGTGTAGGAAATGTAGGAAAGATATTGCATTAAAATCGCACGGCAAACGGGAATACATAGTATGTTAAAACTCAAAAAGCAATAAATAAAGAAAATCCCTTTCAAAACCGCCGCAAAAGTTGAAACCCTATAATGGGTTATGGGCAGCGTTTTTCAATGTGTTGTAAGGTCTTTTGTAATTCACCAACCAAGTGATGAAATGTGTAGGAAATGTAGGAAAGATATTGCATTAAAATCGCACGGCAAACGGGAATACATAGTATGTTAAAACTCAAAAAGCAATAAATAAAGAAAATCCCTTTCAAAACCGCCGCAAAAGTGGTTGAAACTTTGCAACGATTTGATGAATAGTGTTTTTGGAAATGCGTTGCTGTGTTTTTTTGAAATTTTGCTAACTAAGCGACGCAATATGTAAGAAATGTAGTAAAAGTACTCGTCAAAGATGCACTGTTTTTTGTAAAAAAATCCGTCAAAAACGCATGTTATGCCAACGGCAACGTTTTTCGAGAATTTTCAGGGCAGATTCCCTTTGTTGTCAGTTAATTTACATTCACGTAAATGCAGAGGGCGTTACTTTATCTACAAAAAACTTCAAAAAACTCCCCTTGCAATCAAAATCCGCAACGGCGACGCAAATATAATAGTTCAAATCGGGGCAAACTCAAAAAAAATGCGGAGGGGTTTTATGAAAGAAATGAGCATTTACGACCCGAAGGGGGAAGAAAATCTTGCCAAAGAATTGCAAGAGAGGGTTAAGAATCCCGTATTTGTTTGCATAGGAACGGAAAAGGTGTTTGCCGACAGTTTGGGGCCACGGGTCGGAAGTCTGCTTAATGCGCAGATGAGCAAACCCTACTTTGTGTACGGGCTGTGCAACCAAAACATCACCGCCGAAAACTTGGTGTATTGTCACGACTTCATAAAAAAGATGCATCCTCAAAGTCAACTTGTGGTGGTGGACGCAGCCGTCGGCACTACCGAGCAAATCGGCAAAATACAAATATCGCAAGGGGGAATTGTTCCCGGCGCCGCTACAAACAAAAATTTGCCGTCAATTGGCGACATCAGCATAGTGGGCATTGTCGCAGAGCGTGGAATGGCAGATTTTTACACGCTGAACACTTCCAAGGAAAAACTTGTAAATCAGGTGGCGCAGTTTATTGCAAATTCCATAATGCGGGCAAATATTTGCTGAAAAAAACTGTTTTTAAGACTGTTTCAAGCGTTTTATATTACAATTTTTACACATTCTAAACAAAGACATCACGACAGCGGCAAAGAAAGCGTCAGTAAACAAAAACACCGTTGTTAAACACGCTTTTTTTGCAAAGTTTATTTTGTCGAAAAACAACGGAGACAAGTTTTTTGCAAATAGTTGTACCAAAAACCAACAACCGTATGCCGAAAATTGTTGTTTTGCAACAAACAATGACAAAATTTGCATTGCAAAATGCAACTTCGTTGTTTTACTGCGGTTGCAATTCGGCGTTTGCGTTTGACACCGCTGTGATGTTGTGTTACAATGTATAATAGTATATTATTCGTAAGAATAAGTGCGCTTTGCGCAAAAGGAGATTAACCTTGGAACAAAAACAAAGAAGATTTTGGTATTCGGTAATATCGATACTGCTTCTTTTGGTGCTGGTATTTGTGTTTGTACGCATTTTAAGCCCCAGAAGCACAAAAATTTCCGAAGCCGAATTTCGTAAGAACATAGCGTCTTTCGACTCGGTTTACCTCAATTATTATCAAGTACAATGTGTAAAAGGCGACCAAACCTACGTGTTTGTAACTGCCGACAGAAATGCCCTGAATGAATTTATCCTGAGCAAAATCGAAGACGGCACAGCCCCGAATCTGAAATATACCTCGGCAGACCCCAACGCTGCAAGTTGGACGGACTACATTGTTCCCGTTGTGTGGATAGGATTGCTCATTTTGTTGGGCGTGTTGATGTTCCGTCAGATTGCCAAGCAAAACAACCAGAATATGGATTTCGGAAGATCCCGTGCAAAGGCAATTCACAACATGAAGGTGCGTTTCAGCGATGTTGCCGGCGCCGATGAAGAAAAGGAAGAATTGCAGGAAATCATCGACTTTTTGAAAGATCCCAAAAAGTTTACCGACGTTGGCGCACGTGTACCCAAAGGCGTGTTGTTGGTAGGTCCTCCGGGAACGGGCAAAACGTTGTTTGCAAAAGCCGTGGCAGGCGAAGCGGGCGTTCCTTTCTTTTCCATGAGCGGTTCCGACTTTGTGGAAATGTTCGTGGGCGTGGGCGCAAGCCGTGTAAGAGATCTGTTTGACCAGGCAAAGAAAAACATGCCCTGCATCATTTTTATTGACGAAATCGACGCAGTGGGTCGTCAGCGTGGCGCAGGGTTGGGCGGCGGACATGACGAACGTGAACAAACGCTCAACCAGTTGCTTGTGGAAATGGACGGTTTTGAAACCAACACAAGCATAATCATAATGGCGGCAACCAACCGTGCAGATATTCTCGACCCTGCATTGTTGCGTCCCGGCCGTTTCGACAGACAAATTTACGTCAACAGACCCGACGTGCGTGGAAGAGAAGCGATACTTAAAGTACATGCACGCAAAAAGCCGATAGGACCGGATGTAAACTTCCGCACAGTGGCAAGAATTACTGCGGGATTCACCGGCGCCGATTTGGAAAACCTGTTGAACGAAGCGGCAATTCTGGCTGTTCGTTCGGGCAGAAAAGTCATCACAATGGCGGACGTAAACGAAGGCATCAACAAAGTTATCATGGGACCGCAAAAGAAATCCCGTCTGGTAACGGAGCCCGACAAACGTATCACCGCCTATCACGAATCGGGACATGCGATTTTGGCAAGTTTGTTGAAATACTGCGACCCCGTGCATGAAGTTACCATTATTCCCCGTGGAATGGCTGCCGGCTACACAATGACAAGACCGGAAAACGACAACAACCATGTAAGTAAACAGCAGTTGCTGGACGAAATTACAATGACGTTGGGCGGACGTGTAGCGGAAGAGATAATCATTCAAAACATCACGTCTGGTGCCAGCGGCGACATTAAATCTCTCACGCAAACGGCGCACCGAATGGTTACCGAATGGGGCATGAGCGACAGAATAGGACCGCTGTTCTACGGCAGTGAAGGCGAAATTTTTGTCGGAAGAAACTATCAGACGGAAAAAGGTTACAGCGACGAAGTGGCAAACACTATCGACGAAGAAGTGCGTGCCATTGTGGAAACGTGCCACAAGCGTGCTTCGGAACTGCTTTCCAAGCATACGGACATTTTGCACAACATGGCAAGAGTACTTATCGAAAGAGAAACAATCCACACGGAAGAAGTACAAATGCTTATGGAAGGAAAAACTGCGGAAGAGGTAATGCAGTTTATGGATCGCAAGGAAAATGCGGCAGCGCACAATTCCACGACCACAAACACGCAAATGCCGTCGGATACGCAACCTACCCAGCAGGCGCAAAATGCCAACACAAACACGCCGTCTGCCAACGATTCGGCAAACAATTAAAGGACAAAAAAAAACGGCTTAATGCCGTTTTTTTATGCCCTGAATGTCTTGCGTGAAGTTGTCAATAAATTACGACGAAGTCAGGTTTTCCTTGCACGTTGTATTCAAAAGGTGCAACACATTGCAGAAACTGCTTTTGCCTGCCGACAAATTCTGCCCAATACCAAACAATACGCAAAACGTTTTTTCAACGCACAAGTGATTTCAAAAGCAAAGAAAATTACAAACACGATTTTTTGCCGTTGAAAGGTTAAAGACACAAGCAAATACCGAAAATCGGATTTTTGTGTTGTAAAACAACAAAAATGCATTGTGAAAAAAGCAAAATGCCTACGCAATAACGTGCCTACGTGATGAAAGCAACAAATGTCTGACAGTACCTTGCAAACGCACAGTTGGCTACAACCGCATGGCAACCAAACAAAAAAACAATTTGCAAAACACGTGTTTGTGCAAAAAAACGCAAGCAGACAAAGCAACAAGGCAAATGCAAGAGTTGAAATTTTGATTGCAATTGCCTTGCTTACTCATTGATTTTCGAGGGTATGCATAGCAACAAAACAAAAGGGTAACAATTTACAAAATACGTGTTTGTGCCAAAAACAACAAAACGTATGCAAAAAATCTGCACAAAAAAAAGACGGTATCAACCGTCTTTTTTTGCATTTTACTTAAACAAATGAACTCGTCGAAATTACTCTTCGGCTTCCGCCTTTACCGTTACGGCGTCAAGAATATCCTGTTCGATTGTTACCAACTGGTAGGAATACACGCCGGAACGGAATCTCACTGTAGTGTACTTGTTGAGAGTTTTTCCGCTTCCGATGGAAATGCTGTCCAGATTTTTGTTGTCGCTGTTTACCGTGTCGGGAAGATTGAGTTGCGTTACCAGCACGCTGTCATTCACAATCACGCTCAGACTGTTAAGTTTCACGTACACCGACTGATTTTCGGCATTTGTCAGCATTGTGTTGTTGGAATAGGTGAAGAAGAAACTTGCAACATACACAGTGTTGTTGAGGGGTTGGTATATTTGTACCCTGGGGTTATCCTGAAATTTTGTGGAAGTTTTTTCCAAACTTCTTGCAAACAGCAAAACCTGATTGGCATCGATAATTTTTGTCGCCGACGAGTAGTTGAGTTTGTTGGTTGCCGTGGAAGATTTTGTTTCATCTGCACGGTTGTTGTACACAACTTTTGCCGAGCCGTTTTCCCAATCGTAGGTGGTGGTAAGGTCGTAGAGGGAAATTTCCTGATGCGTTTTGCCCAGATAGAAGCCGTTTACTACCGTTTTGGAAGAAAGGGGACGTTGCGACGATTCACGCAAAAACACAACTTCCGTGTCGGTGGTGGATTTCAACGTCGTCAGTCCTTCATGTTCCGAAAAGGGATTTTCCTCGCTGTCGGGGGCAATGGTCATTGTTTGCAACGTGGCGGCAATCTCGTTGTAGGATGCAAGCGCCGTGAGCGTTTCCGTCTTGTACTGCACGTACAGCGTTTGTTGCGTCGTGTAGGTGCATTGCGTTTCGTCCGCACTCAACTGAATTTTTGTAACGTAGGTGCCGGAAACGTCTTCGGGAACAAGTTCGTCCATTCTTTCGGGATTTATCTCGTAGGCGCTGATGAAAGGTTCCTTCACAAACGTTTCGTTGTTGAACACGGCGGAGGATTCAAAATCCGCTTTGGTGATGTTGAATGTGTACTGTTCGTTGCCCCACCTGGGAATGGATTCCGTTTGCTCTGTCTGGTTGCATCCTGCAAAAACCAAAGACAACGCCAACACAAGCAACAGTATCAGTGCTGTTTTTTTCATATTTCAAAACTCCGTTTTTGATTTTCCTGTTAATGGCAAAATTTTTGCCGTTGTTTATGTATTATAACACAAAAGACATCAAATGCCAACTGTTATCCGATATTTGTGAAAAAACTGAAAAACAGCATAAAAACGGCACGGCGACACAACAATTTTTACAAGTGTGTTGCCCTTAGTGGGGAAAATATGTTACAATATTTTCAAGGTGCAAAATGATTACAATCTACAAAAGCAACTCTATGAAAGACGCCGCCGCCTACATCACAAAGGTGCTGAAAAGCGTCGACCAATCCAATCTGGACGTAGTCCGCACGGTGATTGTGCCGGACAGAGCGTCCATGGAAGCGGAACGTGCCCTGTTGAAAGCCGTCGGAGGCAGTTTCAACATTCGGGTGCGTACTTTTCGCCGCCTTGCCAATGAAATTCTGCCCAAATTCGACTACCTTTCCAAGCAGTCGGGCATAATGGCGCTGACGGGAATTATTCAGGACGTAAAGACGCAACTCACCTGCTACACAAAAGGGGTGAACACGCCCGGTTTTGTTGCCGACATGTACGACACCATAAGCACAATGAAGTATTGCAGAATTTCCCCCGACGATTTGCTCAAAGAAAATCTGCCCAAGGGGGTCAGGGGCAAAGCGCACGACATTGCGGTGATTTACAAAGCGTACATGGATTACACCAAGGACGCTTTTGTGGATTCTGCCGACAAGTTGGATTTGTTTTGCAGTGAAATTCCCCGTTCCAAGGCGTGCGACGGATACTTTTATCTGTACGACTTCGACAACCTGTCTGTGCAGGAACTGGCAGTGGTGGAACAACTTGTGTTGTGTTCCCGTGGGGTAACGGTGGCTTGTTGCGTGGGGGAAAAACCTGCGGACGGCTACCTGTACCTGAACGACATCTACCAAGGCGTATTGGCTGTTTGCAAAAAAAACAATATTGTCCCAACAGTGGTTGAGGGCATGTCCTACGTCAACAAATACACCCGTCAGATAGGCGAAAATCTTTTCCGTTACCTGCAGGTTTCCCCCGTCGAGGCGGACGATTTTGTGGAAATTTTCCGTGGCGAAACACGTGTGCAGGAAGTGTACGCTTTGGCGTGCCGTATTCAGAGATACGTGCGCCGAGGGGGACGTTTCAAGGACGTGTACGTTGTAACCAGCGACGTCAACAAGTACTACAACGCCGTAGCCACAGTGTTTGACGAGTTGCAGATTCCCTACTTTTGCGACAGGCAGTTTGTGTTGGGCAATCACCCCTACGCCACTTTCATCACCGACTACATTGCGCTGTGCAAAAGCAACGGAAGGCTGGATTTTGTACTACCGTTTGTTAAAAATCATCTCTTTTGCGGCAGTTTCGACGTCAACGGAAACGTGGACGAAAACGTTTTTCACTTTGAAAATTATTGCCTGAAATACAACGTTTCCTACAACTACAACCCTTTCACTTTGGGCAAAACGGAAACGTATTTCGCCAACGCCGAGGCATTCCGTCAAAAGTTTTTCCAACTGTTTCAAAAGGTAAAGTTTCCCTCTTCCGCCACTGCCGAACAGTTTGTTGCGACGGTGCGCACATTGGTGGAAACAACACAACTCAACGAAAGAAACGTGGCTTTTTCCCAACAGCAGCAGGCTTTCGGGCTTTCGTTTGAAAGCAAGGTTACTTTGCAGGCGCAGGAAAAGTTTGAAGAGGTGCTGTCGCAGGCGGAAAGGGTGCTTCACGGCAGATATTTGCAGTTGGAAGACTTTTTGCGCATTTTGACGGCGGCGCTTGCTTCCGTCAAAATTTCCGTACTTCCCGTAACCAACGACTGCGTTGTGTTTGCCAACATGGCAAAGGCACGCAAGCACGACATTGTGTTTCTGGCTCTTTTGGGTGCAAACTCCGGCGCAATGCCCATCGTCAAAAGCGACTGCAAGTTACTTTCCGACAGAAACATTCAGGATTTGGCTGCGTCGGGAATATTTGTTGAACCGCAGATTTTTGTGGAAAACAAGCGGGAACGTTTCAGTCTGTTTCAACTTTTGTTGGAACCGTCCAAACACCTTTACGTTTCCTATGCCGAGGCGGACGGGGCAAACGCCCTCACACCGTCGCCCTTTGTGGGTGAATTGCAAAACATGTTCACTCAAAAAGGACAGCCCCTTTGCCTTGTACAGCAGGCGGATGAGGAAGTGTACACCACAAAACAGGCAATTTCCAAAATTGTTTCGGGAAAACGCCGTATTCAGGACAATCAGCAGGTGAAAACGCCATCTTTTTCCGTTCTGCAAAAGCACCTTGGGACGCAGGCGGAAAAATTTGCATTTTTCAAAACATGTCATGTACGTGTGGAAAACGGAAAGCAATTTTACCTGGACAACAGCGAAACCAGCGTTTCCAAACTGACGGATTTCTACAAATGTCCCTACCGTTTCTATCTGGAATACGGTTTGCGTGTCAAGCCCCGTTCGGTGGCGGAGTTGCAGGCGTCCGATTTGGGCAACATTCTGCACGAAGTTTTGGAAAATTACGTGCGAAAGGCAAATCTCGACGAATCGGACGCACAAACGAATGACGTTGCAAGTAAGTGTTTTGCCGATGCAATTTCCGACGATTACTACAAGGCAATGAAAACCAACGCACAGTTGGTGGGAATGTTGGAACAACTCAAAGCCGAAGCGTTGAGAATGTGCAGGGTGGTGAAAAAACAACTTAAAGAATCCTGCTTTTCCAACATGGCGACGGAACTTGCTTTCGGCACCAAGGAAGATTTACCCCCTGTGGAAGTGGACTACGGCGACGGCAAGTTTTTGCTGATAGGAAAAATAGACCGTGTGGACGTGGACGACGGCAAATTTATCGTAATAGATTACAAAAGCGGTGCAACTGCCGCTTCCTACACCGAAAAGGACTTGTATCTGGGGCACAAACTGCAACTTTTGGTGTACGTAAAGGCGGTGCAGACGGTGTACGGCTATCAGCCGGCGGGTTTTTACTACTTCAACATGCACAACAACTTCACCGAAGCGGACAACAGTAAGGTGTATGTGTACAACGGGCGTACATTAGACGACGCCGAGGTGGCGTGCAGGCTGGACGTAAATCTTTCGCAAAGTCAAAAAAGCGAAAAACTGGGGTTGTCCCTCAATGCCGACGGCAGTCTTAGCAGGCGAGGCAACAAGTTGCTTTCGGCAAATCAATTTGAAAATCAGGTGCGGTACGCCATAGAAATGATAGAGCAGGCGGGCAAACTGATGTTGCAGGGCTTTGCCGACGTTTCTCCCTACAAGCACTGTTGCGATTACTGCGACTACAAGGACGTGTGCGATTTTGGCGACGTGCTTACCGAAGGGGAAAGAGAGGTGGAAGTTTCCGTTAGTGCGGAAGACATAGACGATACGGTGGAAAAATGTCAAAAAATTTCACAACAACGCAACAAAACATAATAAATTACGACGGCAAAAACATGCTTGTTTCGGCGTCTGCCGGCACGGGAAAAACCACCGTGATGATAGCACGCATCGCCAGGCTTATTGCCGACGGCGCCGACGTTTCACAGTTGGTGGTGGTAACATTCACCAATCTTGCCGCTGCGGAAATGAAAACACGTCTTGCCGACAAACTGCGCTCGATGGGCAACGACCCACGCATGGTGCAGCAACTGGAAAAGTTGGACACGGCAAGCATCAGCACCATTCATTCCTTTTGCAGCGACTTGCTTCGCAACTATTTTTACGTGGTGGACATCGACCCGTCTTTTTCCGTGCTGGACACGGTAACGGTAAACGCTTTGCGCACAGCGGCAATGGACGACGTGTTCAAAGAGTATTTTCAAAGCGACGACGACATTTTCCGCCGAGTGTACAAAATTTTCGCCACAGGCAGAAAAGAGGAAAATTTCAAAAAAATTCTCAAAAAACTGTACGATTTTTCCCGCAGTATAGACGACTTTGACGGTTGGTATGCACAAAAGAGGCAAAATTTTCTTACCTTTGACGAGGCAAACCCCGTACTGCAACGTATTTTTGAGGACATTTTTGGCAACGCAACATTTTTTGGCAATGCTTTTGCCGACTTGCAAAAACAATTTGACGCTCTTGCCATGGAAGATTTTGCCAAAGCGTGCGCAGAAAACGCACGCCTGCTTCTTGACGGATGGGAAAACCTGCAACAGGCGTTGTGGAAAATTTCCAAAATCAAACTCTTGTCCCTGCCCAAACGCAATGCAAAGAAAACCTTCGGAATGGCGGACAAGGAATTTGAGGAAAAACTTCGCAGCGATTTTGATTACCTCAAAAAACAGGTTGACAACATTTCTGCAAAGTACAGGACGCTGTGCGCCGGCAAAGATTTGCAAATGCTGTGTGGCGAAACGGCGGAAGCGGTGGCGTACACCGACAAACTGGTGGAAATTTTGCAACGTTTCGAGCAAAAATTTTTCAACGCAAAAAAACAGCGTGGCGGGGTGGACTTCAACGACCTGGAACATCTTGCTTTGAAAATTTTGCGCAACAATGAAGCGTTGCAATCGGTGCGTGAAAGGTACAGCATGGTGTTTGTGGACGAGTACCAGGACACAAACCTGGTGCAGGAAGCGATAATTTCCCAACTTGCGGAAAACGCCTGTTTCTTCATGGTGGGCGACATCAAACAAAGCATCTACGGTTTCCGTGGGTGCGAGCCTTCCATTTTCATGAACAAGTACCGCCGTTACAAACAAAGCAACACGGGGCAGGTGGAAGAAATGAAGGACAACTTCCGCAGCAACAACAATATTCTTGACTTTGTCAACGACGTTTTTTCCGTAATAATGACGGAAAGTTTCGGAAAGGTGGACTACTCGGGCAACGCCCGCTTCAACGGACATCAGACGGCGCAACTGAAAACGCTTCCCGTGCAGATAGATTTTGTGGTAAAACCGCCCAAAATGCAGCAACGTGTACAGGGACTGTACGACATAACGGAAACACGCCCCAAAGATTATTCCCAATCGCAGGGGGAACTTATTGCAAACAAAATAAAGCGTTTTGTGGGCATGGCGTACAAGACGCAAGACGGTGCAAAATACATTTCCTACGACGACATTGTAATTCTCGTGCGGGGAATGAAAGACAAGGCAATGGACATCTACGACGCTTTGGTACGCAACAACATTCCCGTGGTGGCATCTCTCAAAACCACCGGTTACGCCAACAAAGAGGTGAGGGACATTGTCAATTTGCTGCGAGCGGTGGACAACCCCTTCAACGACGTGTATTTTGTTGCCGCCTGCCTTGCGCCCTTTGGGGGCTTTTCCGAAAATCAGTTGGCGCAAATAAAAATCGCCTCACGGGATTTGCGTATTCCCTTCTACACCCGAATGCAAATGTATCTTGCAAGCGGCAAAAACGACGAAATATGCAACCTCGCCGACAGGTTTTTGCAACTTTTGCAACAAATGCGATTTGTTTCCTACAGCGCAACGGTGGACGAAGTGGTGCTGACGCTGTTGGAAAAGACTTCCTATCAGCTGTATGTGCAGGGGTTTCCCAACGGCGCAATGCGACTTCGCAAACTGTACGCATTTGTAGACCAACTGAAAGAGTCGGCATGTTCTCAAAGCGTGGACAAATTTCTTTCCTATCTTGACGCAACGGAGGAAGAGGGCAGGGAGGAAGGCATGAGCAACGCCAACGCCGTCCGCCTCATGACAATGCACGCCTCCAAAGGATTGGAATTTCCCGTGGTGTTTCTTGCGGGGTTGGAAAGCAGGTTTGTGTTTGACGCCAACAACCTCGAATGTAACACCGATTTGGGACTGTCCATGAAGTACTACAACTTCGACACGATGAAGGTTTTTCCCACTTTGGGGGCAACGGCTTGCGGAATGTTCAACGCCACCCGACAAAGAGAGGAGGAAATGCGCTTGCTGTACGTTGCCATGACAAGGGCGAAATTCGTACTCAACATTGTGGCTACTCTTTCTCAAAAAGATTTGGACGGCATGCCCAAGCAGGCGCAAAACGCAGGCAGTCATCTGGATTGGCTGTTGACGGCGTTGAAAACAAAGTACGGTACGCAGTTTCTCAACTGCGGTTTCGTGAATGTGGCGCAGGAACAACTGTTGCAATCACAGGAAGAGGCACAACGACAACTTTTGTGCGAGCAGTACACCGACGAACAAAGCGTGTTGCAAAAATTAAACTACGTCTATCCTTTCAAAGACCAAACGGCGATGCCCTTGAAAATCGTCAGTTCCGCCCTCGACAGGGACTACATCGACATGTCGGAGGGCAACGAATTTGTGCTGGAAGAAAACAACGACAGAAATTTTGTGGGTACGGCGTATCACAAGGTGTATCAGTACGTAGACTACAACGCCGACAAAGAGGAAATTGCACAAACTGTGGACAGCCTTGTGAAAGAGGGAAAAATTGACCAACAGTACGCACGTCAGTTGGACGTGGACCTCATCTACGCCACGCTCAACAATCCCGATTTGCGCAAATTGCTTTCCCAAGGCAAGGTGTATCACGAAATGTCCTTCATGCTTTCCGCCCCCTACGACACCGTGGCAAAGGACGCACGTTTCAGCGACGAAGTGATGCTTCAAGGGGTAATAGATTTGCTTGTTTTGTCGGAAAATCACGCAACGGTAGTAGATTTTAAGTACACAACACACAGCAACCTTGTCAAAAAAAGTTACTCGGCGCAGTTAGCAAGTTACCGTCTTGCCGTGCAGAAAATTTGCAAAATTGCACACGTGGATTGCTTTGTGCTGTCCATTGCCGACAACAAACTCATCTCTATGGACTGACCCCGACATTTTGCCTTAGTAAACCTGCAAGGCAATGTCTGCCCAAAAATATCACAGTGTGAAAAAACAAAAACCGTCATTGCGACGGTTTTTTTGTGTGTTTGAATTTTTCTTTTTCAACAGTCAAAATTTGCTTTGACAAAATTTTCAAAAACTTCCGTCAAAAACGTTAAAAGTGGCATTTGCTGTCAACACTTGTACAAAACGGAGGTAGTTATGTCTTTGGAAAAAATTTTGCAATTTCTTGTCAACTACGATATTTTTGTGTTTATCGGCGTTTTCGGCTGTCTTTTTGTCTTTTGTCTTGTAAATTGGTGCAAAAATCCCTATCGCAGGCAAAACAGAAAGTTGGAAATGTGCCGTCAGCGCATTGCGTCAAATCCCCGTCTTGCGGGTCTGTTTGCCGTAATGCTTCCCGACGAGTACCGCAGACAATGGCGTGCGTACGTCAACGGAGGAGCGCAACGCCCTTCCCTTGTGTTTGAATTTGTGCCCAAGAAAAGGCATGTGGCTTTCTGGCACCTGTTTGCGCTGGATGCGGCAGTTTGCTCGTCCTATCTTTGGGCGTTTGCCAACGATGTTTCCGCAAGGGAATACGTCGTCGTGCAGGTAGTTTTCTGGCTGGCTTTTGCCCTCTTTTGCGTGGTGGACAGCGTTTTGTTCGGCAAAAAGGAAAAGAAGGCAAGACGTGTGTTCGGTAAATTTGTGGCGCAACTCAACGCTTTGCAAAAGGCGGATTCCAAGCAACTTGCTTCTCAGATAGAGGGTATTCGCAAAGAAAACGCTCCTGTCGAGGAAACTTTGCAGCGTGCTTCGGAGTTGTTGCGAAAAAACGGGTTGGAAGGCAACCGCACCGTGCAGGAACAGCAACAGATAAACAAAGCGCTCAATTCCCTTTTGCAGTCTTATGCTCGCAAGGCAAGCAGTAAAACTTAAACAAAAAGTAATCGGCAAACAAAACGCCGACGGCGTCTGCAGTGCAAAAGGTAAAAACGAAAACTGCGCCTTTGTGGAAAGTGCCTCACGGCGTCTGCAACAAAGGGAAAATGACGTAAACAACCCTTTTGCTTGTACGCAAAATGTGCGTAAAACGTTTGTGTTGCCTACGGCAGAAAACAACGTCAACGGCAAACAAAGAATAAAAAGGAAAAGTGCAGTGCAAAAACGGCGGAGTTCAACACCGCCGTTTTTGTTAATGTTGTTTTACAAGCCTTTTTGCCGAGTAAATATTTGTAAAACTGACGTTTTCGACTTTTTTATAAATCAACGTTTTGAAAGAAACTTTTTGCCGTTTGCAGCAAATCAACGTTTTAGGAATTGGCGTTTTTGCCGTTTTTCGTGTGTGTGGCAACGCAATTTTCAAGACAAACATTTTTTTGCCCGTGGTATTGTCTTTCGAAACTTGCAGAGGCAAGGCTTTTCAATACAAATTTGACAAAGCCACTGCGTGGCGTCAAGCGTTTCAGGCATTTTCGAGTTTATGGCAAATCAACGCTTGAAAATTTACGTTTTTGCCGTTTTTCGTGCGTGTGGCAACGCAATTTTCATGGCAAACATTTTTTGTTGAGGGTTTGTCTTTCAAAACTTGCAGAGGCGAGGCTTTTCAATACAAATTTGACAAAGCCACAGCGTGGCGACTAGCGTTTCAGGCCTTTTCGAGTTTATGGCAAATCAACGCTTGAAAATTTACGTTTTTGCCGTTTTTCGTGTGTGTGGCAACGCAATTTTCAAGGCAAACATTTTTTGTTGAGGGTTTGTCTTTCGAAACTTGCAGTCTTGCATGTTTGCAATGCAATTTTTGCGTGAAAGTTGTTTTTTTGCGGTAAAAATTGTGCTATACTGTTTGTATGGAACAGGTAAGTTTGCAAACAAAACTTAAAAATTTGCCAAATGAACCAGGCGTGTACATCATGTACGACGCCGACGGCAACATTTTGTATGTAGGCAAAGCGAAAATTCTCAAAAACCGTGTCAGGCAGTACTTTCACGCTTCCACCAACAAAACGGAAAAGGTGCTGGCAATGCTGTCGCACGTTGCCGATTTTCGCTACATCATCACGGCAAGCGAGGCGGATGCGTTAAGTCTGGAAAACACGCTCATCAAAAAGCACACCCCGCCCTACAACATTTTGTTGAAGGACGACAAACAGTATCCCTACATCAAGGTGGATTTGCACAGCGATTTTCCCAAGTTTGTGTCCACACGCAAGTTGTCCAAGGACAGGTGCAAGTATTTCGGTCCACTTACGCAGGGCGGTTCCAAAGCGTTTTTGGACATTTTGTCCACCGTTTTCCCCACAATAACCTGCAACTACAACTTCAAAAAACTGCCCAAAAATTTTCGTCCATGCCTCAACTACCACATCGGCAAATGTTGCGCCCCTTGCGTAGGGAAAATTTCCAAGCAGGACTACCGCAAAATAGTGGACGGCGCCGTCAGATTTTTGGAGGGGGACGACGACACAGTCAAACAGGTGTTGCGGGAAAAAATGATGCAGGCTTCGGACAAGATGCAGTACGAGCAGGCGCTCACCTACAAACGTTACCTGCAACTGATAGAAAAACTAAACAGCCAGCAAATTGTGGTATTGCCCAAATTTGTCAACTACGACATGTTTGCCGTTGCGTCCAACGGCAAAAACTGCGTTGTCAATCACACCATGATTCGTGGCGGCAAGGTGGTGTTTTCCAACAACATTGCCGTCAGCGACGCAGGGTTGGACGAGGCGCAGACGCTTTCAAGTTTTCTTGCCGAGTATTGCGACATGGTGCAGTTGAGCAAGGAATGGTACACCAATCTGCCATTGCCCGACGCCGAGGAGTTGCAACAACTTGTTGAACGCAAAACTTCACAACGGGTAAAGATTTTGTGTCCCAAACGTCAGGAAAAAAAGAAACTTGTGGACATGGCCTACCGCAACGCCGTGGAGTGCCTCACCAAAAGTCAGACGGCAATCGACAAAAAATTCAACACAACACAGGGGGCGGTGTTGCAACTCAAACAGTTGCTCAACCTCAAACAAATGCCAACCCGTGTGGAATGTTACGACATTTCCAACGTTCAGGGCGTGGACAAAGTTGCCAGCATGGTGGTGTTCACCAACGGACAGAAGGACGCATCGCAGTACCGCCGTTTCAAAATAAAAACGGTGGAGGGGGCAAACGACTTTGCCAGCATGAAAGAGGTGCTTGTCCGCCGTTTTGAAAGAATGAAATCCGACGACGGCGTTTTCGGGAAAACGCCCGACCTAATTGTTGTGGACGGCGGTTTGGGACAGTTGCAGTACGCACGGCAGGCAATGGAAGAGTGCGGCGTTGAGGTGCAGATTGTTTCTCTTGCCAAAAGGGAAGAACTGGTGTACACCCTGCAAAGCGACCGACCCGTGTATTTGCCACGCAACAGTTACGCCCTCAATCTGCTCATCAACGTCAGGGACGAATCGCACCGTTTCGCAATCACCTACTTCCGCAAACTGCACAACAAAAACAGCATAAAATCCGTTTTGCAGGACGTGGACGGAATAGGGGAAAAACGGCGTGTGGAATTGCACCGAAAATTCCGTTCCATGGACAATCTCAAAAACGCCACGGTAGAGGAAATTGCCTCCGTCAAGGGAATGACTCGCCCCGTAGCGGAAAAACTTTACGAATTTTTGCACGGTAAATCATGAAAAAACTGTACATCATTTCCGGCACAATGGGTGTCGGCAAATCCACGGTAGGCAAACTTCTGACGGAAAAATTGCCCGACAGCGTGTTGTTGGAGGGCGACTGGTGCTGGAATTACGCCGTAAACAATGCCGAAACAAGGCAAATCGCCGTAGACAATGCCTGCGACATCGTCAACCGCTATCTTAAAAGTCAAAGTTACCGCAACATTGTGTTTTGTTGGGTGTTGCCTTTTCAAAGCGTGTGGGACATGTTGCTTTCACGATTGCAAACGCCCTGCGACATTGTGAAGGTTTGTTTGGTTTGCGAACAAAATCAACTTGTAAACCGTCTGCAACGGGACGTGAAGCAAGGTTTGCGTCTGCCCGACGTGGTGCAACGCAGTATCGAAAGACAAAAACAGTGTTTGCTCACTCAAACAGTCAAGGTGGACACCACCTTTCTTTCGCCAAATCAGGTTGCGGAAGTTGTACTGAAAATGTAATATTAAAAAAGACGTTTCCTCCGAAACGTCTTTTTTGTTGCGCAGAAAAAAGGTGTTTTCCCTTGCACGTGTATGCCGAAAAAAGGCAAAACGGACGAGTTTTCCTTGTACGTGTATTCCGAAACGACACAACATGTTGTTAAGAATTGCGCAGGCAGGGCAATGCAATTTTCTGTAAAACCCCTTTTCGCTTTTTGTGTTACTGCAAATTTTTTTGTGCGGGTTCGTCCACACAACTACGGTATTTGCAAACATGGACGGGCTGTGCGAAGGCGTCGCTTTTTGTGTTTTGACAACAGGCACAAACGCTGCACACAAAAAAAGAATTTCAACAAACGTATGCCGTTTGTTACCTTTTGCATGGGGCGGTACATATATTGTACTGTTATGAAAAAAAATTTCGCGGACAAAGTGCATTTTGTGGGAATCGGCGGTATTGGCATGAGTGCGCTGGCGCAACATCTTGTACACTGCGGTTACGCCGTCAGCGGCAGTGACAGACAGGTCAACGAACAAACGGAAAAATTGCAAAAAATTGGCGTAGAAGTGCATTGCGGACACAGCGAACAAAACGTAAAAGGCGCATGTCTTGTCGTGCGTACTTCCGCCGTAACGTCGGACAACTGCGAAGTGGCATTTGCCCAAAAAAACAACATTCCCGTACTTTTGCGAGAGCAACTTTTGGGTGAAATTTTCGACGCTTTTAAGCAACGTATTGCCGTTTGCGGTACGCACGGAAAAACTACCGTTACGGCGATGATTCACCATGTGTTGGAAAGGTGCGGAGTGTCGCACACGGCGTTTATCGGCGGTGAGTACAACAAAAGCAACTATTTTTTCGGCGAAAACATTGTTGTAGCCGAAGCCTGCGAGTACAATCGCAGTTTTCTCAACCTGCATCCTACAATTTGTCTGTGTCTTAACGTGGAGTACGACCATCCCGATTGCTACAAAAATTTTGCCGACGTACAAAAGGCATTTTCGGCACTGTTTTCGCAAAGTCAAAAGGTAATTTTGCCGTCGGAATTGCAAAAAATGTGCAATAAGGCTGTACTTTTCGGAAAAAACGGCAGTGTACAGGCAAAAAACGTTCATGTAGGAAGGGAAACAACCTTTTCTTTGTACAGCGACGGCGTTTTTGCCTGCAAGTGTCGTCTGAAAGTGTGCGGAAGACACAACGTGCACAACGCTCTTGCCGTGTTTGCCGTGGCAAAGTTGCTGCAATTGCCATTGTTGCAGGTTTCGCAGGCTTTGGCAAGTTTTTGCGGAGTGGACAGACGCTGGACGTGGCATCCCGAGTGTAAATTCAACGTGGTGTGCGATTACGCCCACCACCCGACGGAAATTGCCGAAGCGGTGCAAACGGCACTTTCCATGTGCAAAGGGCGTGTGTTTTGCGTGTTTCAACCGCACACCTATTCCCGCACAAAGGCGTTTTGGCAACAGTTCGTAACCTGTTTCGACGGGGCGCAGGAAGTAATTTATCTGCCGATTTTCGCCGCACGGGAAAAACCGCAAAAAGGCGTGTCCTCCTTCCGTCTGGCGCAACTTGCAAGGCAAACGGGGCTAAACGCCAAGTACTTTTCCACCTTCGGAAAAACGGCGCAACACCTTTCAAAAACCGTCAAAGCCAACGACGCAATTCTGCTGATAGGTGCAGGCGATGTAAACAATTTGACAAAGTTTTTGTAAACGTATTGTCTTTTTTGTGTCGAGGACAATGTCAACAGAGCAGTACGTCTGCAAACAAAAAAAAGCACGGCTTTTTCGCCGTGCTTTTTGAAGAAAAACAAGAATTTTGAAACGTCAGGTAACTTTTTTCCGTGTCGTCGAAATTTGCAAAATACGGGTTTTGTACAACGCAGTTACATTGTTCAGGGCAAATCTTCCGTCAGACTTTTTTCCAGGGTGAAACCTTCCTGCATTTGCAATAGAGCCGTTCGCAACCTTTTCAGGTATTGCACGGGTAGTTTGTTGTCGTGGCACAGTTGCAACAGTTTTTGCTGTTTTGGGGTAAATTGGGTGTGGCGGTTTTGCAATACAAAGTAGGTGGCAAAAAGCCAAATTGTGTTTTTTATACACATTTTTTCGTTGAAAGCGTTTGTCGCAAACGGGGGCGACAGCGTTTTGTCCATCACATTCAGAAGGCATGACACCGTTTTTGTGCGATAGTTCCACCAGTTGTACCGTGGAAAAGGATTTTGTCCGAAAACAAGGTTTTCACCATTGGCAAACAACATTATTACCGAGTGCATATTGAAAAAATCTTCCATCTGAAATGTCAGCATTTTTTCAAAGCAATCCTTTGTGTAGCAAAAAACGCAATCTCCGTTTATTCGCAAATGTATGTAGTCGACATCGGATTTTTCAAATACTGCAACGTAGTCGTTGTCTTTTTGGCTGTCGCAAAACAGTTTGCTTCCCGTTCTGCACACAAAAAGCGGGTCTGCGCCACACTTTTTACGCATTTTGTCAAATAGTGGAATCATTTTTGTAGATGACATAATAGGTCATAAACAATCCTGCGCTGTCGTGCGACGAAACGCAAATACGTATGGGTTCACGGAAAGATATTGTGCCGAACAATTCGACGTTTTCGCCCGTTTTTACATTATCGGAGTCAAAAAATGTTCCTCTTATGCTCGTTGCAAGATGATCCTTATAAATACTTGCACAGAAGTTCATTGCGTTTGAAGGAACGGGAACTCGGTATTCACGGTCTACGCCCTGTGATTTTATGGTAATTACCAATTCGGAAGAATACGTGATGTCCAATTGTATGCGCATAAAAATTACGGCAGGATAGATGGGGGCAATGGCGTAGTTGGAGTTGGGAGCAATAATATTGCTGAAATATGTCCCGGAAATAAGGGTTTCCGCCTTGTTGTCGTCGTTAAAGTAAAATCCGTCGCCAAGTACTATGTCGCCAGTTGCGTTGCCCCACGATGTAACGCCCCCTCCGCCGGCAGGTTTGTCCGTCAGGTCGTTGTAACTACCGCTGAAATTGCTTGTGCCTGCGCCGATATTTTCTCGTGCCTGTGCCTTTTGTGTGTCGTTCAGCGTTTGCTGATTGTACAGCACTGCGCCTTGCGGAACGGTAGGCTTGTTGGAAAGGTCGTCGTAGTTTCCGCTGAAATTGCTTGTGCCTGCGCCGATATTTTGCCTTGCCTGTTGTTTTTCCGCATCCGACAGGCTCTGCGCTTGGAAACTTACCGTTTTTTGCGGAATATCGGGTTTGTCTTCAAGGTCGTTGTAACTACCGCTGAAATTACTTGTGCCTGCGCCGATATTTTCTCGTGCCTGTGCCTTTTGTGTGTCGTTCAGCGTTTGCTGATTGTACAGCACTGCACCTTGCGGAACAGTGGGTTTGTCCGTCAGGTCGTTGTAACTGCCGCTGAAATTGCTTGTACCAGCACCGATGTTTTGCCTTGCCTGTTGTTTTTCTGTTTCCGAAAGGCTTTGCTTTTTGAAGGAAACTTTGTTTGATATGTTCAGTTGCGCTGTGTTAAGTTGTTCTTCGAAACCGTCCACTTTTTCCTGCATAGAAGCAAAGTAGTCGTCAATGCGCAACGTTTTTTCGGTGGCATTTACCGACGGGCGCACGAAAAAGGACGTTTTTCTGCTGAAATTGGACTTCAAAACAACCGATTTGTCTATGTCGCTTCTTGCCACCAACTGAAACATTACCAATCCTTCTTCCCCAAGCACGCAGGCGGGAATAAGGCAATCGTAGACAACGCCCGTTTCTGTTTCCTCGTACTTTGAAAGGACGGGCGACAGGTATTTTTTGTTTGACGGACACAAAAATTCCAGATAGAACTCGTAGCCGCTCACAAGGGAATGCGGCACAGTTACCAAAATGCAACTTGTTTCGTTTTCGCCCTGATTTTGCGGGGCAGTTTTCGTAATTGTCAAATCCTTGTTTTCTTCAAGAGTGGCAGAAATTGTAAAGTTTGTCAACCGTACCTCCTCGTCTAACCTTCGCACGGCTAGATTGTAGACAAAAAGTACGGCAAAAAGCAATGTTTGCTGTCAGCATCTGCCAAAATCAAGTGGAAATCAGGAAAGATAGGCAATATCTCCGCCACATTGCGAACACACAAAACTGTTTTTTGCGGCACATTGCGGACACATTGTTTTTCTGCACTTGGTACAAATACAGTAGTCGTTGTTGTCTATTTCTCTGTTACAGCCAAAACATTTCATAAAAACACCTCCTGCCAAAGTGTTGCCAATTTGCACGGCAACTACACGCTGTTTCAATTTGAGAAAATTTGTATTTTTGCATTTAGCACAACTTTTTTGCAACAAAAAAAAGTTCCAAAGCATGTTTGGAACTTTGAAAGTTTTTTGTAAACAAAAAGCGTTGTCTAAAAGTGTCCGGCGTTTTGTTTGTAAACTCTGCCTGTCTTGCAAAGTTTCGGCAGTAACAATTTTTTTAATACGGTAGTGCAAATTTTGTCAAATTTGTTTTTTAGTTACTATTTCGCAGGCATTTTCGTAGCCTTTGTCAAGCACTAATTCGCCAATGCTGTCGGCGGTAATTTTTCCTTTCAACGGGTTTTTGACGGACATCACGGAACCGTTTATCTGTGCGACAACTTCGGATTTTTCAAATGCCAGGTCGCATCCGTGCATGGTGCAGTTTTTCAGCGTAAGGCTTTTGCAGTAGCACAACGGTTGCGTGCCGTAGATGTCGCAGTTTTCCAGCGTCAGTCCGTCGGAGTACCAGCCGAGGTATTCTCCCACGACACGGCAGTTTTTCACCGTAACGTTGTGCGCATGCCAAAAAGCGTCCTTTGTTACCAGCACGCTGTTTTGCACTACGCTGTCGGCAACGTACTGAAAGGAATATTTCCCCTCGAAGTTGACATTGTCAAGGTGCAGTTTGTCGCTTTTCAAAAACAGGTACTCTGCCTGCACGGTGCAACTGTCCAGCGTCATGTTGTGGCAAAACCAGCCAAATTCCGGCGAATCCACCTTGCAGTCGGAAAGGTGAATGTCGGAGCATTCCCTGAATGCTTTTATGCCTTGCAAGGTGCAACGGCGAAAGATTCCTCCCTCGTCGTACCACATTGCCGCCCGTGCCGTCGAGGAAAATTCACAATCGTCAAGGGTGAAATTGTGGCAGTGCCACAGCGGATAACGCAAATGAAACACACAGTTTGTCAAGGTGAGGTCGGCTGTTTCTTTCAGCGCCGATTCGCCGTCGGCAGGTCCGTCAAAGATGCAGTTTTCCAGCGTAGCGTTTTTCAAAGCGTACAAAGTACGTTCTTCGTCAAATTTTTTGTTTTGTATTTTCAACATAAATTACCTGTACTGTCAACAGCAGTTATTTCAATAAAATATGTCCTGATTATACACCAAAACGCAATTTTTCGCAACAAACAAACAAATCGCCTTTTTGCGCCACAAAAAATTTCGTCCTGCCGTTGCAAAAAAAAGCGGCATGTGGTAAAATGTAACTACAAGGAGAAAACTTATGGGAAAAATTTTCGACAGAAACATGGTTATTGCAAATGACGCACAAAAGGTGTATTCCACCCTTTGCACGCAGTTGGACAATATGAAATGGAAGTACTCCCGCAACGACGAAACATGCACGATAAGCACTACCGCCGTGGGCAAAGACCTCACCGTCAATTTGCGTTTTTACGTAAGCGAGCAAAGGAAATTGTTTTACGTCAAATCGCCTCTTCCTTTCATTGTGCCGGAAGCCACCCGTGACGTGGTGGGCAAAGCCTTGCACATTGCAAACTTTTCCATGCTCAACGGTTGTTTCGAATACAACGTCGACACCGGCTACGTCGGTTTCAAAATTCTTATGCCCATCGAGGGGTGCGAAGTAAGCCTTGCCGCCTGCAAGTACATGATTTTGCTCACCTGCCAGATGGTGGACAAGTTCAACGACAAGTTGCTTGCCGTGGCAAAGGAACTGATGACTTTGCAACAATTCAAGGATTTTGTGCAAAAAGCGTAAAGGTAATTTTCAAGACTCCTGCAAAATCAAGCAGGGGTCTTTTTTTACACCCGATTTTCTCTGTGCCGAATTTTCGCATTGCTTTCCGTTTTGCGACTTTTGCCCCGCAACGGGCAATGTCAAATGCGGGAAACGTGTGGCACAAAATATTAGTAGTGGCAAAGGAACTGATGACTTTGCAACAATTCAAGGATTTTGTGCAAAAAGCGTAAAGGTAATTTTCAAGACTCCTGCAAAATCAAGCAGGGGTCTTTTTTTACACCCGATTTTCTCTGTGCCGAATTTTCGCATTGCTTTCCGTTTTGCGACTTTTGCCCCGCAACGGGCAATGTCAAATGCGGGAAACGTGCGTTCCAAAATATTTGCCGTGGCAGTAAAAACGGTTTTTTGCGTTGTTGAAATGTCCCTCATTACTTCATTTTTGGTCGAAGCCAAAACGTGTTGTTCCTGCCTCGCAGGAAAACGGGCAACCGTACGCCCTGTTTTTCTCCGTACAAAGGGCGTAAACAGTTTTTTTTCAGGGGCAAAAAACCACAAAACGGCAAAATATCCTTGTTCCCGTCACTACCTATGACAGACAAAGCGTTATGTCTATCATACCATATATTGTGGGAAAAATAAAAAAATACCACAATATATTGTGTTTCAAATGTTGACAAGGGCGGTATCGGTGTACTACAATAGAACATACATCGGCGGACCCGAGATTTTTTTCTGCGGTACGCCACACGCAACAGGAGGAAGCACATGTATCAGGTTAAAAAGAGAAACGGTCAGGTAATTGACTTCAATCTTTCCAAAATAAGCAACGCAATCACCAAGGCATTTGAAGCAAAGCAAAAGCCCTACAATCAGGACATCATCGACATGCTTGCGCTGAAAGTTACGGCGGACTTTATGGACAAGGTCGCCGACGGCATCATTTCCGTGGAAGACATTCAGGACAGCGTGGAAACGGTACTTATTCAGGCAGGTTACGCCGACGTTGCCAAAGCGTACATTTTGTACCGCAAGCAGCACGAAAACGTGCGTAAAGCCAAGGAAACCATTTTGGACTACAAAACGGTGGTGGACAACTACCTCAAAATTGCCGACTGGCGTGTTAAGGAAAATTCCACGGTAACCTACTCCGTGGGAGGACTCATCCTTTCCAACAGCGGTGCAATCACCGCCAACTACTGGTTGTCGGAAGTGTACGATGAGGAAATTGCCGAAGCGCACCGCACGGCAGCCATTCACCTGCACGACCTTTCCATGCTCAGCGGATACTGCGCAGGCTGGTCGCTTAAACAACTTATTCAGGAAGGTTTGGGCGGAGTTCCCGGGAAAATAACCTCTGCGCCTGCAAAGCACCTTGCTTCGCTGTGCAACCAGATGGTAAACTTTTTGGGAATCATGCAAAACGAATGGGCGGGAGCGCAGGCGTTCAGTTCCTTCGATACCTACCTTGCCCCCTTTGTCAAGGCGGACAACCTCACCTACGACCAGGTGAAAAAGTGTGTGGAATCCTTTGTGTACGGCGTAAACACGCCCAGCCGTTGGGGTACGCAGGCACCATTTTCCAACATAACGCTTGACTGGACCGTTCCCGACGACCTTGCGGAACTCAACTGCATTGTGGGCGGAAAGGAAATGGACTTCAAGTACAAAGACTGCAAGAAGGAAATGGACATGATAAACAAAGCCTTCATCGAAACGATGATAGAAGGCGACTACAACGGTCGTGGTTTCCAATATCCCATTCCCACCTATTCCATAACAAAAGATTTCGATTGGAGCGAAACGGAAAACAACAAGTTGCTGTTTGAAATGACGGCTAAGTACGGCACGCCTTACTTCTCCAACTACATCAACAGCGACATGCAACCCAGCGACGTGCGCAGTATGTGCTGCCGTCTGCGTTTGGATTTGCGTGAACTGCGCAAAAAATCCGGCGGATTTTTCGGAAGCGGCGAAAGCACCGGTTCTGTGGGCGTAGTAACCATCAACATGCCCCGTATTGCCTACCTTTCCAAAAACGAAGAGGAATTCTACCAACGTCTGGACAAACTGATGGACATTTCCGCTCGTTCTTTGAAAATAAAGCGCAACACCATCACGCAACTTATGGAAGCGGGATTGTATCCCTACACAAAGCGTTACCTCGGCACTTTCAGCAACCACTTTTCCACAATCGGACTTGTGGGAATGAACGAAGCCTGCCTCAACGCAAAGTGGATTGGCAAAAGCCTTGTGGACAAAAAGGCGCAGGAATTCACCAAAAACGTCCTCAACCACATGCGTGAACGGCTTTCCGACTATCAGGAAAAGTACGGCGATTTGTACAACTTGGAAGCGACTCCCGCCGAAAGCACCGCCTACCGTCTTGCAAAGCACGACAAGAAGTTGTATCCCGACATGATTTTTGCCAGCAAAGAGGGAGAAACACCCTACTACACCAACAGTTCGCACCTTCCCGTGGGATTCACGTCGGATGTGTTTGACGCATTGGACATTCAGGACCAGTTGCAGACGTTGTACACGTCGGGTACCGTGTTCCACGCTTTCCTCGGCGAAAGATTGCCCAACTGGCAGGCTGCAATGAAACTTGTGCGCACAATTGCGGAAAACTACAAACTTCCCTACTACACAATGTCGCCCACCTATTCCGTCTGCACGGAACACGGCTACATTTCCGGCGAAGTGTACGAATGCCCCAAATGCCACAAGAAAACGGAAGTTTACAGCCGTATTACAGGCTACTACCGTCCCGTTCAAAACTGGAACGACGGCAAGGCGCAGGAATTCAAGGAAAGAAAAACCTATCAGCCGGAAAAGAGCGAACTGAAAAAATGTTTGTTCACCTACGGAACGGCGGAAGACAAAACCAAGGTTTGCGTTACAAAGCCCATGCTGTTTGTCCAGGACAACTGCCCCAACTGCAAAATGGCGGAACTGATGATGGACAAGGCGCACCTTTCCTACGATGCCGTTAACGCTGCGGAAAATGCCGAACTTGCAAAAACTTTCAAAATCAAACTCACTCCCACGCTGGTAGTTGCCGACGGCGACAGTTATCAGGTGATAGAAAACGCATCCAACGTGCGCAAGTACATCGAAACTCACAAATAAAGTTATGTACGACATAGTAGTAATCGGAGGCGGCCCTGCCGGAATGACGGCAGCGCTGTACGCCTCTAGGGCAGGCAAAAAGGTCATGCTGTTGGAGGAAAACGCCTTCGGCGGACAAATTGCCACCGCACCCCGAGTGGAAAATTTTCCTTCGGTGGAGGAAATAGCGGGGGCGCAACTTGCCGAAAAAATGTTCAATCAGGTCGTTTCGCAGGGCGTGGACTTCGACATGGGCAAAGGCGTTGTGGAAAAAACTTCCGACGGCTTTTGCGTAAAGACGGAGTACGGCGAATTTCCCTGCAAAGCGGTGGTGCTGGCAACGGGCGTTTCCCACAAAACACTTGGGTTGGAAAACGAAAAAAGACTTGCCGAAAACGGCGTTTGCTACTGCGCAGTGTGCGACGGAGCCTTCTACAAGGGCAAAAACGTGTGCGTAGTGGGGGACGGAAACAGCGCCGCTCAATATGCGCTGTATCTTGCGGAAATTTGCAATCAGGTTCATCTGCTCACATTGTTTGACAGGCTGTTTTGCGACAGTACTCTTACGCAACGCATTGTTGCAAAGCAAAATATCGTCTGGGTGAAAAACGTGTCCGTCTGCGATATCGTGGGGGATGAAAGGGTGCAGGGCGTGGCATACCGTGACAACGACGGAGCCATTACCTACGCCGACACCGACGCTGTTTTTGTGGCGATAGGACAACAGCCCCACAACGGTGATTTTGCTCACCTTGTGCAACTGGACGAAAAAGGCTACATTGTGGCGTCGGAAGACTGCAAAACTTCCTGCGAAGGCATTTTTGCCGCAGGCGATTGCCGTCAGAAGGGCGTCAGACAGTGCGCCACAGCGGTGGGCGACGGCGCAGTAGCGGGATTCAGTGCGGCAATGTACGTCGATTCTCTCAAAAACTAACAAAAACGCATCCCTGAACAGGGGGTGCGTTTGTTGCATAAAGTACTTTTTGCGCAAAATTTTGCCACAACGTTGGGCGTACAACTGCTGCCCCGTGTTGCGCTGTTGCCCTCTAACGACGCAAAAATAACGGTTGCGGGCGCATCAAAGGCAATGTCTGACAAAAGACAACCAATGTTACGGAAATCCTTGCCGAAAAAAGGCGGTAACAATGCGTGAATCGGGTTTTTGCGTCGGTTGGCGTAAAAAGGTTTAACTTTGCTTTGCACAAAAATCAACAACTGAAAACTTGCAAAGTGGGCAAAGTCGCTTTTGTACGGTGAATTTCAAAAAAAGTGCTTGCGTGCAGTTTACAACGCAAACGATTGCAATTTTCAAAAAGTTGTCGTTTTTTGTATTGTAACCACATTTTTTTGTACCGTTTTGAAAAAACGTGTTTATTTTGTTCAAACAGGTGTACAATGTAAGTAAAACAGCCAATGGCAAAAGGAGAAGGAAAATGAAGGTAAAAGTAACGGAAGAATGTATCGGATGCGGATTGTGCGCAAGTATTTGTCCGCAGGTTTTTGAAATGGACGGTGACCGTTCCACGGTAGTGGGCGACGGCGACTGTTGTGTGGACGCAGTGCAGGAGGCGGCTGCCGCTTGCCCCGTAAACGCCATAGAAACGGAGTAATTTTACGACGTTTTGGACACAAAAAAATGCAAAATCGGTATTGACATTGACGGGTTGAAGTGATATACTTTTCTTACAAAGACACACAGTGTCCGATGTTAATCATTTCAAATATTCGGCAATGTGCCGAAGTCTTTACTCCATCCAAAAAAAGAAGAATGTCATTGAAACATTCTTCTTTTTTTGTAATTTTGCTTTTGCCGTCAACAAGTTGACGGGTAATGTTTCTCGGGGTTTGCCCCAACTTTGCAAATTGCCTTGCATCAACATGCAACAAAACGCAAGCGCACAAAGCGACAAGATAAATGCAAAGGTTAAAATTTCAATTGCAAACACCTTTCTCACGCATTGTTTTTCGTGGTATGCACGGCAACCGGACAAAAAACAGAAACAATTTGAGAATGCGTGTTTATGGCAAGAACCAAAACGCCTTCAATTTTGCCTCACAGCCAAACATGCGCACGACAGCGTTGCTTTCTTGCGTTTAACGTTGGCGGCAAAGGGGTTCAACAAAACTTGTCCTTAAGCAACAGTTTTGCCACTTCACGGAAGTTGCCGTCGGCAACGGTGTACTTTGCGGGGAAACGAGGTTCTTCCTTGCCCGTCAGGTCGGATTTTATCCACAGACAGTCAATTTTTGCGTTTCTTGCGCCGTCAACGTCGGAAATGGCATCGTTGCCGATGTACACCGTTTCTTTTTTGTTGAGGTCGTACTTTTTGAACAGTACGTCAAAAAATTTGGGGTCGGGTTTTGCGCAACCGTAATCGGAAGAGTACACAATTCCGTTGAAGTACTTTTTCAGTCCCAAACGGGCAATTTCGGGTGCGGTAAAGCAAGCCTGCGCATTGGAAAGTATGTAAAGTTTTTTGCCTGCCTTTTTCAGTTTTGCCAGCGTTTCCGTTACGCCGTCGTAAACGGCAATGTGTTGTGTGGAAAAGGCACGGAATTCCTGCGCAAGGTGTTTTGCCAGCACTTTGCCTATCTTTTTGCCCTTGTTGGCGCAAATCAGACGGAAAATTTCCACAACGTCCACTTCGGGATATTGGAAGTTAGCCTTGCCTTGGTTTATTTGCAGTTCGCAACTTGCAAAATAGGCTTCTTCAAGTTCCTGTGCGGAGTAGTTCACGCCGTAAAAAGCAAGCGTATCGGCAAGTTTTTGCCAGGTGGCAAGTTCGTATTCGTTCGTGCGGATGTCCACCAGAGTGCCGTAAATATCAAACACGTAATTTTTGTACATAAAATGCCTCCTTTATGAAATATTTTTCGGCTAGATTGTAGCACTGTTTTCCCTTTCAGTCAAACAATGTTGACGCCCTGTCCGACCGATGACAGAAAAATGCAACTTTTTGCCAATTTTGTGTTAGTGTTTCTGAAGATATCGGGCTTTTGCAACACATTTTTGTTGTGGTTTTTAAATTTTTTTGTTTTTACGTCAACAATACACCTTGCACGCACAAAGGGCAAACAGTCCGTTGTGTCGTTGCGACTTTTCATCGTATGAGGTGCAGGCGTTTGCGTCCGTCAAAAGCGTTGCAAACGTTTTTTACGTTGTCGGTAACGGTTTGTCAACTTTCGTTGCGGTTTTTCAAATTTTTCGTTTTTACGGCAACAATACGCCTTGCACGCACGAAGGGCAAGCAGACCGTTGTGTCCTTGCGACTTTTCATTGTTTGAGGTACAGGCGTTTGTGTCTGTCAAAAGCGTTGCAAACGTTTTTTACGTCGCAGTTAATTGTAGGCAACATTGTCGTTGGTCAAAAACCGAGGTATTCCACCCCTACAAGCAGTATTTCGTTTATTTTGGGATTGGAAATTTTGTATTTCAAAATTTTGCCCTCTCTTTCGCAGGAAACGACGTCCATGTCCCGCAAAATACGCAACTGGTGGGAAACGGTGGTCTGATTCATTTTAAGAACTGCCGATATGTCGCTTACACACAGCGGCGCAATGGCAAGTGCGGAAAGCAGTCGCACCCGTGAAGGGTCGGAAAACAGCGCAAAAAAACGTGCTATTTTTTTCGTTGCGTTTTTGTCGGGCAGATAACAATCCAAATCGTCCAGAATTTGCGGTGTCGCTTGCAGCATATTTGCTCCTTGTTTACTGTACAATAATGCAGGCAACGTTTTTCCTCTTGTGCAACGTCGCCCTAAGGGATTTTTTGCACAAATATTGTACAAAAAGTACTTTGTTGCAAATTGTCGCATATTGTAGTAAAAAAACAAGGATTGTAAAACGCAATTTGTTTTCGTCAAATTTCGTTGCAAAATCGACGGTAAAAGGAGTTTTTTGTATGAATATCACCACAAGTCTGCTGTATCTGTTGCTTTTGTATGCCGTGCTGGACAAGGACAACAAACTTTCCGTTACCACGGGGCTTGTCATTGCTTTTGTAATTTTGCTGTGCAACTGTTACAGACGCAACGCATGCTGTTCCAACGGCGTAACTTCTTCGTCAAACAACATTTTCACCACCCTCAACGGCTTTTAATGGGGCAAGTTTCACCTTGCTGCCCGTTTGACGCAGTGCCGCACGTTTTGCCACGGACGTTTTTTGCCCTGCATGCGCAGTAAAACGCCTGCCCTTGCGGTTTTTCCGTAATTGTGTAAGAACGCATCTTGTGTCTACACAAATTAAACGCAAAAATATGCGGTTTTGTTGCGGTTGAAAAGGGCCAACTTTTTTTGGGTTTGACCTACGTGAAAGAGTAAACTTTTTTGCCTGGTTTTGTGTTGTTTAAGGTGAAGTTGTCCAAACAAAAAGGCGTGTGCTTTGCAATTCCGCTTTTGCGGTTATTGCTCTTTGCACATGCCTTTTTCAATTACGAAATGTTTTGCCCCGTCGTTTGCCACCTGCGTGGCTGAGGTAAGCAAAATTTGTATTTCTCCGTCCAAACTCATCAGCCGTTTTTGTCTGTCGGGGTCAAGTTCGGAAAGGACGTCGTCCAAAATCAGTACGGGATATTCGCCCGTCAAATTTTTGAACACCGTCAGTTCCGCAAGTTTCAGCGTCAAAGCGGCGGTGCGCAACTGTCCCCTGCTTCCGAAGGTGCGCACGTCCACGTCGTCTATTTTTATCTGCAAATCGTCCCTTTGACAGCCTACCGTGGTGTAACGCAACTGAAAATCCTTTTCCACGCTGTTTTCCAACGCTTCCAGATACTTTTCATATATCTGCTTTACCGTTTCCCCCTCTATTTTGGAAAGATACTGCAAAAAAAACGTTTCCTTGCCGTCGGTAAGTTTGGCGTGGCACGCTTGGGCGTAGCCTTTCAGTTTTTCGCAAAAGCGGCGGCGTTTGGCAATTATCCTTGCCCCCTCTTCGGCTATCACCTGGTTCCACCCCAACACGGCGTCCCGTGCGTCCTGAATATTTTTCGCCTGTTTAAGCGCATTGTTGCGTTGCGCCAACGCCTTGTTGTGTTTAAGCAAACTGTAAAAATAGTTTTTGTCCGTCTGGCACAGGTCTATGTCCAAAAAACGCCGTCTTTCGGCAGGCGATTGACTTATTATCTTTATTTCGTCGGGGGAAAAGTACACGCAGTTGAGGTAGCCCATCAGTTCCCCCGTTTTTGCAACGGGAACGCTGTTGACGGCAATTTTTTTGCGTGCGTCGGAAAACAGGCGTATTTCAATTTCTCCCTCGCCGTACTTGCACAGATAGTTTACCTTTAGCAAGGCGTCCTTTTTGCCCCAGCAAATCAAATCTTTGTCCTTGTCGGTGCGTGGGCTTTTACCAAGGCAACACAAACAAACGCTCTCCACAAGGTTGGTTTTTCCCTGAGCGTTGTCGCCTACAAAAATATTCAGTCCGCCCTGCGGAAAGATTTTTTGCGTTTGAAGGTTGCGGTAGTTGGCAACGTAAATCTGCGTTACTTTCATGGTTTTCGGGTGGTTGTTTTTTCCTATTTTACCACAATATTTACAAAAGTACAACACTGCGCAAAAGGAAAATTTTTGTTTCTGTCGGAAATTTTCACAAGTTGACCAAACAGTCAAAAAGACATCTTTTGCCAAAATAACGCACTTGCAACGGCTCAAAACGCACAAGCACTAAAATCATTGTCAAAAGTTTGGCGTAAAGGGTGTACAAAACGGTTGTTTTGTGCTACAATGTAGTAGCGAAAAAAATCTTTCTCGAAAGGTAAAAAGGAGAACTTTTATGGCTGTAAAAAACGGCAACTATTCGGAAGAACAAATTCAGGTGCTGGAAGGGCTGGAACCGGTGCGTAAAAGGCCGGGAATGTACATCGGCTCCACCGACACACGGGGACTTCATCACCTCGCCGTGGAAATAGTGGACAACTCCATCGACGAGGCGTTGGCAGGCTACTGCGACCACATCGAAGTTACCGTAAACGAAGACGGTTCTCTCACTGTGGAGGACAACGGAAGAGGTATTCCCTGCGGTATTCACAAAAAGGAAGGTATTTCCGCCGTGGAACTGTGCCTTACCAAACTGCACGCAGGAGGAAAATTCGGCGGCGGCGGTTACAAAATAAGCGGAGGCTTGCACGGCGTAGGCTTGTCCTGCGTAAACGCTCTTTCGGAGTGGCTAAAAGTGGAAGTAAAGCAGGACGGCAAAGTGCATTACCAACTGTATCACCGTGGTATTCCCGATGACAGGCTGGCGGTGGTGGGCGACGCCGAAACCACAGGCACAAAGGTAACCTTCATGCCCGACAGCGAAATTTTCGAAACGACGGAGTGGGACTACGACCGTCTTAAAAACCGTCTGCGTGAAGTAGCCTACCTCAACAAGGGCATAAAAATCACCCTCACCGACAACAGAGAGGACAGAAAACGCAGCGAATCTTTCTGCTACGAAGGCGGACTTGCGGAATTTGTGGACAACCTCAACCGCACCAAGAACACCATTTTTTCTCACCCTTTGTACATCGACAAATCCGTCAAAGAGGGCGAGATAGAAATTGCCATGCAGTTCAACGACGGCTACACCGAAACAATTCACGCCTATGCCAACAACATCAACACGGAGGAGGGCGGTTCGCATCTGGACGGCTTCAAAAACGCTCTCACCAAGGTGATAAACGACTACGGACACAAAACCAACCTGCTTAAAGAGGCGGAAAAACTTTCCGGCGAGGACGTCAGGGAAGGCCTAGTTGCGGTAATTTCCGTCAAGTTGGAAAATCCGCAGTTTGAAGGACAAACCAAAACCAAGTTGGGCAACAGCGGAATGAGAACGGCTGTAAACCGTGTGGTAACGGAGGAACTTTCCACCTTTTTGGAAGAAAACCCCAAAGAGGCAAAGGAACTTGTGCTCAAATCGGTAACGGCGCAACGTGCAAGGGACGCCGCCCGCCGTGCAAGGGAACTGACACGCAAAAGCGTGCTGGAAAGCGCATCTTTGCCGGGAAAACTTTCCGACTGTTCGGACAGAGACCCCAAACACTGCGAAATTTACATCGTAGAGGGCGATTCGGCAGGAGGCACGGCAAAGCAGGGACGTGATAGACGCTTTCAGGCAATTTTGCCTTTGAGAGGCAAAATCCTCAACGTGGAAAAGGCACGTCTTTCCCGTGCGTTGGAAAACGAGGAAATAAAATCCATGATAACGGCATTCGGTTGCGGCATCGGCGACGATTTCGACGAAAGCAAGTTGCGCTACGACAGAATAATCTGCATGACGGATGCCGACGTGGACGGCAGTCACATCAGAATTTTGCTCATCACCTTCTTCTTCCGCTTTATGCGTCCTCTCATCGAAAACGGTCACGTGTACATTGCTCAACCGCCACTGTACAAAATCACCAAAAACAAACAGGAACATTACGCATTCAACGACGAAGAGCGTGACAGAAAACTGGAACAAATCGGCTCCAAGGGTACGGAAGTTTCCCGCTACAAGGGCTTGGGCGAAATGAACGCCGAGCAGTTGTGGACAACGACCATGAATCCCGAAAGCCGCACGATGTTGCAGGTAACAATGGAAGACGCCTATGCCGCCGACGAAATAGTGTCGTTGCTTATGGGCGATCAGCCGGAACTGCGCCGTGAATTTATTGTGGAAAATGCCAAACTCGTGGAAGAGTTGGACATCTGACGGAGGTAAACAATGGCTAAACAACAAGAAGGTCATCACATCGACTACGTTGAAGCGTTGGACAAAACCAGCGTGAAAATCGTCAAAATGGAAGAGGAAATGAAAAAGTCTTTCATTGCCTACGCCATGGCGGTCAACGTGTCCCGTGCAATACCCGACGTAAGGGACGGTCTGAAACCCGTTCACAGAAGAATTTTGTATGCAATGGGCGAGTTGAACCTTTTCAACGACAAACCCTACCGTAAATGTGCCCGTATTGTCGGCGACGTTTTGGGTAAGTACCATCCTCACGGCGACATCGCCGTGTACGAAGCGTTGGTGCGTTTGGCGCAGGACTTTTCCATTCGTTGCCCATTGGTGGACGGACAGGGAAACTTCGGCAGCGTGGACGGCGACCCTCCGGCGGCACAACGTTACACCGAGGCACGCCTTTCAAAAATAGCGTCGGAAATGTTGCGTGACATAGACAAAAACACAGTGGATTTCTACCCCAACTTCGACAACACCCTTATGCAGCCGGTAGTTTTGCCCAGCCGTTTCCCCAATTTGCTGGTCAACGGCGCCGACGGCATTGCCGTGGGTATGGCAACCAACATTCCGCCTCACAATCTGGGCGAGGTAATAGACGGCGCAATAGCCGTAATGGAAAACCCCGACATCACGGTGGAAGAACTTATGAAGATTATTCCCGCACCCGACTTCCCCACAGGTGGAATAATGATGGGGCGTGTGGGAATACGCAACGCCTACAAGACGGGCAAGGGAAGCATCCTTTTGCGTGCCAAAACGGAAATAGAAGAGCACGACGGCCGTCAACGCATCATCGTTACGGAATTGCCCTATCAGGTAAACAAGGCAAAACTTGTGGAAACAATTGCCGGCATGGTAAAGGACAAGCGTCTGGAAGGCATTTCCGACATTCGTGAGGAAAGCGACAGGCACGGCATGCGCATAGTGTTTGAACTCAAACGTGACGCAAATGCGCAGGTGGTACTCAATTCGCTGTTCAAGCAAACGCAAATGCAGGTTTCCGACGGCATAATTTTGCTTGCGCTTGCCGACGGCGAACCGAAAATTTTGTCTTTGCCGGAAATTTTGAAGTACTACATCGCTCACCAAAAGGAAGTGGTGAAACGTCGCACGCAGTTCGATTTGGAAAAGGCGGAGGACCGTTACCACATCATCGAAGGTCTGGTAATTGCTTTGGACAACATCGACAGAGTAATTGCCATCATCAAAGGAAGCGAGGACAAGCAATCGGCGGCGGCGGCTTTAAGCAGCGAATTCGGTTTGAGCGACAGGCAGACAAACGCCATTTTGGAAATGAAACTTTCCCGCCTGACGCATCTCGAAGTGGAAAGTCTGCGCAACGAACTGCACGAGTTGGAAGTAACCATTGCCGACCTGAAAGACATTTTGGCAAATCCCCCCAGAATTTCTCAAATCATCAAATCGGAACTGGGCGAAATCAGGGACAAATACGCCGAGCCTAGAAAAACGGAAATTTGCACCGACTATTCGGAAATTGACATCGGCGACCTCATCGAAAAGGAAGACGTGGTAGTTTCCATGACGCACCTTGGCTACATCAAGCGTTTGCCCGTTTCGGAGTATCACACGCAAAAACGTGGCGGCAAGGGCGTAACGGCGCACAAACCCCGTGAGGAAGACTTTGTGGAAAACATGTTCATCACCAACACTCACGACGACTTGCTGTTCTTTTCCAACAAAGGCAAGGTGTATTGCATCAAGGGGTACGAAGTGCCGGAGGCGGAACGTACCGCACGTGGCAGGGCTATCGTCAATTTGTTGCAACTTGACAACGGCGAAAAGGTAACGGCGGTCATTCCCCGCAAGGAAAACAGCGAAGGCAACCTTTTCATGGCAACCAAAAACGGACTGGTCAAGAAAACCAATCTTGCGGAATTCCAGTCCATTCGCAAAACGGGCAAAATTGCCATTTCTTTGCTGGAAGGCGACGAACTCATCGGCGTGGATATGACGTCGGGAAGCGACGAAATTCTTATGGCAAGCCACGAGGGCAAGTGCATCCGCTTCAATGAAGAGGACGTGCGTCCCATGGGACGTGAAGCGCAGGGCGTCAGGTCCATGAAACTGGACGGCGACGACTACGTCGTAGACATGGCAGTGGTAAGAGAGGGGCTGGAAGTACTCACCGTTTCGGAAAACGGTTTCGGAAAACGCAGCGACATCGAAGACTACCGCTTGCAATCCCGTGCGGGCAAAGGTATCAAAGCGGGCGTTTTCAATGCCAAAACGGGCAAACTTGTCAACCTCAAACTAATCAATCCGGAAAACGACGTTATGCTAATTGCCAACAACGGCGTGGTAATCCGTGTGCGTGCCAACGACATTTCCAAGATAGGCAGAGATACATTGGGCGTACGTATTATGAAATTTAAGGGAGAAGCGCAGGTTGTGTGCGTGTCCGAAAGCCCCGTAGAGGCGGAGGACGTGGACGACGGCGAGTAACAGTATGACAGATTACAAATCACACATTTCCAAACTTATCCATCAGGCGTTGCAAAACTACACTTCGGCGGTAACGCAGGAAGATGTGCAAAACACCCTCACGGCAGCCGCCGACGACAATTTCGGCGATTACGCATTCCCCTGTTTTTTCCTGGCAAGGACAATGCGTATGTCCCCCGTTGTAATTGCGCAAAACCTTGCGGGAAGCATTGCAACGGACAACGTGGTAACGCAGGTGCAGGCGGTAAACGGCTACCTCAACTTTTTTGTCAACCGTGCCGCTTTTGTTGCCGAAACTTTGGTCGAAGTGGAAAAACTCGGCGAAAAGTACGGCGACAGCGGCGAGGGAAAAGGCAAAACAATTTGTATCGATTACAGTTCAGTCAACATCTGCAAGTCCTTCCACATAGGACACCTTTCCACCACGGCAATAGGCAGCAGCCTTTACAAACTTTTCAAGGCTTTGGGCTACAACGTTGTGGGAATAAACCACCTCGGCGACTACGGCACGCAGTTCGGCAAAATGATTGTGGCTTTCAAACTGTGGGGGGACAAAACAACAGTGGAACAAAAGGGCGTTGCGGAGTTGCAACGTCTGTATGTAAAATTTCACCAGGAAGAGGCGGAAAACCCCGACCTCACCGAGCAGGCAAGACATTGGTTTGCAAAAATCGAACAGGGCGACAAAGAAGCCTTGCAACTTTTTGAATTTTTCAAAAAAATCACGCTGGACGACGTAAAGCGCATTTACAAAAGGTTGCACGTTACCTTTGACAGTTGGAACGGCGAAAGTTTCTTCAACGACAAAATGCAAAAGCCGTTGGAAATGTTGCAGGAAAAGGGACTCATCACCGAAAGTCAGGGCGCAAAAATCGTGGACCTTTCGGCATACGGAATGCCCCCCTGTCTGCTTGTGAAGAGCGACGGAAGCAGTCTGTACGCCACCAGGGACATTGCCGCAGCCATCTGGCGCAAACAGGAATACGACTTCTACAAGTGTCTGTACGTTGTGGCGTATCAGCAAAATTTGCACTTCAAACAGTTTTTCAAGGTGCTGGAACTTGCCGGTTTCCCCTGGGCAAAGGATTTGGTACACGTCGCTTACGGCATGGTAAGTCTGGAAGATGGCGCAATGTCCACCCGAAAGGGCAACGTGGTGCTTCTTAAAGACGTTTTGGACAAAGCGGTGGAAAAAGCATTGGAAATAATCACGGCAAAAAACCCCAACCTGGCGGACAAGGAAACCGTTGCCGAACAGGTGGGCGTCGGCGCAGTACTGTTTTCCGCCTTGGAAAACAGCAAAATCAAGGATATTACCTTCACTTTTGACAGAGTGCTCAACTTCGACGGAGAAACGGCACCCTACTTGCAGTACACCTGCGCAAGGTGCAATTCCATTCTGGAAAAGGCGGGAATGTCCCGACTTGTCAAAATCGCCCACGACAATTCCGCTTTGGACAACCCCGAAACGTTGCGTCTGTGCAAGTTGATTGCATCCTTCCCGCAAGCGGTAAAGGACGCCGCCTACAAGTACGAACCCAGCATACTTTCCGGTTTGCTGATTGACATAGCGCAGGCTTTCAACAAATTTTACATGGAACACAGGGTAATTTGCGACGACCTTTCCCGTCAGAACGCACGTTTGCGTGTGGTGCAAGTTACCGCAACAACCCTCAAAAAAGGCTTGTCCCTTTTGGGCATTGCAGCGCCGGAAAAAATGTAACGGATTGCTGAAACGGCAGTGTTGCGTACCGAAATTTTGCCACCGTATTGATAAATTCGGTATACTTACAGGTCAGGTCACTGTTTGTGCATTACAAATAAACTTGCAAAAACGCACAACAGGGCGAAATTGAAGAAAAACTTTCAGCCCGTTGCCACAAATTGAAATGTAAAACAACGGTGCAGTGCAAAATTTTGAGAAAAACAAAAAAAGAGGAAAATTTTTCCTCTTTTTTTATTTTGCGATAAAACAGGCGTTTTGTGCGTTTATTTTATGTACACAGATTCATTGCATTGTGGCGCAACTTTTTTTCGGCAATGTCACGGGGCAGGGCGCAAGGGCATTTGCAGTGCCTGCCGCAACAAGTGTGGTTTTCTTTGCAAAAGATTGGTTTTTTCGCAGTAAAAGTTGCAAGGTAACACGTTTTCAAAAAAAATACGTTGCGATTTCACCGAAAATGCGGTTTGGGGCAACAGACGTTTGTAAAAAGCAACATTGAAAAAAAGTAACAAGAGCAAAGAAAGGTGATTTTTTCAAAAAACAAAGCGTTTCGTCAAAATGTTACAGCAAGTTTTCTCTTTTTATTTCAACAGGGGTACACTTATTGACAAAATCGGGAAAAATATGTAAACTGCAAGTACAAAAACATTGTCACATTTCCACTGTGTGTCCTGCAAATTGAATGTGGCGGGACAACACAATTTTCAAACTTACAAATTTTACGGAGAAACAAAATGAACATAGTAGACTACATTGTTTTAGGCTGTATGGCAGTTGCCCTCGTGGTAGGCATATTGAAAGGCTTTTTGAAACAAATTTTTGCCGTAGTGGGCGTTTTCGTGGTGGCGATAGGCACTTCCTACCTTTCCCCCTATCCGGAACAGTGGCTGGCGTCGGTAATAGAAAACGATTCCACCCGCTCTCTCGTTGCGCTGATTGCCACCTTCATTGTGTTGGCGTTGGTGTACGGTATGGTAACGGCGCTCATTTCCAAACTTGTCAACAAAGTGCATGTGCTTGGCACCGTCAACAGAATTCTGGGCGCAGTGCTGGCGGTTGCCGTGGTGTACCTCATTTTTGCCGTCATCATCGGCTTTTTGTTTGGCACGTCGGAAACTTTCCTGCCCAACATCAAAAAACTTGCGCACGACGCTTTTGCCGAAAGTTGGGTGGCAAACAACATCTACAAAAACAACTTTTTCGGCGATTGGCTGGTGCAACTTCTCGGCGAAAAAATCCCCTCGGTTTTGCCCGCCTGAACTTGTTGTCCATGGTTTGTGAGGGAAAAGCAATTCTGACCGACGGAAGTTTTTTGGCAGTTGTAAACACGCACAAGCCTACCATTGCCACGAAACAATGCCTTTACCGTTGCATGAATTTTATTTGTTTAGTTAATTGCCGTTCCTTTTGCAGAAAAACCTGCTTGAAATTTAACAAAAAATCATGTCCGCTTGCTTGGCAGAGCCTGTACACAACGCTTTTGCCGTCAGCGGACTTTTTTGTTGTTTTTGTTGCTTTCGGTGCGGCGGTACCGCTTTGCAGGGTAAAGCAATTTTTTTATTGTAAAGGTGTTGCGTACAAAATAAACGCTACCGTCAGCAAGTTTTTGCAACCGTAGCATGTTTGAAGATGTTTAGCCCGTCCATTTGTCAACGTTTGCGTTTGACGCAACTTTTCCAATGTGCTTTTCTTTTGCAACTTGCCCTGAAAAAAAGCAGATGTTTTCACATCTGCTTTTATATTTTGATGCCCTAGGTTTTGAATAATCCGCATTTTGTCCGTGTTGTTATTCGCACTTTCGTAAGGTTGCCGTCGGCAAACACGTTGCGGTTTTTTTACCATTCGGTAAAATATCCGTCGGGTGCTCTGTACCAGAAGTTACCTTCTTCGGTAGGTTGATACGCCGAGTAGTAGTAGACGGGCACTTGTGTTCCTTCGCCCAAAGCGGTGGGGTCCAAATCCACCAACTGCCACTGGTCAATGCTTCCGTAGTAGTAGATTTTTTCCAATGAGGTGAAGGAAAACGCCATTCTTCCCACTTTCTGCAAACTGCGTGGCAAAGTTGCGTATCTTCCTTCGTAGCCGTAGAAGGCGTATGCCTTTATTTCCGTTACCGTTTCGGGAATTTCCAACTGACCGTACAGCCTTTCGCCCGCTATGTACAGTTCGTCGGCGTACATCATCGGGTTGGCGTACATTTCTTCAAAATAGATTTCGCACCATGACGCCACGTCGTCTATCCACAGTTGCTGCAAACTTCTGCAATCTATAAAGGCGAGTGAGTAAACGTAGCGAAGTCCGTCGTGCAGCACCAACTGCGTCAGGTTGGACAGACCGCTCATTCCACTGTACAGAATCTCACGTGCCGACGTTATTTCCACTCTTGTCAGCGTGGCAGGAACGCATTCGTTGTTGTTGTATTTGTCCGACGATCCGAAAATATAGCCGAAGTAAGCGGCATTTTTCTCTTCTTGCGTGAGGGCTACGCCAAATCCTCCCACATAAGGCACGGTCAGGCTTTCAAGTTGAGAGCATCCGTTGAGGGCGGAAAAACCGATTATTCCGACGTATTTCGGAATGGTCAGTTCCGTACAGGGAAGGTTTGCCAAGGCGTATTCGGCAATTCCGTGCGTTCTATCTCTGATTGTAACGGAAGAGGCGCCGTAAGCGTAATCTACCAGCCAATCGTCTACGTAGTAGCCGTTATCAAATTGCTCGTACAATAATGGGGTTCCGCCAAAAGCATATCTTCCTATGCGCCTCAAAATCGGTGGCAATGCCACGTCTTCGGTGCTACCCGTGTATGTCAGCGAACGCAAAGAAGAACATGCTTGGAAAGCTTTTTCTCCCAAACTTTGCAGGGAGTAAGGCAACACTACCTTTTCCAACGAGTCCCAATTTCGGAAAGCCTCGTCGGCTATTTCGGTGCCTTGCAACAGATTTACTTCCTTTAAGCCCGACACATAATCTCCAAACAGATACATGAGGTTTCCGTTTGCTTCCGCCGTTGCCCCGAGGAAGGGAATCGTCAGGGTGGTCAGTCCGTCGCAGCCGACAAAAATTTCCTGTTGTAACGAAACTATGTTGCTTCCGAGGTACACGTCCGTAAGACTCTTGCAGTTGTAAAAAACGTACTGTTTTATTTCCGAAACGTCCGTTTGCAAGTCTATTTCCGTAAGCAAAACGCCGTTGATGTACAAATCGTTTGCGTAGTAGGTGGGGTTGCAATGGTTCATTTCAAAGTCAATTTGAGTCCACTGTGCAACGCTTCCCAAAAAGTTTACCTTGTTCAGATTGTTTTCCACTGTTTTAAATGCGAAATATCCCACGCTTTCCAAATTTTGTCCCAGCACAACTTCCGATATTTTCGTGTCTTGAAACGCCCCGTCTTCGATGGTTACGATACTGGGAAGATTGATGGTTCCTTCAAGAGAAGTGCATCCTTTGAAACAGTATTCGCCCAAGGTTCTCAAAGAATCAGGCAGCGTTACGCCTGTAAGTTGTGTGCAGTTACTGAATGCCGTCGCTGCAATGGAAAGCAAAGTTTGCGGCAGCGTTATCTGCGACAGTGCGGTGTGGGAAAACGCACTAACTCCAATTGTGTCTACGCTATCAGGCAATTCAATTTCACGCAAAGCGGTGCAGTTTTCGAAGGTACCTTTTTCGATTGTCGTTACCCCTTCCGGCACCGTCATGGAGTTGATCGCCGTACAACCGCTGAAAGCATAAGCTCCTATTTCCGTTACCGTTGAGGGGATTTCTATCGTTTGCAGCGAGGTGCAGTTTCTGAAAGCGTAACTTCCTATAACCGTAATGTTTGGCGACAGTTGAATTTGCGACAGAGCGGTGCAGTCGCTGAAAGCGTGACGTCCTATAACCGTAATGTTTGGCGACAGTTGAATTTGCGACAGAGCGGTGCAGCCGCTGAAAGCCGTTTCGGAAATGGTTGTTACGCTGTCTGCCATGGTAACGGAAGTTACTTTCGTGTTGCCTTGCAACGAGAAGGATTTGCCCGTACCGCTGTTGATGTTGATTGTTTCAATTTCGCTCTTGTCAAACAAAATCGAAATTTCCGAAGAAACGTCTGCAAAGGTAACGCTTTTCGATCCAAAAAAGATTTCACGAGGTACCGATTCGTTGCGGACGAACTCCGCTTCGGGGGTGGAAGTAATCTCTTCCAAAGAGTAAAGGTATGCGAACGAGTAGTCTCCAAAGGTTGTCAACTTTTTGCCTAAATGCAACTTTGTTGCCTGCTGGCACATGTAGAATGCTTGGAAATCTACGGAAACGACTGAATCGGGAATGACAATTTCTTTCAGTCCGCAATTTTGAAAAGCAAAAGATTCTATCCCTTGCAGACAGTCGCCCATGTCCGCCGTTGCAAGGTTTGTGCAGTTTTCAAAAGCGTTTTCGCCTATCGTTACGACGTTTGTCAAAACGATTTTTTCCAGTTTGCCGTAATTTTTGAACATATTTGCAGGCACTGTTTGCATTGTTTCGGGGGAAACAAATTCCGTAAGCAGGTTTCCGTCGGCGTAGATGTTGCAGTTTGTCGGCCATTCGGTGAAAGTTTCCGCCGTTAAGCAGAATGCGTCAAAATCGGATATGTGTACGGAAACGTTTTCCGTAAACGTCAGTCTGCCCAACTGAACTATTCCCCTTCCCAGCGTTACATCGGTAAGGCTTGTGCAGTTGGCAAATGCGTCGTCGTATATGTATTGCACGCCGTCGCCCACAATAACGGTGGTAAGTTTTGCGGAGTTTTGGAACACAGGGGAAATCCCCCCCGTTGCGTTGTCGCAAATTTCCAGATATTGCAGGTTAGGGGCAAAAATTGCCTCACTCGAACCAGTCAGTTCTCCGCCTATTACAGTTAAGGAAACCAGCGTTTCAAAATCCATATAGGCAAAGTCTCTTCCGTTTATTGTTGCCGTTTGCAACGGGCAATCGGCAAAGACGTAGTTTACGTGCATTGTTCCCAATGACGTATTTTCCTTCATTTCAATACTTGTAAGAGAAGTGCAACCCTTGAAAGAGGTGGATTCGACGTTATTCAACGAGTCGGGAAGTACTATTCCCGTCAGACTAGTACATCCGGCAAAAGCGTTTTCCGTTATTGTGTAGACGCTGTCGGGCAAAATTACTTCTCGAAGAGCGGTGCATCCCGCAAAGGCATTTTCCCAAATTATACCTGTGCCTTCGGCAACTACGACTTTTTGCAAAGAAGTGTTGTCCGTAAAGGTGAAACGATACACGGGAATGCCCCTCAACTGTGAAGGAACGGTTATTTCCGTAGTTGTGTCGTCGTGCAGACCAACTATCACGTAACCTTCGTCAGTACCAAACAAATCAAACACGGCGTGCGCTTCGTTGCATACCGTGCAAAGTCCGTCGTCGCCGTAGAGGTGTTGGTCGGACAACGGCAATTTGTTTTTACGAACATCGCCGCAAAGGTCGCATTTCCACCTTTGGTAACCTTGTTCGATGCAGGTGGATTCCTTTTCTTCCACCAAAATTGTGTAGGAGTGAGGTGCCAAAGAGGTTTCGTAGTCGTACTTTTCCGTTTCTCCGCAAGCCGTGCAGGTTTTCATCCAATAGCCGTATTCCGTACAGGTGGAAGGCACGAAGACGTGATTTTGGAAATCGTGTCCGATGGGCGGAGTTTCTTCCAGAAATTTCCCAAATTCTCCGCACACGGAACAAACTGTGTAGGAGTTGCCCCACGACGTGCAGGTGGGTTGCACGGTTTTAACGGCGTCGAAACGGTGGAAAATGTCTTCGCTTGCTTCTTTGGAAACAAACTGAAAGTCAAACCAGTCCACCGAAACGGAATTAATCTCGTTTTTGCCGTTTCGTGTGTTTTGCGTAAGGTTGAATGATACGTGGTAAAATTTGCGGTTCTGGTTGATTTCTTCATCGGGAAGTTCCCAATACCAAGAGGGATAGCACGTAAAGGACATGTGCTGCCAATTAAGGTCAAAACCGTGGTACTGAAAAAGTTCTCCCTCTATTACAAGGCGTACCTCTGCCGACAAGTCGGCTACCCATGTATCGGAAGATCCCCAGTTCACAATTATTGAGAGGGTGTTTCCGCTGCTGTCGGAGTAGTTCCAGACTTCAATCTGATTTTGTATTTCCGGCAGGTAATTGCCGTCGGTGCATTGTATCTCTTCGGTGTAGAAAAAGAGCGTTTCCAAAATGTACATGTCGCCGCCGAAAATTTCCAAAAATCTTTCTTTGCTGCCGTCAAACACAATGCGTTGCAGGCTGTACGAGGGAAGATTTTCCGTCATTACGACGGAAAACGTTTCCAACGTTGAAGGCAAGTACAGTTCGGTAATGCCTTCCACTACTGGGTCGGGAGCGGTGCTTTGCGTAGAAGTGTTGGTAAGGGTGTAGGACGTAACGGTGTATCCGAGTATTTTTTCCGGCACCGTGATGACGCTGCCCTCTCCGAAATAGCCGTTGATACCTGCCGAAGGCGGAGTAGTGGCGTCGTCGTAATATATGTCGGGGAAGATTGCAATCAATTCCAGTTGTTGCAGTTCTTCCTGTGTTGTGGGTTGAAACACCGCATTACAGTTGGGGCCGTAGATGTTGAGGTTTTCCGTTGTGGTTTGATAGTCGAAATCAAACACGGAGGTTTCTATGATGCCCAACTTGTTTTTTATTCCCTCGTAGACAAATTGAAATTTTGTCCAAGGCAGGTAGACTGTGGCAAGTTGCGACGAACTGGCTACCTCAATGAGGTTTATGTCTTGCGGAACCGTTATTTCCGTCGTGTTGTCGCTGTATATGTAAACGGAAACGTTGTTGAATCCGTCGGAAAGCAACACCTCGTCTACCGGACTGTTAAATTCCAGCCTCAAATCGGGAGAAGCGTTTTCTTTCGCTACAAGTTGTAGCGTCTGCACATTACTTACGCTTTCCGCATCGAATTGCACGACAAATTCGCCAGAAACGTTGCGGATTGTGATGTTCTTGAAAAACCGTTTTTGAGACAATACGATACTTTGCGACGTGAGAGAAGTCAAAGCAAATCCGCTTTTTTCGCCGTCGTCGGACAGGGTAATGTCAAGATTTTTCAAATTGCGCAAGTTGATTGTGGCAAGTTGCGTTTCAACGTCCAATCCCAGGTTGTTTTCGTCAATGGTGAGGGAGGTTATGTTGTCGTTTTCCGTTACGTACAGCAACTCTCCCGTATCGGCGTACAGACAGTGGTTGTCGGCAACAAACAAATCGGCGGAACTTTGTACGTCGGTAAGGTTGTATCCGCCCAAAATGCGTAAATATTTTGCGGGGCAGTTCACAATTTGCGAAAGGTCGGCGGTGTAGTCGGCGTCGGGAGGTTCTTGTCCGTTTTGCAACGCCTCTACGTAGTCGGTTGTGGCAGCCACCGATTTTATATTTTCGGGAATAATCAACGTTTTCACGCTGTCCGATATGTAAAAATTGCACCAGATTTTTGTTGCGTCGTCGGGCAGAGTAATGACGGAAGAAGTCCCTTGGTATCCGATAACGATGTTGCCATTCATCATCCAATCGCCTGCGGTGGTGGAAATTTCAACGTAGTTCCCCATGTGTTCCAAAAATTGTTGGTAGGTAACGGTGTAACTGACGTTTTTCAACACGTCTTTGGCAGATTGCTTGACGGTTTCGGTGTACTGTTCCGCAACCGTTTCAAAACAGTTTCGCACGGTTTTCACGTCCGTTATCATGTAACTTGCATTGCCCTTGGTGTAGGCAACGTAGTTGTTGTTTTCATGTCCGTTTCGCAAATCGTTGCATACGGTAACAAAGTTTTTATGCGAGTCGCCGTAAAAGTACACGCAATGTTGCAGTTGGTCGTCAAATCGCAAGGCAACAAATTGGAAGTTTTCTGCGTCGGTGAAATCTATTTCAATTACAACAAAATTGTCGTCTTGCGGGTTGTCCGGGTCATGGCGGTACGCATAACTTGTCTTTTTTGTGCCGTCGGAAACAGTCATCACATGCTCGTTGAGGTCGGCAATGGTGATTCCTACGTTGTAAAAAGAAGTTCCCCCGAAATCCTGTGCGACAATTTCCCCCACAACCACGGGAATGTAGATGCTTTGGTCAAAAGTGTCCTTGAAAAACAAGGAATTGTCACTCGGCGTTTTTTCCGTGCATTGTTCCACAATAGCGTCAATTTCTTCGGCAGGGTGTTGACGGTAAAGTTTTCCTGACTTTACGTTTTGGGATGTTCCCCAGTCCTCATTGACTTTTTGCGCCATCGCAGTAACAATTTTCCGATATTCTTCAAACTCGGCATTTTCCGTTTCGTCGCAGGCGGCGACAAGCACCAATGTACACGCCAACACGACAACAAGCAGACAAAGCAAAAATTTTTTCATGTCATTTCTCCCGTTAGAGTTTTGTTTCACAAATTTGCTGAATTGAAAATGAGCGTTACTTCTTGTAAAAATTATATAAGAAAAAAAGTATTTTGGCAACGATTAATAATATATTTATCGTAGTACTATATGAAAAATGTTCAACAAATTCGCATTTTTTGCCAAAACACAGTTTGTGCCGTCGCAAAGTACAGGTTGAAAATCAACAGGACAATAACAAAAAAGCCTCACCGCAAGTAAAAAAGTCGTTTACGGTGTTGCAAAAAGTGTCATTGCAACGGGAAATCAACTTCGCAAAACAAAAACCACAATGTAACAGATAGGTTGTTAAGGCAACGGCAAGAACGAAAAGCAAAGATAAAACACCTCTGCAAGTCTTATAAAGTTGTTTACGGTGTTACAAAAAGTGTCGTTGCAGGGGTCATCTTCACAAAACAAAAACTAAAAAATGCAATAAAACCGACAAGTTGGTAATCAACGGCAATAGTGGAAAAACACAGATAAACAGATAAAACAGTATTGCAAGTTAACCGTCGCCAGAAAAGTTGTAAAAAAAGCAGTATTGCAGGTAGAAAGCAATACCGCAAGGCAAAGCAGTAGCGCAACAAGACCCGAACAACAGAGGGAAAAACGTAAAAACCGCCAAATAGAAAATCGGCGGTTTTTCAGTCCTTTTGTTTTTGCTCCCGTTGCATTTGTTGAAGGGCGAAGGCGCATCCACAGTAGTGCTGGCGGTACAAGCCGTATTTTTGCGACAGACGCACGCTTTCGTTGTAACCGTTGTGCTTTTTGAAGTCGGTGCAAAGCCACTGCGCTTTTTTGGCAAGTCCGCTTCCAACGGTGTTGATAACTTGGCTGTTTTTGTAGGGGGAAACGGTGAGAGTGGTGGCAAAGTAGTCGAACCCGTTGGCGTCGGCAAAGTTGCGAGTGTCGTCAAGGCGCAGTTCAAAGCACTTTTCACACCTTGCGCCCCCCTCTCTTTCCTTTTCCAAGCCTTTTGCGCAGTGCAAAAAGTTGCCGTAGTCGTATTGTTTGACATGCAGTTTAAGCGGAAATTTCGCTTTCTGCTCAAATTGGCCGTTGTTCACAATGTCCACAAGTTTTTTCACTTCGCCGAGACGTTTTTCCCATTCGGCGTCGGGAAAAATGTTGTCGTCGGAAAAGTACAGCGTAATGTCGAATACGTCCAGCAACCGTGTCAGACAGTAGGTGGCGCAGGGGGCGCAGCACACGTGCAAAAGCAGTTTGCTTCCCTCTTTAGCCTTGCTTTTTGCCTCTTGAAAAAGTAAATCGTAGTTTACGTTCATTGTTACTCCTTGCGACGTACTCGGAGGGGGATTTTCATTCTTTCGGCAAGTTTCCTGCACGCTTCAACGTCCTTTTCGCCTATGCTGTCCACAACGGAAAAAACAACGTTGCCCCCACGCTGACGGCACAGCGAGGCAAATTCTACAAGGGCGTCAAACGCCTTTTTGCCGAAAATGCTTTTGCAATGCTGTTGATACTTGTCGGCGGTGCTTTCGTTGAGGGAAACGTTTATGGTGTCGCAACCGGTAACTAAAATGTCGGTAACGTCCCGTTTGTGTATCAGGTTTGCCTGTCCGTTGGTGTTTATGCGTGTTTTCTTGTCTTTGCAGTGCAGGTAACTTGCCACCTCGTCCAGCGTTTCCAAGTTGTACGTAGGTTCGCCGAATCCGCAAAATACCACCTCTTCGTCGTAGTCGTCGAGATTTTGCGGAAGTTGTTCCAGCACGTCTTCCGTGGTGGGTTCTTCGGTAATCCACAGTTTGCTGTCGCCCATGCCCTCCCTTCCGTGGCGTATGCAAAAGTCGCAGTTGTTGCTGCAACGGTTGGTGAGGTTGATGTAAATTTTGTTGTTGAGAATGTAAACGTAGTTGTTCATAGTTTCGTTGTGTGCAAAAAATGCAGAGATAACGTACATTTTCGGCGTTATTGCTGCATTTTACTGCGTGTTTTTGTGTTGTTTGTTTTTGTTTATGTCTTTTGTGTCTTTGTCCGCACGGAAATCTTGCAGTGTTTTCCTTTGCTCTTTTGCCCGTTTTGTCAACAGGTTTTTGTCGTAGAAAATTGCAACCGTTCCGCTATTCTTTCAATACAGTTGTGGCTTTTGGATTGTTGAAAACGTCTTTTCTGCCACAGTTTCTTTGTCAAGCATTTCTGTGCAAAAACAAGCGTTTGCCCTGCTGTGCAGTAGATTTTTTCACCTCAACGGCGTTTTTTGTAAGATTTACCTCTTTATCGTGAAAAGGGAAATTTCCCTTCAAAAACGTGTGTGTTTTGCATTTCAGTCTTTCAAAAAAGCGGCAATTTTGGGAAACAGTTGCAGGCAGTTTTTGCGGATTTGTTCTTCCATGGCGGAAAAATCCGTACCGTACACCTCCGCCAGTTTCTGCACTACGAAACGCACGTTGAAAGGATTGTTGACGGTGCCTCTCAAAGGCACGGGCGTCATGTAGGGGCTGTCCGTTTCCGACAAAATACGTTGGGGCGGTATTGCCCTTATTACATCTTCCTTTTTGGCGTTTTTGAAGGTAATGGCTCCGCCAAAAGCAAAGTAGTGTCCTTTTTTTACCATTTGCGAGGCAAATTCTGCACTGCCTCCGTAGCAATGCCACAAAACGCCGTTGTTGAGAAAACGTTTTTGTGCCGTCAAAACGTCCAATGCGTCGCCGTAGGCGTCCCGTACGTGAAGGGTAACGGGCAAATGCAGTTTGTCGGCAATTTCCAGTTGTCTTGCAAAAACGTCCTTTTGTACCTGTCGGGGGGAAATGTCGTAAAAGTAATCCAATCCGATTTCCCCTACGGCAACCACTTTGGGGTGTTGTGCCAAGGCAATCATTTCTTTTTCAAAATTGACGTCGAAACTTTTGGCGTCGTGGGGGTGCATTCCCACAGTGGCGAAAACACGGAAATTTTCCTTTGCCAGCCGTGCGCTTTCTCTCATGGAGGGCAAATCGCAACTGTTGTTTATGACAAAATCGATGTTGTGAAGAGGAAAATCGTTTATTATCTGTTCCCTCACTCCGTCAAACTTGGCGTCGTCCAAATGCAAATGGCTGTCTATCATGTCAGCGCACTTCCTTTCCGCTTTCCGTTTCCTTTTCCGGCGTTACGAAAATGACGTTTTTGCCGTCTGCGGCGCACAAAATCATTCCGTTGCTTTCGATACCTCTTATTTTTGCCGGTTTAAGGTTTTTCACAAGTACCACCGTTTTTCCCACCAGGTAGGAAGGTTGGTAGCAGTGGGCAATTCCGCTGACTACCTGACGCATTTCGTCGCCCACCTGCAATTTCAGTAAAAGCAGTTTGTCGCTGTTGTCCACTTTGGTGCATTCCACAACCTTTGCCGTGCAAAGTTTTATTTTGGCAAAGTCGTTTATGTCCACAAGGTCTTGCGGGGGCGTTTGTTTTTGCGCCGATTTACTTTGCGATTGCGCTATTTCGTCAAGTTGTTTCAGTTCCTTTGCCACGTCAATACGGTTGAAGAGGTTTTCGCCCTTGTTAACTTTGGTGCCTGCGGCAAGGTTTCCGAAGGCAATTTGCGAAAAGTCTTTGGGCAAAGGCAAGCCGAGTTTGTCAAAAATCTTTTGCGCCGTGGTGGGGATGAACGGTTCAAAAAGCGTGGCGGAAATTCTGATACATTCGCACAAAACGTACATTACCGTTGCAAGACGCTGTTTTTCGCCGTTTTTGTTAAGCGACCACGGCATTGTTTCGTCAATGTATTTGTTGGCACGTTGCACAATTTTGAAAATGTTTGCCAAAGCATCGGGGGCGGAAAGTTCCTCCATGTTTTTGCGCACTTTTTCCAACGTTTCGTTGCACAGCGCAACAAGTTCGTTGTCCAAATCGGTGAAGACGTCCGCTTGCGGTACGATGCCGTCGAAGTACTGCGTAACCATGGCGGTGGTGCGTGAAACAAGGTTTCCCAAATCGTTGACCAAATCGGCATTGGTGCGTGTAAGCAACGCTTCGTTTGTGTACACGCCGTCGCTTCCGAAGGGAATTTCCCTCAAAAGGAAGTAGCGTATTGCGTCCACGCCGTATCTGTCCACAAGGAAGAAGGGGTCCACAATGTTGCCCTTGGATTTACTCATCTTGTCGTTGCCGAAAAGCAACCAACCGTGTCCGTACACTTTTTTGGGAAGGGGCAAGTCCAAAGCCATAAGCAGCGCCGGCCAGATTATCGTGTGGAAACGCACGATTTCTTTGCCCACCATGTGCAAATCGGCAGGCCAAAACTTATCGAAGTTGGCGTGGTCGTCTTGCAGGTAGCCCAACGCCGTGATGTAGTTGGTGAGGGCGTCTATCCACACGTAGGCAACGTGTTTTTTGTCGAAAGGCAATCTCACGCCCCAATCGAATGTGGTGCGGGAAACGCACACGTCTTTCAGCCCCGGCTTGATGAAATTGTTTATCATCTCGTTCATGCGGGATTTGGGGGAAATGAAATCGGGATTTTGCTTGTAAAACTCAATCAGTCTGTCCTGATACTTTGAAAGGCGGAAGAAGTAACTTTCTTCCTTTTCCAACTTGACTTCACGTCCGCAATCGGGGCATTTTCCGTCCACAAGTTGGCTTTCCGTCCAGAAGGATTCGCAGGGGGTGCAGTACCAGCCCTCGTATTCCGATTTGTACAGGTCGCCGCTTGCCAGCAACTTTTCGTAAATTTTCTGCACGGTTTTTTCGTGGTAGTCGTCGGTGGTGCGGATAAATTTATCGTAGGATATTCCCAACACTTTCCACAGGTTGATTATCTGTTCGTACAGTTTGTCAACGTACTGTTTTGGCGTAACGCCCGCCTGTTCCGCTTTTTGCTGAACCTTTTGCCCGTGTTCGTCGGTGCCGGTAAGGTAAAACACGTCGTAGCCGTCCATACGCTTGAAACGTGCAATGGCGTCGCAAATTACCGTTGTGTAGCAGTGTCCCAGGTGAAAACTTCCGCTGGAATAGTAGATGGGAGTTGTGATGTAGTAGGTTTTTTTCATTGCAGTACCTCTCGGTTTTTCAAAAAGGCAAATGAAACCTTTTCGATGTATTTCAAAATATAGCCATATTTCGATAGTATACATTATACACTGCGCTTTTCAATTTGTAAACTCATTGGGAAGATGTAGCGCACGGTTGTACCTGCCACAAATTTGCCCAAACGCTACCCGTGAGTATTGCAGAAACAAGGGCAAAGGTCAAAATGGCAGTCGTTTTTCTTTGTGGATGTTTAAAAAAATGGTCTCAAAAAGTTACTTGACGGCAACGTCTTTTTCCAAACTTCGTCTTTCGTCGTACATTGACACACACAAAAATGTAACGAATTTTTGCACACGGTACAATGTTTTTTGTCTACAAAACATATTTGGGGAACTAGTAAAACACAAAAAAACAGTTGATAAAAATACTGATTCTGACCTCTGCAACAGTGTGATGTACTTTGTCAACGATAATAGTTTTTTGTTTCCAAAACATATTTTTGAACTCGTAAACGCCAATAGTACAGTCAAGTAATATGGCTGACGTTTGCCCTTGCAACAATGTAACGAGTTTTTGCACACGGTACAATGTTTTTGTCTACAAAACATATTTGGGGAACTAGTAAAACACAAAAAAACAGTTGATAAAAATACTGATTCTGACCTCTGCAACAATGGGACGTACTTTGTAAATGATAATATTTTTTTTGACAATACGTGTTTTCGAAACTTAAAAACACAAAGAAAACAGTTAGAATAACTGCGGTCGTTTGCCTCTGCAAACAATGTAACGAAATTATGCACTAGGCACAAGTAAAAAGTGTTTAGCAAACCGGTAACAACACAAAAGGCAACAGTTAGGTAATAAATAACGTTTACTTCAACTACAATACAGTATGAATATCGTGTGGACGGTAACAACAATACTAGCCATATCTTTTCTCACTTTTGCCAATCCCGACAAGGTGCTTTCCGTGTGCGTGGACAGTTCGGCGCAGGCGCTGACAACGGCATTCGGACTGTGCGGCGTGTATTGCCTGTGGATGGGCATTTTCAACGTGGCGGAGCAGTGCCGTCTGGTGGAAAAACTGTCCCTTTGCCTGAAACCCGTCAACAATTTTTTGTACGGCAACGTGTCGGAAGTGGCGAAACAATACATTTCGTTGAACGAAGCGTCCAATCTTCTGGGCGTTGGAAACGCCGCAACGCCGTCGGCAATTTCCGCAATACACGAAACGGAAAAAGGGGAAAAACTTTCCCGTGCAGGGGCAATGCTGTTTGTGGTGAATGCCACGGGCATACAGTTGGTGCCCACAACGGTGATAGGTTTGCGTGCCTCTTTGGGTTCTCTTTCCCCTGCCGATATTCTGCTTCCAAACTTTTTGGCTACCGCCGTTACCGCCGTTTTTGGGGTGGCTCTTGTGTTTGCGTGTTACGGAAGGGCAAAAAAGTGAACTACGTAGTACCTGTTTTGATTGTTTTGGTGTTAGCGTTTGCGCTTTTCAAAAAGGTCAACGTGTACGATTCCTTTGTGCTGGGTGCAAAAAAGTCCTTTTCGCTGTCCCTTTCCGTTTTTCCCTATCTTGCGGCAATGTTCATCACCGTCAACGCTTTGCAAGCCAGCGGGTTGGAAAAGTACCTTACGGAATTTTTCGCCCCGCCTTTTCGCCTTTTGGGCATACCCGAAGAGGTGGTAAAATTGGTGCTGTTGCGACCTTTTTCCGGCAGCGGCAGTCTTGCCATCCTCACCGACGTGTACAAAAACTACGGTGTGGACAGTTACGTCGGACGTTGCGCCTCCGTCATTATGGGAAGCAGCGAAACGGTGTTTTACGTAGCCAGCGTGTATTTTGCACAAACCAACGTCAAACGCACGGGATTTGCCATACCGATAGGCTTGTTTTGCAACTTGGTGGGAAGCGTGCTTGCCTGTCTTCTGTGTCGGGTGATGTAGCGCTTTTGTGCAAAGGCTTGAAATCCGCCGTCAAATCAAAATTTCTGCGCAATAGGGCAAAATAACCGTTATCGGCAAGTTTAAGGTTCGTCAGGGTAAAAAGTATCGACAATTTTCCGTGTTTGTTACTTAATGATAACTTTCCTTTCTGCGGCTTTGAAAGGCGGTAAAACCAGCACTTGGCGGATGGTGTCGATTTTGTCAGGCGATACGCCCTTGTTTTTCTGCAACGGACGGTTTTTATTCTGTTTTTTTTGCCCTTTTTCGAAAGTTTTGTTTCCTGCAAATGTTCAAAGCGTGTCCGTTTAATATTTGCGAGCGTTTTGTTGCAAAGTTTTTTGATTCACGTGTCCGTCTTGTGGGCGTTTTTCAACCTGTTTTTTGCCTTTTTTCGAAAGTTTTGTTTCCTGCAAATGTTCAAAGCGTGTCCGCTTAATATTTGCGAGCGTTTTGTTACAAAAGTTTTTGTTGCACTTGTCCCCATTGTCGACGTTTTTCATTCTGCTTTTTTGCCTTTTTTCGAAAGTTTTGTTTCCTGCAAATGTTCAAAGCGTGTCCGTTTAATATTTGCGAGCGTTTTGTTGCAAAAGTTTTTGTTGCACTTGTCCCCATTGTCGGTGGTTTTGCCCTTTGCAACAAAATATAACAGCATTTGCCAATATTTTTCAAAACCAAACGGTTGTAAGATAGTAGCATTTGGCATAAGCGAGGTTAAAAAAATGTCAAAGGCAAAAATATCTTGGAAAACGGTGCTGTTGTATCTGACGTTCGCCGTGTGTTCGCTGTGTTGCGGTAATGTGTTTGACGGGGCGCTGTCCTTCGGACTGTTTGTGGGTGCGGTGTATTCCGTCAACCCTTTTTTGGCTGCGGCGATAAGCGTTGCAACGGCGATACCTTTCGGATGGCAACGTGTTTTGCACGCCGCAATCAGGTGCGGTGTAGTGATTATTTTTGTGTTGTTGCACAAGTTTATCAAGAAAAAAATTCAAAAACTCAATTTGTTGCTGTATCTTGTGGCAAGCAACGTGTTCTACTGCGTGTACGGCACTGCCGATTACTTTGCGTTGTTCGACAAAATTCTCTATTCCCTGTGCGGCATAGCCTTTTCCTTTGTGTGCATCTACTTTTTCCGTGCCGTTTTTTTGCGTGGACTTGCCTACCGCCCCGCCCTGGACGAGGTAATTTGCATTTCGTTGTTTATGATTGTGGCAAGTTACGGAATGAGCAATCTGCAGGTGCTGCAACTGCGGGTAGAATACTTTTTCTTTCCTTTCGTGTTACTGTTTTGCTGTTCGGTGTTCGGCGACAAGGTAACGCTGGTAATGTCGGCTTTGTTGGGGCTTGGAAATTTGCTTGCTACGGGCATGTACGACGGTTGCGTTTTTTGCGTATTTTGCGCCGTCGCCGTCATTTTGTCCTTCCGTCTTAACAGGTACGTGGCGGGATTGTCGGCAATAATCGTGGATGTGCTGATGTCCTACTTTCTCAACCTGCACGGCAGTTTTTCCACGTTGGTGTTTGTCCCGACGGTGTGTTCGGTGGTGGTGTATTTTGCCGTTCCAACCTCTTGTTACAACTACCTAAGAGATTGCGTGTGTGGCAACTACGAAAAATATTTGGGAAAAACCGTCGTGAAAAAGTTGGGGATGTACACTGCAAAAAAACTGTACCGCCTTGCGGACATATTGCTTTCCATGAAAACGGCATTTCTAACAATGTCGGTGGGCGCCGTTACCGACGAGGAGGCTTCCAAAGCCATGGTACGGCAATGCAGCGAAACGGTGTGCAAGGATTGCCCCGAAAGGGTGCGTTGTTGGAGGCAGGAACTTGCCAACACGGAAAACAATTTGTTGCAGTTGGCGCAGTGCGGTGTAACACGGGGCAAATGCACCATTCTGGACGTGCCTCAACATCTTTCCCTCAAATGCGTGCGTGTTTCAACATTGCTTGCGGAAATAAACGTGCAGTGCAAAACCTACCGTGATTACGCCGACCGCACCGAGCAGGTGAACGGCGGAAAGGTGCTTTTGGGGGAGCAGTTGGGAGGCGTTTCTCAACTGCTGACGCAACTTGCCGGCGATTGCAAAGGTAAGGTGTCGTACAGCGGCGAAAAGGAAAAGGAACTTGTGGAAAGATTGGTTTTCCACAATGTGCTGTGCAGCGGAGCGGTGGTTATGGAGCAATCGGGCAGTCTTTCCGTCATTGCCACCGTTGCCAAAAAGGACGTGGACAAAGAGGTCATCGAAAAGGTGGCGTCCAACCTTTTGGGTCAAAACATGACTGTGGACAGGACGGACGTTACCGAAAGCCCGTCGTGGGTCAACGTCAGCCTGTCGGTGAAACCACGTTTCGAGGTGAGTTTCGGGGTGAGCAGTGTTCCCAAGGAGGGAAGCGAAGCGTCTGGGGACACTCACAGTGTGATGAAAACGGACAACGGCAAATGCATCGTTGCCTTGTGCGACGGTATGGGTAGCGGAAGTAATGCGGAAAAAATGTCGGAAACGGCAATAGGTTTGGTGGAAAACTTTTATCGGGCAGGTTTCGACAGCGACACGATACTGTCCTGCGTCAATCACCTGTTGGTGGGGTGCGGAAACGAAGTTTTTTGCGCCGTGGACATCTGCGTGGCGGATTTGACAAACGGCCTTGCCGACTTCATCAAGTTGGGCGCCCCCTGCGGAATAGTAAAAAACAACGGCAACGTGGAAATCATCGCAGGAAGCAGTCTGCCTCTTGGCGTGTTGGAGGAAATGCGTCCTTCCGTAACCAAAAAAGGCCTTGCCGAAGGGGACATGGTGGTGCTGGTAAGCGACGGCGTTGCCGACTGTTTCGACGACGCCAATGCGCTTGCGCAGGTAGTTGCCGACACCTCCTGCACCAACCCGCAAAGCGTTGCGGAAATAGTGTTGAACAAGGCTCTTCGCAACTGCGGCAAGGCAAAGGACGACATGACGGTGTTGGTGATAAAACTTTCCTAGGCGGTCAACCGCCCGAAATGCAGTTGAGAAAATATTTCAAAAAAATGCAGTGATACTGTCTGTTTTGTGCAGTATCACTGCATTTTTACGTACAAAAGAAGCAAAGTTTTTTGTCGCCGACAAAAGCAAGTAACATTTTGACGCAAGGTGCATATTCTGTGTGTGTGGAGAAAAATATGCAACAGCAATACTATCTTGAAAGCACCGTCGTGGTGGGCAAAAATGTGGAAATTCAGCCCTTTGCGGTAGTCAAAGGCAACACCGTTTTGCACGACAACTGCGTGGTGGGCAGTTTCAGTTTTCTGGAAAATGCCGAAATAGGCGAAAACACCGTTGTGAAAGCCTCTCGCATTTGCGACAGCACCGTGGGGAGCAACTGTACTGTGGGGCCAAACGCTCACCTGAGAAACAACGCCCGAGTAAAGGACAACTGCAGGGTTGGCAACTTTGTGGAAATCAAAAACAGCGTGTTGGAACAAGGGGTAAAAGCAAGCCATCTTGCCTACATAGGGGACGCTACCGTAGGCAAAAACACCAACATAGGTTGCGGGGTTATTTTTGTCAACTACGACGGTAAAACCAAACACAAAACATCCGTAGGCGAAAACTGCTTTATCGGGTGCAACGCTAACCTCGTAGCACCGCTCAAAATAGGCAACAACTGTTTTGTGGCGTGCGGTACAACGGTAGACAAGGACATTCCCGACGGGGCCTTTTCCATCGGGCGCAGTTACCTCACCGTAAAGGAAGGCAGGGCGGAAAAGTACCTGCAAATAAAGTAAAAAAGTCGGGGTTGTGTTTTTCAAAAGAAAAGCATTTGAAGAGCAGGCTTTTTCTAGAAAATACACATTTTCTTCGACATTTTTTGCCTTGCGTTTGGTGTAAAGCGTCGTTGACTTTCACTGAAAAAAAAAGAAAAAGTGCAAGGTTGTTTGTTCGGGCGGTCGGGTGTAAAGTTTCGCTTTTTCTTGACAAAGAAGTAGTGTTGATATACAATTTGTCTATAAATAATCTAAGGGGCATTTATGGACAAAATAGCAGTTGAAAAGAAGTGGAACAAATTGTGGGAGGAACAAAAAGTTTATTCCTTCAATCCAAAGGACATCGACAACAAGTATTACATGCTGGAAATGTTTTCCTATCCCAGCGGAGCCAAATTGCACATCGGGCATTGGTACAACTACGGACTTTCCGACACCTTTGCAAGGTATCAGATAATGAAGGGCAAAAACGTGTTTCAGCCCATGGGTTTTGACGCTTTCGGACTGCCTGCGGAAAACTACGCAATAAAAACAGGCGTTCATCCCGAAGACAGCACGCTGAAAAACATTGCCGTTATGGAACAGCAACTCAAAAACATCGGCGCAATTTTCGATTGGGATCACGAAATAAAAACCTGTCTGCCCGATTACTACAAGTGGACGCAGTGGATTTTCTGCCAACTGTACAAAAAAGGTTTGGCGTACCGTAAAAAGGCACCTGTCAACTGGTGTCCGAGTTGCAACACCGTGCTTGCCAACGAACAGGTGGTGGACGGTCACTGCGAGCGTTGCGACAGTCAGGTGATAAAAAAGGACCTTACACAGTGGTTTTTCAAAATTACCGATTACGCCGAGGAACTGCTTTCGGGGCTGGATTCGTTGGATTGGCCGGAAAAGACAAAGGCAATGCAACGCAACTGGATAGGAAAATCGGTGGGGGGCGAAATAGAATTCGACCTTGCCGACGGTAGCGGCAGTTTCAAGGTGTTCACCACCCGTGCCGACACACTTTTCGGCTGTACCTACGTAGTACTTGCGCCGGAACATCCGCTCGTAGACAAAATCACCACGCCGGAATTTAAGGATGCGGTGCAGGCGTACAAGGATGACGTTGCCAAAACCAACGAAGTGGAGCGTCTTTCCACCGCAAAGGAAAAAACGGGTGTGTTCACGGGAGCGTTTGCCGTCAACCCTGCCAACGGCGAAAATGTGCAGGTGTGGATAGGCGACTACGTCTTGGCAAGTTACGGCACGGGCGCAGTAATGGGAGTTCCCGCTCATGACGAAAGGGACTACAAGTTTGCAAAAAAGCACAACCTGGAAATAAAACGTGTGATAAAGGGTGCTTCGCCCGACGTGGACGACAGCCTGCCCTTTTGCGACTACGGCGTTATGTGCAACAGCGGCGAATTTGACGGCGTCCCCAGCGAAAAGGGACGTGTTGCCGTGGTGGAAAAACTTGCCCAAAAGGGCAAAGGCGAGATAAAGACCAACTACCGTCTGCGTGACTGGCTGGTATCCCGTCAACGCTATTGGGGTGCGCCCATTCCCATCATCTATTGTCCCAATTGCGGCGAGGTGCTGGACGAAAATCTTCCCGTCAAACTTCCCTATGACGTGGAATTCCGTCCCGACGGAACAAGTCCTCTTGCAAAACACGAAAAATTCATTCACGACGTAACCTGTCCCAAGTGCGGCGCCAAAGCCACCAGAGAGGCGGACACGTTGGACACCTTTGTGTGCAGCAGTTGGTATTATCTGCGCTATCCCGACGCTCACAATGCCGAAAAACCCTTCGATACGGAGTGGATTGACAAAATGCTTCCCGTGGACAAGTACGTCGGCGGTGCGGAACACGCCTGCATGCACCTTTTGTACGCACGTTTCATCACCAAGGCGTTGAGGGACATGGGTTACCTGCACTTTGACGAGCCGTTCAAATCGTTGGTTCACCAAGGGGTAATTTTGGGACCTGACGGCAACAGAATGAGCAAATCTCACGGCAACGTAGTTTCCCCCGACGAGTACGTGGGAACCTACGGCGCAGACGTTTTCCGTTGCTACCTTGCTTTCGGCTTCAAGTACACGGAGGGTGGTCCTTGGTCGGACGACGGCATCAAAGCAATCAACAAGTGGTTGGACCGTGCCGAAAGGTACATTTTGGCGGCATACGGCGAATATGCCACAACGGAAGAAATGCGTTCGGAAGAAAAGGAACTCAACCGAGTTCGCAACGCAACAATAAAGGCGGTGGACGCCGACTACGCCGACTTTTCCTTCAACACGGCAGTTGCCCGCATGATGGAACTTGTCAACGCATTGTCCAAGTACGACGGAAATGCCGTTAAAAATGCGCAGTTGTACCGCAGCACCGTCGATGATTTGTTGAAGTTGCTTTCCCCCATTGCGCCTCACTTTGCCGAAGAGTTGTGGCATCAGACGGGACACACCGACAGCGTCGTTACGCAACGTTTCCCCGTTTTTGACGAAAAAGCGCTTCACAGACAGGAAGTGGAACTTCTCGTACAGTTCAATTCCCGTCCCAAAACAAGACTTGTGGTGGATGCAACGCTTTCGGCGCAACAGTTGCAACAGTTAGTGCTGGAAAATCAAACGGTGCAACAACTTTTGGCAGGCGCAACACCCAAAAAAGTGATAGCAATTCCCGGAAGATTGGTAAACATCATCCTGTAATAAAAACAAGTTGCAAAACAGCACTTTTGCCGTTGCAGGTAACAAAAATGCGGAACAATCCGTCAGATTGCTTTGCGGAAAGTTGCAACCAACTTTCAAGTTGGCGCAAGGAAAAAACGTAGCGGATTTTTGCTGTGTTGTTTGCCCTGTTGCTAAAAATGCGACAGCGTAAAATGCCTTTTCAGTGTGTACGAAAAAGGCATTTTCGGCAAATAAATCAGGCACAAGTTACACGCAATTGACTATGCATCGGAAATAAATGTTTGTAAATAAAACTGCTTTTGCAACAATTTTTTAGATACGGTGAGTAAAAAATGTTCCAACGGCGTTTTTGTCGTTGGCAACGTAAATAAACGAGGTTTTCAGATGAATTTCAAAGAGGAAGCGCAAAAACTCGGTATCGGCGACACCCCGCTCATACCTTACGAGGAAGATTTTGACGCCGACATCTACATCAAAAACGAAGCCATGAATGCCAGCGGCAGCGTTAAGGACAGGGCTGCGTTGGCAATGATTTTGGATGCGGAGGAAAAAGGTCTTCTGCACAAGGGCAGTACAATTGTGGAAGCGACCAGCGGAAACATGGGCATTTCCCTTGCATATGTAGGCGTGCGCCGTGGTTACAGGGTGTTGCTGACAATGCCCGACACGATGAGCGTGGAAAGGCGCAACCTTTTGCAGGGCTTGGGGGCGCAACTAGTGCTGACGGAGGGCAAACTTGGCATGCAGGGAGCCATTGACCTTGCCGAAAATCTTGCGCAAAAGCCCGACGCTGTACGTTTGGGGCAGTTTGACAACAAGGCAAACGCTCTTGCGCACTATCTGTCTACGGGTGAAGAAATAGTTTCGCAGTTGGACAGAGTGGATGTGTTTGTGAGCGGAGTCGGCACGTCAGGCACACTTACAGGTACCGCCCGCCGTTTGAAGGAAACTTTTCCCGACTGTGAGATAGTGGCGGTAGAACCTGCTTCCTGCGCCACAATTTCCCGCAACGAAAAGGGACTTCACGCAATTCAGGGCATTGGCGCAGGTTTTGTCCCCTCGTTGTACGACAAAACTTTGGTGGACAAAGTGTGTCTGGTAACTGACGACGAGGCGATGGATATGTTTTACACCCTCAACAAAAAGCAGGGATATTGCTGCGGAATCAGTTCCGCCGCAAACATTGCCGTTGCCGTGCGACTTGCAAAAGACCCTGCCTACAAGGGCAAAAATATAGTAACGCTTTTCCCCGACGGCGACGACAGATACCTGTCACTGTTGCACAAACAGCGTTGACATGGCATTTGTTCCAAAAACGCAAAAGCGGACATTTTGTTACAAAATATTTTGTGCTGCAACGTTACTGATGAAGTGTTAAGGACTTTATCGTCAAAACACTGCAACATTGCTCGGCACATATTATTGTAATCACGGTACAACTAACTGCACAAAAAGGTTGAAAGGCGGTTAGTTACCAAAAATAAAAAAAGTGTTTTATTGTAAAACATTCTGTCGGGTAACGCAGGGTATATTTTTTTGCGTTAAATGCGGTAATATTGTTCGGAAATAAATGATTGCAATCACTGCAAACTAACTGCACAAAAAGGTTGAAATGGGGTCAGTTGCCTAACAAAGCGTACATTTTGTTGCAAAATTTGTGCGGAAGTGTTAGGTCTTTTGTCTACAAAAAACACGGCAACGATACTCGGCAAAAAATGGCGGTTCTGTTTCACAGACGCAAGCGGTAGCGGTAGAAAATGCCGTGCCGACGAAAGGGAACAAAACAAGGCTTTTCCCAACTGTCTGAAAAAAACTCGGTGCCGATTCAAAAGCGAACTTATTTTCTGTTTGTTTTTTAATAAAGATAGGTATTGACTATTGAAATTTTTTCCACTACAATTAAACAAAAAACCAAATGGAGGAAAGACGACATGAAGAAGTTCACAAAAGTATTGGCAGTAATGTTGGTGTGTGTGTTTGCATTGTTTGCGTTTGCCGCATGCGCTCCCAACAGCGATCCCGACAAGGCACTTGCCAGCTTGAAAGAAGCAGGCTACAATGCTGCGAAAGACACGCAAGTTATTCCCGGTATTTTGGCAATTGCCGGCGTAAAGGGTATTGACGTGGTAATTTCCGGCACAAAGATAGAAAAACTTGAAGACGGTTCCTCGAAAACCCAACACGTAACGGTCATCTACTTCCTTTCCGCCGATGCGGCAAACACCGCTTGGGATGACGTTAAGGAATATGCCGAAGAAAACAAAGAAGACGACAGCGATTTCACTGTTGCAAAATTCGGCAAGATGATTTATTTCGGAACAAGCGCCGGTATCAAAGCAGCAGCCTGACGGTAATTTGACTGAAAAAGACTCCGCAATGTCGGAGTCTTTTTTTCTGCCCGTCGGCTGTAAACTCAATTCACACGTTTGTTTTTACACAAAAAAAGTAACCGACGACAGCAAGATATTTCATTCAAATCCCTGTGCTTTTTCTGAACAAATTTTCCTCTAAGGCAAAATTTGCATGTTTTTCAAGGTTAAAACATTTTGTTCCTCACATTCTGTTTCATGGCTTGTTACTTAAAAAAACGCAACAAGAACACCCGTTTCAACACAATTTATCCGTTTCAACACTAATTTACCTGCTTAAATTTTGCATTATTGCAGTATTTTGCGTATAGTGTAAAATTCAGTTTCTTTTGCATGTTCAATTTTTGTTTCTCACATTCTGTTTCAACGACAAGTTACTTCAAAAAACGCAACAAAAGACAGCGTTTCAATGCATTTTGCAGTTGCAATACAAATTTTTTTACTTAATTTGCAGTTTTTTGCGTATTAGTGTGGCGGTCGGGTGCATTTTTGAGGCAATTTCCGCATTGAAATTGCGTTGTTTGTGGCGGACTAGAACTTTTTTGCAAAAAAAACGTCATTCTTGAATGTGGGCTGTTTGTGTAAGTTTCTTTCAAATGTCTGCAAACACTGTTTTTGTCAAAAACACCGTCAGACGTTTTTCGGCGGTAATTTTTGAAACGTGTTTCCGCCAATCGAAAATTTTTGCAATGCAAAAGAAAATATTTTAGGGCAATTTTCATTTTTCCTGCAAAAAAACAAAGCGTGTGTTATACTGAATAAAGTACTAGTGTTCCGCACGGAGGAATTGTTTGTATGGAAAAAGTATTGAAAACCGAAATTACCGCCGAAGACAGACAGTTTAACATCAACAAGTGGCTGTTTGGTGTTTCCGGCATAGGACGTGATATGTCCTACCAACTGATAGCGTCCTTTTTGCTCACCTACATTCAGTTTGGAATGACGCTGTCCATTGTACAGTTCACCACAATCAGTCTGCTTATCGGCATTGCAGGCAGAATCTGGGACGCAATCAACGACCCCATGATGGGTGCAATAATCGAAGGCACGCACATGAAGTTCGGCAAATTCCGCCCGTGGATTGTGATTGGAGCAGTACTGACAGGCACAATAATAATTGTAATGTTCAACGTACAAAACCTGGAAGGCTGGTCTTTCGTGGTATTCATGGCGGTTATGTACCTGTTGTGGGAAAGCGCCTTCACAATGAACGACATAGGCTACTGGTCGATGCTGGCAAGTCTTTCCAGCAAAAAGGAACAACGCAATTCCGCAACAATGCTTACGGTTGTGTTTGCAGGTTTGGGCGCATTCATTGCACAGGGCGGAATATCTTTTCTCTATCCCGGCAACGTGCGACAGGCTTTCCGCTGGATATCCATCGGCGTGGCAGTAATTTTCATGGTAATGCAAACGGTAATGGTGCTGTTCATCAGGGAACGCCCCCGTGCGCAAATGGAAGTAAACGAAAAGGTGTCCCTAAAACAAATGTGGAACACCATTCGCAAAAACGATCAGGTTTTGTGGATGACGCTTTCCATGCTGTTTTACAACATCGGCAGTTCGTTGTTGGTGGGTCTTGCCTACAATTTGTACTACCTGGAAATAGGCTACGACGGCAACGCCATTGTGTTCATTGCCATTTTCGGCGTTTTCAACATAGGCTCGCAGGTGTTCTATCCTAAACTTGCTCAAAAGTTGGGAAGAAAGAAACTGCAACTTATCTCAATAATCATCGCCTGCGTTGGCTATCTCGGCATTGCTCTTTTGGGTTGGACGTCCGTTTTGCCCTTCAACCTCATTACACTCAGCATTTTCGGCGTGTTTGTGTTTGTGGGGCAGGCGTTGTTCTACATGGCAAGCATCATCAACATGACCAACTGTGTGGAATACAACGAGTACAAACGTGGCGAACGCAACGAAGCGGTGGTGTCCACACTTCGTCCCTTCATGGCAAAGTTCGCCGACGCATTGAAATACGGAATTATAACGTTGGTGCTTACTGTTTCCATGGTGTACGGACTTTCGCAAAACATTTCCACGTTGGAAGTGCAAAAGGGGCATTTCGACAGGTTGGAAACAACGGCACAGCAAATTGAATATGTAGACAAAGTTACCGACTACCTTGTGTTGGTGCAACAGGACGGGGCTAATTTGGAGGAACTGACAACGGCAATGCAGTCGGACGGAATCTTGAAGGGCAAGCAACTTGACGCACGCTATCTCTCGGCCTTGGGCGATGTTGCGATAATGCAAAAAACGGAAGACGGTTCCACAGTGTTTGTGGGGTTTGTGCGTGACATGACGCAAAACGTGCCTATGGATGAAAACAAAAATTACACAATGGTCATTTCCGGCACAGATGCCGACGGCGTGCCTTTCAACGCCGCAAACGACAATTTCAAGGACGACGGCGACATTTCCATGCGTTTGTGGATTCGCATTGCGGTAACTATTGTTCCCGCAGTGTTCCTGTTGCTGTCGCTGTTGGTGCAAAACAAAAAATTCATCATCGACGAAAAGTATTACGACATGATGTTGGAAGAAATAGAAAAACGCAAAAACGCTTCGGCTCAGCAAAACGAACAATGACAAACGCCGGGCAGGTTTTGCCCTTTGTAACGGTTTTTCCTCAACGTATATTTGTTTTTGATACAAAAAGCCTCCCTTTCGGGGAGGCTTTTTGCTTTTGTCCGCAAAAAAAATCGTTTTCTACTGTTGCACAGCCTGTTTGTACATTGTGCAATTTCCGTTTACGTTAGCAAGTAATTTTGCAGTTACGTTGCCGATTGTTACGTGTTTATCTACTGTGAAAATGTATTTATGTGTTTTAATCAACTGTTTGGTCGCTGTTTTTCTTACGGTTGCACAGTCCGTTTGCAAATTGTGCAACTTTCCATTGTCGTTTGCAGGCACATTTGCAGTAACGTGCAGGTTGTTTCGGGTCTGCCTACTGCATAACTCATTTTCACGTGTTTTGGCAACAGTTTTTGCCGTCCTTCTCTGCGGTTGTCGGGGGCAAGGTGAACTTTTGCGTTACTCACCGTTTTTTCGGCAACACAGCGAATAAAAGCGTTGCACGGGGCAACAAGGTGTCAAACTTCATGCAACCTGCAAAAATTTTCGTCAAGCGACGGATTGTATCCGTCCGGCAAAGGCGTGGGACGTCGGCATGTGATAAAATTCGCCTTTTTGTAAAAAACAAAAGGGGCTTTGTAAACTTGACAAAAGGTGCGGTGCGGTGTACAATACCTCTACAAACCTATCGAGAGTGACAGAGAGACGGACTCAATGAAGTCACAGCAACCTAAAATACTGTTAGGTGCTAATTTCCGCAAGAGAGGGAACATTTCCCTGTGGGGCAAAACCCCTCTTGAAAGATGGGACGGCGAAGGATTTTTGCCAAGTTTCGTGGTCTTGTCTTGTGCGACAGACCATTTTTTTTGCAAAAACCGCAACACGCCTTCGAAGGTTCAAAGGAGAAAGTAATGAAAACCAACAAGACAAGATTTTTCACAAGCGAAAGCGTAACGGAAGGACATCCCGACAAAATGTGCGACCAGATTTCCGACGCTATTCTGGACGCAATTTTGCAGCAGGACCCCAACGCACGTGTTGCCTGCGAAACGGTGGTTTGCACGGGCACGGTGTTTGTAATGGGACAAATCACCACCACAGCCATTGTGGACTACGCAACGATAGTAAGAGATACCGTGCGCAACATAGGCTACACCCGTGCCAAGTACGGATTTGACGCCGACAGTTGCGGCGTGATAATTTCCCTCGACAAGCAATCGCCGGACATTGCTCTCGGCGTGGACAAGTCGGACGAGTACCGTGACAGAGGGGAAATTCTGGACATGTACGGCGCAGGCGATCAAGGAATGATGTTCGGTTACGCATGCGACGAAACGCCCGAATACATGCCTATGGCAATAACGCTGGCGCAAAAAATCAGTTTGCGTCTTGCGCAGGTAAGAAAGGAAGGCATTGTGGACTACCTGCGTCCCGACGGAAAGTGCCAGGTAACGGTGGAATACGACGGCGACACCCCCGTGCGCGTGGACACCATCGTGCTTTCGGCGCAGCACAGCCCCAATGTGGATTCCGAAACTATCGCCAAAGATATGATAAACCTTGTAATACGCAAGGTGGTGCCTCTCAACCTGCTTGACGAAAAAACAAAGTACTACATCAACCCGACGGGACGTTTCGAGTTGGGCGGACCTGCCGCCGACAGCGGACTTACGGGCAGAAAAATTATCGTAGACACCTACGGCGGTTACTGCGCTCACGGTGGCGGAGCATTTTCCGGAAAAGATCCCACAAAGGTGGACCGTTCCGCAGCATACATGGCACGCTACATCTGCAAAAACGTGGTAGCGGCAGGACTTGCCAAAAAAATTCAGATTCAGGTTTCCTACGCAATAGGCAGAAGCAAACCTGTTTCCGTGGACGTCAACACCTACGGCACGGGAGTGCTTTCCGATGCGGCTTTGTCGGAAATCATTGCCGACGAATTTGACCTTCGTCCCCGTGCGATAATCAATCTGTTTGGTTTGCAACGCCCCATCTACCTTGCTACGGCAAGTTACGGACACTTTGGCAGAGAGGGTTTCCCCTGGGAAAAGTTGGACAGAGTGGACGACCTCAAAAAATACATCGCACAGGAACAGTAAAAATTGGAATTGACGGTTAAGGGAACTGTTGCGGGCATTGTTTTCCGCAACGAAGAAAACGGCTACACGGTGCTGAGTCTGGAAACAACCGACGGAGACGACATTGTCTGCGTGGGTTGTTTTCCCATGCTTTCCGTCGGCTCCGTTATGGAAGTTTCGGGTAAAGTTTCCCTTCACAGCAAATACGGCGAGCAACTTGCCGTGGAAAGTTACCGAGTGGTAAACCCCTCCAGCCGAGAGGGAATAGTGCGTTACCTTGCCAGCGGACTTATCAAGGGCGTGGGTGAGGTTACCGCCAACAACATCTACAACGTTTTCGGCGACGACACCTTCGGCGTGATAGAAAACAATCCCGCTTTGCTTGCAAAGGTCAAAGGTATTTCCGCAAAAAAAGCAATGGATATTGCCAATGCCGTTGCGGAACTGAAAAATATGCAGGAACAAATCATGTTTTTGCAGTCTTTCGGTATTACAACAAACCTTTCCGTCAAAATTTACAACATCTACAAGACGGAAACACAGCGTCTGCTCAAAGAAAACCCCTATCGGCTGATAGACGACGTGGACGGCGTGGGATTTCTCACTGCCGACAAAATAGCGCAAAGCATGTCCGTTCCCAAACAAAGTCAGTTTCGTGTCAGGGCTGCGATGGTGTACGCTCTTAAAGATTCTGCGGAAAAACAGGGCAACACTTTTTTGTACTTCGACGACCTCATTGCCCGTTGCGCCGAGTTGTTGCAACTTGACCTTTCGGAATTGTCCAATCTTGTGGAAGAGACCGTTTCGCAACTTGTGCTGGAACCCACCGTCAAGTGTTTTGAAGTGCAGGGAAGAAGAAGCATTGCCCTCATCCGCTACTACAAGGTGGAAAAATCCGTCGCCTACAAATTGCTGGATCTGAACGCCTCGGCAAAACGTATTCTCATCGACGCCGACAGCCTCATTGCGCAATTTGAAAGGCTCAACAGGATAGAGTTTCACCCCAGCCAGAAGGGGGCAGTCAAGTCGGCGCTGATAAACGGAGTAACGGTCATCACAGGCGGACCAGGCACGGGAAAAACCACAATAATACGTTGTATTGCGGAAATTCTCACTGCAACGGGCTTGCGGTTGGAATTTTGCGCACCCACGGGCAGGGCAGCCAAAAGACTGTCGCAAAGCACCGACCGTGACGCAAAAACAATACACCGTTTGTTGGGATACGAGTCACACGACGGCAAAATGATGTTCAAGTACAACCGAAACAACACCCTGCCCTGCGACGTTGTGGTGGTGGACGAACTGTCCATGGTGGACGTAACGCTTATGTACAGTTTGCTTTCGGCGTTGGAAAACGGCACACGCATTGTGCTTGTAGGGGACAAAGACCAACTTCCCAGCGTTGGCGCAGGCAACGTGCTTGCCGATATTATCAAAAGCGGCGTGGTGGAAGTAAGGTATCTTTCGCACATCTACCGTCAGTCTGCCGACAGTCTTATCGTTTCCAATGCCCATCTGATAAACCGGGGGCATATGCCGGAAATAAACAACCAAAGCAAGGATTTCTTTGTAATGTCCATTTCCGACTTCAACGAGGTGGCGCAAACGGTAGTGCAGTTGGTAACCACACGTCTGCCAAAATTCACAGGTTTGCCCTCGTCGGAAATTCAGGTTCTGGGCGCATTGAAAAGCGGCGTTGCCGGCGTGGAAAACCTCAATTCCCTTTTGCAACAAGCGCTTAACCCCTTTGCCTACGGCAAGGGAGAGTTGCAGGTAGGCAAAAACGTCATCCGTGTGGGGGACAGGGTGATGCAAACGGTAAACAATTACGAGTTGCCCTTTGTCAGATATCTCACCAACGGAAGCGTGGAAAAGGGACAGGGCGTTTTCAACGGCGACATAGGCGTGGTGCAGGCAATAGACAGGTCTTCGTGTACCGTCAACGTACTGTACGACGACAACAGACTTGCCACCTATTCTCAACAGGACATTTTCGACATTCAACTTGCCTATGCCATCACCATTCACAAAAGTCAGGGAAGCGAATTCGACGTCGTGGTGGTGCCTTTGGTAAACGGACCACCCACCATAATAAACAAAAATCTGCTGTACACGGCAATTACCCGTGCTAAAAAAGCGGTGGTGCTTGTGGGAAGCAAAAAAGTGCTGGCTCTCATGGTGCACAACAACTACATTGCCGCCCGCACCACAAATCTTTGCAGATTTTTGAAGGAACAAAACGACAATTTACGCAAATTTTTCAGTACTACGTCCACTTCGGCGCAGTCGGAATGGAAGGAAGAACAATGAAAAATTTCTGGCGAAAAGCAAAAGAAGCGCTACGTGAAGCGTTGGCGCCTTCCGACGCCCGTTGTGTTTGTTGCGGCGACGAGGTTTTCGACAGGTTGGGTTTTTGCGAAAATTGCCTCAAAGAAGTAACCTTCAACAACGGCAAAACATGCAAGTTGTGCGGAGTGGCGCTGCACGGCGAGGAAGACTATTGCGGAAACTGTGCTTTTGAGAAAAACTACTTTGACAGGTGTTTTTCGCCCTTTTGCTACGACGGGGCGGTAAAAAAAGCAATTCTGAAGTTGAAATTCGGAAAAATTGCCACCAATGCCAAAGTTTTTGCAAGGTATCTTGCCTATTGCGTCAGCAAAAACGACGTGCATTTCGACGTGGTAACATTTGTACCTATGACAAAAAGGGCAAGAAAACAGCGTGGTTACAATCAGGCGCAGTTGCTTGCCGAGTACTTTTGTGATACAATGGATATTGACGCTCCCGTCAGTTTGTTGGAAAAGGTAAAGGAAACGCAAAGGCAGGAAACGCTCAACAAGGCGCAACGAAAGGAAAACCTTGTGGGTGCCTTTGTTGCCACAACGCCTTTGGACGGGAAAAACATTTTATTGATAGACGACATCAAAACCACAGGTTCCACCCTCAATCAATGCGCCCGTGCATTGAAAAAGAAGGGTGCAAAAAGTGTGGTGTGCCTCACCGTGGCTTCCCGAGAGGAAAAGACTGCGTGGGAAATTGAGGAGGAAGTATGAGAAAAGGTTTTGCTGACGAACAGTACAAAAAATCTTTTAAGGTAACAAAAAAGCAGTACGGCAGGGCAAATGCCTCTGCGGTGAAAAAACTGCAAAAAATTGCCGACAAGGTGGAAGCGTTGGAGGAAAAATTCGTTGATCTTACCGACGACCAACTTGCCGAGCAAACGCAGGCTTTCCGCACGAGATATGCCGCAGGCGAAACGTTGGACGACCTTTTGCCGGAGGCTTATGCCGTGTGCCGTGAAGCGGCAAAACGTGTGCTTCATCAAAGACACTACTACGTGCAGTTGTTGGGAGGTATTTCTCTGCACCAGGGACGCATTTGCCAGATGGCAACGGGCGAAGGCAAGACGCTGACGGAAACATTGCCTGCCTACCTCAACGCCATTGCGGGAAAGGGCGTTCACATAGTAACCGTCAACGAGTACCTTGCCGTGCGTGATATGGAATGGATGGGCAAAATTTTCCGCTTTTTGGGGCTTACCGTCGGCGTAACACTCAATCAGATGAGCGGCGAACAAAAAAGACAGGCGTATCTGTGCGACATCACCTACGGCACGAACAACGAATTCGGTTTCGACTATCTTCGGGACAACATGGCAACGTCAAGGCAGGAGCGTGTTCAGCGTGGACTCAACTTTGTCATTGTGGATGAAGTGGACAGTATTCTCATCGACGAGGCACGCACGCCTCTCATCATTTCCGGTCCCAGCGGCAAATCCAAGGATATGTACCTGAAAGCCAACAAATTTGTCTGCACGTTGCAAAAATCCACCAACGTGGACGAGGAGGGAAAAACTTCCGACAAGGACGAGCAACCCAACGGACATTACGTGGTGGATCAGAAGGGCAAAAACGTTCGCCTTACGGACACGGGTATTGCCAAAGCGGAAAAGTTTTTCGGGCTGAACAACCTTTCCGATCCGGAAAACATGGAACTGAATCACTACATCAACAACGCTTTGCGTGCCCATGCAATAATGCACCGTGACGAAGACTACATTGTGGAAAGGGGCGAAGTGGTAATTGTCGATTCCTTCACGGGACGCAAAATGGAAGGCAGAAGGTTTTCCGACGGCTTGCATCAGGCAATAGAGGCAAAGGAGCATGTAACCGTCAAGGAAGAAAACAAAACGCTTGCGACAATAACCTTCCAAAACTACTTCCGCATGTACCACAAAATGAGCGGTATGACGGGTACCGCCAAAACGGAAGAAAAGGAATTCAACACCATCTACAACATTGACGTGGTGGCTATTCCCACGCACATGCCGTTGATTCGCCAAGATCACAACGACAGGTTTTATGCCACACGTCAGGACAAAATCAATGCCATTGTTAAGGAAATCGTCAAAAGGCACGAAAAGGGACAGCCTCTGCTTATCGGAACGGTAACGGTGGAAAAAAGCGAAATGCTTTCCGAATTGCTGAAAAAGGAAAAAATCCGCCACAACGTGCTTAACGCCAAGTTCCACAGGCGTGAAGCGGAAATAGTTGCCCAGGCAGGACGTTTCGGCTCCGTTACCATTGCCACCAACATGGCAGGACGTGGTACCGACATTTTGTTGGGCGGCAATGCGGAATTTCTTGCCAAACAGGAAATGAAACGTCTTGGCTACGAAGACGAGGAAATCGAGCGTTCGGCAAGTTTCGTCAAGGGCGACGTTGAAACGGCGGAGTTGCAACAGTTGTATGCGCAACTTCTGGAAAAATACCGCAAACAGACGGAAGAGGAAAGGCAAAAGGTTCTTGCCGTGGGCGGTTTGTGCATTATCGGCACGGAAAGACACGACTCTCGCCGTATCGACGATCAGTTGCGTGGACGTGCCGGCCGTCAGGGCGACCCCGGCGAAAGCATCTTTTTCATTTCCGCCGAAGACGATATCATTCGCATTTTCGGTGGCGATTTGATTCAGCGGACAATGTTGCTTGCAGGCAGCAACGGGGAAAATCCCGTGTTTCAGTACAAGGTTGTAAACAAAATTGTGGCAAGTGCGCAAAAGCGTATCGAAGGAAGACATTTTTCCGCACGCAAAAGCGTTTTGCAGTACGACGACGTAAACAATCAGCAACGCAAAGTTATCTACCGTGAAAGAAACAGGGTGTTGGACGGCGAAAACGTGCACGAGGAAATCTTGTCCATGGCAAACGACTACGCACGGGCGGCGCTGGAAGACGCATGCGATGCGGAAGAGGACGTTTCCAAGTGGAATCTGGAAGAGGTAAACAAGCGTCTTGAAAAGTACTTCCCCGTGGAATCTCCCATTATCACGGGGGCGACATCGGCAAGACAGGTGTGCGACCAACTTGCGCAACTGTGCAAGGACACTTTGCAGCAACGCAGCACGCAGGAACATTTTGACGAGTTTGAGCGTATTGCCCTTCTGAGAACTACCGATGCGCTGTGGATGGACCACATCGACGCCCTCAACGAACTGCGACAGGGTGTAGGCTTTCAGTCCATCGGACAGCACGACCCTCTCGACGTGTACAAAAAAGAAGCATTCAGTATGTTTGAAAAACTCAACGAACAAATTGAGGTACAGACAATACGTGTTTTGTTTTTCGGAAAACTTCTCGAAATTTCCGCACCCGTTCTGCAACCTTCGGAGGACATCAACCCCGAAAAGAAACTCAACGGTCCTTGCCCTTGCGGCAGCGGTAAAAAGTACAAAAACTGTTGCTACCCCAAAGACAGGGCGAAACAGCAACAGCAAAGCCAACCCGACGAAGAGCCACATCCCCTTTCCAAAAAGGAGGAATACGCTCTGAAACGTCAGCAACGCAAAAAAGACAAACAAAACCAACAAAAAGGATAAACGGGAAAACACAAAATGATTCAGATAGAAGATTTGAAGGTTCAACTGCGGGAGTTGCAGGGCAAACTCAACGGCATAGGGGAAAGTTTGAACATTCCCAAACTGACGGAGGAATTGCAAACGCTCAACGAGCAGCAACACAAAGCGGATTTTTGGGATGACGTCAAAAATGCCCAGCAGGTAAGTCAGCGTGCAAAAAACATTCAGGACAGGATGGAAAACTATTCCAAGTTGTGCAAACGCACGCAGGACCTTGAAGAACTGCTGGACGTGTGCGACGACCAGTCCATGTTGGAGGAAGCGTCGGAAGAGGTGCGGCAACTTTCTCAATCGGTAAACGAAATGCACATTGCCACGTTGCTTTCCGGCAAATTCGATGCAAACAACGCCATCATGACGTTGCACGCAGGCGCAGGCGGAACGGAAGCGCAGGATTGGGTGCAAATGCTTTACCGCATGTACACACGCTACGCCGAAAGACGTGGCTACAAGGTGCAACTGTTGGACTACCTCGACGGAGAGGAAGCGGGCATCAAGTCCGTTACTTTTCAGGTAAACGGCGAAAACGCCTACGGCTATTTGAAAGCGGAAAAAGGGGTGCACCGTCTGGTGCGTATTTCCCCGTTCGATGCACAAAAACGCCGTCACACAAGTTTTGCTTCGGTGGAAGTAATGCCGGAATTGCCCCAGGACAACGACATAGTAATCGAAGACAAGGATTTGAAGGTGGACACCTACCGTTCGTCGGGAGCAGGCGGTCAGCACATCAACAAGACGGAAAGCGCCATTCGCATCACCCACATTCCCACGGGAATTGTCGTTTCCTGTCAGACGCAGCGCAGTCAGATTCAAAACAGGGAACAGGCAATGCTTATGCTGAAAAGCAAACTTGCGGAACTCAAAGAGCGTGAGCAAATGGAAGAGGCAATGTCTTTGAAGGGGGAAATCAAAAAAATCGAGTGGGGCAGTCAGATTCGTTCCTACGTCTTTTGCCCCTACACTTTGGTAAAGGACCACCGCACCAACTTTGAAAATCCCAACATTGCCGACGTAATGGACGGCAACATTCAGCCCTTCATCGAGGACTATCTGCAAAAAGCGTTCTGACGGTGTTTTGCTTGGCAAAAGACACACGGTTTTGAAACAGAGTAAAATTTTGCGACGCTTTGTGTTTTTGCACAAAGGCAACACTGCGCCGTTAAGGTGCGGAATTGTGCAAAATTTGCGGTGCGAAATACAAGCGAAAACTTTTGCAAACGAAAAATGCCCTTTGCAATATTTGCACAGTACAGAACTTTTACATTAGATATTAACCATTTGTAAAAGACAGGAAATATTTCAACAGACAGAAACTATATGTGAAGACAGAAAGTTTTTTTCAAATTGTAAAAGAGAAAATATTTACACAAGAATACTTGTAAAAAGCAGGAAATATTTGCACAAGACAGAACCTGTTTACAAAAAAAATATAAACTACTTGTAAAAGACAGAAAGTATTTGCACAATATTAAAACTGTTTTTAACA
>ERZ1090881.22-NODE-22-length-79424-cov-13.955827_pt1 | contig 79424 bp, 94 predicted proteins | sample MGYA00478470_ERZ1090881 | MGnify/ENA primary metagenome ERZ1090881 (study PRJEB33644, sample SAMEA5815736) | chicken gut metagenome | biome: Chicken; feature: Gastrointestinal Tract; material: Caecum | place: Ireland | collected 2019-01-01 | study: A study of the...
TCGCGAAAGCCGCGCGCTCCTCGACCTGCTCGCTTCTCCGATCAGCAGAATTGCCCGCAAATTTACCTCTCTTTGTCGCGCTTGCGTTTTCTCTCGGTCACGTACGTCTGTGTACGCTCCCGTCGCGAAAGCCGCGCGCTCCTCGACCTGCTCGCTTCTCCGATCAGCAGAATTGCCTCGGCTATGAAAGGAGCAGATTTACCTGCAAAACATTTTTCACCGCACAAAGGGCTTTGCACGGTGACAAGGCCAGAAAGGCATCAAAAACATGATCTACACGGAACTTACAAAACAGGCGGCGATCGTCGCGTACAATGCCCATGCGGGGCAGACGGACAAGGCGGGGATGCCGTATATCTTTCATCCCTGGCATCTGGCGGAACAGATGACGGACGAAATTTCCGTCTGCGTCGCGCTCCTGCACGACGTCGTCGAAGACACTTCCGTCACGTTCGGCGATCTGGAAGGGCAGTTTCCGCGGGAGGTCATCGCACCCTTGAAGCTTCTTACCCGCGAAAAGGGGACGGATTATTTCGATTATATCAGAAAAATCAAGACCGACCCCGTTGCGACGGCGGTGAAGATCGCCGATTTAAAGCACAACGCAGACCTTTCGAGATTTCCCGTATCCATGCGCACGCAGGCCGTTCTCGAACGTGCAGAGCGGTACAAAAAGGCGCTCGCCATCCTCAGTCTCTGAGCGCTTTTTTGCGGGAGAAAGAGAGGGGGATCGTCCTGAAAACAGAAGCACGTTATATAAAAAACAGAACAAAAGGAAAGAATATTTTGGCAGAAAAGTTTTCGTTTGAAGTGATCAAAACAGACCCCGAAACGGGCGCGCGTGCGGGTATTTTCCATACCCCGCACGGGGACATCGAAACGCCCGTGTATATGGCCGTCGGCACGCAGGCGACGGTCAAGGGAATGCTCCCGCGCGATCTGAAAGAGGCGGGTTCGCAGATCATTCTCTCCAACACCTATCACCTGTATATGCGCCCCGGCCACGAACTGGTAAAAAAGGCGGGCGGACTGCATAAATTCATGAACTGGGACAGGCCCATCCTCACGGACAGCGGCGGGTTCCAGGTCTTTTCCCTCGCAAAGCTCAACAACATCAAGGACGAGGGGGTCTGGTTCAATTCGCACATCGACGGGAGCAAGCATTTTTTCACGCCCGAAATTGTGATGGAGATCGAAAACGCGCTGGGCGCGGACATCATCATGCAGTTTGACGAGTGCAGCGAGTACGGCGTGGATTACAAATACGCAAAGGGCGCGCTGGAGCGCACCGTGCGCTGGCTGGAACGGTGCGACAAGGCGCACAAAAACGAAAATCAGGCGCTCTTTCCCATCGTGCAGGGCAACTTTTTCAAAGATCTGCGCCTTGCCGGCGTGGAAGCGGCCAAGCCGTACGCAAAGTACGGCATCGCCATCGGCGGGCTTTCCGTGGGAGAGCCCAAACCCCTCATGTATGAGATGCTGGATACCATTCAGCCCGTACTCCCCACGGGCGTTCCCCGCTACCTGATGGGGGTGGGAAGCCCCGATTGCCTCATCGAAGGGGTGATGCGCGGCATCGATATGTTCGACTGCGTGCTTGCCACCCGCATCGCGCGCAACGGAACGGCGCTGACGAGTAAGGGCAAAGTGGTGGTGCGCAACGCCGTGTACAAGGAGGACTTCACCCCGCTGGACGAGGAGTGCGACTGCTACTGCTGCAAAAATTACACAAAGGCATATCTGCGGCACCTGGTCAACGCGGGGGAAATGCTTTCCTCCATGCTCCTGTCCATGCACAACGTCACCTTCCTCAACAGGCTGATGCGCGGACTGCGCAACGCCATTCTGGAAGGGAACCTGAAAGAGTTTGCGGCGGATTTCTATCGCAAATACGGGAAAATTTAGAGGTCGGTTTGTGTCGGAAAAGGGAAAACTTTGCGATTTCGGGATAAAATATCAAAAAAGAGCGAAAAAACAGTTGCCAAAAATTTGCAAAACCGCTATGATATAGAAGTATACAAACAAAAATAAAAGGAGAATCATCCTATGTTGACGTATCTTTTGGCAGAAAACGCAGAGGGCGGCGGCTGGACGAGCTATATCTGGATCATCGTGCTCCTCGTCTTGCTGGTTGCATTTTTCGTGTGGTCGTTCCTTTCCCAGAGAAAGAAGCAGAAAGCGTATGCAGAGCAGATTAACGCCGTCAAACCCGGCTGCAAGATCAAGACGATCGGCGGCATCGTGGGCGAAGTGGTGGAAGTCAACGATGCGGACGGCACGTTCGTTCTGAAAACGGGGGACAGCGAGGGCAATTACAGCTATATGCGCTTTGACAAGCAGGCCATCTATCAGACGATCGAAGCTCCCGCAGAAGTCAAGGAAGAGGCGCCCGCCGAAGCCAAGGAAGAAGCTCCCGCAGAGGAAACAAAGGAAGACGCTCCCGTCGAGGACAAGAAAGACGAGTCCGAGGACAAGTAATTTTTCTGCAAACGGAATACAAAACAAAACCTCCGCATAGGTATAAAACAAACCCATGCGGAGGTATTTTTTTATGTCGGGAGAATCGCGCCGCCTTGTGGCGCAGACGTGTAAGAGCGTCTGCGTGTCCGCGCTCATCGTGCTGGCGGCTGTCCTTGTGTTTGCGCTCTTTATCAGACTTTTCAGCATTTCTTCTGCCGTCATCATGCCTGTCAACCAGGTGATCAAGCTCTTGTCCGTGGCGGCGGGGTGCGTTCTCTGCCTGCGCGAAAAGCCCGTGCCGTGCGGCGCGGCGGCGGGGGCGGCGACGGCGGTCGTCACCTATTTTCTCTTTTCCGCGGTGGCGGGAGCCATTTCTTTCGGCTGGGGAAACGTGGCGGACTTTTTCTTCGGGGCGGCGGCGGGCGCCGTCGGGGGCGCCATCGGCGGGATCATCCGCGGCAGATAGCGGCAGAAAAAGCCCGCAATTTTACAAAAACGCTTGCATTTTCCGTCGTTGTGTATTATAATTATATCACTAAAAAATGTACAGAGGAGATCGAGCCATGAATAAGATTAAAACGATCGCCCGTCCCGTACAGCGCAAAGTAACAGGCTGCGGCGAGTGCAGAAGCACCTGCCAGTCCGCCTGCAAGACCAGCTGCACGGTCGGCAACCAGTCCTGCGAAAGAATTTCGAGAGAGAACAATCCCGAAAAGAACAACTGACGCAAACGTATGTTAAGGAGCAGGTTTTCTGCTCCTTAAATTTTGGGAACACGGAGTTTCCGGACGCCCTTTTGCGGCGTTCGGAAAACTTTTTTATTATAGAGAGGTCAATATGGTACACGTTTTTTCCTATCGGGACAAGCATTATATTTTTGATACGGGCAGTTCCTCCTTGCACGAGTGCGACGAAAAGGCGGCCCTGCTCCTGCGCGAAAAGCTGGGCGAGAAAGCGGACACTTCGGGCATTTCCGCCGAGGAGCGCGCCGCGTACGAGCAGGACTTTGAAGAGCTGAAACAGGCGGGACTCCTGTTCTGTCCCGAAGTGAAGGCGGCGCCCGCCAAGTCGGACGAGGTGAAGGCGCTCTGCCTGCACATCTGCCACGACTGCAACCTGCGCTGCAGGTACTGCTTTGCGGATGAAGGCGCCTATCACGCCAAGCGCGAGTTCATGAGCCTGGAAACGGCGAAGGCGGCCATCGACTTCCTCATCGAAAATTCGGGCAACCGCAAAATTCTGGAAACGGACTTTTTCGGCGGCGAACCGCTGATGAATTTCGACGTCGTCAAGCAGACGGTGTACTACGCCAAGGAACAGGCGGCCAAGCGCGGCAAGAAATTTCTGTTCACCCTCACCACAAACGGGCTCCTGCTCAAGGACGACGTGGCAAAGTTCCTCAACGAAGAGATGGAAAACGTCGTGCTGAGCATCGACGGCAGAAAGGAAGTCCACGACGCCGTCCGCAAGACCGCAAACGGGAAGGGGAGCTTCGACCTCGTCATCGAGAACCTGAAAAACTTTGTCAGGATCCGCGGAAACAAGAGCTACTATGTGCGCGGCACGTTCACCGCAAAGAACCTGGATTTTTCCAAGGACGTGCTCTTCCTCGCCGACAACGGGTTTGACAGCATTTCCCTCGAACCCGTCGTGACGGACATTCCCGACCTCGCCATCACCAAGGAAGATCTCTCCAGGATCTGCGACGAATACGACGTTCTGTGCGACAAATACCTTGAACGCGAGGCGGAGGGGAAGGGATTCAACTTCTTCCATTTCAACGTGGACCTGGAGGGCGGTCCCTGCCTTTCCAAGCGGGTGAGCGCCTGCGGCGCGGGCAACGAATATTTTTCCGTCGTCCCCAACGGCGACATCTATCCCTGCCACCAGTTTGCGGGGGACAAGGAATTTCGCATGGGCAGCGTGTTTGAAGGCAAGCTGGACAAGACCATCCGCGACCGCTTTAAAAATTCCTGCCTGTTCACGCGCAAGAAGTGCGAAAACTGCTTTGCGAAATTCATCTGCAGCGGCGGCTGCAGCGCGAACAACTACCATTTCAACGGCGACGTCAACGAGCCGTACGAGATCACCTGCGAAATGATGAAAAAGAGAATAGAGGACGCCATGCACATCCTCGCCGTGCGCAAGGAGCGGGAAGCGAAATGAAGGTGGAACGCAAATTCCCCGGCGCCTTTGTCCACAGCCGCGCCTACGTCGCGGGGGACGTGACGCTGGGAGAGGGCGCCAACGTCTGGTGCGGCGCCTGTATCCGCGGCGATTTTGCCCCCGTCGTCATCGGCAGAAACACCAACGTGCAGGACAACGCCACCATTCACGTGGGCTACGGCGTTCCCGCAATTCTCGGCGACAACGTCACGGTGGGCCACAACGCCGTCGTGCACGGCTGCACGGTGGGCAGCAACGTCATCGTCGGGATGGGCAGCATCCTGCTGGACGGGGCAAAGATCGGCGACAACTGCATCATCGGCGCGGGAACGCTCATTCCCGGCCGAAAGGAGATCCCCGCGGGCAGCCTGGTTTTCGGCAATCCGTATCGCATCGTGCGCGCCCTTTCCGAGCAGGAAAAGGCGGAAATTGCGAAAAATGCGGAGGAATACGTGCGCCTCGCCGCCGCCTTCGCCGCCGAAGGGGAAGGCTCCGAAAAAAGGATTTTATGATAATCGGGTAAAAATCCGCAAAAATAAACAATTTACACTTGACTAAATTTTTTATCTTTATTATAATGAATGAGTATATTTCTTTTAAATCTGTAGTGCGCGCAGTGTACGCGTTCCGGTTTGGGAGTAAAACACTTTAAAGTTGCAGGAGGAGGCAATGGGCAAGAAGAAATCGGTGGCGTTGATCGTGATCGTGACCGTCGTTCTGCTGGGGCTGTTGTTCATCAGCATCACGCCGACGTTCCCCGTCAAGACACCGTACAGTTTACAATCGCTTTTGAATACCGTCCGTCTGGGCGCCGATCTGGGCGGCGGCTATGGCGCCGTGTATTATCCGGAGGGGGTCATTTCCGCAGAAGAGTATGCGGGGGAAGTCGCACGCTATGAGAGCGGCGAAGGCACCGATCCCGCCGAACAGTACGTTGCCAACGGCGGCGTCTATCTCGATTCCGAAAAGGTGCTCGACGAAAACGGCGAAGTGCTGGAATCCTTTAAAACGGAGTTTGAAACCGCTTACCGCGTCTTCAAACAGCGCTTTGAGGACAAAAACTTCACCGACTGCTCCGTGTGGGTCGAGGACGGCTATACCATCCGCGTGGAGGTTTCCGACGTTTCCCAGAAAGAGACGGTCAGCAACGTGTTCAGCGTGCTCGCATATTCGGGCGAACTGTATTTCAGCGACACGGACACTTCCACAAACAGCAAAAACGTGCTGATGACGGGCGGCAGCGAACACATCTCCCGCGCAGACGTCGTGGATATGGGGGATTCCGGTTACGGCATCGCCGTCCACCTGACAAAAGCGGGCAGGGCCAAGTTTGCCGAGATCACGGGAAACCTCGTTTCCTCGTCTTCCGATTCCACAAGCTCCACTTCCGCTACGCTGTATCTGTATATGGGTACGGAAGTGCTCATGTCCGCAGGCGTTGATTCCGCGCTCGATCAGGACGTCGTCTACATCGGCGGCTCCAACAGCTCGGGCAGCGTGGCTTATCCCACCCGCGAATCCGCGGAGACGATCGCCTGCGTCATCAATTCCGCGCTGGATGAAGAGAACGTGTTCAACCTTTCTCTGCAGCCGCAGGTCTATTCCTACGATGCGACCATGGGCGAACATGCCGCGCTCATCGCGGCGTGCGTCATCGGCGTGCTGGTGCTCGCCATGATCGTGTTCTCCCTCATCAGATATAAGGGCATGGGGCTGGCGCACGTGTACGGATTTTTGACCTACGCGCTCATCTTTATCCACTGCCTCGCGTTTGTCCCGCAGATCACCGTCAACATCGCGGGCCTGCTTGCCATCGTCCTCTCTGCGGCCATGATGGTCGGATTCAACTACTACGCATTCCGCAACATCCGCAGCGAGTTCTACACGGGCAAAACGCTCACTTCCGCCATCAAATCCGGCTATAAAAAGAGCCTTGCGATCACCATAGATACACACATCATTCTGTTTATTGCCTCCCTCGTCGTGTACTTCATTTCGCTCGGCTCCGCACAGTATCTGGCGCTCATCTTCCTCATCGGCACGGTCATTTCCGCCGCCTGCACGCTGGCTGTCACGAGGTTCTACCTGTATATGTTCCTCGCTCAACCCAAAAACAAGATAGCGTTCTGCAACTTCAAACGGGAGGAAACGGAAGATGAATAAGGTACTTTCCAAAAAAGGGCTGACCGTCTGCCTCGCCATCGCCGTCATCGTCATCGTGGTCGGCGCCTTCCTCGCGGGCTTCCTCGGCTATAACCCCGACGGCACGCATCAGAATTACAGCGTCGTCGAAGTGACGGACGCGGGCTATTCCGCTTCGGACGCGCAGGACGAATTTGTCGCCTTCTGCAAGGACGAAATTTCCAAAACTTACGCCGTTACCGACGTCAAAGTGACGCAGTCTTATACCACGGGTACTTCCGTGTTTACCTACTATGTGAACGGCACCCCCGACAGGGCGTTCTGCGATCAGCTGGAAACCGCCATCGCGGGCTGCACCATCGAGGGGGTCAACGGAGCGCTCGCTTCCGTCACCTTCCATGAGGGCACAAACCTCAGCTATTCCGATTACGCATGGAGAACGGCCGTCGGCGCCGCCGTCGCGTTCGTCCTGCTGTTCGTGTACGTCGCCATTCGTTTCCGCCTCGGTATGGGCGTTTCCGTCCTCATCGCGGGCGTGCACGACGTGGCGCTCCTGCTCGCGCTTGCCGCCATCGTCAGGCTTCCCGTCAGCCCTGCTTTTGCAGGGATCGCCGCAATCGTCCTGCTCCTGTCCGCTCTGCTCAACCTGTATGTGTTCGGCAGAATGCGCAGCGATCTGCGTACGGACGAGTTCAAGGCAAAATCCGCGGAAGAAGCGGTTGCCGATTCCGTGCGCAACGCCCGCCCGACCGTGCTTGTCGTCGCACTTTCCGTTGCGGCGGTGGCAGTCATTCTCGGCGTCGTGGGTGCGTTTACGGGGATCGACCTGACCTTTGCCATGGTCGCCGCCGTCATCGGCATCGCGCTGGCAACCTATTCCTCGCTCGTTCTCTCGCCCGCCGTGTATGCTCTCATCAAAAAGAAGTGGGATGCAAAGCGCGCGGAGAATGCAAAGTATAACTACGCTTCCGACAAGAAGAAAAAAGAATCCAAGCCCGCAGAAGCTGCAGGCGAACTTGAATAACCTGAGTTTCAGCGAAGGGGGCGGGGTTTTTACCCGCCCCTTTGTGTTATTTATGCGCCGCGCTTTGCGGCAGACATCGCAGGCACAGAGGTACCGCCATGAAAAAACTGACATTTGAATACAACTTTCCGGCGGAACAGCAGCAACGCGTCCGCGCGCTCGCCGCAGAATGCGGCCTGCACGAACTCACCGCGTCCATCCTGTATTCGCGCGGGATCGACGACGCGGAAAAGGTGAATAAATTCCTGCACCCGTCCAGGGAACATTTTCTCTCTCCCTTCCTCATGCGCGGGATGCGCGAACTCAAAGAGGAAATAGACGCCGTGCGCGCCGGAGACGGGCTCGTCGCCGTGTACGGCGATTACGATGCGGACGGGATCGGCGCGGCATCCATTCTGCTGTCCGCCCTGCGCCGCTACGGGGTGCGCTGTGTCTCGCACATCCCCGAACGCGCGGAAGGGTACGGAATGTCCGTCGCCGCGCTGGAAAAACTCATCGGAGAGAGCGCGCCCGACCTCATTGTCACCGTCGACTGCGGCATTTCCAACCGCGAAGAGGTGGAATACATCAAATCGCGCGGGGTGCGCGTGGTCGTCACCGACCACCACGAACTGCCCGACGTCCTGCCCGACTGCGTGGTCGTCAATCCCAAGCTGGACGACGACTACCCGTACGACAACCTGTGCGGCGCGGGCGTGGCGTTCAAGATCGCCTGCGCATTGCTGGGGACCCGCGCCTACGAATTTCTGGACCTTGCCGCCGTTTCCACGGTGGCGGACAGCGTTCCGCTGGTGGGGGAAAACCGCGACATCGTGTTTGAGGGCCTGCGCCTGATCAACCGCAAGCCCCGCCGCGCCCTCGCCCTCCTGCTGGCGAGCAGAAAGGACGAAACGAGCGCGCAGACGCTCGCCTTTACCGTCGCGCCGCGCGTCAACGCCGCGGGCAGAATGGGGGACGCAAACAGCGCCCTGCGCCTGTTTACTTCCGAGGACGAAGGGGAGATCTGCGATCTGTCCTGCCGCCTCAACGAATACAACACCGAGCGCCAGCAGCTGTGCGACGAGGTGTACCGCAGCGCCAAACAGAAGATCAGGGAACAGGGCGCCTTCGGCAACATCATCATGCTCAGCGACGAAAGCTGGAACACGGGCCTTGTGGGCATTGTCGCCGCGCGCATCTGCGAGGAGTTCAACCGCCCCGCCATCCTCTTTGTAAAAAAGGGGGATTGCCTGAAAGGTTCGGCGCGCACCATTGAAAACATCAACATTTACGAGGCGCTCAAAGCCTGTTCCGCCTACATCGAGGAATTCGGCGGGCACGCGCAGGCGGCAGGCGTCAACGTGCGGGAAGAAAATTTTGACGCGCTGAAAAGCGCGTTGGACGCCTACATCGGCGAAACGTACACGGAAGAGGACTTTATCCCCACGCTCAGCGTGTGCGACGCGCAGCGCTTCGTCCCCGACCTCGCCCTCGCCAAGGAGCTCGAACTTTTGGAGCCGTTCGGCGTGGGCAACAAGCGCCCGCTCTTTGCCATGCAGGCGGGCAAACTCTCCGCAAAGCGGCTCAAACAGGGTTCGCCGCACATCAGCATCCGCACGGAGGGGACGGAACTCGTCTGGTTCGGCGGGGAAAACGCCCTGCCCCTGCTCTCTTCCGATCTGAAAAAGACGCTCGTCTTTGAGTGCGGCGTTTCCCGCTTCCGCGGCAACGAGAGCGTGCGCGGCATCGTCAAGGACATGGTGTGCGAAAACGCCTGCGAGGGGAGCATGGAACTGTATTTCTTCCGCAGCAGGCTGCTGCGCCTGAAAGCGCCCGCGCCCGCCCTCTCCGTCATTTACGAGAGCGAGGAGAGCATCCGGGAGCGCATCCGCGTGGCGCGCGCCGCCTGCCGTTACGGGCTGCTGGTCGTGTGCTCGCAGGAAGTCCCGCCCCAGTTTGAAGAGGTCACGCGCGGAATGCTGAGGGACGTGTTCCGTCCCAGCGCGCAAAACGTGGGCAACGCCGTGCTCATCTGCCCCGTGCAGGACGCGGACGTTTCCATGTACAGGGACATCGTGTTCCTGGACAAACCCGCCGATTTTCACATAAGTTCGCTCGCGGGCAAAAAAATTGTTGTCAACCGCGAACTTTGCGGCTATAATGATCTCGCGGCGCTGGAAACTTCGCGCGAGGTGATGGGGGAGATCTACCGTAGTCTGCGCGGCGGTGCCGCGGGGGAGGACAGCGTGGTCTGCACCCTGTCTGCCCGCCTGAATTTCACCCCGCAGCAGGTCATTTTCGCCATAGAGGTGTTTGCCGAACTCGGCCTGTTCCGCTTTGACCGCGGCGCATTGATCGCCGTTCCGGGAAAGAGGTCCGAACTCGGCCGTTCCCAAATTTACCGCGCCGTGTGCGCATTGAAGGAAACGCAATGAATATTGTCTTGCAGATGGTTTATGACAACTACACGGGTGCCGACCGCGAAATGCTCATCCGCGCCTATCACTACGCGGAAGAGGCGCACAGCGGCCAGAAGCGCGCTTCGGGGGAGGCGTATTTTATCCACCCCTGCGCGGTCGCGCAGATCCTCATCGAACTGGGTCTGGACAGCGCCACCGTCGCCGCCGCCTTTTTGCACGACGTCATCGAGGACACGCCCGCCACGGAGGACGACATCCGCGCCGAATTCGGCGAGGAAGTGCTCGAACTGGTCAGCGGCGTCACCAAGCTGGACAAGATCGTGTTCAAGTCCCGCGAGGAAGAGGAAGCGGAAAATTTCCGCAAGATCTTCGTCGCCATGGCAAAGGACATCCGCGTCATCATCATCAAGCTGGCAGACCGCCTGCACAATATGCGTTCGCTCAACTTCCTGTCCAAGGAGCGCCAGATCAAAATGGCGCAGGAAACGCTGGATATTTACACCCCGCTCGCGGGCAGGCTGGGTATCTCCCAGATCAAGTGTGAGCTGGAAGATCTGTGCCTCAAATACCTCGAACCCGAAGCGTACGAGTTTCTCGTCGAAAACATTCACCAGAAACTGTACGAGCGGCATAACTTTGTCGATTTCGTCGTCAAAGAGATCAAAAATATCCTCGAAGAGAGCAAAATAGAAGGGGAAGTGTTCGGGCGGCCCAAGCATTTTTATTCCATCTACAAAAAGATGAAGACGCAGAACAAGACGCTCGACCAGATCTACGACCTCACCGCCGTCCGCGTCATCGTCGGCACGGTGGACGAGTGCTACGAGGTGTTCGGCAAGATCCACAAGCGCTGGAAACCGATCCCCGGCAGGATCAAGGACTACATCGCCACCCCGAAGGCGAATATGTACCAGTCCCTGCACACCACCGTCGTCACCAACTTCGGTCAGCCCTTTGAAATCCAGATCAGAACCTTTGAAATGCACCGCACGGCGGAATTCGGTATCGCCGCGCACTGGAAATACAAGGAGAAAAAGACGGAGGATTCCGCCTTCACCGAAAAACTTTCCTGGATCCGCGAAGTGCTGGACTGGGAAGGCGGCCTGAAAGATTCCAAGGACTTTCTGCAATCGCTCAAAACGGAGCTGTATTCCAACGAGCTGCTCGTGTTCACCCCCAAGGGCAAGGTCATTTCCCTGCCCAAGGACGCCACGCCCATCGATTTTGCCTACGCCATTCACAGCGAAGTGGGCAACCGCTGCACGGGCGCGCGCGTCAACGCCAAGATGGTCCCCCTCAATTCCACCTTGCAGACGGGGGACGTGGTGGAGATCATCACTTCCGCCAACTCCAAGGGCCCTTCCTGGGACTGGCTGAAAATCGTCAAATCTTCCAGCGCCCGCGCCAAGATCAAACAGTTCTTCAAGCGGGAAATGAAGGACGAAAACATCAAGCTGGGCAGAAGTATGCTGGAAGCGGAGGCAAAACACCGCGGCTACAACCTTTCGGACATCCTCACCGAGGAGAGCTTTGCCAAGATCTCCGAAAAGTTTTCCTTTTTCTCGCAGGACGAAATGTTCGCGTCCGTCGGCTACGGCGCCATCACCGTCAACCAGGTGCTGTTCAAGCTGATCGACTTTTATAAAAAGGAAGTCCCCAAACAGCCCGTCTACCACGGCGGAGGAAACGTCTCCGATCCCGGCGGCGTCATCGTCAAGGGGATGCGCGGACTGCTCACGCACTTTGCTGGCTGCTGCAACCCCGTCCCCGGCGATCCCATCGTGGGGTTCGTCTCCCGCGGCAGGGGGGTGGTCATCCACCGCGCCGACTGCACCAACATCAAAAACCTGCAGGCCGAACAGGGCAGAATCCTGCCCGCCGAGTGGGCAAGCACGGGCGGCGGCTGGTTTGTCGCGGGCATCGTCATCAAGGCAAAGGACCAGGGCGTGGCGCTCTCCGTACTCACCTCCGTCGTGTCCGATATGCGGCTGATGATCACGGGCGTCAATTCCCGTTTCGATAAAAACAAGGACGCCGTCATCGAGGCGAACATCCGCCTCAACGGAAAAGAGGACATCGACCTTCTCATCAAAAAGATCCGTTCGGACGAGCGGATCGGGGAAGTATACCGTACGGCGACCAAATAAGGAGAAGATCATGCAAATTTATACGGTGCCGTGCGGCAGAATGCTGGCAAACTGTTATCTCGTCACGCAGGACGGCAAAAACGCCGTCCTCATCGACTGCGGCGGAAAGGAACCGCTTGCCGTAGCCAGCGAAAAGGGGCTGACCATCCGCTATGTCCTGCTCACGCACGGGCATTTCGATCACATCGAGGGCTGCGCCGCCCTGCAGGCGGCGGGCGCAAAGGTCGGATGCCTGCGCGAGGAGGAAAAACTGCTCCACTCTCCCGCCAATCTCGCCTCCGTCATGGGATTTCCCGTGCCGCCCTTTTCGGTGGATTTCACCTTTACGGACGGGGAAAAACTCTCCCTCTGCGGGTTGGATTTTACCGTCATCGCCACGCCGGGGCACACGCCGGGCGGCGCCTGCTTCGATTGCGGTGACGTCCTGTTTACGGGCGATACCCTCTTTCTGGAAAGCGTTGGCAGGACGGATTTCCCCGGCGGAAGTTCGCAGCAGCTGATGAAAAGCTGTAAAAAACTGCTGGCGCTGAAAGGCGACCGCACCGTCTATCCCGGTCACGACGAGCCGACCTCTCTCTCGCACGAGCGCGCGCACAACGCGTGGATCGTGTAGTCGATTGTTCGGAAAACAAGCATACGTATCAATAAAAATCGATCAAAACGGAGAGCTTTCATGCTGGAAACAAATGCGGAAATGCTCCGCGCGGAAATGATGGACGTCCTGCGGCTGTTCGGGGACGTTCCGCCCGTGGCGCATACTTTCTCCTGTGAAGGGGACGAATTCAAAAATACGGTGATCGTCGGCGGCAGGGAATATTCCTTTGCCGAGCGGCAGCCCTTTCACGGCGACGTCGAGTACAAGCGCTACGCCCGCCGTTTTGCCAAGCTCGCCCTCTACAACGCGCTGAGCGCGGAGACGGGCAGAAAAATGCCCTGGGGCGCGCTGACGGGCATTCGCCCCACCAAGCTCGCCTATGCCGAAGAGGAGGCGGGCAGGCCCTTTGAGCCGCTGTTTGAAAAGTTCGGCGTCAGTGCGGAAAACATCGCGCTCGTGCGCGAAGTCCTCGCGGCGCAGAAGGGGATCTACGCAAGGGAAGAGGGGGCGGCAGATCTGTACATCGGCATTCCGTTCTGCCCGTCCAAGTGCAATTACTGTTCCTTCATCACGGCGGACATCAACCGCACGGGGCAGTACCTCGAGGGGTATCTGAGCGCGCTGGAAGAGGAGATCGCCGCCTGCAAGGGGCTGTACAAAAAGCTGAAAAGCGTGTATATCGGCGGCGGCACGCCGCTGGTGCTCGAACCCGCGCAGCTGCGCCGCGTGCTGGTCGCGGCGGCGCCTTTCGCCGCAGAGTGCGGCGAATATACGGTGGAGGCGGGCAGGCCTGACGTGTTCACGCGCGAAAAGCTCGACCTCCTCAAGGAGTTTTCCGTCACCCGCATCTGCGTCAATCCGCAGACCTTCTGCGACGCGACGCTGGAGCGCATCGGCAGAAAACACACGTCCGAGGACATCTACCGCGCCTTTTCCATGGCGCGCGAATACGGGTTCGACATCAACTGCGACCTCATCGCGGGGCTTACGGGCGAGAGCACGGAGGAATTTAAAGAGAGCGTCGATCGCGCCGTCTCCCTTTCCCCCGAAAACATCACCGTGCATACGCTGTGCCTGAAAAAGGGGGCAAAGCTCAAGGAAGAGGAGAGCATTCTGTGCGTGGCAGGTATTTCGGAGATGATCGCCTACGCGCGGCAAAAGCTGGCGGCGGCGGGGTACGTGCCGTATTATCTGTACCGCCAGAAGTATATGGCGGGCAACTGCGAAAACACGGGCTGGACAAAGCCCGGCAAAGCCTGTGTGTACAACGTGGACGTGATGGAGGAGATCACGGACAACGTCGCCTGCGGCGCCAACGCCGTCGGCAAAAAGCTGTACCAGAAGGAGGGGCGCATCGAACGCATCGGCGCTCCCAAGGACATCCCCACATATATCCAGAAAATTCATACGCTGATCGACGAGAAAAATAAATTATACCGCTGATATAGTTTACAAATGCGGAAAAGTATGCTAAAATAGAACCATGCGCAGTCGAAGCCGAGCGGTTCTCCTCGCCGAGCTTGGATTTGCGTGAATATCTTCCAAGGAGTAAAACAATGGAAAAGGAAAAGAAAACCCAGATCATCGAAGAGTACAAGCGTCACGACGGAGACACCGGTTCTTCCGAAGTGCAGATCGCGCTTCTCACCGAGCGCATCAATCACCTCAACGAGCATTTGCAGCAGCACCCGCACGACAATCACAGCCGTCGCGGTCTTTTGAAGATGGTCGGACAGCGCCGCGGCCTGCTCGATTACATCAAGAGCAAGGACATCGAAAGGTACAGGGAAATCGTTTCCCGTCTCGACCTGAGAAAGTAAGCAAAGAAGGGCGGAACTACCATAGTTCTGCCCTTTTTTAAAAAACGCGCTTCGGCGCGGCGTATCGTGAAATACACGGGGATCGGGGATCTCCGTGAGAATAGAGTCAAGGAGTATAGAATGACAAAAAATTTCAGACAGTTTGAAACGGAAGTGGGCGGGAGAAAGGTCGTCGTCGAGACGGGCAAGTATGCCGAACAGGCAAACGGTTCGTGCATCGTCCGCTGCGGCGACACCGTGGTCATGGTCAACGTCACCATGTCCGAAACGCCGAGAGAGGGGATGGATTTCTTCCCTCTGCAGGTAGACTTTGAAGAAAAGATGTATGCAGTGGGCAAGATCCCCGGCGGATTCAAAAAGCGCGAGGGCAGGACAAGCGATAAGGGTATCCTTACCTCCCGCCTCATCGACCGCCCCATCCGTCCGCTCTTCCCGAAGGGACTTTACAACGACGTCGTGGTCATCGCCACCGCGCTGTCCGTCGACACCAATATCCCTCCCGAACCCTTTGCCATGATGGGCAGCTCCATTGCCCTGAGCATTTCGGATATTCCCTGGGCAGGCCCCACGGGTTCCGTGCAGGTAGGCCTGGTCGACGGCCAGTACGTCATCAACCCCGACAATGCCCAGCGCGAAAAGAGCGTGCTCACCCTCAGCCTTTCCGGTACGAAAGACGCCATCATGATGGTGGAAGCGGGCGCAAAAGAGATCTCCGACGAGGAGATGGTCAACGCCATCCTCTTCGGTCATGAGGAGATCAAAAAACAGTGCGCGTTCATCGAGCAGATCCAGAAAGAGATCGGCAAACCCAAGCGCCAGATGGAGTTGTATCATGTCCCCGAGGACATCGACGCCGCCGTCCGCGCTTACGCTTCCGATATGCTGGACAAGGCCCTCGATGAGTTCGACCGCCAGGCAAGAGAGGAAAAACAGGACGCCGTCGAAAAGGACGTTCTCGCGCATTTTGCGGACACGTACCCCGATAAAGCGCGCGAAATCAAGGACAGCCTGTACTACCTCACCAAGGAAAAGGTCCGCGCAAAGATCCTCGACAAAGGCGTTCGCCCCGACGGCAGAAGCCTCAAAGAGATCCGTCCCATCTGGTGCGAAACGGGCATCCTGCCCAGAGTTCACGGTTCCGCCGTGTTCACCAGAGGTCAGACGCAGGTCCTCAGCACCTGCACCCTCGGCACCCTCAGCGAAGTTCAGAAGCTGGACGGCCTCGATGACGAGGTGTCCAAGAGATATATGCACCAGTACAACTTCCCCGGCTATTCCACGGGCGAAGCGAAGGGCCTGAAGAGCCCCGGCCGCCGCGAGATCGGTCACGGCGCCCTTGCAGAGCGCGCGCTTGAACCCGTCGTTCCCAGCGCGGAAGAGTTCCCGTACGCCATCCGCATGGTGTCCGACGTGCTCAGCTCCAACGGCTCCACCTCGCAGGCCAGCGTGTGCGGTTCCACCCTCGCGCTCATGGATGCAGGCGTTCCCATCAAGGCGCCCGTCGCGGGCTGCGCGATGGGCCTCATCAAGGATACCAACAGCGACTGCGTTGCCATCCTCACCGACATCCAGGGCCTGGAAGACTTCCTCGGCGACATGGACTTCAAGGTGGCAGGTACCGAAAAGGGCATCACCGCTATCCAGATGGATATTAAGATCAAGGGCATTTCCGAGGAGATCCTCCGCCGCGCCATCGCACAGGCAAACGAAGGCAGACAGTTCATTCTGGGCAAAATGCTCGAAGTGCTGCCCGCTCCCCGCGTGGAACTTTCCAAGTTTGCTCCCAAGATCATTTCCTTTACCATCAATCCCGATAAGATCCGCGAGGTCATCGGCAGCGGCGGCAAGGTCATCAACAAGATCATCGAGGAGACAGGCGTCAAGATCGACATCGACGACGACGGCAAAGTGTGCATCGCAACCTACGGCGAAAACACGGAAAATGCAGAGCGCGCCAAGGCGATCATCCTCTCCATCGCGCGCGATCCCGAAGTGGGCGATATGTTCATCGGCTCCGTCGTGCGTATCCTCTCCAATATCGGCGCGTTTGTCGAGCTGGCTCCCGGCAAGGACGGCATGATCCACATCTCCAAGATGAGCGATCGCCGCATTGCAAAGGTGGAGGACGTGCTCAACATCGGCGATATGGTCAAAGTGGAGATCATCAAAATCGGCGAAAAGGGCATCGACCTCAAACTTCTCGAAAAAATGGAAGGCTGAGCAAAGTAAATGAACAAAGGCAGGACGTTCGTCCTGCCTTTTTTTGTGAACAGAGGCAAAAGGGGAGCCGCATAAAAATGCGGCTCCCCGAAAACACTTTATAAAAATTTTTCAAAGATCACGCAGGAACAGTGGCACGGATTTCCGCATTGCGGGCAGAGGTAACCCTTTTCCACGCTGTCTTTGTACCAGTAGTCGGGGATCTCCGTCATCACGTTGTACCCGCTGCGCAGCAGAATGTTGCCGATGTTTATTTTCCCCGCGCGCTTCCACGCCGTAGAGATAATATACCCGATCCCCAGCTTTTCAAACCGCTTGTGCGCTTCCGCCGCCAGCGCGGAGGCGATGCCGTTGTCGTGGAATTTTTCGCTCACTGCCAGCGTGGCAAGGTAGCCGATCTCGTCGCCGAATTCGCTGAACGTCTTTTTAAAACCGCGGCAAAGTTCTTCCGCTTCCTGCGGGCGCAGCGTCTTGTAAATGCAAAATCCCAAAACTTCCCCCGTCGTTCCGTGGCGCGCGATCAGGCAGTTGTCGTTGCAGCTGCTGCTCTGGATCTGCCGCAGCGTCTCGGCAGAGACGTAGTCCTGCCCCAGCTGTTTGTCCGCGATCGAGCAGACGGCAGGGTAGTCTTTTTGGGTGGCTTCCTCAATTCTGTAATTGCTGAAAAGCCGCGTAAAGGTATAGGATCCGTATGTAAGTTTCTTATTCACGTTGTCGTAACCTGCCCAGTAACCGCTCATGCGGTTAAAACTTTCAATTTCCAGGAAAAATGTCCCTACGCCCTCGTCGTACTTGTCGATGGCGGTATAAATTCCCGCAATTTTTGTGCGGTTGTAGATCTTTGCATCCAGCACCCACGTCCTTTTTCCGTCAAAGGTGGTGGTTCCCTTTACCCGCGAAAGGTGCTGTGTCAGTTCGGCGGGCGCCGTCCGCAGAACAAGTTCGCCGTTTTCGTAGTCCTCGTAAACGGTCATAAACGAGCCGGTGATGGAGCGATAATTTTTTCCGTAATCGCTGTCGCTGAGGCAGGCGGGGGCCTTCATGGGGAAGTGCATCATGCGTTCCAGCGCGCCGATCCGCTCGTTAAAGTTTTTCTGGTTGAACAAAACGGCCTGAAAATTAATGACCGTCCTGATCTTTTCGGGCAGAGTGTCCGCGGGCGGAAAGGTAAAATTGTCCTCCATCGCAAGCACGATGTTCTTGTTGTATCTGAGCGCGGTGTAGATCTCTTCCGTCAGCCAGTCGTTTTCCTCGTTGCAGCGGTCCAACGCGTTGGCTGAAAGCACGAGCACGAAATTCACCGCCTGCCGCACGCGGTTGCGCAGCTGATCGTCAAATCTCCCGCCGTTGATTTCCGCAACGTCCAGAAACGGGGCCCTGTTTTTGGAAAGCAGATAATCGTAAATGCGGCTTGCCAGCTGCGAACCCGTGTTTCTGCGGTAACTGATAAAACTGTCGTATGTCCTGATCATCATTTTTTCCCCTGTTATGTGAACCTTACATTTATTATACAGTCCGTTTGTCCGTTTTGCAAGCGAAAAAACTTTTTTTGCCAAAAAAACCGCGCGCCCTTGCGGAATGCGCGGCGCGCGGTCTGATAGATCATTTTTTTCGGAATACCGATTTGGGCTGACCGCACACGGGGCAGCGCCAGTCGTCGGGCAGCTGTTCAAAGGGAATGTTTCCGCTGTATTCATACCCGCACACGGAGCAAACGTATTTTCCCGCCTCGGTTTCCTGCGCAATGTAGGTGGGGGCGTTTTTCGCCGTTTTGCCCTTGATGACGTTGTGGTAGTAGGCGTACGTCATGGGCGTGTTTTCGCTGGTCTTTTCCGCGCCTGTCACCTCTCCCAAAAAGACGGTGTGGGTAGGGGTGTCCATGGTTCCGATCACGCGGCAGACGATGTAGGCGCAGCTGTCCGAAAGGACGGGCAGCGCGTCGCGCACCTGCCAGGCAACGTTTTCAAATTTGTCCGTATCCCTGCCCGAACGGAACCCGAACGTCCCGATGATGGAGGGATCGGAGTTTTCCGAAAGCACGGAAAGGGAAAAATGTCCGCAGTCGGCAATGCACTTGTTGGTGTAGTTGTCCTTGTTGATGCTCACCATCACGGTCGCGGGAGAGGAAGTGATCTGCGCCGCACAGTTGGCGGTACAGCCCGTCGGCCTGCCGTTGTCCCAGGAGGAAACGACGTAAACTCCGTACGATAGAGTATGAAACGCCTTCGGATCCATCATTTACCTCAATAGTTTTCCGCCTTCAGCTGGAAATATGCCTTGGGGTGCGCGCAGACGGGGCAGATTTCGGGCGCCTTTTTGCCGATGACGATGTGTCCGCAGTTGGAGCACTGCCAGATGCACTCCTCGTCGCGGGAGAACACAAGTTTTTCTTTGACGTTTTTCAGCAGGGCGAGGTAACGTTTTTCGTGTTCCTTTTCGATCTCGGCCACTTTCTCAAACAAAAACGCAATGTGGTCGAACCCTTCTTCCTTCGCCTCTTTGGCAAAGGTCGCGTACATATCCGTCCATTCGTAGTTTTCGCCCGCCGCCGCGTCTTCAAGGTTGACGTCGGTGGAAGGGACGTCGCCGCCGTGCAGCAGCTTGAACCAGATCTTTGCGTGTTCCTTTTCGTTGTTTGCCGTCTCTTCAAACAGAGCGGCGATCTGCACATAGCCTTCCTTTTTCGCCTTGCTGGCGTAGTAGGTGTACTTGTTGCGCGCCTGCGATTCTCCCGCAAACGCCGCCTGCAGGTTTGCCTCTGTCTTGCTTCCTTTCAGTTCCTTAGCCATTTTTCTGTCCTCCTGATTTATTACATTCGGAACAAGTTCCGATGAATTCGAGATTGTGTCTCTCCACGGTAAATCCGTGCGTATCCCCCAAAAATTGTTCGGGGGCAATGGGCGGCATCTGCGCGTCGAAGATCTTCCCGCAGACGCGGCAGCGCAGATGATAGTGCTGATCGGTGCGGAAATCAAATTTGTCCGCCCCGTCTCCCGTCTCTACCTTTAAAATTTCTCCCTGTGCGGCAAGCACGTTCAGGTTGCGGTACACCGTGCCTTTGCTCACGTTCGGATGCTCACGGGAAACGTTTTCATACACTTCCTCCGCGTCCGGGTGATCCAGACCCTGCACCGCCTGCATGACAAGCTGCCGCTGGATTGTGTTTCGTCGGTCCATATGCTACCTTATCAAGAATTATTCTCAATTAAAGATTATATCATCTTTTTTGAATTTGTCAATGGTTTTTCAAAAACTTTTTTGAAATATTGACAAACGGGGCATTTTTGTTTTATAATATAGGGGAAAGGAGGGCGGCTTTGCTCTTGCGGCCGACACGGATATGAATTACGAGGACACCGAGCTGTACTTTCTGAAAAAAGATGTTTTGCGCAATTTCGGCGAGGAGCCGGGAGGAAAGATCTACCAGGGTGCCTCCAAACTGCTTACCGAACTTGCGGTGACGACAGACTATAAAAACAGTCCCACTTACGAGCGGCAGCTGAAAAGGCTGGTTTATCCCGTCATTGCGTACTATAAAACGCTGCTGTCGTTCGGGTACCGCGCGCCCGCCGCGCTGGGGCTTGTCCGCAACGAAACGAAAAAGGCGGCGGTGGAAACGGGGGAAACCCTCTCCAACCAGATGCGCCCCGTCTTTCCTTTCCGCGCGTTCCGCAGCAATATCAAAAATTTTATCGAATATAAATTCCCTTCCTGCGGCTGGCAGACGGCCAACCTTTCCGTCAAGGGAAAGAACATCGATTTCGACGTGAAAGAATGTATGTACCACGTCATCACGGCAAAGTTCGGCTGCCCGGAGCTTTGCACGGTGTTCTGCGATTACGAGGCCGCCGCCTGGGAAGGACTGCTCCCGCAGGTGGTTGCAGAGCGGGGCGGAACCATCGCCACGGGGCACGAGGTGTGCGATTTTCATTTCCGCAAAGGTTCGCGTAAATAAGTAAAACGGCGTACCGTCCTCAAAAACAGAGGACGGTACTTTCTTTTTTGAACAGGGCAACAGTCTCCGCAAAGTACTTTAAAGCGGAAATAAAAAAAACGGCGCCGCATTGCGGCGCTGTTTTTTTGTAAGTAAAAGGTTATCTCTTTGCGGCAGAGAATATTTTCAGGATGAGCTGGATCAGGCGCAGGATGGCAATGATAAATTGCAGAACGTATTCCACCATATAGCAGCGGAAGATCTTTTCGATGCGTTTGTTCTCCTCGGGGGTGAGGGAAGCGTTCAGCCATTCCTTTGCGCGGACCATGGCTCTCTTTTCCACGGGAATGTTCAGCAGGGTAACGACAAAGGAAAAGATGATAAACAGCAGGCCGATGACGATGGCGACGATCGTGAACACGAGAAGGTGGATCACCAGCAAATCGACGACGAGGCCGATGATGAGCAGGGGAAGGAACAGGGAAGGGGCAAAAATGCCAAATCCCTGCAATCTGCCTCGCACGATCATCTGCCTGTCTCCGTTGCGGTGCATTTCCGCAAGGGCGGCCTTCTGCGCCGCGATCGCCACAGAGGTCACGCTCGCCTTTTTGATGGTGAAAGTGCGCAGATAGACCGTTCTTTTCATGATGCTGTAATGGTTTCCGAACAGCAGCGTGCGCAGGATCCCGCACTTTTTCACCTGCACATCCTGCATTCCGTTGGCGTCCAGCAGGCGGCGGGCAAATTCTTCGCCCGTCAGACCCAGGGAATTTTGTACGCGGTTCCCTTGCCAATAGCCTACGGCGACAAAGATCTGCGCAATCAGCGCCGCAACGATCACCAAAATCAGCACTCCGGTGACGACGATGTATGCAATGTCCAGGCCGTCCGCCTGTGCTGCCAGAAAATTGTAGATCATCTTTTTCCTCCCTTATGAATTTATGATGAAAATGATCGCGGCAATCGCCACAATCACGGCAAGTCTGCCCAGCCAGGAAAATAGTTTGTAAAGTTTGCGGCGGCGCTTCGCCTCAGGATCGGGCTGATAGTAGGGATTTTCTGTGTAGGCAAAGCCCGTCAGTTCGGTCACGGCGGGTACGGGTCGGCGCCCCGTTTCGTCCAGATAATGCGTAAACCGCACGCGCAGCGAGGCGGCGTCGTTTTCAAAAAACATCATGCTGCAATCGAGACTGGGCGTAAAAGGGGAATAGCGCGGCGTAAAAAATCCGAATATTCCGACGATCCAGAATACAAAGGCATACAGCAGCCACAAGGGACGGGAAAGCTCGTGTCGGCGCACCAGGCGCAAGGTCACCTGTTCGCCGTTTGCTTTGCCCGTTTCCACATATTCCATGCCCTTTTCCTTTCGGACGGGCAGCCTCTTGTCATCGCAAAATATCTGAACGTCCGCGCGGTTTGTCAGAAATATTTTCATGACACCACCCCCAATGCCACTGTATAATAGAGGATGGCGGCAATTACGGTAAAGAGAAAAGCTAAAACAGCAGACACGATCCTTCCCGCTGACGGGCCTCCGCTTTTCACAAAAAAGACCAGATTCACCGCCAGAAAAAGGGCGGAAAGCGCGAGAAAAACGGGCATCAGTCCCTGGTAAAATTTTACGACGTCCCGCACAAGCGCTTGCATCTGTTCCAGACTTTCCGCGTGGAACAGTGCGCGGAATTTTTCGTATGCGAGAATCGCACCGAGTGTGAGAACGACAAACAGGATGAGGATCAGCACCCGCAAAACAAGACCGAGCGCAATCCCGAACAACAATCCGTACATGAGCATGGGTACAAAGGCGCCGACGGCAATCAGCCAGTTAAGCCGCAGAAATGTCCCTGTTATCCTGTTTCGCCTTTGAAATTTTAAAAGTTCTCTATTCATATGTTCTTCCGCTATCGGATAAGATAATATAATTTTATCATGCTTTTGCATGTCTGTCAATGGATATGAAAAAAATCTTTTGACTGTTGCGGTCAGTGATTTCTCTTTCGTGGGAGATTTGGAGGTGAAAAGGGAGTTTTGCAGAAATTTTTCCAAACGTATGCAAAAATTTTTATCGATATTATTTTTTTCAGGAAAAAAACAGCATTTTTTTAAATTTTTTGGGAAAATTTTCTTTTTCACTATTAATAAAATATATTTATTAGGATATAATTTTATTAAGTGAGGCGGGAAGAAGCCGAAAACGGGTTCAAAAACCGCTCCCGCCAATAACGGAGGATTCTATGAGGAGCATTACAAAGCTGGAGTTGCAGTACGCGCAAATACTTCATAGAACAGAGAAATAGCCGAGCAAGGAATTTCCTTGCTCGGCTCTTAAAGTCTATTATGGGTGTTTTCGGCGACGATTTTGCGACCATTGACTTCCGCGAGGAACTATGCTAACCTAAGCCTGCCGAAAAAGCGCAAATTCGGAGGGCTGGAAAAGATAATCATTTAAAGCGGACAATCATACCAAAGAAATCGCGGGCAAAAAATAATACGAACTCCGTTTTAGAGTTCGTATTATTCACGTATGGCGCAGAAGGCGGGATTTGAAAAGAAATATATTTTACTATTTTTTAGCACTTTTTAGGGCTTTTTTCCACGAAAAGATTAAAAAAACACGGTATAAATTAGGATAAGTTAAATTCTTGTGCCTAACTCTGTGCCTAAGTCGACAGATAAATTAGCTATGACATCCGCCTGGCGATCAGGAAATAAATGTCCGTATGTTTCCAGTACCATTTCAGGGGTATCGCCGATACGTGCGGCTATAACGTACAGCATAGAAAGATGTCCGCTTCCTTGGTTGATCAGTAATGAGACGTGTGAATGACGAAGATCATGAACTCGGATGCGTTTTACTCCGGATGCCTTTGTGTATCGTTCAAATGCGTGTCCGAGTGTAGTAAAAGGCATTGGCGTATCAGACGAGCCAAAAACAAAACTATTTTCAGAAGAGGGATTAGAAAGTTTTTTCCAGTTGGTCAATGCTGCAACAAGTTCGTCCGGGAGAAGAACAGTTCTGAAAGAGCGTTCTGTTTTAGGTGTTGTAATTGCATATGTGGATTGCCCGTTGACAGTTTTCTTTGTGGCTGTAGAAATAATTTTTACTGTCTTACGTGAAAGATCGACTTCGTTCCAGCGGAGAGCGCAGGCCTCGCCGCGTCGGCATCCGGTCAAATAGAGAAATGAGAAAAAAGTAAAATATTTAGGTTCTTTTACAAAACGGATAAACTGCTCAAATTCGGATTGTGTCCAAAAATCTATTTCAGGTTTTGCGTATTTTCTGGCAGAAAAGCCGCGAGAGCCTTTCATAGGAGAGGGAAAGCCTTCTTCCTCGCAGAACGTAAAGAATCCAGTCAAGGCTGCGCGAATGGCGTTCAGATATCCGAGCGCAAAGCCTTTTTGTGCAAGTTCATCCTGCCAATCGCGGATGTCACGTTTTGATATGTCGGAAACTTTTTTATTGCCGAAAGTAGGAACGGCAAAGCGATCCAAACGATCTACGGTCACAAGGTAAGATGATTCTTTTACCTGATTGAATAAATGTTGCTTATACTTTTCGAGAAGCGCCGAAAAATAGGCAGTGTCTGTCTGCAAAGCTCGTCGATTCCTCGGATGCTCTGCAACCCATTGTTCATATCCTTTTTGGGCGGCGGATTGAGTAGTCCAGGGTGGCGTTCCGGTCAGACGTTTATGTTCTTCTATGCCATCCTCATTGATCCACCGAAAGCGGACAGTGTAGGGCGGTACTGGTTTTGCATTGGCGCCGCACTCGCATATCTTCTTTTTTATTTCTTTTTTGCACTTCGGGCAGTAATAGCCTTTTGGAATAATGGTTGGCATAAAAACCTCGATTTTTAAGAGTTTGTTATGGATCTGATATATTGTTTGATTTTTTCATAACATAGATACGTTGAAGTACAGTCTCCCAAAGCGCGGTGAGTTGTATCTTGTTGGACACCGAGTGCTTTGCATACCGTAGGAAGTTTCCTGTTTTCAATGCGAATGGATCCGCAGCGTTTTCCCATCAAAAATTCGTCAGCTAAAATACACGTATCATCGAATTGATTTGTGACGGGATGAATGCTGCAGATGAAGGAAAGATCGTAGTCAATGTTATGTCCGATTAAAGGCAGATCGCCGATAAAGGTGGAAAAGTCTTTTAATACTTCCGGACACTTTCTGCATGATTGTACCATGTCTTTTGAGATATGGTTTACAGAAAAGGACTCTGCGCTGATTTTATCAGAAAAGCAAAGTTCGGAAAAAGTATCAATAATTTCTCCGTCTTTTACATGGAGGGCTGCTACTTCAAGTATATCGTTGTATAAAGGATCAAGTCCTGTTGTTTCAATGTCGATAACTATATATTCGTTGAGGAACACAGGAGAAAAAATTTTTGAAACACGTTGCCCTCTCGGAGAATATGTATAGTCAGAAAGAGTACGGTATTTGTCTGCAGTGTAATATTTGATGTTCAATGAAGGGATATAGTCAGAGTCTTTACTATCTTTATCATGTTCAACATCGATAGATAGGTTATATATGCGATCATAGTTGGTTTTTATAAAAGAAAAATCTTCCTGGCGGGTTTCACCGATTTTCTGATCATTTACCAAAACGTCGTAACTGTTTTGCGTCTCTTGTAATGTAACAATGGTAGGGTAGGGAAAATGAAATTCGCCGTCTTTCCAATAAATATGACGCGCGAGAGTTTTTCTGTAAGATCGTCCGTTTTTGCCCTCGGTACCAAGTAAATCATATTGAAAAGCTTCGATTGGGCAAGAAACTTTAGGAGCAGAATTCGTGAAAGTGGAAGACTTTTCGAATTCTGTTTTTTCTTTATCCTTTTTTTCGCTGTATGCCAAAAGGAAAAGACTTGGAACAAGTAAAGCTAAAAATATAGCTCCGACAAGAGGTGCATCGATAATAAAGAAAAAGATAGAAATATATAATGGGATGCCGCAAATCAAAGCTCGCTTTTTTATTTCAAGATTAAAAAACCACTTCATAATAATCCCTTTGTTTTATAAAATTCGACGGCTTCGGAAAGTTCCCAAAGCTCTATATCAAGCCGATCGGAGATGTCATAATCATCAACGCCTTCGGAAATGGCTGCTTTTAATTCGCAAAGAGGCACGATCAAACGGATAGCACAGTTCTTAGCTTTGCGTTCCATCTTCATGATGTTCCCGCGCCGTAAGCTGTCGTTGCAATAAGATAGAGGATACAAAGCTTTGTTCATGACGTGGCCGAGTTCCTCAGCAAGCAGACGCTTACTTTCACGCTCTGAATCGATGCGCTGAAAATCAATTGCAATTGCATCTTCAATGCAACAGGCTTTTTTGTTGGTCATTTTAAAGTCGTAAACAGGTATTGCAATTTTATCAGAAAAACGTAAAAGACCAAAAGTATTCAATTATCATTCTCCACCCAAAAATCATTGTTTCTTTTTGCTTTTCGTGAATTCTATGAAGCGAACAATATCGTCGATATCGGCTTGTGTTAAATTATCGGCGCCGCCATGGAATGCTACGGCAATGTCCTTATATTTTTCGGGTATAACAATACCGCCGCTCTCCTGTCCAGCAGGAGAGCTTTTTTCTTCTCTGCCGAGAAGGTAATCGGTAGAAACGTGAAAATAATCTGCAATTTTTTCTAAAACATCCTTAGGGGGAGAACTTTTATCGTTCTCATAGGCTGCATAGGCTTGCTGAGTTATGCCGAGAACATCCGCCATTTGTTGTTGTGTACGTTTGGCATCTTTTCTTAATTGTCGCAATATGTGCATTTTAATAAACCTCTGATGCATTTTACAATTATAAATTGTACAATTAAATTTTGTTGTACGCAAGTTATTTTCTAAAAAAAATACAAAAAATATTTGTAAAACTGTTGACATATACAAAATATAATTGTATAATATAAATATACAAATAAAATTTGTAAAAAAGGAGAGGAGAAATGCAGTTTAAAGAATTGATGGGTAAAGTTACTCAACGTGAACTTGCAATGAAACTCGGTGCAACGCAACAGTTAATATCTCGTTGGGTTTCAGGGAAAGGCGTTCCCAAAACAACGGATTTACCGAGAATTGCGAAAGCCCTAAATGTTCCTGTCGAGCGTGTTTTGGAATGCTTTACGTCGGAAACCAAAAAGGCAGAGTAAAAGCCTCTGCCTGTTGGCAGAGGCTTGTTATTAAAAAGCTGTGATATCAGAAACACGAAAGGTTGCAGGAGCACCGGTTGTCGTTCCATAAGCAGAAAACTTCCATGTTGTTCCGTTTGTTAAATTTGCGGTATTATCAATTGCAATTCCGATTTGGTTACCGTCACTGTCGAAAAGGGTAAAAGTAATACTGACATAGGACAGTTGTTTCCCTGAAACATTTTTTCCTGTACCTGTAATGGTAATGGAATATGTGTTATCAAAAATGTGAGTAACATCACTTTGAAAACTGGTTGTATCAAGACTGATTTTTTCTTTAGGGGCAGTTGGAACCGAGGTAGATGAGGATGAAGTGGTGTCGCTAAATAAAGAGCAGCCTGTAAAGGTACATAAGGTTAAAACGAGGAGTAAAAACAGTATTTTGAGGTGTTTTTTCATAAAATCTCTCCTTTGTTATGATTGATAATTATATCAAAAGAAATTAAATTATTCAAGCAAAAAGATAAAAAGAATAAAAGCTTACGTAAATACGGAAGCGTTGGAGAAAATCATGAGTATGTGGAAAGTGACCAGCAACTACATTGACGGAGGAAAATACTTCCGTGCATACAGGCTTATCAACGAGAAAGAAGTAGATCACAGCGGTAACAGAGAGTATGCAGGAGATTACACGCAGAGTAGGGAAGAAGCGCAGAAAGTTGCCGATCTGATGAACGCAAAGGAGGAAGGGAAATGACGCAGTTCAGTGCGCGGGCGGCGGCGATCTGCGCCGCAGACAAGTCTGTGCGAGAGATCCTTTCGATGACGTGGAAGGACAGAGTGCAGGCTGAAATTGACGGAAAGGAAACGGAATGGTGGGACGAATTCTGGCGCCAGTTTTCCGTTTCCGTGGTAAATGCGATCATATAAGGGAGGACAGGGTATGGAAGTAAAAAAAGAGTATTTGTGTATTGCAGATATACAAGGGATGTTCGGATGCGGCAAAAATAAGGCGGAACAGATTATCCGTTGTGTAAAAGACTATGTGAAAGATCCTCTTCCTTTGCGAGGAAAAGTGCTTGTCACTGAATACGAAGCATGGAAAAACAGACCCATGGAAAGGGGAAAGGCGGCGCAGTGAACAGAGTTATTCTGATAGGAAGGATCACGGGAAATCCGAACTATTCCGAAACAGAAAACTGGACGCCGATATGTACTTTCGGGCTTGCGGTGGCGAGAAGATACAAGAGAGAGGGCGAGACTGTATCGGATCTTTTCAGGATCGTGGCATGGCAAGATCTTGCAGGGAAAGCAAGAAAAGAGCTGCACCGCGGAGATCGAATCAGGATTACGGGACGAGCAGAGTTTTATACGAGAGTGGACGAAGACGGTCAGGCAAATCATGTGCTGAATATCGTCATGGATGATTTTGAGTATCTCGGTAAGGCCCCAGATGCGCCGCCGCAATTACAGAGAATTACAAAGCCGAAGTTGGAGCCGACCATGGACAAGGATCCTTTTTGAGGTGTAATATGAATGTTTATAAGCTGATAAGAGTGTTGGCAAGCCTCTCTCCTGCAGAACTGTGCGAGGTTTTGAAAGGAATTGACGGTGATACCGTGCGTGTGGTTAAAAGTGCGGTAAGCTATTATAAGATCATTCTCCAACTGAAATTGGAAGAGGTGTTTTGTGCAAATATGAAAGAGGGGCTGAGAAATGAAAGTTAAAGTGGACAAGTCTGTGATCGGGCGTGAAGGCTGTGTTTTGAGCAAGTCGATCATCAGCGACAACATTGTAGTGACGCAAGACAAGATCACGGGGATTTTAGTGGATGAAAAAGGAGTGACGTGGTTGAGGTTCGCTTCGGGAAAGTGGTTCCATGAGAACTACGTATGCGCCCCGGAGGAAGTCGAACGGGAAAAGATAGCTTTTCGGAACAAGTATGATGCAGCAACAGCTGATAAATAAGATTGCAGTCAACTGCAAAAAAGGAGGTATTATGGAAAACGAAGTGTTTCAGCAGCTTATGATAGCTGACGAAAATGCAATGATGTCATCGGAGCAAAAAGAATTTGTCGTGACGCATCGTCAGATCATGCAATGCGGAGCCATGGCGGGGCAGTACGTCGTGGAGATGGCGCGGAAACTGAAAGTGATGCGAGACGGGAAACTTTACAAGGCGGCGGGCTTTGATGAATTCCGCGATTATGTAAAGGATGCCGTTGGAATCGAGGAACGGCAGGCTTACACCTATATCAAGGTGGCAGAGGGGTTGTCGGAGGAATTTTTATCCGCGAACGCGGCTCTCGGAATCACGAAACTTGCGCTTTTGGCATCGGCGGAAAAGGAGGATCGTGAAAAAGCGGTCGAGGAAGGCATTGCGAAAGACGGAACAACGAGAGAATTGCAGGAGTACATCAAAAAGCTGGAAGCGGAACGGGACAATAAAGCAGAGCAGCTGTCTTTCTTTTCCAAAGAGAAGGATGCAGCAGTTGCGGAGAAGGAGTCCGCGCGCGCAGAGGCAGATAAGGCGCAAAAGAAATTGACAGCCGCAGAAAAGAAAGTTCTTAAGCTGAACGAGGAAAAAGCAAAACTGGAAAAAGAACTGGAAGATTTACGGAACGCGCCGGCGCAGGTGGAACAGGTGGACAATCCGGAAACGGTTGCGAAACTGAAAGAAGCGGAGACGGCGAGGGACGCGGCGCTGGCTGCCAGCGAAAGCCTTCGCAAACAGCTTGACATTGCATCCGATGACAAGATGGCAAGGTTCAAGATCCTTTTTGAGGATTTTCAGTTGATGCTGGGGAAAATGTTTTCCGTTCTCAAAGAGATGGACAGCGAAAAGAAGAACAAGTGCATTGCGGCGATGCAAACGATCATCAAGGAGAGAGGATTATGAAAAAGGGCGAATATCTGAAAATGCTTTTGCAGGATGTAGAAGGGGAAAAACAGCCTGAAAAGGAACTGTACGAAGCAGTGCTGGAATGCACGGCAGAAGCGCTTTCGCAGAGTCCTGAGGATTTCGAGGTGGACGCGAAAATCGGGATAGATGAACTTTGGAAAACGATCCTGGACAAGGGAAGAGAGTCGAAAGTGAAGTGTGTTTCTCCGTTCAGGGCGGCGGAACTGATAGCGGAGAAGCTCGGCGCGCACTACGCACGGCCGATCCATCAGCTGCGCGCCGTATTCGGAGACGTTGCGCCTTCATTGCATCGCTTGGAGGATCTGATCTGATGTGTATGTATGGGTATGGAAAAGTGTCAAACAGTATAGGGGAAGAAGCAAAAAAATGGCTTAAGGAAGAGCGGGAAAGCGCAAAAAGAGCGCTCAGATGTGTACGTTATCAGGTTGCGGATCAGCCGCCCGCTCCTTTTACCGAATGGGTAAATGAACAGTTTGACAGAATCGCTTATTACGAAAAAGTGCAGAAAGACAAAAAAAGGTTTTACGTTGTAAGCTGTGAATGCGGAAATACATTCGACATTCCGAAAGCAAAGACGGGAACGTACATACAATGTCCGCACTGCAATAAACGGGTAAGGCTGCGCAATACGGCAGTTTCAATATATTACGGTGCTTTCAAAGGATTTGCGTTTGTGGAAAAAGTATCCGACGGATGGGTGCAGAGAATTTTTGTGGCATATAAAAACTGCAGGTTCAAGATGTCGAATTGCTTGGACGTAAGCATGGAGATACGCGAAGAACAGAGAGATTTTGTAGGGTTCGACGGCTTTCAAGGAGGAAAATACTGGTCATTTCATAAAAAAAGATGGTCGGATGAATACGTGAAAGGGGCGGGATATTTGCACGGATCCGGATACTGTTCCTGGCGCGCAGAGGATTTGAGGATGCAAACCTATCCGTTTAACCTGAACAGGGCATTTTACGGAAGCAAATTTCAATATGCGCAGCTTGAAAAGGCGGCGGAAATTTCTCACGTAAATCCGTTTTGTTACCTTAGGAAGTTTGAGCAATTTCCTCAGCTGGAATTTTTCTATAAAGCAGGACTTTACAGGCTTGCGGAAGAATTGATGTTCGAGAATTTTGACAGAAAAGTCGAGATGATAAAAAAGATCCGTAATTTCAAAGATATTGGAGTAAATACGCCAATGGATCTGGAAGAATGCGCGCAGGAGAACTATGGGATCGAAGAACTTCGGGCGAGGATGAAAGTTATAAAATGGGACGTTCCGCGCGGAGATCTTTTCGGAAAGGCAATTGATTTTATGGTTATGGTTCACAAAAACAGCGGAGAAGATTTCGCATATTCTTTCATCAGTATGGAACGACTGTTCAAGTATTGGCTGGAACAGGTGAGATCGGGCATCTATAGGGAAGAGCAGATCAATTATTTTTGGAGAGACTATACGGACTACATAGCGGAATGTATAGAGTTGCAAATGAATCTCAACGATTCGGCCATACGGACGCCGCACGATCTGAAAACGATGCACAAAGAGATGGGAATGCGCTTGAAGATCGAAGAGAACAGGGTTTTGGACGCGGGTATCTTTGCCATGTATTCCGCCTATCACAAAATGTGCGAGTGGGCAGATGAAAAGATGTGTGTGATCATGCCGAAAAATGCAGCGGAGATCATTGAGGAAGGGACAAGACAAAGCCATTGTGTGGCACGGTACTGTACCCGCGTCGCGCAGGGAGAGTGTATCATTCTTTTCGTAAGAAGGGCGGCGGCCGTCGGAGAGAACTTCTACACGATGCAGATTGCGCCTGACATGAAAAAATTGAACATAGTGCAATGCCGCGGTTACGGGAACGAGGATCCGAGCAAAGAGGTTCGTGCAGAAGTGGACGCTTTCTTAAAACGATATGAAAAATGGTTCAATCACAGAAAGGTGACAAAGAATGACCATGTAACGGCGCTTTACTATAAAGCAGTTCGGAAAAAGGACGGAAAGTATATCAGCAACTGGGACAATCGGACGGAGTTCCGCGTCGGAGAGGTGTCGGAGTGTAAAATGAACAAGGATCCGGACAGAGTAGCTGTCGAGGGATTACACGTCGCATCATTCGAGTTTGCACGAAATTACGGAGCAGGATGGAAAAACGTGGCTATCCTCGAGTGCGAAGTAAATCTCAACGATGTGATCGTTCCGGATGCGGTCGATCAGATAAGAGCAAGGCGAATCAAGGTGCTGCGGGAAGTGCCGAAAACAGAGTGGAATTTGTTGTCGGAACGTGCCGCCGGATAGGAGGAATTATGGAAGAAAATATTTTGACAATGCCGCGCTGTAAATTCTGCGGAAAAACGATGATCGCGGATAAAGAACTTTTGACGGAATCAGATGCGGAAGAATACGCGGTAATGCACTGCAACTGTAAGATGGCAGAAGACTATCGGCTGAAAGTGAAAAAGGAAGAGGAGAAGGAAAAGGACAAAGAAAAGATCCGCGATGCCGTTGCAGGCATCGCGGAATATTGCAAGAAAAAGATGTATGTGTTTGAGGCTGAGGAATTGCTTGTTTCTGCCGGAGAGGCGGTTCTCAACGGCATTGTCGAGAATATTTCTGTCAATGTTTTTAACGTGAAAGTGACCATCAGTATGAGCGCAAAGGGCGTCTTGAAAATAAAGAGAAGCTATAAAGAATCTGCGGTCATGGAAGTGCTGTAAAAAAGGAAGGGAACACCTCTGCGAAAGGTGTTCCCTATAAACATTTGATGTGCCGCCGAGACACAATCTGTTGCTGATATTATTATATCATTATTATATATAAATGTCAATAATAATGCCCGAAAGGGGGCTTTGTCCGTCCTGGTAATAGGTATTATTTTATCAACGAAAGTTCTCGTCGGCCGAAGAGGTTGACAATGAGGGAAAAGAAAAAATTTGCCGCTGAAAACTGTGATGTCTTATTTGAGACAGAACCTTCCTTTCCGATCGATGATAGGGAAGTTTGTGGATGCAGACAAAAGACGATCACGGCAGGAGAGGTAAGAGAGTGCGAGATCTATCCGATATACGGAAGAAGAGCTTTTCTTTCAAGAGCAAGGAAAGAAAGGGCAACGCCTGAAAAACAAAAGAAGCAAAATGCGAAGAACACAAGAAAGAGGATCGTGCGCCTTTTAAATGCGAATTTCACGAAAGAGGATATCTGGGCGACCTTTACATACGACAACAAACATCTTCCCAAAGACATGAAACGTGCGAGGAAGGATTTGCAGAACTATCTGAGGCGTATTGCTTACTGGATGGAGAAGAAAAAACTCGGCCCGTTGAAATATCTTTATGTAACAGAATATATCAACAACGGGAAAGAGGTTCGGATCCATCATCATGTTGTAATGAACTTCCCGGACAGAGACATTGCTGAAAGGCTATGGAACGGAGGCGGGAGGACGCAAACAAGGAGACTGCAACCGGACGAATCGGGACTGGAAGGATTGGGAAGGTATGTGTCGAAGAGCAGATCTGTAAAGTATGAAAAAACTTGGGCTGCATCGAGAAATTTGAAAGAGCCAAAAATTACCGTTTCAGATACGGCTATTTCAAGAAGAAGGGCAAGAGATTTTGCTTTGAACTACAATGATGCGGTGGCTTATTTCGAGAGGCAAAACAAAGGATACAAGGTCATCGAATTTAAGCCGTACATTTCGGATATTGTGTCCGGAGTTTACATCTATGTGAAGATGAGGCGGCGGGACTAAATGTGGTATTTTTTGAGGGATTTTTGAAAGCAGGATAAGGAAAGTGGGATAATTTCACTTTCGAGCAGAAAAGCGGGAAACCCGCATTGTACAAGGTTGCATGAAAGGAATACGGAAGGAGGAGGGAAAGTGAAGATCAGAAAAAACAAATTGACACGTGAGCTTTTAGAAAGTTTCGCTGGAAAAAAGGTCAAGGTTGTGTTTTTCGACAATACAACGCGAGAAGGCGTTTTGGCTCTCGGTATGGGGATCGGAAACGGGTTCATTGTTCAAAAGCCGAAAATATACACGATAGAGAACCTGTGTTTCCGATTGTCGCATATTAAAAGCATCGAGGTAAAGGAATGACACACGAACTTAAAATTTTGGAATGCTATGCGACCGCAAAAGTAAACGGAGAAAAGCTATTTGAAATTCGTGATAACAGTGAACATGGTTTTCAAAAAGGTGATTATGTAAAGTATAAAGTTTTGTGTGATTATAAACATACTTTGGAAAAAAACTTTACCAAATCACCTATGTAACAAATTACGAACAAAAAGAGGGGTATGTTGTCTTTGGAGAAAAGGAGCTGTAAAGTGAGCAATAATTTGTACAAAGATCTGATGGATTTGACAGAGATCCTGAAAACAATCAAGTTCCCGATTGTCATAGGGAACGCGGTAGGCGTTGTCGATCTTTCAAAGGCAGATTGTATAGAAATCGCAAAGAGGATTTGCATGGAGGGGTTCAGACGGCAAGTAGGAACAGAAGAGGAATTGCGTTCATTATTGGAAAATCAAGAGAAAACGCTGTATCTTCTGTTTCGTACGCATGAGAAGATAAAACGAGTGTGCGGTTTGAATAGAAGTTTGCAGTCAACTGCAAAAAAGGAGGAAAACGATTGTGCAGAAAGATAGTGTGCCGACAAAGGTGTTGAGAGGATATCTGAAAAGTTTTTCTACCTGTCAAAGCCAGGCGGCGGAGATCGGACAGGCACTTAAAGAAGGAAAGATCGTTGCAATGGTTCAGAAAAATCTGTTGGATTGTAAGGCAGAATTTGAGACGCACTGCAAAAACGTTCAGCTGATTCTCGGTGTTTTGAAAAGCGACAGCTTAGAATCTCGTATTCTATGGAAGCTGTACATATACGATCAGCCGATGCGGGAAGTGGCTCAGCAACTCGGTTATAGTTACGGGCATTGTGCCAACGTGGAGATGGCAGCAATCAAACGTCTTTGCAAGAACGAATTTGTGAAAGGAATCTTGAAACAAAAGGAGGGCAAATCATGATAAAGTATATTTGTGATCGCTGCGGAAAAGAAACCGATAAGGAAAAATACCATTCGCATGGCAGCGTTGGGAACGTAAAGGATTTCGGCTTTTGCGAATCGTGTCAGCTGGAGTATATCAAAGCCATGGAGGATGCAATAGATAAGGTGCAAGGAGTATTTTTCCGCGAAAAACCTGACAATTTCAAAAAGTTATGAAAAAAAATTAAAATTTCTTAAAAAGTCGTGAAAGCACATGAAAAAATAAACGCTATAATAAGGGCAAAACAAGGTATTTTGTTTTGCTTTTGTTATTTACAGGATAGCCCCCCCCGGGGGCGCGTAAAAACGTGCGTACGCGCGCAAGCGCGCCAAATGCCCATTTGTAAACTTTTCCGATTTTTGATTTTTTTTGCGGGAGGTCTGCTTTTTGGGAAAAAAGAAGACGGATTTTAAAACTTATCACAAAAGATTTGACAGGTTCTATCAAAGTGCAGCGTGGAGAAAGATCCGCGCAGAAAAATTTGCGACGGAAAACGGAATGTGCGAAAGATGCCGGAAAAAAGGTATCGTCCGTGAGGGGGTGGAAGTACATCACAAACTGTCGATCGAGGACTGTTGGGAAAAGCGTCTTGATTTTGACAATCTCGTTCTTTTATGCGCTGATTGCCACAACAAAATGCACGGAAGGGAAAGTGCGTTGCAGAAGTTTAACGATGTTTGGGAGGAGTTGTTAAAAAATGGCGGGGAGAAAACCTGCGATCTGTCCGAACAATTCAATACAGCATCAGAGCAACAGCGAGTTGCAGGAACGGGAAAGCAAGACTCCGGTATATCAGAGTCAGAAATTCAAAGCGCCGAAGTCGCTGACGGAGCCGGAAAAGAAGATTTGGAAATGGCTTGTGGCGGTGTTCAAGGAGACGATCAATTGTCGGGCATCTGATGCTGACGTTCATCTGATGGAGATCTATTGCCGTGCGAAAGTGGCGATGGACGAGGCGGATGCAGCATTGAAAGAAGATCCGCAGCCTTATATCCCGTATGAATGCGGTACCGATAAGGACGGAAATCCGAAATATCAGCTGAAAGCAAATCCGAATATTAAAAAGCGAAACGAAAACGCAGCTTTGTGTATTCGTCTATTCGATCAGTTAGGACTGTCTCCGCTGGCGCGTGCGCGCGCAGGGTTATCGGCCGCCAACGCAAAGAATAAGAATGATACTTTGATGAAACTGATGAATCGTTCTGACGGGTAGGCGGCGGAAATGTTAAAGTGGATAACTGATTACATACGTTATGTAGAAAATCGTCCGCAGGATTTCAACCAGTTTATCAAAGACAATGTGCGTCAGATCAAAGAATTGCTTACGCGGCCGTATGTGTATTACAAAGAAGCAGATCCACTGGCATTCCGAGATTTTGCAAGACTGTTCAAACACCGTGAGGGGGTGTGGGCGGGAAGCCCAATTGAACTGAACCGTGAACAAAAGTATATGGCAGCGTGCATTCTCGGCATAAAGATTTGGAACGAGAGGGAAAACCGATATGTCCGATGGTTTACGGAATTTGATCTGTTCGTTGCGCGAAAATGGGGGAAAGACACATTCATTGTTCCGCTGATTTGTTATTTTATCGGGATCGACAAAGAGCCTTCCGCATGGTGTCAGATCCTTGCAGAAAACAAAGATCAGGCAAAGCGGACGTTTGATATTATCAGAGAGAATATCAAAGAAGAGCCGCTCAATTCGTGGTTTGTCGGAACAAAAAAGACGTCGCGTACAATAGAATGCCCGTATACAAGCGGAAGGATAGAGTATCTTTCGGGCAGAAATAAGGGCAAAGACGGCGGAAACCCTTCTGTAGGTGTCGTAAACGAAGCGCACGAGATTACGAGAATAAATCAGTACAACGCGATCAAATCCGGTATGGGCGCGCGATCGCAGCCGATGATGATAGTTATTTCTTCGGCGGGTATCACGCCGGAATCACTGTACGAAGTGATTTACGAGAGAAACAAAAAATTTCTGAAAAAGAAAAAACTCGGCAGAAACGATAGGATTTTTGCCATGATGTTCTCCATCGATGAAACGGACGACTTTCGGGATGAGACCTGTTGGGTAAAAGCAAATCCGGCGTGGTATGAAGGCAGACCGACGATAGAGTTCCTGCGCCGGCAGTTTGAAAGCATGAAGGACGATCCTGTCATGCTGAAAACATTCATATCAAAGCATCTCAATCGCATGATCGGCGCGAGCATCGATTATTATGACATCGTTGCGATCAGAAACGCGATGAGGAACGTGCTTCCGCAGGAATATACTCACACATATGCCACAGGAGGGGTGGATCTTGCAGAAACGACTGACTTATGCAATGCTACGGCGCAGATCTTGAAGGAAGACAAGTTCCTTTATATTCAGGCGTATTTTATCGCGGAAGAACGCATGGAGCGGAACAGCGAAAAGGACAAGCAGGATTACAGGTTCATGACAAATCTCGGGACGGAAGACAGGATCACGAGCGAGGTCGTCATCGTAACACCGGGAAGCTACGTCCAAAAAGAATATGTAACGGCATGGTTTTGCCTGCTGCGGGATGTGTATGACGTGCGTTTTTTGAAAATCGGATACGACAGGGCGCTCTCAAAAGAGTGGATCACGGACATGATAGAGCATGGGTTCTCAGCGGAGAAGGTAAAACGCGATGCTGATAGCGGAACGGTTATAAGGGATTACGGTATACTGACGGAAGTTGCGCAGGGAGGATGGACACTTTCAGAGCCGATAAAAATCCTGAAAGGACTGTTTGAATCGGGGAAAATCGTTGCGGACATACGCAACAAACTTTTTGCATCCTGCTTTTACAACATGAAGATACGTCAGGATGTAAACAATAACCTTTCGCCGCACAAAGCAAAATCGACGGGCCATATAGACGGTGCGATCGGCGTATTAAACAGCATCGTGGCATATATGAGGTCAAAAGAGATGAAAGAATACCAGATGTATTTGCAGAAATTTTTTCAGATTTAAGGAACAGAAATGTCAAGGATCACAAATTTTTTCAAAGGGATATTTTCCCGTCCGGCAAAAAAAGAGGAGGTGCGGCCGGAATTATCGCAACCTTCTATTCGTTCTATCCTGATGGAATATTATGGAGGGAATGTGGGGTGGTTTGCATACAGCTATGCAAGCTCGATGTATAACATTCCTTCTGTAAGAACGGCAATACAGACGTTTGCAGATATATTTTCCACAATTCCGAGATATATCGAACGTGTGGACAAAGAGGGACATGTCGAATATTTTGAAACCGCGGAAAGCCGCGTCATAAATATGCGGGCAAACCATTTACAGAACGCAACGCAGTTTTGGGTAAATCTGATAACGGCTTTGATGCTGCATTCCAACGTGTTTGTGGAACCTGTTTTCGGGCAGAAGAGCGGAAAGCTGGAGCAGCTGTATGTTTTGCCAAATGATCAATTTGACTTCACTCTATATCAGAACAGGGCGACGGTGACTTTTCTTCGTATCGGAAAAACATACGATATGAGAGATCTGATATACCTGAACAGATTTTCGGCGTTGGGCGGCGGTCAAAAGAACGACCTCGGATTGTTTGAAACAGTAATACAGGCACTGATGGAGCAGGCGATTGCCGCAGCGGATCCGAACAAGCCGAAAGCGTTCATACAGGCTGAAGTAGGGAGGCAAAGCCAGGTTCGAGACGAAGATAAAAAAGGCGTCGTGGCCGGTGTCGGAAAAAATATGGAAGAACAGAAAAAAGGACTGTTCTATCTGGATCCTCAGTGGAAAATAACGCCCATCAATTGGACGGAGAATGACGTAAACCGCGATCTCATGCAGTTTATTGTCAATATCGTCTATAACTATTTCGGGATAACGGAATCCATCATCAACAACAAGGCGACGGAGATAGAGTATCAACTGTTCGTCAAAAACCACATTGAGCCGATCGCGCGGCAAGTCGAACAGGAATTTACGAACAAGATATTCACAGATAGGGAGATAGAGTTCGGAAACAGGATAGAATTGGATACGTTCAGTCTTTCCGTATCCACATTGGCGGCAAAAACCGCATTCTTCAATGTGGCGGGCCGAGGAGGTGTCGCCAACGAAGACGAGCAGCGCGAAATGATAGGGCTTCCCCCGATCCCCGGAGGACTCGGGAAGATATACAGGGTTACGGCGGATACGATCAACTTAGAAAAGTTTGACGAGTATCAGCTTTCAAAGAACGGTGTTCCAGAAAAATCTGCGGCGGCGGAAGAACCGAACGGTGCAGAAGAGGCGGCGGCATCGAAAGGAGGTAATAAGTGAAAAATATTCAGAATACCGAATACAGGCAGGTAGATCTTCAAGCCGAGGTAAAGAGCGAGGAAGGAAGCGCAAAAAAACTTATTCTGCGCGGATATCCGATCTTGTTCAACTCTCCGACAAAAGTCTATGATTGGCGCTATGGAGAGATTACGGAAACAATTTTGCCGACGGCGCTGGACGGGGTAAATCTGGACGATGCATTCCTTATCGTTTGTCACAACTTGGAAAACGTACTCGGGAAAAACAACGTCAACATGACTGTCAAGATTGAGGACGTCGGAGTTTATTTGGAATGTGAGCTTCCCAATACGCAGCTCGCACGGGATACATACAACCTGATTGAGGCGAAGATCATAGACGGTATGAGTTTTGGGTTCAAGACGAGTGACAGAGTCAATCCGGAAACGCTTACAAGAACGATCACGCACTTCGATGCCGTTTACGAATTTTCGATCACGCCGTTGCCGGCATACAAAGATGCCGTGATCATAGCGAAAGAATCGCAGAGAACAGCGCAGGAAAGGGAAGCGCAGGAGCGCGCAAAAAAGCTTTATGCAGAAATCGATGACGTCATCAAAGGATGGAATTAAATGAGAGATTTTACAATTTTGCTTCGGGACATTGATCTCGAAATTGATCAAATCAAAGCACGCAAAGAGGAGCTGAAAAAACGCTTGCTCGAACACCGTTCGCAAACGACGGAAGAAGAATTCAGGCAGATCAAGGCAGAGAAGGAAAGCCTTGATAGGCAGATCAAGGAAAAAGAGGAACGCCGCGCGCAGATCGTCGCGGAGGCGGAAAAAGAAGAAAATGAAAATCGAGGAGAAAACAGCAATATGATCATGAACAACGAACTGCTTCATTTCAAGGATGGCATGGATCGTGCGGAGGTCATTTCGACCGCGGAATACCGTACGGCATTTTTCAAAAACTTGCAGAAGAGAGCGCTGAGCGACGTTGAGACGCGGGCGATGACTTCCGCCGCAAATTCCGGAGGGGCCGCGATCCCGACGTATACGATGAACAGGATCATCGGACAGCTGAAAGAGTCGGCAACGCTGCTCGGCTTGATCAGTCTTCTGAATATACCGGGGCTTCTGTCTCTGCCCAAGGAAGACGTCGTCAACGATGCGACCTGGGTATCGGAAGGAGCAGACAGCACGCCGAGCGATGACAGACTGACGTCGCTTTCCTTTGCCGCATATACCGTGATCAAGACCATCAAGATCACGGCGCAGCTCAGGGAGATGGCTATCGATGCTTTCGAGGAATGGATCGTCAACGTCATTACTCGCAAGATCCGTGCGGCGTGCAACAAAGCTGTCATCAAGGGAACCGGATCCGGTCAGCCGAAGGGCCTGGATTCTTCGACGTGGACAAAGGACACAAATGCTGTGGAATATGCTTCGGGCAGCGGAATTTCCTATGACGACCTCGTGGACGCAGAATCGCTCGTCGGCGAAGACTTCATCACGAGCGCCGTCTGGGTGATGAACAGAAAGACAAAAGCGGCAGTCGCAAAGCTGAAAGACGATCAGAAGCGCCCGCTTTTCGAAAGGGCGCTGGAAAACGGCTTTGTCGGCATTCTGCTCGGATATCCCGTGCGCCTGGACAAAAACGTGTCGGACGGTGAAATGTACTTCGGAGACTGGGAATCGGCATATGTCATGAACTTCTCCAAGAACGTTACCATCGACTCTTCCGATCAGGCAGGGTTCATGTCTGCATCCACCGTGTTCAGAGGGTATGCGCTGGTAGACGGAAAGCCGACGGATGTCGCGGGGGCAATGGTCAAAGTTAAGGCAGGAGCGTAAAGCATATGGCAGACGTAAATGCAATTTTGCCTAAGTTCAAGCTGTCTGTAGGTGATCTGACGCCGGGAGAAGAGATGGACGAATACTATCTCAATTTTTTGACGATGGCTAAAGAGCAAATTTTATCCAACGACATTTCCGAGACGGTTCTTGACAGTGAACTTGGAGCGTCTGCCATTATACTGTATGCAAAAGCGCTGATGAACGAGAAAGACGTCGCCACGGATCCGACGCTGATTCTGCTGATCAATACCCTGTCGGCAAAGACAAAGGGGGAGAGATATGCAGACGGGCCGTAAGCGCTATATTCTGGCAGACATCACCAGTGTTCAGGATCCGGAAACAGGGGATCGCGTCAAGCAAGTTTCAAAGGCAAAAGCGCGGATCGGCGTCATCGAACTCGTTGGCGTCAATACCGCGCAGCTTGCGCAGATTCAGGGATTTACTCTTTCGTACAGTGTGGAGATACCGCGTGTTGTATACGCAAACGAAAAGTATTTGTACTTTGACGAGGGACTTTTTGAAATCAAGAGCATGGGAAAGGCGAAAAATCCTGTCAATATGCTCTTGAACGTGCAAAAGAGCAGCGACGAATCTATTGCCGAAGCAATAGAGAGGTGGATCAATGAAAATTTTTGATACGAACGATGCGATGGATGCTCTGTGGGAGCTTGTATCGCCGATTTCAGAAAAAATACCGGTTTATCGGGAAATCATGGATGAAGACGAGAACAGCGTTCCGCAGAGTTATCTGCTGATCCGAGAAGGAATTACGGACAGCCCGCGGCTTTATGGCGACGGACAAGCAATGCGAAGGATGAACAATGCGACGCTGATTCTCATATCAAACAGTACAGGTTCAAGATCGAACGACGTTCACAATAAAAATCGGGCCATCGTCAAGGAACTTTTGGACAAAGAGGGCGTTTCTTATACGGGATATAATCTCGGTTATAACGAAACGTTGAAGCAGTCTGAATACTCTTGGAGTGTAAGTTTTATTTATGGCACGCAGTAAGTCATTAAAACCGACGTTGCATAACATGGCAGAAGCAATACGGCAAGCAATCCAGGAGGAAGTAAATGCTGTCTATGAGGATATAGACAGGGGACTGGACAAAGCTGCGCGGTATGCGGAACAAAAACTCGAAAGCGCGACGCCAGTGGATTCCGGGATCACGAAAGGAAGTTGGATAGTCGATTTCAAATATACAAACGTGAGATATATCAATAACACAAGTTTGAATAAAAAAAAGATCCCCATCGTAAACCTTTTGGAGTTCGGAAGTAAAGGAAAACCGTTCGTTCAAAGGACGATCGAGCAAGAAGAGCAAAACATAATCAACATCATAAAAGGAGAAATCGAACATGGCAAAGCCTGACAAAACAGGAAAGGATCTTGCGCAGTTCAACATCAAAAATGCCGTATATGCGTTGGTGGGGGCGGATGAGACGATCAAACCGCTGACTTGGATGAATACATTCTCCAAAGACAGAAACATCACAACCAAAGCGTTTTACGGCGACGGAGAACTCATCGTTTCGGTACCATCCGACAAGAAAATGTCGGGCGCGATCGGTACGACGGCGAGAGACAGTGATTTTGAAAAAGACATCGGAAGTATGTATGCGCCGCAGGGCGGCGGCATTGCGGAAATTGCGATGCGAGCAATCACCCCCATCCATTTTGGATTCGAAACGGATTTCATCGGGAAAGACGGAGTAAAAAAGACCAAAAAAGTATGGGTGTTGAATATGCAGGTACAGTCTGCAAACGAAAGTCTTACGCAGGATAAGGAAGATATCACGGAAAGTACCTTTGATTACAACTACGAGGCGTACGGTATCAATCTGAAAGACAACGCGGGGACAAAGGACTTTGTAGACGAAAACGGGCAGACGATCCGCGTGTACACTGTAAGCAAAAAACCGGGCGACGAGGGATACGAAACATTTTTGGAAAGTATTCCCGAACCGAAGGCACCGGCGGCATAACGAGACCATACAATCTTTTTTCATACCCTAAACAAGCGCTGCGCGGATAGATTGCGCAGCGCTCATGGGCGGGCCTGCGGAGGAGCGTGGCTCGATCGCGCGGTGGGTTCGATTCCCGCCCCGCCCTAATACCTTATCGAGCGAGGATTTTATGAAAGCAAAATTACCTATCGTAACGAGAGATGAAGTTGTTGACGGTAAGCGCGTTTTTGAATATTCAGAAAAGGAAGTGGAGATCAATACTTCACTTACTTGCCAGATCCGCTGGGAAGCAAACTTCCCTGAACAGGCAAAAAGGGAATCGATCGTAGATTATACGAAAAGAATGGAGGGAATGGACGCGGAAAATCCCGCGGTGATCATTTCAAGGCTGAAAGCAATTTTTTGCTTTATTGAAATGGAATGCAGTTTTATTGAGTTTATAAAGCTGTTTGACATGACGCAGCCTGTGTACTTGAAAAAGCTGGAAACGGCGATAGAAAAAGTTTTTCAGATTGTTTTTGATTCTGCAGCGGAAAAAAACTGAAGCGGCATCAGGTGGAGATGATCGATGTCTATAAAAAGTTCAAAGAACCTGGACGATCGAAAAGGCACCTGATGCCGTTGTCGTTAAGATATATCAAAGTCCTTTCCGCCGAAGGTATTCCGTGGCAGTCTTTACACGTCATCGATGCTTTCAGTCTTTACTGTGCGATATGTATCGAAAAAGCGCGCGCGTATCTGCGCGATAAAGCGAAAGAACGGATGAACCGTGCGGGCGTCTCGAATATCAGCCGCGCGACGGAAAGTGACTTTGATTCTTTGTAGGAGATTGAATGAAAAGCGTCACAATAAAAATAAATGCGGACACAAAAGATTTTTTAGCCGAACAGAAAAAGATCGACAACGAGATCAGGAAAAGTCAAAAGACAGCGGACAATCTTGCAAAAAGTCTTGAATCCGGGTTCGATTCGACTCGTGCGGTCGCGGCGCAGAAACAGTACCAGACTGCATTGCAAAAGACGGAAGAAAAAGCCGAGAATCTTCGGGCAAAGATGCAGGAGTTCGAGCAGACCGGGCGACTGGACACTGTAGATTATTCAACTTTACAGCTCGAACTTGCAAAAACAGAAGCCAAAGCAGTAGACCTTCGGGAAAAACTCGATGATCTGAAAAATGCAGATATAAAAGCAGCTCAGACGAAGGTAAAAGATCTCGGGGATGCCATCTCAAACGCAGGACAGAAAATGACAGCTCTTTCCGTCGGCGCAGCGGGAATGCTTGCCGGCGGGGCATTGATCGCCAAACAGGCGGCTGCAACAGGGGCGGAAATAGACGATCTTTCTCAGCAGCTGGGGATATCTGCGGAAGCGATCCAGGAATGGCAATACGTTGCTTTGCAGTCAGGCGTCGATTCTGATGTGTTCGTAAAAGCCCTCGTCAAAGTCAGGGCCGCCATGCTTGACATGGAAACGGGAAAAACAAATGCGGCGGCGGAAGCAATAGAAAAACTTGGCTTAAATATGGAAAACTTTTCAAGCCAGGAAGAAATGTTTTCAGCAGTTTTGCAAAGATTGGGCGAGATGGATGACCAAACACTGCAAGCCGCTTATGCCAACGAGATCTTCGGGGATAAAATTGCAACACAAATGCTGCCGTATTTGCAGGCAGGAACGGAAGATCTGCAAAAGTTCAAAGACGAATTCGCGGCGATGCCAAGCCTTTCGGCGGAACAGGCGGAGGCGCTTGCTGAATTGGACGATACATACAACAGACTTTCTCAAACTCTGCAGCTTTCAACGGCACAACTCGGACTTGCACTTGCGCCCGTCACAGAGAGGATTATTGCACTGATCGAAGAGAAATTTGTGCCGGCGATAGAAAACCTTGCATCCTGGTTTTCACAGCTTGATCCGTTTTTACAGAATGCCATCGTGGCGTTTATCGGGCTCGCTGCTGTTGCGGCGCCGGTGATCATCGTGCTGGGGAAAATAGTATCGGGGATTAGCGTTCTCATTCCGGTTCTTTCCAAGCTGAAAGGGGTTATCAATACAAACGCACTCGCGTTCGGCGCATTGATTGCGGCCGCCGGATTGGTTTTCGGAATCATCGCGAACTGGGACAATATGAACGGGATACAGAGAGCGATCGCAATTATTGGAGCGCTTACGGTCGCTGTTCTCGGCGCCGCCGTGGCATTCGGTGTTTTTCATTCCGCATGGTCACTCGGATTGGCTGCGGTTGGAATCGTCGCCGGCATCGGGGCGGCAGTAGCGGCCATCAATTCGGCAAAAAAGGAAATTGAGATCCCGAGCAATATACCTGACTACGATGCAGATGAAATTTCTCAGGGGATTACGTCCGGGGATTACAGCGTACCGACATCATCCGGAACAACAAGCAACGACTATTCAAGCTATACGGGGGATACGTCCTATAATGTCACGGTAAACGTAACTGAGCCGGGAGCATCTGCAGAGGAAATTGCCGAAGCTGTCAGCAGAAAAATAGCAACATTGGCGCAAAGCAGAGGTTGATATGAGGAAATTTGCATTCGTTGTTTTTGATATCGAAAATAAAATAACAGAGCGTTTCGGGGTGGATTTGATTACGGGGCCGAGCGGCCTCGGGTTCAAACTTAAACTTTCTACTTTGGAGGGCGATATTGTAGACACGCTGACGAAAGTTGCTCAGGAAAAACAGTCTGTGGGGATGACTGTCAACTTTTTCAGGCGGGGATATGAAAGATACTTGATTCTTTCTCAATGGCTGCAAAAATACTCGGTTATCGATTCGCGCATGGCATTGGAGTACGATGACGGTGTACAGGTACGTTACATGGAGGGAAGAGTAACAAACTTAGGAAAGACAGAAATAGATGAGTACAATGTTCTCTCCTGTGAGGCGACGTTTACGCCGCTTACGCCGTTTTTCGTAAACGTTGAAAATACGATCAGAATAAGGGTTTCCGCCGTTGGAAAGAGCTATCCTTTCAGATACCCGTACTCTTACGGAAAGAACGTGGTAGAAAACAATCGTATCGAAAACAACTATATCGCAGATATACCTGTTACCATAAAAATAACAGGCGGGATCAGTGAACCGACGATCTTGCTTCTCGATGAGGAGGGAAACGAATATACGAGAATCCGATTTCCGGATATCGATCTGGCAGAGGGGCAGTATATCATAATAAATTCCGCAACTCGGAAAATATGGTTTTTTGACGGGAGTGAGTTGCAGGACTATTCGGCGGGAACAGATCCTAAATACGATACATTTTTGTTTGCGCAGAGAGGGATAAGTACAATTTCGGTCAATCTTGCCTCATCGGATTCCGGAGAGCTTACGGGAAGCTGGAGGCAGTACGGATTATGATCGTATCTTTTTATAATGAGCAGTTTTCCGGAATGCAGAACAATGCTTCGCTGGTTGTAGATAATTCCTCGTATTCCCTTATCAGGCGCGGCGTGGATTTGGACGAACTTTCCTGTACCTGTGAAGCATTTACAGAGGAAATACAGCCGACTTTCCTTGTCGTGAAGAATGACAGGGGGAATTATGTTTATGGCTGTCTCGCGGGGATCCCGGAGCGCACAAAGGAAAATAAGACGAAAATTACAGGAACTGATTTAAAGACAATGCTGAAAAGCGATGTCGTACTCGATTTTACGAAGACTTGGACAAGCGTAAACACTTTTCTTCAGGAGGTGTTCAATGAATGGAACAGCTCGGTAAACCAGGGTTCTTTTATTTGTGATCTGGTTTTTGAAGAAAACGTCGGATCCGTTCCGTTCGAGTATTTAAAGCCGTCGGCGGAAAAGATGGGGGTATACGATGCGTGGGAGGAAGTTTTTGCCCCGTATTTGAAATATTACGATCTTTTCATGACGGCAGAGTTGGATCTTGTCGGGAAAAAAGTTGTATTTAAAATAGGCAAGAGCAGGTCGGTGCCTGTTAACATAAAGCTGTGGGAGCGCGGAATTTACAACTATGGAAAATGGATCGCAGACGTAAATGAGGCACAGGGGGCTGTTCTTTACGGGGGAAAGATCACGTATGGGACAAAGTGGATTTTGACGGCGCAGAACGCAATCACAACAAACACGGCAAACAGGAATATATACCCGATAAAGAGAAAGGTTGTTTTAAAGGAAACAGAAAATTCCGAAGAGGTGGAAACGCTGAAGTCGGAAGCAGATCAGGAGGCCCTGGAAGTATTGACCGAGTCTTTGTTTAATGAAGATTTAACGTTGGAAAATTTTACGGCGGATTTTTATACACGATGCGATATTTACCCGAAACGCGGAGCTGGGTTATACAAATCATTGCCGGTTGGGGAACTGCATTACGATGCGACTGGGCTGATAAAGGTGCAGATCGGTTATAGGTTTACCGGAATACAATTTTTGTTCTGAGGTGCAAAATGGGATTAAGATTGATTCGACAAAAGAGTGACACGCCCAATGTTCAGAATAAGGACGATGTGCGCATGGTTCGCTATGCTTACGGCGGCTATGACGGAGTTGTAAAAAACAAAGGAACCGAATGCAGTTATACAACAAGCGGTACAACGTTCAAGATAAACAGTGGTGTTCTTGTTTTGCAGGGGTGGGAGACAGAGATCGACGGGAACGGATGGGAAATGAGTATAGACTCTCTGACAAAATATTATGCCGTCTATCTTGAAGTAAATCTTGCTACAGATACCGCTGCAATCAAAAGTGCATATGCTACCGGAGCCGTGCCGTCCATTGAAAGTGGAGACGATTTAACAACAACTATAAACGGAACGGCGAGAATGACGCTGTACACGTTTAAAACCACTGGAGGAGTCATAAGCTCTGTCACTAAGCTTATAAAATCAATAGAGTATCTAACTTCTGTTGAGAAGAGCCTAAACAATTCTGTTTCTGAGCTTCGCGATTTTGTGAATAGGAAAAAGTCATATGAGGGTTCTGATTACAAAAGTTTCGTAGAAACAGTTAACTCTTTAAAAGGGAAGTTTCTGTTTTTATCTGTAACAAGGAAAAGCGGGTTTGGTCCAAACTATATTTCCTTCGTAGGAAAATATGGAAGCAATGGAATTGGGATGGGGTCAGCGGCTTTTATACAAAAAGTTATTTTTGAAGAAAATAAAATCACAGAGTACCGTGCTTCCTCTTACAGCGGATCCTTTATCCAAACTTCATCAGAGCTTTCCTCTTCAAGCCCGTATGTTGTTGATTGGCAAATTGCAGTATTTGGAGAATGAGTATGAGCTATAAAATTCTTGAACAAAACGGAATTGACAATGAAAATATAGATGGTGGGGCGTTCAATAATTTTGCGGCCGGAAACAGAGACGGGGTGCTGAAAGGTGTTTTGGAAGAATGCTTTCTTGTCGCCGAGGGAAACAGCATAAGTATAGGCACAGGTGTAATTATTCTGCAGGGGATCCGTGTAAAAATAACGGATCCGGAAATTATTTCTGTTTCTTCCGTCCCGTCCAAGCCTGTTCGATATCAAATAGTAGTGCAACTTGTTATGGAAGAAGGAAATCTGTCGTGTTCATTTTTTGTACGAATTCCGACAGAATTGATCAAGGATAATTTCTATAATTCGGGTAAAGGAAACGGAATATATCAACAGGAGCTTGGAAGGGTTACTCACGGTACGAATGGTAATTTAACTGATATACAGAGAACTTTGGATATTATATCAGGAGGAGGCGGAACAAGTACTCATTCAGTAGAAATAGGAAATGTTTCTACAAATATGATCGATGCAGGCCTGCCTGCAGAAGTTGACGTTGATTCAAGGGTAGAAGGAGAAAAAGTAGTCATTGATTTCAATTTCTCTTTTCCCGAGTCAAGAGCAAATACAATTTACACCGTCAAGAATTTAACAGTAAAAGAAACAAATAACCGTCAATTTTTGTCCGATGTATTTTTGCCGGAGGGAGAGATTGAAAATTCTGACACGGTTTGTCTGCAGGGGTTAGATATATCTTCACTCAGTCCTGAGTTACAAAATTACGTTAACAGTATAGAAGACTCAGGGATTATTTATCTTAACAGAGTGTCTCCTAAAGCTTTTTTTGCGGTTTTAGGAGCTGTAGCAAGACCTGACTTATATGAAGTAAATAATAGCGGAGCATTTTCGCTCTATCTTGTTGGAAATGAATACGGACAGTACCAGTTATTTGGTACGGTGATTTCTGATCAAAGCGGATCTGCTGTGAGTGCTGTATTCGACAATGCCGGAAATCCGCTTGTCTATAAATACGTTAAGCCAGATACAGGTATTCCTAAAAGTGACCTTGAATCTTCCGTACAGACATCGTTGAGCAAAGCGGACAGCGCATTGCAAAGTATTCCAATCGCAACACCTTCTGTTGTTGGAGGTGTAAAGCCTGTTACAAAAACAAGTGAAATGACACAAGAAGTCGGTGTTGATAGCAATGGCGCATTGTGGACAAAAGAAGCAAGTGAAGGAACGACAGTTGTTGCCAACCCGACCGCAACGGGAACGCAGGACTTGACTTCCTTGCAGGTCGGCGGGACGGTTTACAATATTCCGCAGCAAGGTGGAATTGTGTTTGTATCTTCTTTGCCCACACCTACTCAAATAGAATATGAAAAACACTTGCTTTATCTGCAAGGAACAAGTTTAAATTACCTTGTTGCAGAACTTGCTACAGAGCCGACTGTTGAGACTGTAGCAGCATTACCTAACCCAAAAGCAGGTGGTAGTTCGGCTACAGTTGGAACGGATTGTTATATATTTTGTGGAAGAACAGATTCGAGGTATTCATCTGTGACAAATCAAATAGTAAAATTCGATACAATATCACAAACCGTTACAACTCTCAATGCAACATTAGGTAGAAGTCTTGCACGTATTAGTTCAGCCGCCGTAGATACAAACTGTTATACTTTTGGTGGTCAGGGGGCTAATTCCTACAATGTATTTAAAAGTATATACAAATTTGATACAATATCACAAACATCGACATCTCTTCCGAATTTACCTGTATTTTTAATGGATTCGAGTGCAGTATCTGTTGGAACAAATTGTTATATTTTTGGGGGTAGAGAGGGTGATGGTAATAGTGATTCAAAATATAGTTATATACAAAAATTTGATACAGTACAACAAACTGCTACAATCTTAACTACAAGATTACCAAGCGTAAGATATAATACAAGTTCAGCAGCAGTAGGAACAAATTGTTATATTTTCGGGGGTTATACAGGCAGTAGTTTCTTAGACCAAATAATAAAATTCGATACTGTAACACAAACCATTACAACTTTATCAACAAAATTACCCAGTGCGAGACGATTATCTGGTGCTGCTTCTGTTGGTACTAATTGCTATGTTTTTGGAGGATTTGGTAGTAATAGTAGAGCATTATCAGATATAATAAAGTTCGATACTGTAACACAAACTATTACAACTCTATCTAAAACACTACCTTCAGCAATATACGGTATAAATGTACAAAGTGTTGGAACAAATTGTTATATTCTTGGAGGAGACGATTTTTCAAAAAATATTGTCAAAGTTTCTTTTGGTTATACCTATAATTATAAAACTTTATTAAATCAAGGAGATATAAGTTATGAAACAGTATAAGCTTTGGGACAAAACGTCCGCAATTAACAATGTACCCGCAACGCATTTTCTCAATCAGAACCCTTTCAAAAGCTATGCAGGGGACATAATTTTGATTTATGCGGAAAACGGAATGACCGTCACAAACGTGGAGTGCAAGGACATTCTTGCGCAGGTGTTCAGCATTGATCGCAATCTGCCGATTGACACGTTCATGGAGCAGTATTTTGCGAAACAGGAAGAGTTTGCTAACGAAGAACAATAGGTATGAAAACAATAATGATCGTTTATCCGAAGCTGGGGATCAAAGATACCGTAATTGTTTATGACGGCGACGAGGACGAGAGCAACAGTCAAGAAAAACAGACGGAAGGAAGGGATGTGAGCATAGCCGATGGAGGAAAAAAGCAGAACTGAAAGACGTTTAACGAGCCACTAAAGGCGTAGTAGGGGCTGTTTATAGTTGGGAACAGTAAGCATATAAACGGGCGGGGGAAGGATATGCAAGCCATTTATTGGTTAAAACGAGTCTTCGCGGCGGATCGTTTTGATAAATACATAAAAGGAGTGAAAGGATGTCAAATTTTGAAAACAGTTTGCAGACAATGAGAGCAAATCTCGAGTCGGAAAAGCAGGCATACGAAAATGAGAGATGGAACGAAATTCGTTCTACAACGCTGGCGGAATTCAGGAGAGACCAGGAAAAGGTATGCAGTGAAGGTATTACGGCATTGCAGGCGAAGCGTGACGAAGCTGTAAGGCAGAGAGAAGAAGAACTTCGAATGCAGTTGAAACAGGAGATTGAAGATACCTTCGGGCAGGTCGACGTTTTGATGCAGGATGCGATTGCGGTTTTCGAGAACAGGCGCAGGCTTCAGGGCGGCGGGAATCAGTAAAGGAGAGAGGATGAAGGAACTCATACTTCTTTATGGTGTGTGCGCGGCAATATCGATTGCATCGGTGGCGTTGACGTCGATCATAAAGATCGTAGTCTGCGCAATTGCTAAAAAGAACGGAAAAGATGTATCTGGTAACGTAAAGGAATACGTCTTTACTCCGATTGCAATTCTTTTTGCCGGATTGGGGTGCTATTTTTGGCTGATTAAGATCTCCCCGGAGATGGGAGAACAGCAGTTTATAATGACAATTGCAGCTTTCAGCCTTGCAACGATGTTGATCTATCTGATGCTATTTCAGTCGACAAGGAAAATCGCATCGGCAATTTTCAATGCTCTTGTAAAGAAAGCTAACCTTGACCCGGTCGTTGAAGTGGTACAATCCGTTATAAATGGGACCGCGGAAAACGAAGAAGACAAAGAGAACCACCTGGAGGCGGAAACAACCATTTTGCAGTCAAATGCAAAAACTTCTCAAAGTACTGCAGAAAAAGCTGCTGCGAGCCTGCAGGAAATGGTCGAAAAAATAAAAAAGAGCTGATCTTTTACCCGCTTTGAAAAGCGGGTTTTTCGTTTTTTGTGCCTAAAATGTGCCTAAAAGAAAAAACCACTATATACAGTACAATCCTAAAAAATAGAACATACTATATATAGTGGTTTTCTGTTTTGGCGCAGAAGGCGGGATTTGAACCCGCGCTACGGTTTCCCGTACTACTCCCTTAGCAGGGGAGCCCCTTGAGCCACTTGGGTACTTCTGCATGGCTCTGTGCAGCGTGTCTTTCAATACGCTAAAATATCATACCATATTTTTGACCTTTTGTCAAAGTTTCCCGCGCCGTTTTTAAAATCTTTTTTACTTTTTTCGGAAAAAGAAAGGTTTTCCGTTCGGGCGATTTTTTGATAATTCTGCAAAAAAAGAAAGTTTTTTTGCATCGGAAAGGGTAAAATTTCTTTATAGCTATTGCAATCGCAGTCGCCGTATGGTAAAATGTTCCAAAGGGGGACGATCGATATGAATATCTGGCACGATATTGACGAAAAGCGCATTCAGAAAGAAGATTTTATGTGCTATATCGAAATTCAGAAAGGTTCCAAAAGCAAGTACGAGCTGGACAAAGAGACGGGGGTGCTGAAACTCGACCGCGTTCTGTACACGTCCACCGTCTATCCCGCCAGTTACGGGTTTATCCCGCGCACGCTCGCGGACGACGGGGACCCGCTGGACGTGCTCGTTTTATGCAGTGAACCCATTCTGCCCGCCACAATGGTGCAGTGCTATCCCATCGGCGTGATCAGCATGATCGACGACGGAAAAATGGACGAAAAAATCATTGCCATTCCCTTCCGCGAGCCGACGTACAACATTTATCGGGACATTTCCCAGCTGCCCCGCCATATCTTCGACGAGATGATGCACTTCTTTGAAGTGTATAAAGTCCTCGAACATAAGACCACGTCCGTCAAAGAGATCATGGGCAGGGAAAATGCGGTGCAGATCGTGCAGGACAGCATCGACCGTTACAAGAAGGCGAGAGCGGAAAACAGGTTTTAAAATGATGTTTTTCGGGGGTCTTGCCGCGGATGGCAAAGCCGTATCTTCGTGAAAGGACGGGATACGGCGTTACTTTTGATAAAAATCAGCAGGTTTTTGTAATATGGAAAAGAAATTGTTGGTCGCCGTCGATCTGCAAAACGACTTTATCGACGGAGCTTTGGGAACGAAAGAGGCGCAGGCAATTCTTCCCGCCGTGCGAAAGCGGCTTGCGCGCGCCCGCGCGGAAGGGGAGGACATCGTGTTCACCCGCGACTCGCACACCGAGGAGTACCTCAACACGCAGGAAGGGCGCAATCTGCCGCTGAAACACTGCCTGTACGGCAGCCGCGGCTGGCAGATCGCAGACGGGCTGTGCGAAGGGGAAAAGGCATTCGACAAGCCCGCGTTCGGCAGCGTGGAACTGGCGGAATTCGTGCGGGAAAAGGGATATACGCAGGTGGAACTCATCGGCGTGTGCACGGACATCTGCGTCATCTCCAACGCCCTCCTCATCAAGGCGTTCTGCCCCGAAACGGAGGTTTCCGTGCGGGCGGACTGCTGCGCGGGCATCTCTCCGCAAAGCCACGAAACGGCGCTGCGCGCGATGCAGACGTGCCAGATAAAAATTCTGTAAAACGAGGCAGGAGCCGCCCGAAAAGGGCGGCTCCTGCCTTGTCAGTCATGCTGAGGGAATGCTCTGAAAATGCGGGTACGTATCCGTGTTTTCAGGGCATTTTTCCTTCTGAAATTTTTAAAAGCGCCTGCATTACGCCCTGTTCGGCGTTGGAAGGGACGGTGCTGCCTATTTTCTCTTTCAAAGGAGGATAGGCGTTTCCCGTGACGTACGGATGCCCGCATTCGAGCAGCATTTCGTAGTCGTTCATATGATCGCCGAAAGCGACGCATTCTTCCTTTGCAAAGCCGAATTTGCTTCGGATAAAGCGGATGGCGCTCCCTTTGTCCGTCGTGCGGACGGAAATGTCCAGCCAGTTGCCGCCCGATTGGATGATGCGCAGGTTGGGCAGGGCATGGGGCAAAACTTTCATGCCGTTGTTTTCCGGCCCGAGCTCGTCATAGACGGCGATCTTGCACACCTTTTCCTTTTCGGCGATTTCCCGCAGGTCTCCCTTGGCGTTGGAGATATAGGAAGCCTCCACAAAGGAGAGGAAGGGCTGTCCTTCCGATTCGTAGTAGGCGCATTGCGGGGTGCAGAGGAGGGGATGCGCGTGCGGGATCTTTTCCACCGCGTCCAGCGCGCGGAAAATATCCTCCTGCGGCAGGCTTTCCAAAAGCAGTACTTTGTTCCGTTCGGCGACGATGGCGCCGTTTTCCGCCAGAATGAGAATTTTATCCTCGACGGGCGCAAACATTTTCTTCAGCGCCGTCAGCTGTCTGCCGCTGGCGGGGCAGAATAAAATTCCCTGTTCGTGCAGTTTTCCGATTGTCTCAAAGATGCCCTGCGGCAGGTTTCCCTGCGGGTCAAGCAGTGTTCCGTCCAGGTCGCAGGCAATAAATTTTATGGCGTTGTTTTTCATGATCTTGTTGCAAAAACGTGGGTACGTAGGTGAAGATTTGTTACATCATGGGGGCAAAGAAACGCAAAATGGAACGGTAGATCAGGCTGTGGAGCTTGTCCTTGATCTCGTTTTCGGTGACGAGGTGGCTCTGTTCGCACGTTTCCAGGTAGTCGTGGTACAGCGCCGCGCACACCTTGCCGCTGAAAAAGAGCAGGTCGCACTCAAAGTGCATATAAAAGCTGCGGAAATCCATGTTTGTCGAGCCGATGATGCACACGCTGTCGTCGCTGACAATGCTCTTGGCGTGCAGGAATCCCGGCGTGTAGCGGTAAACTTTGATTCCTTCCTTGACCAGTTCGGAATAAAAGGCCTTGGTCACGGCAAACACGTACTTTTTGTCCGGAATGTTGGGTACGGTGATGCGCACGTCCACGCCGCTCTGCGCCGCGTTGATGAGCGCGCGCTTCATCTCTCCGTCCAGGATGAGGTAGGGCGTGTTGATGTACACATATTTTTTCGCGTTGTAGATGATCTTCAGGTACAGATTTTCGCAGACGTTCCCTTCCTCGGCGCGCGGCGCGTCGCTGAACGCCGTACAGAGAATGTTCCCCGCGGGGCTGTCCGAAAGGTACTTTGTGTAATCTTCCTCTTCGCCGCGCAGCGTCCAGAGCTGGAGAAACATGGCGGTAAAGTTTTGCACCACTCTGCCGCGCACGAGGATGCCCGTATCTTTCCACGTCCCGAAGGGATGCGTCTCGTTGATGTACTCGTCCGCGAGGTTCACGCCGCCCGTGAAGGCGACCTTGCCGTCGATGACGGCAATTTTTCTGTGCGTGCGGTTGTTCTGCGCGATGTCGAGGACGGGTCGGAAGGGGTTGAAACACATACATTTGACCCCTTTCTTTTCCATTTGCTCGGCAAAGTTTCCGGGGACTTTCAGCATGGAGCCGATGTCGTCGTAGATCAGGCGCACGTCCACGCCCGCGTTTGCCTTTTTAACAAGAATGTCCGTGATCGCATTAAAAAATTTGCCCGGCTGAATGACAAAGTATTCCAGAAAAATATATTTTTCCGCTTTTTCCAGCTCGTCAAGCAGCGCTTTGCCGTAATCCTGCCCCATAGGGAAGTATTCAAAGTCCGTGCAGTCGGAAAAGGGCATCCCCGTAAAGGAGGTGACGTATTCCGCGCAACGGTTGGCAAAGCCGTCCGCCTGCGAGAGGGAAACGGGCTTTTCTCCCGGTTTTGCGTACAGGCATTCGGCGCCGCGGAAGGTATCCGACAGCATCCTGCGCCTGCGCCGCGGCATCTTGTGCCTGCGCAGCAGCAGGTACAGCACCGCACCCGCGGGGGGAATGGCAAGCACGGGCACCAGCCAGGCGATCTTGTATTCGGCGTTCACGTCCGAGTTGACGATGTAGATCGCGACGACGATGTCCACAAAAAAGAACACGACGTTGAGAATGGTGGAAGCGTGCGGCACCCATGCGCTGAGAATGAGGATGGACACGGGGATAAACGCCAGCTCCAACAGCAATAAAAAGCAGACGAGCAAAAATTTGCTCGTCAGAAGTCTGAACAGTTTGCTTTTCCTTTTCCGCATAGCATACCTGGCTCAGGATAACATATTCAGCAGGGAAACGGGCACGTTTTCTCCCTTTTCCGCCTTGGCGGCGCCCTCTTTGAACGCTTCTTCCGTCTGGGAGACGGGGCGGGACGTGAGGTGCAGCGGGGCGAGGTTGACTGCTTTGTTGAGCAGGAGGTTGATCGCCGATTCGATGTTGGAATAATCGTTTGCCACGGCCGTGAGCGTCAGCTGTTTGTCGAAAGCGGGTTTGAGCTGGGCCGTGCATTCGGGGAAGGAAAGCCCCGTATAGACCACCATGCCCCCGAACGCCGTCGCGTCAAAGGGGATGACGGGCGAAATGTTGTTGTAACTGGTATGCACCGACGCGCACGCCAGCCTGCCGCCCGTGATGCGCTCGATTTCGGAGAGCATCTCTTCGTTGGCGCGCACGGTGTAGTAAATGCCGCACTGCGCCGCCGTTTTCAGGCGCTCTTCGTCCGCGTCGACGAGAATGGGGACGGCCTGGTGATAGATGAGCAGCTGGGAAAGGACGTTCCCCAGTTCTCCCGCGCCGAACACGGCAACGTGCGAACCCTTGGAAAGGTTCAGCTTGTCGATGACGTTTTCCGCCGTCGCCACGATGCCCGCAAACAGCGCTTCCGTATCCGATACCGAAGGGGGCAGGGGGGAGAGGTTGGATTCCTCCGTCACGACAAAGTCGCGCAAGTATCCTTCCGTGTTGACGCCCGCGATCTGTACGTTGCTGCAGTTGTCCTCGTTTCCCGCAAGGCAGTGTTCGCATTTGCCGCAGGGGGTGGCGTCGTGCAGGAACACGCGCGTGTTTTTTTCCACCTTCACGCAGTCCTCGCCCGCTTCGCCCACAACGCCCACGGCAAACCGCCCCGGAACAAAGGGATAGCGCGGCTTGGACGTTCCGCAATAGGCGCGCAGCTCGGTGCCGGAGAGAAGGACGTTTGTCACTTTCACCTTTGCCTGCGTGCGGCTGGTAAGATTGTCGGGTCTCTCTTCCGTGGCGAGAACCTTGGGCGAGAGAATTTTCCAAATCTTCATAAAACTCCTTTCATGCGCCGCGGCGCGGCACACATTTGTACTGGTATTATAAAGCAATCGGGCGGATTTTGCAAGCAAATAGAAGTTCAAAAGGAAAATCTTGGACATTGTGCAGGCCTTTGCCGCAAAATTTTGTGCAATCCAAAAAAAAATTTGAAAAGCGGCGGCTTTTGATTTGACACGACTTGCAAAATACGCTATAATGAACAAGCATCTTAATGAAAGAAAGTAAGTACAGAGAGGTGAAAATAATGAAACCCGATATACATCCCGACTATCATGAGGCAACGGTCGTGTGTGCTTGCGGCGCTACGTTCAAGACCGGTACCACAAAGAAAGGGGACACCATCAGAGTTGATATTTGCAGCAAGTGCCATCCCTTCTTCACAGGCAGACAGAAACTCGTAGATACAGGCGGCAGAGTGGATAAGTTCAAAAAAAGATACGGAATTTAGTATTTGCGTTTTCAGCTCTAAGGTTTGCTTGGGGCTGATTTTCTTTTTTCTGACGCGCGCGTGCGCGGAAAGCCGACACGGACGGAGAATACATCACATTCATGAGTAAAGAAAAGAAAAAAAACAGCCGCACCTACATCGGCGGCCAGGCGGTGCTGGAAGGGGTGATGATGCGCGGGAAAAAGGCCTATGCCACGGCCGTGCGCGATCCCGAAGGCAACATTCAGGTGGAAAGCCGCCGCCTGCATCCCTCCAAGGGGATGCGCATCGCCGCAAAGATCCCGCTCGTGCGCGGCGTCGTCAGCTTCGTTTCCTCCCTCGTCACGGGGAGCAAGATCCTGATGCGCAGCGCCGAAGTGTACGGCGACGAGGGCGAACCCTCCCGCTTTGAAAAATGGTGCGAGAAAAAACTGCACATCAACATCATGTCCGCCGTTTCCTTTCTGGCCACCCTTCTGGGTATCCTGCTCGCGGTGGGGCTGTTCGTCGTTCTGCCCATCATCTTCGCCGACCTGCTCGTCGATTCGGGGACGTGGCTGGTGAAGTATTCCATCGGCTACAACCTCATTCAGGGCTGTATCCGCCTCATCATCTTTTTGCTCTACATTCTCGCCATCACGGCCATGAAGGACATCCGCCGCGTGTTCATGTACCACGGCGCCGAACATAAGACCATCACCTGCTTTGAAAAGGGGCTGGAACTCACCCCCGAAAACGCGAGGGGCTGCTCGCGCATCCACGACCGCTGCGGCACCACTTTCCTGTTCCTGGTCATGGCGGTCAGCATCATCGTCTTTTCCGTCATCAACTGGGTGTGCGACGAGTACCTCGATCTCTTCCGCTTCAACGACGTGGCAAACTTCTTTATACAGTTTGCCGTTAAAATTCTCTTTTTACCCGTGGTGGCGGGGCTTTCCTATGAAGTTTTGAAACTTCTCGCCAAATCGCAGAGCAAAGTGCTCCTGCCCCTGAAAGCGCCCGGATTCGCCCTGCAGAAGCTGACCACCCGCGAACCCGACGACGAGATGCTGGAAGTCGCCATCGCCGCCTTCAAGCAGGTGTATGCGATGGACGCGGACGAAAGCATTCCCGAACAGGATTTCGTCGTCTCCAAAACGGTCAAAAAATATACGGAAGAACTCAAAGCGCTGTTTGCGGACCAGGGCATCGACGAGAGCGACGCCGAATGGCTGGTCTCCGTCAAGACCAACATCCCGCGCAGCGAACTTGCCGAGTGCGAAAAACTTCTCGTTCCCAGCCGCGTGCGCGAACTGGACGCCGTCGCAGGCGAACGCCTCAAGGGCAAGCCGCTGTGGTATATCCTGGGCGACACCGAATTTTACGGCTATAAGATCAAGGTGGACGGGCGCGTGCTCATTCCCCGCCCCGAAACGGAACTTCTCGCCGAGCAGGCGCTCAAAACCGCCGAGCAGGGGAACAAAGTGCTCGATCTCTGCACGGGCAGCGGCTGCATCGCCGTCGCGCTCGCCAAAGAGGGCAGGGACAAGGAACTTTCCGTCACGGCCGCGGACATCAGCGCGGACGCGCTGGAAGTCGCACGCGAAAACGCGAAGCTCAACGGCGCGGACATCAAATTCGTGCAGAGCGATCTTCTCAAAGGCGTAAAGGGGAAGTTTGACATCATCGTGTGCAACCCGCCCTACATCCGCACGGCGGACATTCAGGGCCTGCAAAGGGAGGTGCGCGACTACGAACCCGCTTCCGCTCTGGACGGCGGCGAGGACGGGCTGGATTTCTACCGCCGGCTTGCGCAGGAGGCGCCCAAGCACCTCGTCCGCGGCGGAACCCTTCTGATGGAATGCGGTCAGGGCCAGGCGCAGGAGATCGTCAAGTTTTTCAAAAAATTCGATTATACGATGGTTTCGAGAGATTATAACGACATAGAACGCTTTGTCCGCGCGGTCCTGTAAGCGCTTTGCATCGGTAAGATATGATCAAAAAGTTAGAAGATATTCTGGAAAAATACAATAAACTTTCGCAGGAAATGTCCGATCCCGCCGTCATCGCCCAGCCAGAGCGCTGGACGCAGTGCGCCAAGGAACACGCGGACGTCTCCGAAACGGCGGAAAAGTACCTCGAATACAAGAAAACGGAAAAAGAGATGAACGACGCCTTTGCCGCCGCCGAGACGGAAGAGGACCGCGAACTCAAAGACCTGCTCACGCAGGAGGGGTACGACTGCAAGCAGAAACTTGCGGACATCACCGCCGAACTGCGCATCCTGCTCCTGCCCAAGGACAAAAACGACGAGCGCAACGTCGTCATGGAGATCCGCGGCGGCGCGGGCGGCGACGAGGCCAGCCTCTTTGCCGCAGACCTCTACAATATGTACTGCCGCTATGCCGAGTCCATGCGCTGGAAAACGGAGATCATCGACCTCAACGAGACAGAACTGGGCGGCATGAAAGAAGTGGTGTTCACCGTGTCCGGCAAGGGCGTGTACAGCAAACTCAAATACGAAAGCGGCGTTCACCGCGTCCAGCGCGTCCCCGAAACGGAATCGCAGGGCAGGGTGCATACCTCCACCGTCACCGTCGCCGTCCTCCCCGAACCCGAGGACGTGGAAGTGGAGATCAACGAAAAAGACCTCAAGATCGATACCTACCGTTCGGGCGGAGCGGGCGGACAGCACATCAACAAGACGGAAAGCTGCATCCGCATCACTCACCTGCCCACGGGCATCGTCGTCACCTGCCAGGACGAGCGTTCGCAGATCAAAAACCGCGAAAAGGCGATGAAGGTGCTCAAGAGCAGGCTGTACGATTATTATAATTCAAAGTACCGGAGCGATTACGCGGAAAACCGCAAGAGCCAGGTGGGAACGGGGGACAGGAGCGAACGCATCCGCACCTACAACTTCCCGCAAAACCGCGTCACCGATCACCGCATCGGGCTGACGCTCTATTCTCTGGACAGCTTCATGATGGGGGACATCTCCCAGATGCTTGAAGCGCTCGCCATTGCGGACAGGGAAGCGCAGCTCTCTTCCGCGGAAGATTAAAAAACAGGGCGTTTGTCAAAAAATTACAGATACGTCTCAGCGTTTTAAGTGCAAAACCGCCTGCAGAGCGCACATAAATCCACAAAAAATTTTACGAGGTATATACGTATGAACACGACAAAGAGGATCTCATCCATCTCTCCTTCCCTCACGCTTGCCATTACGGCAAAGGCAAAAGCCATGAAGGCGGAAGGGAAGTCCGTCATCGGATTCGGCGCAGGCGAACCCGACTTCAACACCCCTCAGCACATCATCGACGCGGCGAAAGAAGCGCTGGACAAGGGATATACCAAATATACCCCTTCTTCGGGACTTCCCCAGCTCCGCAAAAAGATCGCGGAAAAACTCAAAGAGGAACAGGGGCTTGACTACGATTTCTCCCAGATCATCGTATCTTCGGGCGGAAAACACGCCATTTTCAACGCCATGTTCGCCCTTGTCGAGGACGGGGACGAGGTCATCATTCCCGCGCCTTACTGGCTGACGTATCCCGAAGTCGTCAAGATCTGCGGCGGAACCAGCGTGTTTATCGAGGGGCATAAGGAAAATCATTTCAAGATCACGCCCGAAGACCTGAAAAACGCCATCACCCCCAAGACGAAAATGCTCATCTTCAACTCTCCTTCCAACCCCACGGGCGCCGTCTACACCGAAGAGGAGATCCGCGCGCTCGGCAAAGTGGCGGAAGAGGCGGGCATCTGGGTGCTTTCCGATGAAATTTACGGAAAACTCATCTACGACGGGGTGAAACACTTCTCCATGGCGCAGGTCTCCGAAAAACTCAAGGAAAAGACGGTCATCGTCAACGGCGTTTCCAAGACGTATGCCATGACGGGCTGGCGCATCGGCTGGATGGCCGCTCCCAAGGAGGTCGCCAAAGCTGTCGATTCCTTCCAGAGCCACGCAACTTCCAACCCCGCCAGCGTATCTCAGTACGCTGCTCTCGCCGCCCTCAACGGCAGCGAAGAGGAACTGGAAAAGATGCGCGATATCTTCAACGACCGCAGAAAATTCATGATCGACTGCATTCACAAGATCGATCATCTCGACTGCATCGAACCGGACGGCGCTTTCTACATCATGCTCATCGTGGATAAGCTGTACGGCAAGCGCTTCAACGGCAGAAAAATCAACGGATCCCTGGACGTGGCGGATATGCTGCTTGAAAAGGGGGTCGCCGTCGTTCCCGGCATCGCGTTCGGCGACGACGAGTGCGTGCGTCTGTCCTACGCCATTTCCAAAGAGGACATCGCGGAGGGACTGGATCGCATCGAACAGTTTGTCAAGGAGGTATTCTGAGTGATCTATTTCGACAAGAGCAAAAATCTCCTCGAAGAGGATAAATACCACTACGAGCTGCAGGACGTCAAACAGCCCGAACTGTTCCGCGACCTGTACCCGTACGACGAGATCCCCAAAGTGGTGTTCAATTACAGGCACGTCCCCATGGATATGCCCGCCGAGATCTGGATCACGGATACCACCTTCCGCGACGGACAGCAGTCCACGTCGCCCTTCACGGTCAGGCAGATCGTGGACATTTTCAAGCTGATGTCCCGCCTGGGCGGCCCCAAGGGGATCATCCGCCAGAGCGAGTTTTTCCTGTACAGCGAAAAGGACAGGACGGCTCTGCTGGAATGCCAGGAACTGGGCCTCAAATTCCCCGAGATCACCACGTGGATCCGCGCCAACGAAAAGGATTTTGAGCTTGTAAAGGCGGCGGGCGTTGCCGAAACGGGCATCCTCGTCAGCTGTTCGGATTACCATATCTTCAAAAAGATGAACCTCACCCGCGCACAGGCGATGGACAAATACCTGGGCATCGTCAAGAGCGCGCTTTCGCACGGGATCCGCCCGCGCTGCCACTTCGAGGACATCACCCGCGCCGATTTCTACGGCTTTGTGGTGCCGTTCGCCAACGAACTGATGAAGCTCTCCCGCGAGAGCGGCATCCCCATCAAGATCCGTATGTGCGACACGATGGGCTTCGGCGTCAACTATCCCGGCACCTCTCTGCCGCGCAGCGTGCAGGGCATCGTGTACGGCCTGCACCACCATGCGGAAGTCCCCAGCAGCCTGCTCGAATGGCACGGCCACAACGACTTCTACAAAGTGGTCACCAACGCGACGACGGCATGGCTGTACGGCGCAAGCGGCGTCAACTGCTCCCTGCTCGGCATCGGCGAGCGCACGGGCAACTGCCCGCTGGAAGCGATGGCGGTGGAATACGCTTCCCTGCGCGGCGCCAACGACGGCATGGACTTTACCGCCATCACGGACATCGCGCACTATTTCGAGGAGGAACTCGGCTACATCATCCCGCCCATGACTCCCTTTGTCGGGCGCGCGTTCAACGCCACCCGCGCGGGCATCCATGCGGACGGAATGCTCAAAGACCCTGAGATCTACAACATCTTCGATACGGCCAAGATCCTCGGAAGGCCCGCCCGCGTCTCCATCAACAACGCCAGCGGCCTCGCGGGCATCGCGTACTGGATCAACGACTATTACGATCTGCCCGACGAACATAAGATCGACAAAAAGGACACGCTCGTCGTCAAACTCAAAGAGCTCATCGACGCGGAATACGCGGCGGGGCGCAACAGCATCATGGGCGACGACGAACTGGACAACATGATCCGCCTCATCAGCCACGACCGTCACCGCGAATTTGTCGCCTTCGGCAGGAGCAAATGATCGGCCGCGGTCAGCCTTTCACAAAGTTTTTTTGAAGTTTTTTCAAAAAGGTATTGAAACTCGCGTAAAAACGGTGTAAAATAGATGTATCAAAGAAAACTTTGACGGAGGTTAAAATGATCAAAATTATTTACGGGCCCAAAGGGACAGGTAAGACGAAAATCATCATCGACGAAGCAAACGCAAAAGTCGCGTCCGCAAAGGGACATCTCATTTTCGTCACCAATACCAAACGCTATATGTATGACCTTCACAGAGATATACGCGTCATCGATACCACCGATTACATGATCGCAGGCGAAGATGCACTGTGCGGATTTATCAAGGGCGTCGTTGCGGCAAACAACGATAACGAGTATCTGTTCATCGACGGAGCCGCCCGCATCGCCGGCAAAGAGATCAAGGACATGGCGGCATTCTATTATATGCTGGATAAACTGTCCGAGACAAACGGAATCACCATCTATGTCACTTGCAGCTGCGCAAAAGAGGATCTTCCCGATTTCGTGGCAAAATATCTGTAAACTCACCAAAATGCAGGGCACTCGCCCTTCCGAAAGCGGAAGGGCGAGCTTCCCGCTGTGCGCAATTTTCCCGTACGGGTGCGCGGACGTAAAGTAAAAGGATGTCATTATGAAATTTATCAGCACGCGCGGGGGAGAATGCGTGACGGGTGCGCAGGCGATCGCACAGGGGATCGCCTCGGACGGAGGTCTGTTCGTTCCCGAAACTTTTCCCGCCGTTTCCCGGCAAGAACTGGAAGAAATGCTGCCCATGAGCTACGCGGAGCGCGCGGCGGCAGTTTTACACAAATATCTCGACGAATACGACTACGAAGGTCTGAAAGGGGCGTGCGAAAAGGCGTATGCCCAGTTTGAGGGCGGCGACCCCGCTCCTCTCGTCAAGATCGACGCGGGATTGTATATCCTCGAACTCTTCCACGGGCCTACCTGCGCGTTCAAGGACATGGCGCTCACCCTGCTCCCGTATCTTCTGCGCACGGGCTGCGACCTGTGCGGCATCAGGGAACAGGTGCTCATCCTCGTCGCCACCAGCGGCGACACGGGCAAAGCCGCGCTGGAAGGCTTCAAAAACGCCGACGGCGTGAAGATCATGGTCTTTTACCCCAACGACGGCGTCAGCAAAATGCAGAAGCTGCAGATGTCCACGCAGGAAGGGGACAACGTCAACGTCGTCGCCGTCCGCAGCAATTTCGACGTCTGCCAGTCGGCGGTGAAAACCATCTTCACGGGCGAAGAATACAAAGAGGAGCTGAAAAAGAGGGGATATATCCTCTCTTCCGCCAATTCCATCAACTTCGGAAGGCTGGCCCCGCAGATCGCCTATTATTTCTCGGCGTATCTCGATCTCGTTTCCTCCGGTCAGGTCGAAATGGGCGAGGAAGTCAACTTCGCCGTTCCCACGGGTAATTTCGGCAACATCCTCGCGGCGTATTACGCCAAGCGCATGGGCCTGCCCGTCGGCAAACTCATCTGCGCCTCCAACAAAAACAACATTCTCACCGATTTCATCCGCACGGGAACGTACGACAAGCGCCGCGAATTTTTCAAGACGATGAGCCCTTCCATGGACATCCTCATCTCCAGCAACCTCGAACGCCTTTTGTTCGAGCTTGCCGACCGCGATCCCGTCCGCGTGCGCCTGCGCATGGACAAGCTCGCACAGGACGGCGTGTACACCCTGTACGACGACGAGCTGGAAAAAGTCCGGCAGCTGTTCTGGGCGGATTCCTGCGGCGAGGACGAAACGGTGGAGACCATCTACGAATTCTTTGAAGAATACCAGTACCCGATGGATACGCACACCGCCTGCGCAATGTACGCGGCAAGCAACTACATGGCGCAGCACGAAAAGGAAAGCGCGCCCATGGTGGTCGTTTCCACGGCAAGCCCGTACAAATTCCCGCAGGACGTCATGTACGCCATCACGGGCAACGACATCAAGGATTCCTTCAAGGCGATCAAACACCTCAACATCGCCACGGCAATGAAGGTCCCCGTTTCCCTTTCCAAACTGCGCGACAAGCCCGTCCGCTTCACCACGGTGGCGGATAAGGACAAGCTGTTTGCGGAAGTGCTGAAATTCATCGACAACAAGTAAACGTCAGGCGCCGTTCCCGTGCAGGGGAACGGCGCTTTTGCCGCCTCGCGCAGGCCCCGCAATCGGGGCCTTTTTTACTGTCTGCGCGAAAAAGGAGGGATTTTGTCGGACGCGTTCGGCACTCTGCCCTAAATATTAAAAATTTGTGATCAAAACGTACAAAATAGATGATTTTCGGAGCAGATGCGCATAACTTATTTGCTTTTTTGCTCCCCGTATGCTATACTGATATAGAATACGTTGCGAGGGATCACTATGGAAGAAAAGGTAAAAAGCAGTCTGTTTTCCGCAGTTCAGCCGAGCGGCGCCGTCACCATCGGCAATTATATCGGCGCTATCCGCAACTTTGTCAAGCTTCAGGACGAATACAACTGTATTTATGCCGTCGCCGACCTGCACGCCATCACCGTGAGGCAGGAACCCGCAGTTCTGCGCAGAAATACGCTGGAGCTGATGGCTCTCTTTCTCGCCTGCGGCATCGATCCCAAAAAGTGCGTGCTGTTCGTGCAGTCGCACGTTCCCGCCCATTGCGAGCTGGCCTGGGTCCTCAACACCATCTCTTATCCCGGTGAGCTTTCGCGCATGACGCAGTTCAAGGACAAGAGCGCCAAACACGCCAAAAACGTCAACATGGGGCTCATGGACTATCCCGTCCTCATGGCGGCGGACATTCTCCTGTACCAGGCGGCGCTCGTTCCCGTCGGCGCAGACCAGAAACAGCACCTCGAGCTCACGCGCGATCTCGCCATCCGCTTCAACAACCGCTACGGTCAGACCTTCACCGTCCCCGACGGGTATATTTTGAAGGACAGCGGCGCCCGCATCATGAGCCTCGCCGACCCCTCCAAAAAGATGAGCAAGTCGGACGACAACCCCAACGCGTTCGTCACGATGGGGGACGCCAGGGACAGCATCCTGCGCAAGTTCAAGCGCGCCGTCACCGACAGCGACAGCGAGATCCGTTACGACCCCGAAAACAAGCCGGGCGTCTCCAATCTCCTCACCATCTACCATGCCTTTACGGGCAAGAGCCTTGCCGACAGCGAGCGCGAGTTTGCGGGCAAAGGATACGGCGAGTTCAAGGAAGCGGTCGGGGAAGCGGTCGCCGACGCACTCGCACCCATTCAGGCGGAAAAAGCCCGCCTGCTTGCGGATAAGGCGTACATCAATTCCATTATAAGCGAAGGGGACAGCGCCGCTTTCCGCATGGCGCGCAAGACCCTTTCCAAAGTGTACCGCAAGATAGGATTTTATTCGGGAGAGTAAACAATGTTCGGTTACATCCGGCCGGATATTCCGTATATGTACGTCAAGGACGGCGTACTGTACAAAGCCCTGTACTGCGGCCTTTGCAAGAGCATCGGCGGCAGCTGCGGCCAGCGGGCGCGCATGGGGCTTTCCTACGACATGACCTTCCTGTCCGCCATTCTGCACAACATGATGCACTGCGACGTGAAGATCGAAAAAAAACACTGCGTCCTGCATCCCATCGTCCGCCGTCCCATCGCCGCGGACGACGAGGTCACGCAGGCCGTCGCCTGCCTGAATACTTTGCTCGTCTATTACAAACTCACGGACGACGTCGAGGACGAGGGAAAGGGGAAAGCGACGCGCGCCTTCTTTAAAAAAGGATACAAGCGGGCAAAACTGCGCTTTCCGCAGCTGGCAGAAATTGTCAAAAACCGCATGGCGGAGCTCTCCGCTCTCGAAAAAGAGGGCTGCGACTGCATCGACAGGGCGGCGGATCCCTTCGGATCCATGATCGCGGAAATTTCCGATCGCCTCCTCGGCGAATATAAAAGCGAGGATACGCACAACCTCTTTTACGGGATCGGGAAATGGGTGTATCTCATCGACGCCCTCGACGATTACGACAAGGACGTCAAAAAGAAAAATTATAATCCGTTTTTGCGGGCGTTCGGGCAGCCTTCGCGGGCGCAGATGCTGGAAAAAAACGGGGAAGAAGTGGACTTTATCTTCAAAAGCGTGTTTGCACAAAATGCGGAATGCCTGAAAAAGATACGCTTTTATTTCAATCACGACCTGACGGACAACATCGTCCTGCGCGGTCTGCCTGCCGCCACCCGCCGCGTTCTCTGCGGCTGCGGCGACAAGGGCCAGAGACCGGAAAAAATCAGATTAAATTAGGCGCAAGCCAAAGGAAAAAACATGAGTAAACAGTATTACGATCTTTTGGGCGTTTCCGAAACGGCGACGGATGAGGAGATCACCGCCGCGTTTGAACAACTCAAAAAGAAATACTCGGAAGAGCGTTTTCTCGAAGGGGAAAAGGGCAACGAAGCGGCAAAAATGCTCAACAGGATCGACGTTGCGTACAACGAGATCATGACCGAGCGCAGGGAATCCCGCTCCGCAGACAACGCCTCCTCTTCGTACGCCAAGGCGGAACAGTTTATCCGCGACGGAAAGATCAACGAGGCGCAGGCCGTGCTCGACGAGTTCAACGAGCGCCCCGCCGAATGGCATTACCTGCAATCCGTCGTGTTCTATAAAAAGAACTGGATGAACGAGAGCAAAAAACAGCTGGAGATCGCCATTCAGATGGACGGCTCCAACGAAAAATACCGCACCGCCTACAACAAACTCAAGGAAAAGATCGAGTACGACAAGCGCCAGGCGGAAACCCCGCACACCCAGCAGGGGACCTATCAGGACCAGAGCGCGGGCGGCTACGACGAACAGCAACAACAGATGGGCGGCGGGTTCTGCGAACAGTGCGCCACCTGCTGCGCCTGCAATATGCTGTTCAACTGCTGCCTCAACGCCTGCTGCGGCTGCCGTTGATTCTGCTCGCCCAACGCGGCGCATGAGGATGTCATGAAAAAAAAGTCCTTTCAGGTCGCCCTTTCGGCAATTTCCTGCGCGCTCGCCGTCATCTTTATGGCGGCAGGCCTGAATATCCCCATGGCGTTTGCGTCGGGGTATGTGCTCGCGTCGCTCGCGCTCATGCTCCCGCTCGCCAAGGAAATGCGTTTGGGCGGGTTCCTCGCCTATGCGGGCGCCTGTCTGCTTTGCCTGCCTTTCGGCGGCATCGCTCAGTTTTATAAACTGTTTCCGTTCGTCGTGTTTTTCGGGCTGCATCCGCTCGTCAATTCCTTTCAGCAGAGGCTGAAAATCAACCGATTCGTCGCCTTTGCCGTCAAGGATGTCTGGTTTGTCGGCAGCATGATGCTTTCCTGGCTGCTCTTCGACGCGGCAGTGGAGATCTCCCTGCCCTTTGCCTGGATGTACGATTGGATCTGGCTCCTCATCGCCGCAGGCGGAACAGTCTTGTTTTTTGTTTACGATTGGCTGATCCTCCGCGCGCAGAGGATCGTCAATACGTACGTGGCGCGCATCGACCGATCTGGGAAAAACCAACCGCCCAAAGCGCCCCCGCAGGAGTTCGGAGAGGTGTTCGGCGATCTGGAGCAAAAAGAGAAAAAAGAGGATACGAAAAAAGAACAGGACAACAACGAAGGGCATTGATGGGGGTATCTTCCGGAGAGAATAGATGTCTGAAGTTACAGAAATTACAACAAAAAACCAGGAATTTACAGGCCTGGTAGAATCGCTTGGCAGTAACGGAGAGGGAATTGTACATATGGGCGAAACGGTGTTTTTCGCCCCGTTTACCGTTGTGGGGGAAAAGGTCAAATTCCGCGCTTTGAAAGTGAAAAACCGCATCGGTTATGCAAAAGCTCTGGAAATTCTTACGCCCGCAGACGAGCGCGTGCGCGCAAAGTGCCCGCTGTTCACCAAATGCGGCGGCTGCCAGCTGCAGCACCTGCGCTACGGCGCTCAGCTGAAAATGAAGAGCAAGACGGTTGCCGACGCCCTGCGCAAGATCGCGGGCATCCGCGCCGAAGTGCCGCTCACCGTCAAAAGCGATTTTCAGTACGAATACCGCAATAAATTGCAGATCCCCGTCGGCGTCGATAAAAACGGCGCGGGCGTTATCGGCTTTTATGCCGAACGCAGTCACCGCATCGTCCCCGTGGACAACTGTCCCATTCACCCCGCCTGGGCAAAGGACGTCATCGACATCTTTTACGCATACATGAAACAGTGCCGCGTCCGCGCGTATGACGAGGCCACGGGCAAGGGCGTTCTCCGCCACATCGTGGTGCGGGACGTGGACGGCGGGTTCCTCACCACGGCAGTCACCGCCACGCCCGAGCTTCCCTCCTGGGAAAAGCTGGCAGGGATGATCGGCGAAAAGTTCAAGGTGTTTTCCCTGTGGCACAACGTCAATGCGGGGGACGGCAACGGCGTGTTCGGAAACAGGTGGAAGCTGTTGGAGGGGAAGGGGAAATATTCCGCTCACGAATGCGGCATCCGCTTTGAGGTCGGCCCGAATACGTTTATGCAGGTGAACCGCAGCGTTTGCAGAAAATTGTATGAACGTACCGTCCGTTTTGCGACGGAAAGCGGCGCCAAAGTCGCCGTGGACGCTTACAGCGGCAGCGGTCTTTTGACGGCGATGCTCGCAAAACAGATCGGCCGCGCTTACGGGATCGAGGTAGTCGCCGAGGCCGTGCAGTGCGCAAACGATCTCATCGTCCCCAACAAGCTGGAAGGAAAGCTGATCAACCTCTGCGGAAAGGTGGAGGACGAGCTCCCCAAAGTGCTTGCCGAGCAGGATCTCTCGCAGACGGTGCTTGTGGTCGATCCGCCGCGCAAGGGCGTGGACAGGGCAACGCTGAAAGCCATTTTGCGTTCGGGCATTCCGTCGGTGGCGATGATCTCTTGCAATCCCGCAACGATGGCGCGCGACGTGGGCATCCTCACGGGCGCCCTGCTGGAAGAGGGGACAGAGCTGAAAAAGAATCCGGAATATAAGCAAGAGGGCATGGAAGGATATTACAAGCTTCTTTCCGTTCAGCCGTTCGATATGTTCCCGCAGACAAAGCATGTGGAGACGTTGGTTTGCCTTTCAAAAAATTAAGAATAAAAAAGAGGTCAAAAACTTTGGTTTTTGACCTCTTTTCGTGCAAGGATAAAGGCCCGCGATTTCGGATAGTTTGGAAAGGGGCTTGATTTCGGCCGGATTGTATGTTAAAATAGGCAAAAAGTGACAAGGGGGAAAATATGATAGCAATTATCTTGGAAAACGAGGAAGAATATGTTTCCCCCGTTTTTGCGATAAGACAGGCAGGGTGGCAATCGGAAGTGGTCGCCTTTAATAAAGAGAATACACAGATCGGGCGGATAAAAATGTGGGTTCCTCGCCGCAAAGTTTTTATTGTCGATTGGGAAAAATTCGGCTGCAAGAAATTCGCATGGGAGGGGTACGACTGGGTACTGGAAGAGAAAGACTTGTGGAAAGCTTTGCGTTTTCACAAAAAAGCAAACATAGAGGATTTTCCGCAATTCAAAGAGTATTCCCAAAAAATAATTCTGCCCGAATGGTTTGAGATAAAAGACGAAAGAGATATTCAGAGTCTCATGAATGTTTCCGCGGGGTTTCACGATTCAATTCTGACGGAAATCGCCGAAAATGAAAACAATACGCAAATAGAGTTTGATACGAATTGGGGCTGTATCATCACGGTAAAATTTGAAGATGTGCGGGCGAGCGGGTTGATCGACCGCATCGGCATGATTTACGATTCCGTTCTCGAAAAAACAGATAGCGGATATAGTTGGAAAGTGACGTGCTTTGATTCGGGAAAGGTAGGAGGGGACATTGATTTTTTGCCCGTTTCGGGAGAGCCTTATATTGATTGCGACAAAATAGAATGGAAAATAAAAATCAGCAAGAGCGGAAATTGCGCCGTCAGCAAGGAAGGTGATTTGCTTTCCGATTTGTACCTCGATTTGAAGAGTGTGTCTGAAAATGTATTTTTAAAGGACGGCAAGCTGATCCTGCATCATAAAAAGGATATTCTCGTGATAGAGGAAAGCCAGAAAGGCATCGCAGTTTTTCTGAACGGGAAGAAAAAAAGGGGAAAATGGGAAGAGCAGGATATTTTTGAGTATGCTTTCGATTTTTTGACGCAGGTCGCTCCCGAGGATATAACAGAAGAAGTGCTGGCGGATGTCGTATCGGTCAAGTCGCTGTATGTATGGCATTCTCTCAAATTCGCATTGCTCTTTGCAGTCCTTTGGTCTGCGGTCGGTTTGCTCCTGTTAATTTTTGCGAATGTGCATTGGCTTCTGTGTACAGTGCTTTTTTACGCAGTTTCTCTGTCCGTTCTGATAGCTTCGTCGTTTGCCGCAGTCCGAAAAAGGGAAAAAAGATATGTTGTCACCTCGACAAAAATTTATTATTTTGACGGAAACAGGTTAAACATATCGCTGAACATTGCCGAAATAAAAGGCATAAAGCTGTATCGCAGTTTAATTAAAAAGAGAGTCGGGACAATAAAAATAAAACAAAACGGAGGGATAACTTTCGGCTATGGACTGATCGCCGTAAACGAGGCTGAAAAAGTTTACCATCTTATCCGACAAAAAATTGCGTTGCAGTCATGATCTAAAAACAGACAGGCACTTCATACCGAAACTTTGGGCGCAATCGGGAATGAAAACAGGGGGAAAGGGTATTGGAAATTGATGTTCAAAATTTAAAAGGAATTCAAGTTGGGGATTGGGTGGAAAGTTCTTGCTTGAAAGGATATTTCCAGGTCTGGCAGATCAGGCATTGTTATCGCGATGCAAAAGACATCGGAATGAAGCGGCACGGGGATGGGAAAAAGTTTACCTCCCTGCGCCGCTCTTGCGGTTTAAATGTTGGGTACCCTATTTTTTTCTTTCTGTTGACAAGTGATATTCCTTATTGTATAATCGTAATATAGGAGAGAATGATGAAAAGAGGGGAATTTTTATCCGACAAGAGAATAGAAAAGGGACTTTCCCTTTCCGCATTGGCACAAAAACTGGGCGTCTCCGAGGAAGAGGTGGAGCGTTGGGAAGGGGGAGAACTTCCCGATTCCAGGTATTTGCTCCCACTTTCCGCCTTGCTCGGCGTGTTCGTAGAGGACATTCTGCAGTGCGGTGAAGAGAGCGCGGCCGAAGAGGACGGGGCGGAAAAACAGGCAGACCCTAGCGAAAATTTGCAGGAAGAGCAGGCCGCGGCGCAAAACTCCGCTTCGGAAGTAAAGAGCGCAGTGCAAAACTCCGCTTCGGAAGAGGAGAGCGCGGCGGAAAACTCCGCTTCGGAAGAGCAGGCCGCGGCGCAAAACTCCGCTTCGGAAGAGGAGAGCGCGGCGCAAAGCTCCGTTTCGGAAGTAAAGGGCGCAGAGAAGGCGGCGCAGGCAACCGCTCCCCCGCAGGAAAGCTATTACGATCGGCTGCACAAAAAGATAGGGGATCTGGAATACTCCGCCGACGATCCGGGATTGAAGGAAACCGAAAACGGCAACGGATATTCTCCCGCCGAACGCAAATTCGGATATACTCTGTTTGCCATATTTATCGCGTTTATGACTATCTTCATTGCTGCCGGCCTGATCGGGTGGGTGACGCGCCCGCGCGAACTGAGCCTGGAAAATTATGCGAAGTATCTCGAAATCGACGTTTACCCTTTGCAGGGGATGAATCCGGACATTTATACCGTCTGCGTCACGGCGAAAGCGGATATTTCCGATTTATCAATCACCGTGCAGGTAAATTTCAGCAATGTTTTTACAGAAGAGAAATTCAGCGATACCGTAACGCTTAGCGGAGATTTTGCCAAAGACGACTCGGCGGAGAGGCAGATCGACCTTCCGTCGGTCATGCTTCGGGGCAGTGTTTCGGTCGTATCGGTCAGCGGAGGGTTGGCATGACGGAGAAAAGAAAAAATATAAAATTTTTGATTTGTCAGATCGTCGTGGCAATCCTGGGGCTTGTATGGATCATCGTAAGAGGGAATACTGTTTTGCTTTCGGCATATATTCCTATAATGGTGATCGTAATTCCTGCGACGTATTTTAATTATACGTTGTGCAAGTTGGAAAACAAGTGGCATTCCATGTGGCACGAACGCACCCCCTGCGACGGCGAGCCCAGCGATTTTCGACTGCTCATGGGTAAGATAAGCGAGTGGATCCTGTTTATTATGGCGCTCGTTCTGGCGCTCTTATCGGGCATGATCGCTTAAAATTTACGCAGGCGTCGGAAAGGAGGGAAAAAGATGTTTTATAAAAGAATCGAACTGCGCCCGAAGATACAGGGAATACAGATCGATAGTCAAATGCAAAAACTTTTCTGGCACTTTCTCTATGCGCTCGACTGCAACGGGCAGATCCTGAAATATTATAAAGTCATTCAGGAAGAAAACGTCGTTTTGTACGCCACGGCGCCAAAAGAGGATTCTCTGGACGAAAAATACGACAGCGTTTACGTCAGGGAGGACAGGGAGAAAATTTCCGAACTGTTTTCCATCTGCGTAAAGGATTGCGGGAAAGACCTGGGAAGCAACGAATATTGCGAATGTGAAAAGCGGGGCGCGATGGAGATGCGGACTTTCTTTCAGGACGCGGACAGCCCCTTTACCTGCTGTGACTGCGGAAATCCCGTCGCCCTGTACGAGTTGCCCAAACCCAGGGGCGCCGAAGATTTCCTCTGTGTCCGCCTCTGGCGGCAAGATTACTGCGCCATCGATCTCCTGTGGGGGAACAGCTTTGACGACCGCTATGCGGGCAGACAGTGCACGGAACCCGATTCCCCTCTGAGCAGGCAGGGCAGGATCATTGCGCAATATGTCGCCGACGGTCTGGGGTATCCCGTGTATTATCATCTGGTCTGCGGCAGCGGGGAAGAAGGGCCGACGCATGCCGCCCCCGGGGGCGGCCAGAAAATCCGCCGAATAAAATTGGGGGAGAACGAAATCCCCGTTTGCGCCGCGTGTAAACTCTCTAACGATCCAAACTGACGGCTACGGGCGCAGGCTTTTGCCTGCGCCCGTCTGTTTTTCGGAAGGGGACGGCTTTTTTTCAGGGAATCCAAAGCCGTCTTTTTGTTTTTTTGTTTAAGGGGTATAATTTTTGTTTTTCCTTTGCAAAACAGCAAATTGTGTGCTATAATAATATCGAAAAAACGCTGATTGAGCGGACAGACAAAAGGATACGGCTTACTATGGAAAAAAAGAAGATCGCGCTGATCGCGCACGACAACAAAAAGCAGGAAATTGTCGAATGGGCCTGCCACAACAAACAGGCGCTTTCGGGATATGTGCTGTGCGGAACGGGACATACGGCAAAATTGGTGGAGGAAGCGACGGGATTGCCCGTCCAGGCATACCTCTCCGGCCCGCTCGGGGGCGATCAGCAGATCGGCGCCAAAGTCGCCGAAGGGGAGATCGACGCCGTCGTGTTCTTTTGGGATCCGCTGCAGATGCAGCCGCACGATCCCGACGTCAAGGCGCTTTTGCGCATTGCCGTCGTGTACGACATTCCCATTGCAACAAATAAGGCAACAGCCGATTGTTTATTAAAATAAGAAAGGAGAAGAAAATGAACAGATTTGTACTCAATGAAACAAGCTATCACGGTGCGGGCGCCATTGCCGCCATCGCAACCGAGGCAAAGAACCGCGGATTCAAAAAAGCATTCGTCTGCTCGGACCCCGATCTCGTCAAGTTCCATGTGACGGACAAAGTCCTCAAAGTGCTTACCGATAACGGTCTGGCTTACGAATTGTATTCCAATATCAAACCCAACCCCACCATCGAAAACGTTCAGACGGGCGTTGCGGCGTTCAAAAAGAGCAAGGCAGATTACATCATCGCCATCGGCGGCGGCTCCTCCATGGACACGGCCAAAGCCATCGGAATCATCATCGCCAACCCCGAACATGAGGACGTGCGCAGCCTCGAGGGCGCCGTTCAGACGAAAAAACCCTCCGTTCCCATCATCGCCGTTCCTACCACGGCAGGCACGGCGGCGGAAGTCACCATCAACTACGTCATCACCGACGTGGAAAAGAACAGAAAATTCGTCTGCGTCGATCCCCACGACATCCCCGTTGTGGCGATCGTCGACCCTGAAATGATGAACACCATGCCCAAGGGCCTGACCGCCGCAACAGGTATGGACGCGCTCACGCACGCCATCGAAGGTTACATCACCAAGGGCGCATGGGAGCTTTCGGATATGTTCCACCTCAAAGCCATTGAGATCATTTCCCGTTCCCTGCGCGGCGCCGTTGCCAACACGCCCGAAGGCAGAGAGGGAATGGCCCTCGGCCAGTACATCGCGGGCATGGGCTTCTCCAACGTCGGCCTCGGCATCGTTCACTCGATGGCGCACCCTCTCGGCGCTCTGTACGATACCCCTCACGGCGTGGCCAACGCCATCATCCTGCCTACGGTGATGGAATACAACGCACCCGCCACCGGCGAAAAATACCGCGAGATCGCGCGCGCCATGGGCGTGAAGGGCGTGGATGAAATGACCCAGGAAGAATACAGAAAGGCCGCCATCGACGCCGTCAAACAGCTTTCTCACGACGTCGGTATCCCTGCCGATCTGAAAAACATCGTCAAGGAAGAGGATCTCGACTTTTTGGCACAGTCCGCCATGGACGACGCCTGCCGTCCCGGCAACCCGAAGGATCCCACCAAAGAGGACATCATCGCCCTGTACAAATCTTTGCTGTAAGCAAATTGAAAAGGTTCCGGAAGGTTTCCGGAACCTTTTTTTATTGCAGGGAAAGTTCGTCTCTGAGCATCTGTAAAAATTTCTGCGCGGGGCGGGAAAAGATCTGGTTTTTCTTCCATGCCACTGCAAGGGTGGATTCGAGGGGAGGATCCAGGGGACGGAAACACAGCTCGCTCTCGCCCGTCGTGTTGATGATCCTGTCCAGTCCCACCGCATAGCCCATTCCCTCGCGCACGAGCAGGGAAGCGTTGTACAGCAGGTTGTACGTCGCCCTGATGTTCTGCGGCTCCTCGCCCGAAAACCAGGCGGAAAGTTCCCTGTTTTTGACGGCGTGCAGGGAGCGGATGAGCGGCTTTCCGCTCAGATCCTGCGGGGTGATACGCTCCTTTTGTGCGAGGGGACTGTCCTTTCGCATGAGAACGCCCCACGTGTCTTTTTGCGGAAGTCGCAGAAATTCGTAGCGGGAGATCTCCGCAGGCTCTACGAGAATGCCGAAATCGATGAGTCCCTTTTCCAGCTTTTCGGTGACGTCCTGCGTGTCGTCGCTGAAAAAGTGGAACACAACGCGGGGATTTTCCCTCTGCATCTTCGTGGCGAGCCGCGCAACGAAGGATACGCAAAAGGATTCGCCGCCCCCGATGCGTATTTCGCCCGCGCACTCCTCGGGCGCGGCAAGCTCCGCCTGCGTCTTTTCGTACAGGGCAAGCATTTCTTCGGCGCGCTTTTGCAGTAAAAATCCCGCCTCCGTCAGCTCTATCTTTTTGCTCCCGCGCACAAAAAGCTGCTTGCCCAATTCCTTTTCCAGATTCTGCATCTGCCGCGAAAGGCTGGGCTGCGTCATGTACAGCGCTTCCGCCGCTTTGGAGATGCTCTGTTCCCGCGCAATCGCGAGAAAATATCTCAATTCACGGATCTCCATGTTCCTTCTCCTTTTCCGTATTATATCACAGTACTCCATGCCTGTCAAGCATGAAAAACTATACAATATAGGTATTTGACATGATTTGGGAGAGGTACTATAATAAGGGCATGGAACTCGAAGAATATAAAACTTATGTAAAACAAGGCAGAACGATCCGTGCGGGTTCGCCCGAGCATCTTTTTATGCACAGCGCGGCGGAGCGCGCACGGCAATACACCGCGCAGATGAACGCGGGCAGCCCTTCGCAGGAAAGGTTGCAGGAGCTGTTTTTTACCCTGACGGGACAGCCCAAAGAGGAAAGCTTTCATATCTTCCCGCCCTTTTATACCGATTTTGGGCAGAACATCGTCGTGGGAAAGGACGTGTTTATCAACGAGGGTTGCAGTTTCCAGGACCAGGGCGGCATCGTCATCGGGGACGGGTGCCTGATCGGGCATCAGGTCGTGCTTGCCACCCTCAATCACGTGCAGGATCCTGCCCATCGCGCGGACATGATCCCCGCGCCCATCCTTCTCGGCAAAAACGTCTGGATCGGCGCACACGCCACCATCCTTGCAGGGGTGACGGTGGGGGACAATTCCATCGTCGCGGCGGGCGCCGTGGTCACCAAGGACGTCCCCGCAGATACCGTCGTGGGCGGCGTTCCCGCCCGCGTCATCAAAAAAATACAGAGATCGGAGGGTGAAAACAAATGAAAAAGATCGTCATTGTCAGCTCCACGTTCCGCAAAAACGGAAACTCGGAACTGCTCGCAAAACAGTTTGAAAAGGGCGCGCTGGAATCGGGCAACAGCGTGCAGACAATTTTTCTGCGCGATGTAAAGCCGCAGTTTTGCACGGGCTGCCTTTCCTGTTTGAATACGGGCAAATGCGTCCTCAAAGACGGCGTCAACGCCCTTCTTCCCGCCGTGCGGGAGGCGGACGTGCTCGTGTTTGCAACGCCCGTCTATTACTATTCCATGAGCGGACAGTTAAAGACCTTTCTCGACAGGCTAAATCCTCTCTACGGAGGAGAAAGCAAATTCAGGGAAGTGTATCTGCTCGCTTCGTCGGCGGAAAACGACAGATCTGCCATGGAAGGCACCGTCCGCGGCGTGCAGGGTTGGATCGACTGTTTCAGCGACGTGCGCCTTGCGGGCATAGTGTACGGGATCGGCGCGGAAGAGGCGGGGAGCATCAGGGAGACGCCCGCTTTCGGTGAGGCGTATCAAATGGGCAAGAGCGTCCGCTGACAGACGAAAAAGAGGAGGTAAAAACAATGCAGGAAAAAGAATTTGAAAGACAGAACGTATTCAAAAGGGGAGCGGAAAACACTGCCTATGCGCAGTTTTTTATCGGAACGTCCTATCTGAATCCGCTCACATCCCCGCAAAACAAGCCGTTTTTTGCAAACGTCACCTTCGAGCCCGCCTGCCGCAACAACTGGCACATCCACCGCGCGGAAAAGGGCGGCGGACAGATCCTCCTCTGCGTGGCGGGGGAAGGCTGGTACCAGGAATACGGTAAAAGCGCGCGCAGCCTGAAAGCGGGGGACGTAGTGGAGATCCCCGCAAACGTAAAGCATTGGCACGGAGCAAAAAAGGACAGCTGGTTCTCGCACATCGCCGTGGAACTTCCCGGCGAAAATACCTCCAACGAGTGGCTGGAACCCGTTTCCGAGGAAGAGTATGAAAAGCTTTCCTGAAAGAAATATGTTCCGATTTTTAAGGTACGTACTGCTGTTTTTGTGCATTGTTTCCCTGTTTTGTGCGGCGGCCTGCGGTGCGCCCGCAGCGGATCATACCCAGGGGCAGGGAGGCATTTCGTCCGAAGAGGGAGGACAGCAAGACGATCAGACCGAACAGGGCGGCCGGCAAGATCTGCCCGACGGGGACGGGCAGGAGGAAAACCTGCCCGGGCAAGATGAAGTGCAGGAGGGTAAAATGTATCTGAAAATAGGGGAAACCGTCCTCACGGCGAAGCTTGCGGACAACCAGGCCGCAAGGGAGCTTGCGCAGAGGCTGCCGCTCACCCTCGACCTGCGCGATTACGGCGGGTTTGAAAAGGTGGGGAGCCTCGGATTTTCTCTGCCCCGCGCGGACGTGTCCGTTACCGCGCAACCGGGGGAGTTTGTCCTGTATCAGGGAAATCAGTTTGTTCTCTTTTACGGGCAAAATACGTGGTCATACACGCGCCTGGGCAGGATAGACGGCATGACGGCGCAACAGCTGCAAGAAATTTTGGGAGAGGGAAACGTCACGGTCACCCTTTCCGCTGAGAGATAAAAACAGAATACGGCCCGCCGCGCAGGCTGAAGTGAACCCCAAAGTTTGGACAAAAATTTAATTAAATTGTTTGGTAATGATT